>Ga0233425_10001429_pt1 | contig 53643 bp, 46 predicted proteins | sample Watercolumn_Towu_2_FD_181712 | JGI IMG/M metagenome (GOLD analysis project Ga0233425, IMG submission 181712) | Freshwater microbial communities from Lake Towuti, South Sulawesi, Indonesia - Watercolumn_Towuti2014_140_MG | ecosystem: Environmental > Aquatic > Freshwater > Lake | place... | reverse complement strand
GAATCCAGATGTTTCGTAAGTTTCTCTATGCCGGCCACTTTTTCGAGCGGCTCGCGTATCTTCTCAAGCGCCTTCTTCGTGAAGGACAATATGTGAGAGCTCTTGTAAAAGTCCGATACGCCAAGCCCCGAGAAGAACCTGGCGCTGCCTCCCGTAGGCAGGACGTGGCTCGGCCCGGCCACGTAATCTCCGACCGCCACCGGAGTATAAGGCCCCAGGAATATCGCTCCGGCGCTGGTTATCTTATTTGCTATCTTCCTGGGATTGTTCGTCAATATCTGCAGATGCTCGGCCGCCAGCATGTTTGCCACCTCGGCCGCTTCGTCCATATTCTTCACATGGATGACATACCCTTTCGTATCGTCATCCTTCAGCGTCTTGACCAATCTTCTGGAGTTAGTTACCAGTATAGAAAGCCCCATAAAATGTTCGGACTGAGCGTCGAGATCGGCCTTTATGAACCTGATATCCGAAAGCTGGTTCGCGATTATCACCACCTCGGTAGGACCGGCGAGCATATCTATATCGCAATGGCCGAAGACCTGACGCTTGGCTTCTGTCACATAGGCGTTGCCGGGACCGACGATCTTATCGACCTTGGGGATAGTCTTCGTCCCGAACGCGAGCGCCGCTATGGCCTGGGCGCCTCCGGCCTTGTATATCTCGTCCACCTTCAGCAGATCCGCCACGACAAGTATGTGCGGATCTATCGACTTATATTCGTTCGGCGGAGTCACCAGGACTATCTTCTTCACGCCGGCCATCTTAGCCGGTATGACGGTCATATAGACGCTCGATACCAGCGGCACCGTCCCGCTGGGCACATAGACCCCGACATTTTCAATAGGCGTGATCTTCTCTCCCAGGAGGACCCCGTCGGCGTCCTTTATCTTCCACGACCTCTTAAGCTGCTTGCTGTAGAACCGGTTGATATTCTCCATCACCATCTTGAGGGTGGACACAAATTCCGGCTCTATGTCCTGGTAAGCCCCCGACGTTTCGCAGGCCGACACCCTCAGGTCTTTGGCGCCCATCTTGACGTGATCGAACTTCCTGGTGTACTTAAGGACGGCGTCGTCGCCGTGCATCTTCACGCTCTCCACGATATTGCGCACGCTTTCGATCACGCGTTTATTGCGACCGGAGTTTCTCTCGCAAAGCTTCCGGAACTGACCGCTGCCGACCCTTACCAGCTTCATCGTAGCTTCTCCTTGAGGATTTCATTGACCTTGCTCAGCGCGGCTCCTATGTTCGATGGCGATTTACCGCCGCCCTGTGCGAACGTATCCTTCCCGCCGCCTGAACCGTCTACGAGCCCTGCCATCTCTTTGCATATGCCGTTCGCGCTCAAGCCCTTCTTCACAATATCTTCCGGGACGGATACTACGAAAGAAACCTTGGCCTTATCCGAAGTGGTCAAGACAACTACGGAAGACCGGATCTTTTGCCTTATCCTGTCGGCCAGAGCTCTAAGCCCGTCCATGTCGATCTCTTCTATATTTTCAACCACGGCCTTTACGGACCCGAAAGACGCGGCGCGTCCTATAAAGGTGTCTATATCCGCGGAGAGATCTTCGACGCGTTTCGCCGCGAGCTTCTTCCCGGCCTCTTTCGCGGCTTCCGCCTTAAGCTTTGCTTCCTCGGCGGCCTTACGCTCCTCTATCCATGCCCCGGCCGCCTTTCCGGTAAGCGCCTCTATGCGCCTCACCCCTGAAGCTATCGAGCTTTCGCTGGTTATCTTAAAGAGCCCTATCTGGCAGGTATTTTCAACATGCGTCCCGCCGCACAGCTCTTTCGAAACGCCCTCGACCGAGACCACGCGCACGGTCTTGCCGTATTTTTCCCCGAATAACGCGGTAGCCCCTTCGGACTTCGCCGCCTCTATATCTTTTATCTCCCTGGTTACCGTTATAGCCTTATTTATGTTTTCATTGACGATCTCTTCGACGCGGGCCAATTCTCTTTCATCCATCTTCTTCATATGCGTAAAATCGAATCTCAGATGTTCGCTGTCCACGAGCGATCCGGTCTGCCTTACATGTTCGCCCAGGACTTTCTTGAGGGCGGCCTGCAGGAGATGGGTGGCCGTATGGTTCGCCATTACCCTGCTGCGGACATCTTCATCTATGATCGCCTTTACCAGGTCGCCCTTCGATATGGCGCCCTTCAGCGGCTCGCCGATATGGACTATCGCGTCGCCTATCTTTTTGGCGTCCTTCACTTTGAATGACGCCGACTTCGTCTCTATAAGGCCCCGGTCCCCGGCCTGTCCGCCCGACTCTCCGTAAAATGGCGTCCTGTCGAGCACGACCTCGCCGCCGTCAAGAACGGCCAGCACCCTTGCCTCGACGCGCGATTTCTCGTATCCCAGAAATTCCGTCCTGAGACCCAGCGCCTCGACCTTCTTGGCGAAAGTCTCGGAGAAGATTTCGCCCCTGATCTTGGACTTTGAGCGGGACTGCTCGCGCTGCCTGTCGAGCAGCCTTTCAAAGGCCGCCCTGTCTATCTTCAGGGCGTGCCTGGCGGCGATCTCTTCGAGCATTTCGTACGGCATGCCGTAAGTATCGTAAAAATCGAAAGCCATCTCGGCGGCAGCCTTGGACGCCTTACCGGAACTCGCCGAAATAAAGGCCTCCTCCACTTTAGGCACCTGAGTGGATATCACGACGAGAAAGGCCTCCTCTTCGCGCTTTACGATCTGCGCGATATCGTCGCGACGCGACCTTACGTCGGGGTACGGGACTTTCATGACATCCGTAACTATGTTTACGAGCTTGTAGAGAAACGGCTCCCTGATACCTATATCCTGGCCGTGCAGCATCGCGCGCCGTATAAGCTTACGCACGACGTACCCGCGCTCCTCGTTGGACGGCATCACGCCGTCGGCGATGCAGAATATGACGGCGCGTATATGATCGGCTATGGCGTTGACCTTCGACCTCTTCGCCGCGGCCGTCAGGTCTTTATGGACTGTCAGGCTCGTTATCTCGGCCGTGACGGGCCTGAAGATGTCTATATCGAAGTTTGTCTTCACTCCCTGCATGACCGAGGCGAGCCTCTCCAGGCCCATCCCGGTATCGATGTTCTTGTTTGGCAGGCTCTTCAGGCTTCCGTCCGGCTGCCTGTCGTATTGCGTGAAGACCAGATTCCACACTTCGACAAACCTTCCGCAATCGCACTCGGGAGTGCATCCCGGCTTGCCGCAGCCCACGTCCGCGCCGTAATCGTAATATATCTCCGAGCACGGGCCGCACGGTCCGTTGGGCCCTTTCGTGGGAGCTTCGGACGGCCAGAAGTTCTCCTTCTCCCCGAACCGGACTATCCTGCCCTCCGGAACTTTCACGACATCGGACCATACCGCGTAAGCTTCCTCATCGTCCTTGTACACTGACGGCCACAACCTGGCCGCCGGAAGCCCGAGCCTGGCCGTAAGGAACTCCCACGCCCACAGGATGGCCTCTTTCTTGAAATAGTCGCCGAACGAGAAATTGCCGAGCATTTCAAAAAACGTGTGATGGCGCGGCGTCCTGCCGACGTTATCGAGGTCGCCCGTCCTGAGGCACTTCTGGCAGGATACGGCCCTTTTGTAAGTCAGGTTGCGGCCGAGGAACTTGTCTTTGAACTGGTTCATGCCGGCGCCGGTAAATAACAGGGACGGGTCGTCTTTGGGCACAAGGCAATCGCCGGCGACAACCTCATGGGCCTTGGCCTTAAAGAACTCCAGATATATCTCCCTCAATTCATCCGTCTTCATATCGCCTTACTGATTGATATCAATCCGCCTCGTCCGGAGCCCGGCCTATGATGCCGGCTATGACGCGCTGCACTACATCGTAAGCGAAACCGCGCCTGTACAGGAAATCATACAGCCTCTTGAGCGCCTTGCGCTTGTCGATTTTTTTCAGCCTGCCGAAACGCTCTTCGGCCATACCGAAAGCCACCTTGAACTCGTCGTAGAGCTGCGCCTTCCCGGCCAAGGTTGCTTCGATCACGGCTTCGTCGATGCCCTTCTCTTTGAGCTCATGCCTCAGCACGACATCGCCCGCCGGATTGGAGTGCATGCGCGACTCCACCCATAAGCGGGCGAACTTCGCGTCATCTATCTGCCCCGCCCGCCTGAGATCGTTGACGACCGACTCGACGATCTCGACCCCGTGCCCTTTCATCTTCAGCCGCTGACGTAACTCCGACTCGCTGCGAGGCCTGGCGCGCAACAGGCTGCAGGCGTTCTTCTTAGCCCTCTGCAGCTTCTCCGGTTCCGGCGGCGTCTGATGACCGGACTTTTCGGAGAAACGCCCGGATCCTTCCTTTTCCACGGTCAGCTTACGGATACGGGCCTTGCCGCGGCCTCGACTATCTCTTTCTCTATCTTTTCGAGCACGCGCGGGTTCTCCTTCAGGTAGACCCTGGCGTTTTCCTTGCCCTGGCCGAGCTTTTCGTCCCCGTAAAGCAGCCACGCGCCGCTCTTCTTCAGCACGCCGAGGGTCTCGCCCATATCCAGGACGCTGCCCGACTTGGAGATGCCTTCGTCGAACATGATATCGAATTCCGCCTTCCGGAACGGCGGAGCCACCTTATTCTTGGCTATCGACGCCCGCACGCGGTTTCCGACCGCCACCTCGCCTTTTTTCAGAGACGCGATACGGCGCAGATCTATTCTCACTGAAGCGTAAAATTTCAGCGCCCTTCCGCCGGGCGTCGTCTCCGGGTTGCCGAACATTACGCCTATCTTCTCCCTTATCTGGTTAATAAATATCACGCATGTCTTTGACTTGGCGATGGAACCGGAAAGCTTTCTGAGCGCGTGGCTCATAAGGCGGGCCTGCAGGCCCATGTGGGACTGCCCCATCTCACCGTCTATCTCAGCCTTGGGCGTAAGGGCGGCGACCGAGTCCACCACAACCACGTCGAGGGCGTTCGATTTTACCAGCGTCTCGGTTATGTCCAGCGCCTGCTCGCCCGTGTCGGGCTGCGACATGAGCAGGTTATCCAGATTCACGCCCAGCATCTTGGCGTACGCCGGATCAAAAGCGTGCTCGGCGTCTATAAAAGCCGCCGTGCCGCCGGCCTTTTGGGCGTTCGCTATTATGCTTAAAGTGAGTGTGGTCTTGCCGCTCGATTCTGGCCCGAATATCTCCACCACCCTGCCCCTCGGAACTCCGCCCACGCCAAGCGCGACATCAAGGGTAACCGAGCCTGTCGGGATCGCCGGGACGTCCAACTTAAAGTCCTGCCCGAGCTTCATTATAGATCCTTTTCCAAACTGCTTCTCGATATGCTCAAGAGCTATATCCAGAGCCTTCATCTTCTGTTCCTGGGCATGTTCCTTTTTAGCCACTTCCTTAAGCGCTTCTTTAGCCGACTCAGAGGAAGAGTCCTTCTCTTTAGCCTTATTCTTGACCATTTTGCCTCTCCTTATTAGGTACTACGGATTATGTTATAATTATATCAATTAGGAGGATATATTATACATTCACCACCCCTTTCCTGTAAAGCGATTTCCCCCTAACTGCGGAGGGCCAACAGCCCTCCACAATTATAGACGTGATGTGAGGTCAAAATCATGCAGAGTATTTTAAAATACTTAAGCCAGCGGGGATTCGTGGAGCCTGGTGTACACGGAGCCCTGCGGAGTAAGGGTGCTTCTGAACAGGATTACGGACGATACGCGGTGCGGGATTACGGAGGATAACTGAAAATTAACGGCTGTGGATGATATCTTCTCGGAAAGCTTCGCCTTGTTCAGCGGAGAGCGGACCCGGCCTATAGTAAGGTGGGGACTGAAAGGCCTCTGGTCTTTGGCGAACCCTATCCGCGACAATGATTCGTCTATCTGCCCGGCAAGGGCCGCGGTATCGGCCGCGCCCTTGTCCAGCCCCGCCCATATCACGCGCGGACTGTCGATCTTCGGAAAAGCGCCGATATCTTTTATTCCGAGATCGAACGCTTTAAAAGATGCCGCAACAGAATCTATGCGGAACTTTATCTCCTCCGCCTTCTCCGTAGAAATTTCGCCCAGGAATTTTAAGGTGAGATGGATATTGTCAGGCTTGACCCACTTTACGTCGGCGCCGGAGTATTTAAGGTGGGACTCCACCCGGCCGAGGATATCCTTGATCTCTTGAGACACCTCAATAGCGACAAATGCCCGCATATCTGTTTATATGTTGCGCCTGATCATGTCCAGCGCGGCCTGGGACGAATGCCACTTCACATCCTGCCGTGAGCCGGAAAATCTGAATTCTTTTACAACGCTCCCGCCCTCTTTCGCAAGGGCCACATATACGAGGCCTACCGGTTTTTTCGCCGTGCCGCCGTCCGGACCGGCTATCCCTGTGACGCCCAGCCCTATATCCACGTCCATTACGGTCCTGATCCCCCGCGCCAGCTCCAATGCGACCTGTCTGGAAACAGCGCCATACTTTTTTAAGCTGTCTCTCGAGACGCCGACATATTTCACTTTTACGTCGTTTGAATAAGGGACTGCTCCGCGGATAAAATACTTTGAACTGCCGCTGACATCGGTAAGCCTGCTCGATATCAACCCTCCCGTGCATGATTCGGCTACGGCTATAGTCATCTTTTTCTTGATAAGTATCGCGCCGACCGCGCCCTCGAGGGTATCGTCGTCGTACCCGAATATTATCCCGCCGAGCCTTCGGCGTATCTTCTTTTCGATCCCTGCAATAGATCTGAGGGCCAGCTTGCGGGTGGCGGCTTTCGCCATTATCACCAGGTGCACCTCCCGTAGTTTGGCGTATATCCCTACCGTCGTCGGGGGAGGCAGCTCAAGGAGGTCCCTGACCGCCCTGTTTACCCCGGCTTCCGGCATGCCTACCGTCTTTATGGTCCGGGTCACCAGAAGGTCCAGCCTTCCGAAACGTTTCGCTATGTAGGGAGCGACTCCTTCCTCGAACATCGGGCAGAGCTCTCTCGGCGGGCCCGGCAGGCATATTATGGACTTGTCTCTTATCTCGATTATTATGCCCGGCGCCGTTCCCAGCCTGTTTCTTATCGGGCGGGCGAGCTGCGGAATATACGCCTGCCTTTCATTTCCCGCGCTTATTCTCATTTTACGTGACTTGAAGAAAGATCTTATGCCGTTCAGCGCGGAATGATTCAGGACGAGAGGCCTTCCGGTCGCTTTCGCGACGGTCGCCGCGGTTATATCGTCTACGGTAGGGCCCAGTCCGCCGGTCAATATGACCAGGTCGGACCGGCCCAGCGCTGTGCGGATGGACTCCGAAAGCCTTCGGGGGTTGTCCCCCACGGTGCTCTGGTGGTAAAGGTCTACGCCGAGGCAGGCGAGCTTCCCGGCCAGATACGCGGCGTTCGTGTTCACTACATGCCCGAGCAGCAGCTCGGTACCTATAGATATGATCTCGGCTTTCATGCGGGTATTATACCAAGAACCGCGCCCGGCCTGTAGCATTATTTCTCTTCGGTGCTGATAAACATGGTCTTTTCGCGGAAAAGGTTACGCGGATATTAAGGCGTTCTCCATCGAGACGCGGGCCCTGTTGAACTCTTCGGAATCGGCGAGCATCGTTATGGGCCTGAACCTCAGGACGGCCTTTAAAGCGAAAGCGACGTTATTCTGGTCGCCGTCCTTCAACATATCGAGAAGCCGGTCGTCGATAGCGACGCCCGAAATGAGACGGTAATACGCCCTTATGGCCTCTTTGTTGCGCGCCATTACCGCGCGCGCCAGGCCTATCACGCCCTCAAGATATAAATATTTATTGCCAGTCATCCTGTCGTCCAGGATAAGGACGCTCGAGCGCAGAGAAGTCTCCTTATCGCTTCCGTTCCACACAGCCTTATCATCGAAGTCTTCCCTGGTAAATACGGCCGCCATCCTCTCCTTTGTGACCGACCTGTTCATGGCCGCGCGCCGGATTTCTCCTGGTTTCATTATGGCGACGGCGCCGCTGCTGATAAGAGCGCCCAACGCGACCTTGATCTGCTGAAGCCTGAGATCCGATTCACCGTCGTCCTTATCTATAAACAGGTTTTCCGACAGCAGCACCCTCGAGCCGTCTTTCATCTCTTTGCTTATGAGGCCCGGGCGGAACAGTTCGCGAAGAGCCGAAAGCTCCGGCGGCGGCGTGGGATCCTGTCTTTCGTAGACCGCCAGAGTGCAATCCTTAAGGAACATGCGCGAATCGACGCCCACTGTATTTAAAGCCGTGCGCCTCAGGCCGTTTATGGCGATCGGGGCGGCAACACCGTCGCGCAATACGATAAGTTTCGCGCCTTTGCGCAGGCCGGTCTTCGGGTCGGACAGAACGCGGCCCATCTCCGAGACGAAGCGCTCCTCGCCTTCGCGCGGCTCGGGATAATACATATAAACCGCGTCGTATCCCGAGAAGTCGGTGCCGGCGCTGAAGATGTCCCGATGCCTGAGGCTCACCCTGTCCGCGCACGCCGACAGCGCAGCCGATATCCCCGCGGGCAGGGTGCCGGACGCCGCCTCCCTTATCAATCCGGCCCTCATATCTTTATGCAGATCCGCCAGATCGGATTCCAGTTCCGCGCCGTCTACAAATATGCCGTAGGAAGCCAGGTTATACGCCGCCCAACCGTCGCCGCTGCCAAAATCGAATACCCTCGCGCCTTCTTCAAGCGCCGCAAGCTTCACCGCTTCGCCGAATACCTCGACAGGCGTGTGAGCGAAGTGTCCGTACCTGACATAGCTGTTCTGTCCTAATGCCGCCGGCCGGCCGCGTTTACGGTATTCGGACTCATAGATATCAGAGATCGCCTGCCGGACCTTAAGACCCGGCTCTCCATCCGTGGCTCCGATATCCGCCGGTCCGGGATCGGGATCTCTAGTCCCGCCGCCCGCTGCGCTACGCGCCGGATCATCTTCCGGCAAGGCCGGTATCTCATATATAATACCGAGGACGCGGCCGTCCGCCTCTACGATCCTGGTCCATCTCATCCGTTCTTTTAACTTATCAAAAGGCTGCGCCGAAACGTCTCTGAACACTATGAACTTCTGACCCGGCCTGAGGCGACGCAGCACCATAGATTCCAGTTCTTCGTAATTATCGGACCCTAACGAGCAGTAGTATATTATGTCATAGCCGGAAAAATCCATATCCAGGAAATTCCCGCGCTCAAAATCTATATCGATGCCCAGGTTGGCCGCGGCATGCGAAGCATAGACCTGTGCCTCTGAGGCGAGGGATGGGTCGATCTCAACGCCTCTCACAATCACTCCGAACATATGAGCTATCTTTGCGGCGAAGCGTCCATTGCCGCTGCCTATATCCAGCACCCTTGCTCCTCTAGCAGCCTTTGCTATATCGAATAACATAAGAGCTTTATTGACCGACTGCCGCCAGATCCCATTTGACGTCCTCCTGGAAATGTCTGCGATAGGGGGCATGACAATTCCGATGGCCTCTTGTCCGGCCCTCCACGCGCGGTAAAGCTCCTCCTCTTCCCGGATAGATTCCTCCGTTGCGGCAAAATGTGGAAGCTGAGCCTCTTCATACGATACCGTCACAACGTGATCGCTCCCTATATCGGCCGGTTGAGGTTTTGTCAAAGACGCGGCTTCGAGAGAGAATCCCCGCTTGATGAGCTCTTTGGCGAAAGAGTTCGAGATCATTTCCCGGACCGATTGCGCAGGTATTCCATAGCCGATCGGCTGCGGATTAACAAGATATTCGGACGAAAATGTGAAGTTTATTGCTATCGGAATTATGCCGGAATCGAAAATTGAGGAGAGGATCGAGCCGGCCGTTTCCAGGACGATCCCTTCCGTGACGTACCCGCCGTATTTGGGCGCGATATAGTCATAATCGATGGTCACAATGGCCGGGCCCGAAACATCTTTCTTAAGCGCTTCTATGGATCTGTATATATCTTTTCCATAAACGTATTCCTCGTCCTCCGGTCTGGAGCGGTCGTAGACCGCCTGCTTGCCGCTCGAGACCCACACGCGCCTGCCTGTGCTGATACCCTCGTCCTTAATATGACGGGCCCATGAACCTATGTGGAGTTTGCCCCAGTCGTCTACCGCGTCCGAGTGAGTGTCAAAATTTATTATCGTGGTCTCTTTGCCGGCTATCCCGGCGGCCTGAAACGACTTTATCCACTCGACCACGCCGTCATGCCTCTCGCATGACATTACAGGAATCGCGGTATCGCCGTTTCTCAGCATCTTCGCCTCTTCGAGGCTGACGCCCAAGCGGCGGGCCGAGCGCGGGTCAGCCGTAAATTTCACGCCTTCAGCGTCTTTCCGTCCGTAAGCCAAAAAGCGCAATAAGCTCATGAAGTCCGGATCGTGTTTTACCGTAGTCTTGGGGTCTTCGTTCACGCCTCTCTTCCAGTGCAGGCCGAGCCACTTGCCGTCAACAAATCTGAGGGGCCTGACGAGGTGCTGGCATTCCTCCAGCAGAAGCCGGGCTATCTGCGCGGGGGTCATCTTCGCAAGGGGCAGCTCACACATCCACATGGTCGGATCGAGGCCGTGGATATGCTTATTGAATCCCGCTCTTATATGCGCATACACCAAATTGTCGACAACCGTCTGCCCGAGGAGCACGCTTACCGTTATCTTCCGGGCCTCGTCGACAAGCCTCATCCGCTCTTCAGGGCTGAGGTTGCGGAAGTTCGGACCTTTATCGAGCTCGGCCATGAGCAACGCGCGGTCTCTGGCCTTTCTTATATTTCCGAGTATGCCATTCGACTCAAATCTGGATTCGAGCAGCGGATCTCTTGGGTTCGACCTGTCCCGACGTATCCTGACGATAACTCTGTCGCCGCTCTTTATCTCGACTGCGTTGTCGGACAATATATGCCGCCTTATTATAGGGTTTCTTATGTCTCCGCCGTCATTGGATCCGTCCCATCCGTAATCTATGCCGATCGAGGCCTCATCCGCCGCCATATCGGGCGACTCCGGCGGCAGACGCCGATTTTCAAAAATCGGCATCCATAATATATATTTCTCCGCGTTAAAAATGCGTAGATAGACAAGCTTTTCCAGGGCTCTGATAAACCTGCTATATCGCTCCATGACAGAGTCTATGGCACCGAGCTTCGCCGCCTCCATCTTGTAACCTTCAACCGCCGCGCCGTCCCCGCCGCCGACTCCCGGATCGGGAGACTCGCCGCGAGCGCTTTCATCGGCAGACGGCGGCAATCCCCTCGATCCGGCAATATCATCGTATACAGCCCGCGCGACTGCCCGGGACCCGCGGTTCCTAAAAAATGACTGCGGTGAAAATTTATTGTTTTCGGAATGGTTTGGGAATAGATTATCCGGGAAGGCCCATGCAAGATCGTGAAATAAAAAAGTTGTAATAATTAAGCAGGCTACTACACGAACAAAATAACTGTATCGGTTTTTATGCTCGCTTTTCGTCATTTCAATATTTTCTATGCTTTTTTTCCTCTAACTTTAATTGAGAATCGTGATTTGATATAATTATGGTAAGAAACGGATATATTGATAATATCATGAGGAAAAAATATATCAATTCATAATACTTACTTTTGTATATATTAACTTGAAGAGGCGCGGGGATCGCTAAAGCAGAAATTTATGCGGTCGTTATAAACACCCGGAATATCACCTGCAATATAAGGTTGGTATATATCGCGGCGATTATATCATCGAACATTATCCCCATGGAGCCGGTCAATTTTTCCATCCTCTTTGCCGGCGGAGGTTTGAGTATATCGAATATCCTGAAAAGGAAGAACCCCAGTATCACGGAAAACATGCTGAAAGGGACGCAAAATAGCGAAAGGAGCATCCCGGTCGCCTCGTCTATTACTATCATCCTGGGATCTTTATGTTTATAGATCTTTTCCGCTTCTCCCGCGAACATTACCCCGAGCGTGAATATAAACAGGATTCCGAACGCGTATAGGATATCGTTCGTGCGGACCATAAAATATATCACGAGCCCGCCGATCGATCCTACGGTGCCGGGCATATACGGCGAGTGCCCGATATAGAAGAAGCTTGAAATGAGCTTAGCTTTTTTTCGCACTGGAGTATACCTCCCTGTTTTTTATTAGATAGGAGACTCCGCTTATCAGCGTCAATGTCACCGTTATCAGCATAACGGCAAATACGAGATCCCTATATGCCGTTTCCGTTCCGGCGGACCAAAAACTTAAATTTCCCGAGCCCGCCTCCCTGAATATCAGCAACAGCAATATCAGCGCTATGGCCAGCACCTGGGATACCGTCTTATGCTTGCCGGCCAGGTCGGCCGATATTACCCTGCCCTTTGTCAGGGCGAGTATCCTTAAGCCCGTCACGGCCGCTTCCCGGAATATTATGACGACTACCATCCAGGCCGGGACCAGCCCCATCTCCACAAAGGCGAGGAACGCCGACAGCACCAGTATCTTATCGGCGACCGGGTCCATCAGCTTCCCAAAATCGGTTACCTGGTTGTTCTTTTTGGCGAAATAACCGTCGAGAAGGTCCGTCACCGATGCCGCGATAAAAATCAGGAATGCCGATATTTTGGCGAAGAGGCCGTTGATGAACAGAAGCGGTACGAATATAAACGCCAGCGCTATGCGTAAAACCGTCAGTTTGTTGGGAAGGTTCATCCGGCACCTTCTTCAGACGTCAAGCGACGGGAAGAAGGTGCCGGGCTGCCGACCAGATCGTACTCCAGGGCGCCGGTTATCTTCACGTCAATAAATCTTCCGGTCTTTACATTGCCGGCGGAAACCAGGACGTTGCCGTCGACCTCAGGGGCGTCGCCCTGGGTTCGGCCCAGGTATTTCCCGGACCCGGACGGCTCGCCGGGCTGCCTTTCGTCTATGAGCACCTTGACGGTCTTACCCACGAACGACCCGTTGAATTCGGTCGATATGCCGCGCTGGATCCTCATAAGCTCGTCGAGCCTTTCATCCTTTACCCGCTCGGGGATCTGCCCCGCAAGACGGGCGGCCTTCGTCCCGGGCTCGCGGCAATATACGAAAGCCCCCAGACGCTCAAATCCCGTATCTTTAACGAACCCGAGCAGATCTTTAAACTCTTTTTCGGTCTCTCCCGGAAATCCGACGATAATGGACGTCCTCAGTACAAGGCCGGGTATCCTGGCGCGAAGCTTTTCTATAAGGCCCGTTATATCCCGCCTCGTCACCCGCCTGTTCATGGCCTTCAGTATCCTGTCGCTTATATGCTGTACGGGCAGGTCCAGATACTTGCATATCTTTCCCTCTTTGGCGACGATATCTATCAAGTCGTCGGTGTAATGGGCCGGATGCGTATAAAGCAACCTTATCCATTCGACGCCGTTACGCAGTTTTGAGATCTCGGCCAGAAGCCGCGCAAGCGCCGTACGTCCGTACAGATCCATGCCGAAGAGCGTGGTATCCTGCCCGACGAGGTTTACCTCCTTCAGGTATCCGCCCTTCGCCAGTTCGGATACCTCCCTCACGACGGACTCGATCCTCCTGCTCCTGAAAGGCCCGCGCAGACGCGATATTATGCAATAACTGCAAAGGTTTGAGCAGCCTTCCGATATCTTCACGTAGGCGTAATGGCGCGGGGTAAGCCTGGATCGCGGGGAGGCGTCGTCGTAAAGATACGCGGGATGGGCCGATACGTCAGATCGCCTTCCGCGGCTCATGCCACGCACCAACCGTCCTATGTTCGGAAAATCGGAGGTGCCCAGCACCAGATCCGCCTCGGGCAGCGCCTTCAGCAGCTTGTCTTTATAGAGCTGCGGCAGGCACCCGCACACCACGAGCTTCCTGACCTTGCCGTCTTTCTTGAGCGATGCGATCTCCATGATCGCGTCTACGGATTCTTTTCTTGCGGACTCTATAAATGCGCAGGTATTTACGACGCATAGGTCGACGCCGTCATCGACGTCGCGGGATTTTAATCCGGAGGCCTCCAGCTGGCCCGTTATCACCTCGGAATCGACCAGGTTCCTTGAGCAGCCGAGACTTATTACGGCGTATGTCTTCAGCATAAACGGGGCTTTCAAAGATGGGATTATTTTATCTTAAGGCCGGCCCTGGTGATCTCTATGTTCTTCATGATCCCCCTGCCGGGAGAGCCGAGGTTCTTTCCGTTCAGCGAAAGCTCTATAGCTTCCGCCTTGGCTGTGTAGATATTGATACGGTCGTTTGCGGTAAATGATTCTACGGTGCCCGGGGGCAGAACCCTCTCGAATAAAAGGCTGCCGTCGACCCTGAGCTTTATCATCGTCTGACGGTTCACCTTGAGAACGAGCCTGATCGGCGTGGCTTTGGGTATCGTTGCGGCGGCCGCGGGCGCCGGCGGCGCCTTGACCGCGGCGGTCTCTTTGGCGGGCAGCTGGCTTTGCGCAACCTGTTTGGCCGGGCCCTTCTTCTTTGCCGTCGTGGCCGCCGCCGGACGTATGACGCCGGGGTTCGCCTTGGCCTTCGAAGACGAGCGGGCCTTGCCGATAGCGGCGACCGCCCTGATTACGCCCCCCGCAGTGACAACCGCGGCCGCTATTATTACTAAAGCAACGACCGCGGTCTTTATTACAGGAAATACCTGTGACAGATTTACCGTCCTTGCCGGCTCGACCGAGCTCTTGATGATTATATTGGGCGACGGAGCCGCCGGGTTGGTCTTTGCATATTCGCCGAGGAAGTTTCGTGCGTCCAGCCCCAGGTATTCGGCGTACTTTTTAATAAAGCTCTTTACGTACGTAGGCGTAAGTATCTCGTCGCACCTGCCGTCCTCGATGGCCTTAAGCACCGTTGAGTGGATGCGGGTATGCTTCTGGACCTGGTCTATCGTAACGGACTTCTTCCCCCGGGCCTCTTTAAGGGCCTCCCCTATCTTTATCATAGCCGCGCTCGGATTCCTGTTGTCACTTGGCATCGGTAACGCTCCCGCTTCTGGCCTGATATTCTTCCAGGGTTATAATAATGTCTCTGGGCTTCGATCCCTGATACGGCCCCACTATGCCATCGCCTTCCATCATATCTATAAGGCGACCTGCCCGCTGGTAGCCGACGCCGAGTCTGCGCTGCAACACGGAAACTGAGGCCTGCTTCGTCTCCAGTATAAGCCTGACGGCTTCTTCGTACACCTCGTCCTTCTCAAACTTTTTGAAGGTCCCTTTCTTCTGGACCTCCGATATCTCGGCGATATAATCCGGCGCGCGCTGCGCCTTTATGAAGGCGGTGAGGCGCTCTATCTCCTTGTCCGATATGAGCCCGCCCTGAGCGCGGACCGGTTCGGCCGCGCCCGGCTCTACAAAAAGCATATCCCCTCTCCCCAGGAGGTCGTCCGCGCCGTTCATATCGAGGACGGTCCTTGAATCAACCTTTGAGGCGACCTTAAACGATATCCTGGCCGGGAAATTGGCCTTTATGACGCCGGTTATGACATTGACCGACGGACGCTGTGTGGCGATTATAAGGTGTATGCCTACCGCGCGCGAAAGTTGCGCCAGGCGCGTTATGGCATGCTCCACGTCGTCGCGCGCCACCATCATAAGATCGGCCAGTTCGTCTATGACAACTATTATATAAGGCATCTTATCCGGCTGTCCTTCCTCCGGATCCGCCTTGCCGCTGCCGTAACGCTCATTGTAGGAGTCGATGTTCCTGACGCCCGCGCCCGCCAGTATCTTGTAACGCGAATCCATCTCGTTCACCACCCAGCCCAAGGTGTTGGCCACGGCCTTCACGTCGGTAACTACAGGCGACAGCATGTGCGGCATATCATTGAACGGGACGAGCTCCACCCTCTTGGGATCGACCATGATGAACTTTAGTTCGTCGGGGGGAAGATTGAACAACAGGCTCGCGATTATAGTGTTGACGCATACCGTCTTGCCGGAGCCGGTCGTGCCCGCTATGAGAAGATGCGGCATCTTGCCCAGGTCCGCGACCACGGGAGCACCGGCGACGTCCTTACCCAGCGCCATCTTCAGTTTCGATCTCATGCTGCGGTATTCATCGGAGTCCAGTATCTCGCGCAGGTATACCATCGCCCTGTTTGAGTTCGGTATCTCGAACCCTACCGTCCCCTTGCCCGGTATCGGCGCTATTATCCTGACGCTCTGAGCTTTCATGGAAAGCGCCAGGTTATCGCTGAGCGAAGTTATCCTGTGCATCTTTACCCCGGCGGCCGGCTCCAGCTCGTAGCGCGTTATGACCGGCCCCTGGTTTATCTCGACCACCTTGCCTTCTATGTCAAACTCGCGCAGGGTATCCTCAAGTATCCTGGCCGTCGCCTCAAAGTCCTCCTTCACCTTCCTGCCGTCCGAAGAGGGCTGCTCGAGGAGGTCCGCGCCCGGCAGGCGGTAGGCGCCGGATGGCGCAGGTTTCGGAGCCTGGGCCCCCTGTGTTTTCCCGGCCGGCTCATGAGGGGAGTCTTTCTTATCAACCTTCACAAGATCCTTCCTGTCCGAGGCATCCTTGGAACCCGAACCGTTCTTCCCGGCCGTGCCAAGGGTGGTCTTTATGCCGTCGAGAATATTTTTCGATTTCAAAACCACATCGTCCCGGAGCGGCCTGGCTATCTCCTTGGAGCCCTGCGGCGTAGTCACCTTTATCACCGGCTTCGTCGGCGCGGGTTTTCTGTCCGTGAATATCGCCGGCTCGGATTTACGGGAGATCTGCGACACCTGCCCCTTTATCCCGTCGGTGATCTCTTCGGAGGCTCCTTTTACGTTCCTGACCATGCCCGACAGGAACGGGAGTAATAAAAATTCGGTTGCCGTGAGCAGCGAAAGCAGGAACAGGACGGCTATGGAGAGTATAGCGCCGCCGCGGCCGAGGTATGTTATGAGGAAATCGGAAAATACCAGCCCCACTATACCGCCCAGGGAGAACCTGAACGATTGCGTAGCCTCGAGCCTGCCGAACATTGAAAAGAGCGAACTGGAAGCCAGTACGAGAAAGAATGTTCCGAATATCTTGAAGTAAACCTTTTGCGGAGTGATCCCGAATAGCCTGGCAACCGCCCATGACAATATCAGCAGCGGTATCACGTAAGAGCTCATGCCCATTACGAAAAATAGCGCCGCGCCCACATAAGCCCCGAAGACACCGGCAAAATTCTTTACCGGCACGTTGGGATTGGACGTGAAGACGCCTATGTCGGAAAAGCTGAATGAGGCGAGGCTTATAAGTATCAGTATGGCGACGGCAAAAAGCATTATCGCCTGTATCTCATTCCACTTGCTGCTCGGGGCCGCGGCGGCCCTGGTCCTCTTGTTGTTCATATCCCCCTCTAGACCAATATTATAGTAATTAATCCGGCTAAAAAGCAATATATTCCGAACAGATAAAGCTTGCCGCCGCTAACTATCCTGAGCAGAAACTTGATGGACGCGATACCGAAAAGCGCCGACGCAATACCCCCCGCTATGAACTGCGGGGCGTCCGCCGCGGTCAATCCCGCGCCTATCTTGTGAAGTTTTAGTATGCTGGCGCCGGCTACGGCGGGTACGGACAATAGAAACGAGAACCGGCATGCCGAGCTTTTCTCCATCCCGGACATTATGCCCGTGGCTATGGTGGCGCCGCTTCTTGATATTCCGGGCAGGACCGCCACGCCCTGGGCGGTACCGACCAGAAGGGACGCCGCCATACCCGGCCAGCTATTCGTATTCTTTTCGGCGCGCGCCCGGTTACGTTCATAAAGCGACGCGGCAAACAGCCACGCGCTCGTCACGATAAGCATATATCCGACAAATGAAGGCGCGCCGAACAGCCGCTCTACCGTATCTTTAAAAAAGAAACCTATGATGAACGTGGGCACCGAAGCGATCGCCAGAGGCGCGAGAAGCTTCCTGTCCCTGCCGAATAACGCGGTTATATCATGCCTGAAGAATATCAGTACCGAGGCCAGCGTGCCGATATGCAGGAATATGTCGAAGGCGAGCTGAGGCTCTTTCATGCCAAAAAGGTGCTGAAATATAACGAGGTGCCCGGAGCTTGATACCGGAAAAAACTCGGTCACGCCCTGCACCGCGCCGAGGACGACCGCTTCCAACAGATTCATATTTACCTGCCCGTGTGTCCGAATCCGCCGGCAGATCTGGCCGTGCGATCCAGTTCGTCAGTCACTTCCACCTGAGCCCGTATGACCTCTTGTATCACCATCTGAGCGATCCTCTCGCCGCGCCTTATGACGAAAGGGTCTTTACCGTGATTTATCATGATAAGGCTGACGAGCCCCCTGTAGTCGGAATCTATAGTGCCGGGCGTGTTTACCAGACTTATGCCGTGTTTAATGGCAAGCCCGCTGCGGGGCCTTATCTGCGCTTCGTAACCTTCCGGGATACCAATATAAATGCCAGCCGAGACCAATTTGATCTCGCCTGGCATCAATATCAACTCACCGTCGACGTCGGCGCAAAGGTCCATTCCGCTGGAACCCGAAGTGGCGTACTTCGGCAAAGGAAGGTCCTCGCAACCCGTCTTTCGCTTCAGAGCTATCTTTACGTGTTTCAAATGATATCGGAACCCTTGGCCTGACTAGCGCCTCGGACGTCCGCGCGAAGGTCTCGGCTCCTGCGGCTTGTCGTCATCCGGCCCCGGAACATAGTTGGGATCGGCGCGCTTCTTCGAAAGATTTACGCGGCCCTGTTCATCTATGCCGATAACCTTTACGCTCACCACATCGCCCACCTTAACGACGTCCTCGACGTTCTTCACAAATTTCGAATCCAGCTCGGAGACGTGTATAAGGCCGTCCCTGCCGGGCATTATCTCGACGAACGCGCCGAAATTCAGTATCCTGACGACCGGGCCGGTATATATCTTGCCGACCTCCGGCATCTCGGTCATGCCCTTTATGATATTTACGGCCTTCTCGATAGCCGCGCCGTCCTGGCTGGCGACCTGCACTATGCCGTCGTCATCTATGTCGATCGTGACTCCGGTATCCTGTATTATCTTCTTTATATTCTTACCGCCCGGGCCGATGACCTCGCCGATCTTGTCCTGCGGGATCTTGAAGCTTACTATGTGCGGAGCGAAGTCCGATATCTTCTCTTTCGGTCTCGATATCGCCTGCAGCATCTTGTCCATAATGAAGAGCCGCGCCTTTTTGGCCGCCGCGAAGGCCTTCTTTATGAGCTCGACCGATATGCCCTCTATCTTAAGGTCCATCTGCACGGCCGTGATGCCGTCGACGGTCCCGGCGACCTTGAAGTCCATATCGCCGTAATGATCCTCCACGCCGCCTATGTCCGTAAGGACTATCTCTTCCCTGCCCTCTTTTACGAGCCCCATCGCTATGCCGCTTACGGGCTTTGTGATCGGCACTCCGGCGTCCATCAGCGACAGAGTGCTCGCGCATACCGTGGCCATGCTCGACGATCCGTTGGACTCCAGTATCTCGGAGACTACGCGAACGGTGTACGGGAACTGGTCCTTGGAAGGCATGACCGCCTGCAGCGCCCTCTCGGCCAGCGCGCCGTGCCCTATCTCGCGCCTGCCGGGGCCCCTCATCGGCTTCGCCTCACCGACCGAGAACGGCGGAAAATTGTAATGGAGCATGAAATTCTTGGAGATCTCGCCCTCGAGCGCCTCGATGACCTGCTCGTCGGCGCTTGTGCCGAGTGTCGTCACTGAAAGGGACTGAGTCTGGCCGCGGGTAAAGAGGCCCGAGCCGTGAGTGCGGGGCAGCACCCCGACTTCGCAGGTGATCTGGCGGACCTCGTCTATAGCCCTGCCGTCGACCCTCTTCCTCTTCTCTATTATGTAGCGCCTGACATTCTCTTCCTCGACAACGTCCAGCGCGGCCTTGACGGCCTTTGCGGTGTATTCCGAGCCTTCGGCGGCATACTTCTCTATGAGCTCCTGCGCGAGAAGATCCATGGCCTCCTGGCGCTGCTCTTTTGTGCTAAGCTTGTTTATCTCTTCGAGCTTCGAGACAGACGCGTCCTTTATCTTTTTTACAAGCTCTTCCTGAGGAAGATGCGCTTCGTAATCCCTCTTCTCGACGCCGAGCTGCTTGGCCATCCTGTCCTGGATGTCTATAACGGCCTGTATCTCGCCATGGGCGTAAGCTATGGCGTCGACCATGACCTCTTCGCTGAGCTCCCTGGAGCCGGATTCTATCATGGTAACTGCTGAACGGGTGCCGGCCACGACAAGGTCCAGATCGCTCTTCTCCAGCTCCTTAAATGTCGGATTCGTAATGAACTTACCGTCTATCCTGCCCACCCTTACGGCTCCCATGGGGCCGTTGAAAGGGACATCCGAGATCGTGAGGGCCGCGGATGCTCCTATCATGGCGAGAACATCGGAGTCGTTCTCGCCGTCGCTTGAAAGCACCAAAGCGACCACCTGAACGTCGTTTACAAGGCCCTTGGGGAATAAAGGCCTTATCGGCCTGTCGATGAGCCTCGACGTCAGGATCTCCTTGCCGGTAGGCCTTCCCTCGCGCTTAAACCAGCCCCCCGGTATCTTGCCCGCCGCGTACGTCTTCTCCTGATACTCTACGGTCAGCGGAAAGAAATCTATATCGGGCCGCATGCTCTTGGAGCACACCGCGGTCGCGAGAACGACCGTGCCGCCCAGCTGCACAGTGACCGCGCCGTCGGCCTGCTTGGCCATCCTGCCCGTCTCGATAGTGATGTTGCCGTTGCCCAGTTTCAGATCAAATTTATGCGTCATATACCCTTTCCTGTGGTGGTTAAGTAACCCCTGGGGATCTATTTTCCGGGGATCGAGGATAAAAAAATGCGCCTACGCTATACAAGTCGCACGTGCGCATATCACCCCGTCGTCAGACGAGGACCGTATTATTTTCTGAGATCGAGTTTCTTAATAAGGTCCTGGTAGCCCTTCTGGTCTTTCTTCTTAAGATACTCCAGAAGCCTTCGGCGTATGCTTACCATGCGCAGAAGTCCCTGCCGGGAATGGTGATCGCGCTTATGCGCCTTGAAGTGTGACGAGAGAGAATTTATCCTCTCCGTCAAAAGCGCGATCTGAACGCTGGCTGAACCGGTATCCTTCTCACTCTCTTTGAAGCTTTTGATGATCGCTGTCTTCTTCTCTTTTACTAATGGCATCTCTTTTCTTACCTCGCTTTTTGGTCATATTAACATATGTTCGGTGAAATGTAAAGAATAATCATCCGCAAATATTTTTTCCGTAACGCGCCGGCTCGCGCTTTTTAAGCCGCCTTCATGAAATGTATTGACCCCGTCTCGGCGACTGTGATAACCTTTATACGGATAAAGGAGGCTGACATGAAAGGATCCGGCGAGCTCGAAAAGACGGCGGCTCTTAACGCCGCGGCAGCCATGGCGGCGGGAGCCAGGACCGCGCCCAAGACAAGAGGAATAGACAATATAGAGGTCGTCTCTGTCGATGACGAGGCCACCCGCACAAAGCTTATCGACAAGATGAGGGATATATCCAAACGGGAGACCAGGCCCGGTTTTGGGCGGGACGCCGATTCCATCGCGGCGTCCGCGGCGATCGTGATAATAGGCGTTAAGGCCAATCCCGCCGGCTTAAACTGCGGCTTCTGCGGATACCCGACCTGCGCCGCTCTCGGAAAGACCGGGGGGATATGCGCCTATAACTCGGTCGACCTCGGGATCGCGGTCGCTTCCGCTTCTTCCGTAGCCCACCTGTCCTACATTGACAATCGCATCATGTATTCGATAGGCCGCGCGGCGCTGGATCTGAAGCTTTTTTCGGACGGGGTCAAGCAGGCCCTCGGCATCCCTCTGAGCGTAACGGGGAAGAGCCCGTTTTTTGACAGGAAATAACCGATACTATAACGACAAAAATCAAAATCCAAATAACAGATAAAATTCAAAATCTAAATATCAAAACAAAAAACCCGTTTTGAATATTTGGAATTTGTCATTCATCTGTCATTTGGATTTTGACATTTGAACTTACATCCGGATTCCGCCATCCTTCGACTTCGCTCAGGATGGCGTCCTGAGCTTTTGTCGAAGGACGCCGACAGGCGAATGGAAACTCCGGGCTTTAGCCCGGAGAGCTTCATTTAAGGCTCAGCGCGATCTTGTGCTGCAGCGAATCGACCTTCAGCACTTTGACCTTACAATCGTCGCCCACCTTATATTTCTCCTCCAGCTTCTCGCCCTCATTCAGAGGTATCTCCGATATGTGGGCCAGCCCTTCGAGGTCCTTGTCTATCTCCACGAAGAGTCCGAAGTTGGCTATCTTTGTGATCTTGCCGTTCATCTCGGTATCGGCGGCGTATTTGCCCGCTATGTCATCCCACGGATCCGGCGTGTTCTGTTTCACGCCCAGGGATATGCGCCTGTTCGCCGAATCTACCGCGAGCACGACGGCTTCGACCTTCTCACCCTTCTTGAATACGTCCTTGGGGTGGCCTATGCGCTTGGTCCACGAGATATCCGAGACATGGACCAGGCCGTCTATGCCGTCCTCGAGCTCTACGAATACGCCGTAGTCGGTCATATTCCGCACCTTGCCCTTGACCTTCATGCCGACCGAGTACTTCTTGTCGACCTCGAGCCACGGGTTGGACTCTAGCTGCTTTATGCCCAGCGATATCTTCTTGTTGGACTTATCGATATCGAGGACCTGCACCTCTATCCTGTCGCCTATGGCGAGAAGCTCGTTCGGATGGCCGTACTTCTTCGTCCATGAAAGCTCCGAGATGTGGAGAAGCCCTTCCACTCCCTTCTCAAGCTCGACGAACGCTCCGTAAGGCACGAGGTTAACGACCGTGCCCTTGATCTTGCTGCCGACGGCAAACTTCGTGTCGACGGTCTCCCACGGATTCTGCGTCTTCTGCTTGAGGCCCAGGGATATCCTGGACGTCTCGGGAACGAAGTCGAGGATCATCACGTCTATCTTGTCGCCTATAGCCAGCACCTCGCTGGGATGCGAGATGCGGCCCCAGCTCATGTCGGTGATGTGCAGGAGGCCTATCGTGCCGCCCTCCAGCTCGACGAACGCCCCGAAGTCGGTGATATTCCGTACTATGCCGGGCATTATCGCGCCCTTCTGCAGCGTCTCGAACAGCTTCTTCTTATCCTCTTCCCTCTGCTGGCTTATCGCGTCCCTGCGGGATACGACTATATTCCTGCGGGGCTTATTTATCTTCACGATCTTGAACTGGAAGGCCTGGCCCATCAGCTGGTTCACGTTGCCGAACGTCCTCGAACCGGCAAGGCTCGCCGGCAGGAACGCTTCGACGCCGATATTGACCATGAAGCCGCCCTTGACCTTCTTGGAGACCTTTCCTTCGACCATATCGCCTTCGCCGTATTTGGCTATGACCGTCTCCCAGCCTACCGCGCGCTCCGCCTTCTGTTTCGACAGGACGACCATTCCGTTCTCGTCTTCCTTCGACTCAAGATAGACGTCTACTTCGTCCCCTATCTTGACCGATTCGGGATCGGAAAATTCCTGCAGTGAAACCAGGCCTTCGGACTTGTATCCGACGTCTATCAGCACATCTTTAGGGTTGACCGCTATGATCCTGCCCTTCAGGATCTGCCCTTCCTTTATAGAGACGATACTGTCCTGATACAGCTTGGCAAAGTCGTCCGTTCCTCCTTTCGCAGCATCATCTTCTTCCTGGTAAAGTTCGTTCTTTTCTTCTACCATTTGTGACACAACCCCTTTCTTAGGATTTGCGCTTTTGCCTGCGCACCGGCTTGCGCTCAAAGGTGCCCTTTATCGCGCTTACTACCTGTTGTACCGCCCGGTCAGGAGTGGAAGCTCCGCTGGTTATCCCTACAGACCTGACCGACCTGAACCACGCCTTATTGAGTTCTTTTTCGGTCTCAATAAGATGCGAGTTCTTCAAGGTCTTCCTGCACACCTCGTACAACCTTCTCGTGTTGGCGCTGTGACGGCCGCCTACGACGAGCATCAGCCCCACCTTTGAAGCAAGCTCGCGGGCAAGCCGCTGCCGCTCCTCGGCGTCGTTGCATATGGTGTTGCAGACCTTGAGTTGCCTCGGCCGCTTTTGGAGGATCGTATTTACGACATCCAGGAAATTCCCGGAGGATTGCGTCGTCTGAGACAGAACGCTAACCCTGCTTGCCTTTCCCAGATCCAGGGCGGCGGCCTCTGCCCTGTCCTTCACAACCTTCGTGCCTTTTGGCGCGAAATCTATTAAGGCCTTCACTTCGGGGTGGTTCAAGTCCCCGACTATAACGGCGCCATAACCGTCTCTGGCCAGCCCGCTCGCTATCCGCTGGGCATTCATGACGAACGGGCATGTGGTGTCTATTATCTTAAGACCTTTGCGGCGTATCCGCGCCAGGATCTTCGGGCTTATGCCGTGAGAGGATATCACCAAAGCATCGCCGGATCGCGCGCGGGCCAGGTCTTTTATAACTTTCATCCCTCTGCGCCGGAGGTCCTCTACCACCTGGGCGTTGTGTATTATCGACCCAAACGAGTAGATCTTCTTATTATCTTTAATGGCCGACTGCGCCATCGATACGGCGCGCCTTACCCCGAAACAGAACCCTGTCCTGTCGGCCAATACGACCTTCACGCCGGACTTCCCTGCCGCGCAACCGCGGCGATCCGGATAGGGCCGGATTCGCAAGACCTTTTAAGCGAGGCGATCTCCGCCATTATACGATCGCTTATATTCTGGTAAGCGTCCCTTCCGCTAAGGTCCCCGGAGTCAAACCGCATCGGCTTTCCTATATATACCCTGACCTGGCGCCTCTTCAATCTCTTCATCCCGCGCGGCATGGCGTCAAACGACCCTTCTATGTACGCCGGCACCACGCTCACGCCGGAGCGGGCCACTATCAGTCCTATACCGGGCTTGCCGCGCTGCAGCTGCCGGTCTTCGGTGCGTGTGCCCTCCGGAAATATTACGAGCGGCTTCCCGGTCTTCAGCAATTTCAGCGCCTGCCTCATAGCTCCGAGATCGCCCTGCCCCCTCTTCACGGGGAACGCCTGCACCTTCGGCAGCGCCCAGGCCAGGAATCTTCTCTCGAACAATCCCTCGTGCGCCATGTAATTCAGGCTGCGATGTATCGAGGTGCCCAGCAGTATAGGATCGATATAGCTGGCGTGGTTCGACGCGAATATGAAAGACCCCTTCGCGGGAATATTCCTCCGGCCCACTACCTTCACGTTCAGGTACAGCTTGAAGTACAGATAAAATATCGACCAGCCTATGAAATACCACATCTTATTTTATGTATGAAACAAGCTTCTCCACAACCTCATCTATGGAAAGTGACGTCGTGTCTATGGATATGGCGTCCGGCGCCTTCTTGAGGGCGCCCACCGAACGGTTCATGTCCGACTCGTCTCTTAAGACCACGTCTTTTTTTATATCCTCAAGGCTTATCTTCTGGTTCTTCTCCAGCAATTCCCTGTGCCTTCGCCGGGCCCGCTCCGCGACATCGGCGTCCAGATAAAATTTGTAAGCGGCGTCCGGGAATACCACCGTGCCTATATCCCGGCCTTCGAGGACCGCGCCCGAGCGGTCGCCTATTGCGCGCTGCAGCCTTACCATCTCCCCGCGCACGCCCGGAACCCGCGCTATATACTTGACGTTGTTGGTAAGCTCAGGCGTTCTTATAAGACCGGTCACGTCTTCTCCGTCGAGAAACACCTTCAGTTCGCCGCCGGAATCTTCGAGGCCGATACGCGTCGAATGGGCCAGGCTCGTCAGCGCGGCCTCGTCCTGAAGGTCGGCCTTGACGCGCATCGCCTTGAGCGTAAGGGCCCTGTACATGGCCCCCGTATCTATATACAAAAGGCCCAGCCTGCCGGCTATCTTTTTGGATACGGTGCTCTTGCCGCTTCCGGCGGGTCCGTCTATGGCTATCACCACTTTAGGCTTTTTTGTTTCCATGCAGCCTGTTTAAGAATATCTCTCTTTTGCGCCCGGCTGCCGCCAATTCTTTGATTACGCGGCGGCGGTCGTCCCTGGATATCGCCGAGACTATCGCTCCATAGCGTTTTTTAAACAATCCGGCCGCTTTCAATATGTTAGACTTATTCGTCAATAATATGTCGGCCCACAGCTCGGGGTCGCTCGACGCGACCCTGGTGGTATCCTTAAATCCTTCGGCGGCGTATTCGAGCGCGTCCGGCGGAACCGCTCCGGCGAGGCTGAACGCGACTATGTGCGGGAGGTGGCTCACCAGAGAGACCGCCTCGTCGTGCTCCGCCGGGCTCATGACTTTGACGTTCGCTCCCAGCGAGCGCCAGAACGACGTTACTCCGGAGAGGTCGGCCCTGCCGGTATTCTTCGTCCTTGTGACTATGCAGGGAGAACCTTCCAGCAGATCGCCGCGCGCGGACTCGACCCCCGTCTTCTCGGATCCGGCCATGGGATGGGAGCCGACGAAATTTACCCGGGAACCGCCCAGCAGCTTTTCGGCCCTTGCGACGATATATGCCTTGGTGCTCCCCACGTCCGTAATGACCGCCCCCGGCTTGGCAAATTTCGCGGCCCTGGCCACCAGGGCCGGTATCGAGCTTACGGGTGAGCCTATTATTATAAGGTCCGCGTCTTTTACGCCTTCGGCTATGTCCATAACGCCGATATCCACGGCCTTACGCCCCAGCGCCTTGCGCAGCGTCCGGCGGCGCCTGAAAATGCCTATGACCTTGCCGGCGGCCTTCCTCTTTTTTATGGCGAGCCCTATGGAACCGCCGATCAATCCGACGCCTATGATAGCGACTTTTTTAAAACGCCTCATCTGCTACATCCCCCTGTCGACCGCCGCTGCGACCCTGCGCAGGTCGACCATAAGCTTGGCGAAATTCTCGGGATAAAGCGACTGCTCTCCGTCCGACATCGCCTCTTCCGGGTTCGGATGGACCTCTATTATAAGGCCGTCCGCGCCGCCCGCCACGGCCGCCTTTGCGGCCGAACCGACGAGCCCCCATCTTCCGGTGGCGTGGGAAGGGTCTATGATTATCGGCAGGTGACTCAGGCCCTTCACCACAGGAACGGCGCTTAAATCCATGGTAAAGCGCGTCGAATCCTCGAAGGTCCTGATGCCTCTTTCGCACAATACGACGTTGAAATTGCCTTCCGAAAGTATATATTCCGCCGACATCAGGAATTCTTTGATGGTATTGGACATGCCGCGCTTCAATAGGATCGGCTTCCTGGTCTTGCCCACCTCCCTGAGAAGGTTGAAATTCTGCATATTGCGGGCGCCTATCTGTATGATATCCGCGTATTTACAGACGAGCTCTGTATCGCGGACATCCATAAGTTCGGTCACGATCCTCAGCCCCGTCTCTTTGCGCGCGTCGGCCAAAAACTTGAGCCCCTTCTCTCCGAGCCCCTGAAAGGCGTACGGCGAAGTCCTCGGCTTGAACGCGCCGCCGCGCAGCACTGTGGCTCCGGCCTTCTTAACTTTTTTTGCGATGTCGATAAGCAGCGCCCTGTTCTCGACCGAACACGGCCCGGCCATGACCACAAGCCTATTGCCGCCTATCTTTACGCCTCCGCCCACATCGACTACGGTCGGCTCTTTCTTGAAATCGATCGAGGCGAGCTTATACGGCTTCAGTATCGAAAGGACCTTCTCGACCCCGGGGAATACCTCGAGCGGCTTGGCCCTTATGATGTCTTCTTCGCCTATTACGCCTACTATGGTCCTCTCGACCCCCTTGGATATCCACGGCTTGAGGCCCATCTTCTTTATCTTTACAACAAGGTGGTCGAGCTGTTTTTTGGTCGCGTCCGGCCTCAATACTATTATCATCGCCTATCTCCCCAGGACGCTCTTCAGCGCCTTAATGAATTTTATATTTTCCGGGCGTTTTCCTATGGTCACCCTTATATAGGTGTCCATGCCCCACGCCTTCATATCACGAACTATCACGCCTTTTTTGAGAAGCGAGTCGAATACTTCCCTGCAGTCTCTCCCGGTTTCGGCGAGGACGAAGTTCGTCGCGCTCTCGACATAGGGGATCCCCATCTTCCGGAGTTCCGAATAAAGGAACGCCTTTTCCCTGAGCGCCAGCGATATCGTTTTTTTCAGGAAGGTCGTGTCGTCTATGGCGGCGGTTGCGGCTGCCTGCGCCAGAAGGTTAACGTTAAACGGCTCCCTGGTCCTCTCCATATAGCCTATTACCTCGGGGCTGGATATGCCATATCCTACCCTTATGCCGGCCAGGCCGTAAGCCTTTGAAAACGATCTTGAGACTATGACGTTCGGCCTGTCAAGATAATCCAGCCCGTCGGGATAGTCGGCGGCCGATGCGGCGGCAAATTCGAAATAGGCCTCGTCCAGAAATACTATAACTCCTTCCGGAATGCCGGACAGGAACGAGTCGAGCTCCTTCCTCGAGACGTAAGTCCCCGTGGGATTATCGGGGTTCGCTATGAAGACGATCCTCGTCTTCCCGTTAACGGCCGCGCGCATCCCGTCCAGGTCATGCCTGAGGCCTTTTGTGAGCGGGACGAAACGTATGGCGGCATTCTGTATCTGCGAGGCGATCTCATATATGAGAAATGTCGGCCTGGCGATAACCACTTCGTCCCCGTCCCCGAGGAACGCCTTGGCGGCCATGCATATGATCTCATCCGAACCGTTTCCGAATATCAGCCGGTCCTCGCCCACCCCTAGGAATTTGGACATTTTTCTGCGAAGCCCGAAAGCCGCGGCATCCGGATACCGGTTCACGCAGGAGGCGTTCCTGCGGATCGCGGCGACCGCCTTCGGGGAAGGGCCGAGACAATTTTCGTTAGAGGCGAGTTTGACCACCTCTTTCAGCCCCAGCTCCCTCTGGACTTCCTCTATAGGCTTTCCCGGGACGTACTGTTTGACGCCGAGTATGTTCCGCCTTACCGCTATCTTCATCTAAACGCTTTCCCCCGTCGGATATGAACCCAGCACCTTCAGGTATATCGACGTCTTTCTGAGATCGTCGAGCGCCCTCTTTACGGCAGGCGCTTCGTGGTGGCCTTCGATATCTACGAAGAAGTAATACTCCCAGGCCCTCACCCTGGAAGGCCTCGACTCTATCTTCGTCATATTTATGCCGTGCTTCTTGAATGGAACGAGCATGTCATGGAGCGCTCCGGAGCGGTCCTTTACGGAGAACATGACCGACGTCTTGTCTCTCCTTGTGGGCCTGGCCTCCGCCTTGCCTATTACGAGGAACCTTGTAACGTTGTGGACGCTGTCCTCGATGGACTTGTAGAGCATCTTAAGGTTGTATTTTTTCGCGGCAAGTTCGCTGGCTATGCACGCGGCGCCCCTCTCTTTCGAGGCGATCTCCGCGGCCCTCGCGGTGCTCGAAACCTCGATGAGCTCCACCCGCGGCAGATTCGCTTCAAGCCACAGGCGGCACTGGCCGAATACCTGGGACTTTGAATAGACCTTCTTTATCCCGGACTTATCCCCGGCCTTCGACATCAGGTTGTGCGATATCAGAAGATACACTTCCGAGCAGATCTTAAGGTCCGAATCGATGAACATGTCCAGGGTATGCGTGATGGCTCCGTCGGTGGAATTCTCGATCGGGACCACGCCGTAGTCGGCCCTCTCCTTTTCCACTTCGCTGAATACGTCCGTTATCGTTTCGCAATTTGTATAGTCGACGCTCGACCCGAACTTCTTCATGCTGGCCAGGTGGGTGAACGTGAACTCGGGCCCGAGGTAAGCTATCTTCAGCGGCCTCTCCATGCGCAGCGCGCTGGACATGATCTCCCGGTATATAGACTTGAGCGATTCGCGCGGCATGGGCCCTTTATTTCCGGAAACGACGTTGTCGTATACGTCCTTTTCGCGCTCCGGAACGTATATCGACCTCATAGACCTCTTCTTCGCCTTCCCTATATCCAGTATGACCCTGGTGCGCTTGTTCAAAAGAGCGACTATACCGGCGTCTATGGAATCTATCTTACGTCGCAGACTTTTCAGGTCCATCCGTCATCTCCTCTTTAACGGCGTTTCCGGCGGCAGCCGGTTCTGAAACAGGCGTGGCCGCGCCTGGTTCGGGTTCCGCTATAACAGGTTTATCCTGGCTCAGGGCGGCGCCCGGCTCAGCCAGTTTACCGGTCCGGGTATCTATAACTTCGGCCTTCTTGGGCTCCTTTACAAAATCGAGGTCCGCTTCCTGGAACTCTTTGAGTTTCGGCAGTTCGTCAAGAGATCTCAACCCGAAATGCTGCAAAAATTCGGTCGTCGTTCCGTACAATATTGGCCTGCCCGGAGCGTCCAGCCTGCCCTTGGTCCTGATGAAGCCCCTCTCCTCAAGGGTATGGATAACTCCGTCGACGCTGACTCCCCGTATCGCCTCCATGTCGCTTCTGGTAAGCGGCTGCTTGTACGCTATTATAGCCAGCGTCTCGAGGGACGGGCCCGTCAGTCTGTCCGGACCTTTCCTGTAGAGCGCCGCTATCCACCGGCTGTAGACCGGGTCGGTCAGCATCTGGAAACCCCCGGCTATCTCTTTTATGCTAAAGCTCCTGCCCGATTCCGCGTACTCCCCGTTAAGCTCCTCTATTATGCTCCTGACCTCGGTCGACTCGATCTCTTTTACCACGTCACGCAGCGTATCTATCGAGACCGGCTTATCGCTTACGAAGAGGAGCGCCTCTATTATCTTTTTAGATTCTTCTCTATCCATTAACCTCACCCGACGGTTTTATAGTTTCCGTATTCCTTATTATCTCTATGTCGCCGAACGGCGCCACCTGTCTTACTACTATCTCCCGTATCTTTATAAGCTCGAGTATTGCGAGGAATATGTTTATCACCTCGAATTTATTCTTCGCCGCCTTGAATAGCTCCGTGAAAAAGACCGTCTTCCTGTCGCATATCAGGTGAAGTATATCGTGTATCTTTTCCGATACGGTGAACTCGTCTTTTATTACCTTATGAAAGGCCTCTTTTGGTATATCCTTGAGGACCTTGGTGAAGGCCGTTATCAGGTCGAAGAGGCTGGCCTCTATGAACTCTTCTTCCGACGCCGGCAGGTCGTCAAGCTTTATGCCCGAGCCCACTCTTGGGAAAAAATGTTTCTGGTGCGACTCCATCTGCCCCAAAGCGGAGGCGGCCTCCTTGAACTTTTTGTATTCGAGCAGCCGCTTTACCAGCTCCGCCCTCGGGTCGGCCTCTTCCTGTTCGACTTCGGTCTGGTCCGGGGGCAGCAGCAGCTTCGATTTTATATGTATGAGCGTCGCCGCCATCACCAGAAATTCGCCGGCGATCGTCAGATCCAGGAGCTGCATCAGCTCCAGATATTCCAGGTACTGGTCGGTTATCCTGGTTATCGGGATATCGTATATATCTATCTCTTCTTTCTTTATGAGATAGAGCAGAAGGTCCAGCGGGCCTTCGAATACTTCAAGCTTAACTTTATACGTCATCAGTTACCGGTTTTCGTTTTCCCCGGAGCGTTACACGGCAAAGTTGACCAGCCTCTTCACCGAATCCATCGTGGCGGACGCGGCCTTGCGCGCCTTTACGGCTCCGGCGCGCAGGACCTCTTCGACGCGCTTATCGGTAAGCGCCGCGCGCTTTTCCCGTACAGGCTCGAGATGCTTCGCCAGTATCTTCGCCAGATTCTTTTTGCATTCGGTACATCCGGTCTTCGCGCCTTCGCACCAATCCCTGACCTTAACCTGCGCGTCGGTTGCTGAAAATATGGAATAGTAGCTGAAGACGTTACATATTTCCGGATGGCCTTTATCCGTCAGCCTGACACGCTGCGGATCCGTGATCATCTGGGCAACCTTCTTCTCGATATCGGCGGACGGATCCGAAAGCGCTATAAAATTCCCGTAGCTTTTCGACATCTTCCTGTTGTCGAGCCCCAGCAGTTTTGGCGTCTTTGTCAATATGGGTTCCGGCTCGGGGAAGACCTCCTCCTTGTATATGGTATTGAAACGGCGGATGATCTCGCGGGTCAGCTCCAGGTGCGGAAGCTGATCGACCCCGACGGGGACCGCGTTGGCCCTGTAAACGGCTATATCGGCGGCCTGCAGCACGGGGTATCCGAGGAAACCGTAGGTGGTCAGATCCCTTCCTACTATCTCGCGCAGCTGTTCCTTGTAGGTCGGACACCGCTCGACCCAGCCGAGCGGCGTAATATCGGAGAAGACCATATAAAGCTCGAGATGCTCGGGGACATGCGACTGTATGAATATCGTGCACTTGTCCGGGTCCAGCCCGGCGGCGATAAAGTCCTTCACCATCTCTATCGAATTCTCGCGCATCCCTTTCGGGTCTTCGTACTCGCTCATCAGCGCGTGCCAGTCGGCGACCATGTAGAAGCAGTCGTACTCATCCTGCATCTTCACCCAGTTCGTCAGGGCGCCGGTGAGATGGCCGAGGTGCAGCTTGCCCGTCGGCCTCATTCCGCTAAGTATGCGTCTCTTCATCTCTACCTGTCTCTGGGCGATACGAGCCTGCGCGCGACCTTCTCGATCGTGTGTATCTCTATCAGGTCGCCGACCCTCACATCGTCGTGTCCCGCCAGTCCTATCCCGCACTCTATGCCTTCGGCCACTTCGCGCACATCGTCCTTGAAGCGTTTAAGCGACGAGATCTTGCCCTCGTAAACAACCTGCTTGTCGCGTATCAGCTTCGCTATGCCGTTGCGGACAATCTTTCCTCTCGACACCTGGCTTCCCGCTATCGTTCCGACTTTCGTGACCCTGAAGACCTGTTTTACGATAGCCCTGCCGACGAATACCTCTTTCGACACGGGCTCGAGCAACCCTTCCATGGCGGCCCGGACGTCTTCTATCGCTTCGTATATGATCCCGTAGTTCTTTATCTCTACGCCCTCTTTCGCGGCCAGCTCCGACGCGCCCTCTTCGATCTTGACGCTGAAACCTATTACGACGGCGTTGGAGGCAAGCGCGAGCATAATATCCGATTCGTTCACATTGCCCACATCGGCGTGTATTATGTTTACCTTCACATCCTTTGTGCTCAGCTCCATCAGGGACGCCTTTATAGCTTCGACCGAACCCTGGACATCGCCCTTAAGCAGTATGGCGAGCTCCTTCGCCATACCGTCTTTCATCTGTTTATAGAAGTCTTCGAGGGTGACCCTCTGAGACATCTTGAGCCGCCTGGTCCTGGCCTCGTCCTGCTTCAATACCGACAATATCCTGGCCTTCTTTTCGTCCTTGACCGAGAAGAACTCATCGCCGGCCATCGGGACTCCGGAAAGGCCCAGTATGCTGACCGGCTTGGACGGCGGGGCTTCGTCCACACGCTTGCCGGTATGGTCCATCATGGCCTTTATCCTGCCGTAATGCAGGCCGGTCAGGATCATATCTCCGACCCGCAACGTTCCGTTCTTCACGAGGACGGTCGCTACGGGCCCCTGACCGCTTGATAATTTGCCTTCTATCACTACGCCCCTGGCCCTGAGATGCGGGTTCGCCTTAAGCTCCAAAAGCTCCGCCTCGAGCAGCAACATCTCCAGGAGGTGATCGACCCCTTCGCCCGTCTTTGCCGAAACGGGAAGCGCTATGGTCTTGCCGCCCCAGTCTTCGGGCATCAGGCCTATCTGCGACAATTGGGCCTTCAGTTTCTCTATATTGGCGCCCGGCAGATCGCACTTATTCATGGCGACCACTATCGTAACTCCGGCCGCGCGCGCGTGGTCGAGCGCCTCTTTGGTCTGAGGCATTACGCCGTCATCGGCCGCGACTACAAGCACGACTATATCCGTGGCGTTCGCTCCGCGGGCCCTCATGGCCGTAAAGGCTTCGTGACCCGGGGTATCCAGGAAAGTCACCGAGCCGTTCTTTACCTTTATCTCATAAGCTCCTATATGCTGCGTGATGCCGCCTTTCTCTTTATCCGCGACACGCGTCTTCCTGATGAAGTCGAGAAGGCTCGTCTTGCCATGGTCTACGTGACCCATAAATGTTACGACGGGTGGCCTTGCCGCGAGATGGCGGACGTCCTGCTTCGCCTCCATCTCGGTATGTTCCCTGGCCACCTGCTCTTCAAGCTTGGGCGGTTTTTTAAGTTCGATGCCCCGCGAACGCAGCAGTTCCTTAACGATCTCTTCGCCCAGGCTCTGATTTATCGTCGCGAAGATGTTCTTGCCCATCAACTCGAGTATCAGCTCGTTCGGCTTAACCCCGATCTTTGCGGCGAAATCTTTAAGCGCTACGGGAAGCTCGAGCTCGAGGGTCTTGGGCTCTGCCGGTTTCGGAGGCTCGGGCTCTTTTATAAAAGTATGGGTAACTATAGCCGCCGGCGCGCTCTTAGGCTTGTCCTCCGGCTTGGGAGGCTGCGGCGCTGCCGGTTTCGCGGCGGGCGCTGCGCTCGCCTGGGGAATCGGCGCCGCCGCTGGCTTTGGCGGCGTCGCGGGCTTTGGCGACGGCGCCGGTTTAACCTGCGGAGCCGCGGGTTTTATTTCCGGTTTTATCTCCGCCTTGGGCAGCGGCCCGGCATCGACCTTTACGGGCGGCTCTTTTTTAATTTCAACGGCCGGCGCCGTCGGCTTCTTCTGCTCAGCCACCGGCCCCGCCTTTGCCTTGGCCGCCTTTTTAGGTTCGGCCTTGACTTTGGGCTTCGATACGGCCGCCTTTTTGGCCCTGGGCCTGGGTTCGGCCTTTGCGGCTTTGACCTTCTTTTCTTTGGACTCTTTTTCTTTGGTCGCCTTTTTTATCATTATATTTCCTTCGCTGACTTCAGTATCTTTTCGGCGGTCTTCTGGCCTATGCCTTCCAGTTTAACGAGCTCTTCTACCGTCAGCTCCCTGATCTTGTCCACCGTATCGTAGCCGGCCGCCTTCAATACCTTCTCCGCCTTCGGGCCTACGCCTTCTATATCGGATATCTTTGGCGCCTGGCCTTTCGCGCCCCTGGCCTTTCCGGCCGGCTTTTCAACGGATTCGGGCCCCGCCGCGGCCGCTTCCTCAGCCTGCGGCTGGTCCGCCGACCCGGCCGTTACGCCCGCGGTCATCGCCCCGAAGACCTCCTTGGCCTTTTCGCCCCTGCCGCGTATATCCATCTCCCAGCCTACAAGCTTTGAGGCGAGCCTGATGTTCTGGCCGTGCTTTCCTATGCCTATCGACAGCTGGTCGTCCGCGACTATAACCTCTATCTTCTTGTTCGTCTTGTCGATCTTAAGTTCGCTTATCTCGGCCGGGCTCAGGGCCGCCTTGACGTACTCCCGGATATCGTCATTCCAGCGTATGATATCCACCCTCTCGCCCTGCAACTCCCTGACTATGTCCTTGACACGCGAACCTCTCATGCCCACGCAAGCGCCCACGGCGTCGACCTTCTCGTCCTTAGACCAGACCGCCAGCTTCGTCCTTTCACCGGCTTCCCTGGCTATGGAGCGAACCTCCACGATGCCTTCGGCTATCTCCGGCACCTCGATCTCGAATAATTTCTTTACGAACTGGGCGTCCGTCCTCGACAGCACTATCTGCGGGCCGTGCGACGTTTTGTTCACTTCGAGTATATAGGCCCTCACCCTGTCGCCCTGTTTATAGCGGTCCTTCGGGCACTGTTGGGATCTCGGCAATACAGCTTCGGCCTTGCCGAGGTCGAGTATTATATCGCCCTTCTCAAACCTGTGCACGGTGCCGTTTGTTATCGTCCCGACCCTCTTCTGGTAATCGTCGAATACTATGTCGCGCTCCGCCTCGCGTATCTTCTGTATTATTACCTGCTTGGCCGTCTGCGCGGCGATCCTGCCGAACTCGGCCGACTTTATCTGCTTACCGGCGCTCAATATCTTGATCTCCCCGGTAGCGCGATCTATCTCGGCGGTCACTTCGGCTTCCTTGTTACCCAGTATCTTCTTGGCGGCGCTGGCCAGGGCGGACTCGATCGCCTTGAATAAAAACTCCTTATCTATGCCCTTCTCGCGCTCTATATGCTCAAGTACCGTCAACAGTTCTTCGTTCACCCCGCACCTTCTTTCATTATTATTTTATCGGCCTTATGATCGTCTATGCACGTTCATCGAAACCTAATATACTATCCCGCACGTCAGTCAGGAAGGTGCGGGGTCGCCTCGTCTAAAACTTTATGCTCAATCTCGCCAGCGCTATCGACTTCCTCGGGATGACCGTGCTCACGCCGGCCGATTCGATAACGATACCATCTTTATCCATGCCTATAAACCTGCCTTCATGCGTCTTGCGCCCGTCTATCGGGACGTACGTCGTGACTTCCAGGTCCTTGCCGAGAGAACGCTCAAAATCTCTGTCGCTCTTGATGGGCCTGTCTAGGCCCGGAGAAGATACCTCCAGGATATAATGCTCTCCTATGACCTCTTCCTTGTCCAGAATCCCGCTAAGATAGTTGCTGAGACTTTCGCACTCGTCTATCTTTATGCCTTCGGGAGTATCGACAAGAAGTCTCAGCGTCATCCCGAGCTGCTCCCGCCTGTACGTGATCTCGACCAGCTCTACGCCGCTGGTATCCAGGTAAGGCCCGACCAGTTCCTTGACTCGCTCCACTATATCTTCGTGCATGTCCATGAGAGCCTCCATCGCGGCAACTTCGAAACATACTTAATATCTGATTTAGAACCCCTGGTCTTATGTTTCGAAGTGAAAATTGGCCGCAGTCCAACTAAAGCTAATTTTTCAGAAAAAAAAAGCGGGTCTATTGCTTAGCCCACTTTCCCTCCTTAAAGAAAAGTATGATATTCTTATACTATATCACGGTAATAATGTCAAGATTTATCTATAACTCCTTATCTTTGCCGTTTTCAGTATGCTCAGGGCCTTCTTTTCGTCCTGCTTTATACGCTCAATAAGAAGTTCTTTGCCCGAAAACTTCTTTTCGTCTCTTATCTTTTTTATAAAAAAAACTTCGAGGTCCCTGCCGTATATAGTCTTATGAAAGTTGAATATATGAACTTCTATGGCCGGTTCGCGGTCCCTCGGGGCGTAAAAAGTAGGCCTCAAACCTATATTCAACACCCCTTTGAGGGTCCTCCCGGCGTACTTTACAAGGACGGCGTATACTCCGCTCGGCGGAATGACTTCATGGTGCGGATTAAGATTCGCCGTGGGATAGCCGAGCTCCCTTGCGAGGTTGGCGCCGGCCGTCACGGTGCCCAGCGCGGACACGGGCCTTCCGAGAAATTTTGCCGCCGTGTCGAGCCGGCCACTGGATATGAGCGTCCTGATAAGGCTGGAGCTCGCCCTGTATCCGCCTATCTTCAGCGTCGGCACCACGATGACCTTAATACCAAGCGCGGCCCCCAGCTTCTTAAGCTCGTATGGACCTGCCTTAGCCCCCTTGCCGAAATAAAAATTTTCACCGACATATGCCTCCCTGGCTCCCGCCTTCTCCAGAAGAACCTCTTTCGCGAAAGATATCGCGGACAGCCCGGCCAGCGCTTTGGAAAAATGCAGGACGACTATATAGTCGGCAGACATGGCCTTTATGAGCCTTATCCTGTGGTCCAGCGAAATAAGGCTGGGCGCGCCCGAACGCCTGCCAAGCGTCTTTTCCGGATGCGGATCGAACGTAATGACGACGCTCTTGAGGCCCGCCGACCGGGCGCGGGCTACGGCCTTTCCTATTACCCTGGCATGCCCCGCGTGAACTCCGTCGAACACTCCGATGGTAACGACGGAACTTTTTGGCGCGATACTAAGGTCGTGTATGCCGTATATTACTTTCATTTCAGGATCCTCGAATATAGCTCTTTATCGCCCATATTCCTCACTTCGTCCAGGGTGACCGCCTTGTCCGCGGTGAAAGGACCCGAGCGCGTTCTATTAAGGCGCGACATATACGCCCCGCATCCGAGCGCCTCCCCTATGTCGACGCAGAGCTGGCGTATGTACGTACCCTTCGAACACGTGACGGTAAACGATACGGTAGGAAGGGCTATCCCCGTGATATCCAAAGCCCTTATCGTGACCTTCCTGGGCTTAGTCTCCACGGCAACGCCTTTTCTGGCGAGCTCGTAAAGTTTCTTTCCGTTTATCTTTACGGCGGAATACATCGGAGGGAACTGCTCTATCTCGCCCGTGAATGCAGCGAAGACTTTTTCGATATCTTCCGGGCCGAGGGACATCTCTTTCGCGGAAAGAGCGATCCTGCCCCACGCGTCGCCGGTATCGGACCGGCCGCCGAGCGTCAGGCCGGCGTCGTACTCCTTCTCGCCGGACATCATCGCGTCTGAAGATTTGGTATATTTACCGATGAGTATAACGAGGACCCCGGTAGCCATCGGGTCGAGAGTGCCGGCGTGGCCGACCTTCCTGGTATTCAAACGGCGGCGCACGATGTCGACGACATCGTGGCTCGTCACCCCCTGCGGCTTGTCAACAACCAGTATCCCGTCCACAGCGCTTCGTCGTCCCTTATGGCGGAACCTTGCGGCCGACCCGCCGGAAATGCGAAAAATTTTCTCTTACTTTCTCGAGCGTATCTCTTCGACTTTGTCGAGGACGCGCCGCTCGACTTCGGCCAGGGGGCCCGTGAGCGCGCATCCGGAGGCCTTCGTGTGTCCGCCGCCGCCGAAATACGCCGCGATCCCGTTAACATCCACATCGCCCTTGGAACGGAAACTGATGTTTATCCTGTTCGGGTCTTTCAGGTCTTCCTTGAAGAGTATGGCTATCTTGACGCCTTCGATCGAACGGGCGTAGTTTATAAAACCCTCTGACTTCGATATATCGGCGCCGGTCTGGCCCACCATATCCCTGGTCATCTCCAGATAAGCGACGTCTCCGGCGAGATTCACCTTGAGCGTAGAAAGGACGAGGCCGAGGAAACGGATGTCTTCCAGCGTGCGCCGCTCGTAAACGCTCTCCGACACCACCGCGGGATCCAGGCCGTATCCGAGCAGCTCTCCGGCTATCTCATGCGTCAGGCGCGACGTGTTGTCGTAGTTGAAGTTGCCGGTATCGGTAAGTATCGCTATGTAAAGGCACAGCGCCACTTCCCTGGTCAGGGGGATGTCCATCTCCTTGTAGAGCCTGTAGATCATCTCCCCCGTAGAGCTCGCGTGCGGGTCGACCCAGTTGACATCGCCGAACTTCTCGCTGGAAATATGATGGTCGATATTGATGACGGGCTTGCCTGAGGATAAAAGGTCTTTTACATTGCCTATCCTCTTCATTGTCGGGCAATCAAGTATTATTGCGGCGTCGAAATCGATCTTCTTCCTGATATCGGTAGATATCTCATCGGCCTTCGGGAGGAACCTGTAATGCTCCGGGACGGCGTCGTGGTTTATTATGGAGGCCGTCTTGCCGAGTATATGCAGAAGCTCTTTCATGGCCAGCTGGCTGCAGAGGGAATCGCCTTCCGGATTAACATGCGCGGCGATAAGAAACCTGTTATGCCTCTTGATCGCCTCTATCACCTTTTGCATCAAGCCTCTCCTTCCTGATCCTGTCGAGAATATCGTTTATCTTCCTGGTGTGCTCTATCGACTCATCTATCTTAAACTCTATGTCCGGCATATATCTCAGCTTTACTCTGTCCGAAAGAAGCCCCTTTATAAAACCCTTCGCGCTCTTCAGTCCCTTAAGAGCCAGCTTCTTGTCTTTCTCTTCGCCCAGCACGCTGAAATATATCCGCGCGTACCTGAGGTCCTTTGTAAGTTCGACCGAAGTTATCGTCAAAAACCCCAGGCGGGGATCCTTCATCTCGTTTTGAACGATCCTCGACACCTCCTGCCTGATCGCCTCCTGAACGCGTTCCGGCCTTGCTGAGCTCATAGCGGATCTCCGTATACGTTTTCGTATTGCCCGGCGCCTATCTCTTCAAAAGCTTCCTGACGTAATCCAGTTCCTCGCCCCTGGTGCTTATCTTTCCGTCCAGCTTGCCGTACAGTATCTCGTCCAGTATGACCTTGAACCTCGGAGACGGCGAGAGACCGAGCGCCTTTATATCGTCCCCTTTGACGCTGATACGGGTGCCGTTATACTTCTGCAGAAAATCCTCTATCCGCGATCTCGCCGGTCCGGCCCTCTTCCCGGAAAGGAGCGAAGCCTTCGCCATCAAAAGCAGTATAACTTCGAATGAAAGCGGCTCCAGTAACCTGTATATCGCGCTCGGCGTCTTTTCACTTTTCGCCGACAGCGCCTTAAGGATACGTCTCGAACAACTTTTATACGAAAGTATCCTTATGGCATCGGAACCGCGGAACACGAACCTGCCGCATATTGAGGAGACGGTATTATAGCTCAAATCGTCAAATAAAGCCATAAGGTAAATCAGCCATTTTTCAAGGGCCCTCTTCCTGCGGCAATGCCTGCCGTACCACGCCGCCGCTTCGTCTATGGCGCCGTACAGCCGTATCAGGTCGCTGTCGAGCCTCAGTTCCGGGTGCACAAAACGCAGTTCCTCCAGCTCCGCCATCCTCCTGAGCGCGCCGAGAGGGTCCTGCTCCTGGAGTATTAGGGCAAGCTCGTCCCTTATCCTTTGCGGCTCTACCCGGTCGAACATCGATTTATCTATGGCGTTCTTTATCAGGTCTTCGGTGCGGCTGTCCATGGCGAAACCAAGGCGCGACTCAAAACGTACCGCGCGGAATATCCTGGTGGGGTCGTCAATAAACGACCCGTCGTGGAGGACCTTTATCCTGCCGCGGTGGAGGTCGTGAACGCCCCCGAAAAAATCGATAAGCTGGCCGAAGCTTTTCGCATTTATGCTTACGGCCATAGCGTTTATGGTAAAGTCCCGGCGCATGAGATCCTCTTTGAGCGAACTGAACTTTACGGTGGGAAGGGCCGCCGGTTTTTCGTATACCTCTCTGCGCGCCGTCGCTATATCGATCTTTATCGGTTTCGGACCCTTCTCCGAAAAGCCGGACCGCCCCGGCCCTCCGGGCCTGGAATACAGGGAGCATGTGCCGAACTTCCTGTGTATGACTATTGCGGCGCCGAGCTCCCTGGCGAGATCGGATCCAATCTTTATGGCGTCTCCCTCGACCACGATATCGAGGTCCAGGTTCCTCTTGCCGAGCATGATATCCCTGACCATCCCTCCCACCGCGAATGCCGAATACCCGGCGGCATTCGCCCTCCTTCCGATCAGCCTCAGAAGTTTGAGCGCCTCTTTCGGAAGAAGGGAGGAGATCTTCTTGGAAACGTTGACCGCGACCGCCATCCTGGAACGGTGCATCGCCTTCAAAAAAAGGCTGTCGTGAACGCTGCGCAGAACGTCGGTCCTGTTAACGACCCCCTCGATCCTTCCGTTGCGGATAACGGGTATAACGCCGGCGTCTTTTTCGGAAATTATCTTCTGTATCGCGTAGAGAGGAGTTTCGGGCGATATCGTAACGATCTTGCGCGCCATATACCCCTTGACCCGGCTGTGGCCGAAAGCGCCCTTTATGGCCTTGTTCAATCCGGTAAGCGTGATTATGCCGGCTATTCTGCCCGCGTCCAGTACCGGCATACCGCCCAGCTTCTCTTTCAGGAGGATCCTCCTGGCGGCGTCAACCCTCTCGTTGACGTCTATGGTCCTGAAATCCCTGGACATGATATCTTCCGCGCAAACAGTTACCTTGATGGTATTTTTAATGGCTTCGGCGAGGGCGTTGCGCACCTCGGCCGCGTCCTGAGCGTGAACCTTGGCGCTGGAGGCGCCGGGATGGCCGCCGCCGCCGAAATGAGCGAGGACCCTGTTCACGTCAAGGGCCGGGATCTTCGACCTTCCTATTATATCCACGCGGTCGCGACGGGCTTTTACAAGGACGAATAACGCCGGGATATTCTCTATCTCCATCAATTTATGGATAAGAACTCCGAGATCGCCTACATAACTCCCGGCGTCCAGCTCTATGAACGATATGTGGATGCCTTTTATCGTTACGCGTTCGGTCGAATTTATAAGGCGCGTGAGAAGCGACAGTTCGCTCTCGCTGAGCTCCCTGCTCAGATAACTGGAGACTACGGCCAGGCTGGCTCCCTGCGAAAGCAAAAAGCTGACCATGTCGACGTCGAGCCTTGTGGTTGTGCGATAAGTAAGCGAGCCGGTCTCTTCGTAGATCCCGATGAGCATGAGGGTCGCTTCCAGGTAGGTGAGCTTTATCTTCTTGCGTTTTATTATTTCGGCCAATATCGAGACCGTGGCCCCGACCTCTTCGCAGATATCGAGATCGGCCGTAACGTCGCCGTTCGCCCTGGGGTGGTGGTCATAGACATGCACTTCGACGCCCCTTTCGAGGAGCCGGGCTGCGATGCCGATGCGCGACCTCTGCCGCGTATCCACCAATATGAGCCTGTCTATACCGTCGAGACCGCATTCGCGCTCGGATTCCACTACGATCTGCTCCCCGGCGAGAGAGAGGAACTCGCGCACCGCGTCCTCCTGCGATCCGGGCAACAGGAGCCGCGAGTCGGGATAGAGCTTCTTAGCCGCGACCAGCGATCCCAGCGCGTCAAAGTCGGCATTCACATGTGTAGTGATCAGGTCCATAGATTTCCCTGGTCCTTACTGCTCCACCAGAAATTTTTCGCGACTTCGTCAGATGGCGTAATTTTGGTCGTCTACCCTGTCGTGAAATTTTGATACACTATGGCGATTCAGACCGGACGACAAAACCTGTCAAGAACTTGAAGTCGGTCCGGGTTCGGCGGCCGATCAAAATTTCACCACAGCAAATTTCCATGCCTAATGGAAATTTGCGGCAAGCGAAGGCGGGCGACCAAAAGGTAAACGCCGTCACGAGCAGGGTGCGAAAAATTTATTCCCCTACTTCGTGAAGTCGAAGTGGATTTCGCGCGGCAGAGGCCCGGTGCCGGCGAAGCTCTTCGACTGGCAACGTTTTCCATCGACAGGCGAATGCGCGGTCACGATCGCCGGAGCGCACATACCCCTCCTGTCGTTGAGGACCCTCTGGAACGGAGTCACCCCGGCCGGCTTGCCGTTCCAGTCGACCCTGGCGCCGGCAGGTTCTGAATTGATATCTATAACGTAGTCCTTGTATACATGGTTGAACCCTTCGGCCACTACGCTATTATTGGTCTGTATGACCGTGCTGCAGCCGCAGACAAGAAGCGGCAGACACAAAACGATTAAGATCCTATTCATGCGACACACCTCCGTATTTTACCCCGCAGCCGGAAGGCCATACCCGTGAGGGTGTGGATGAACGGCCTTCGGGCGGGATTCCGCTCCATGGCAGAGATCGGGATCCCGCGTTAAAAGATGCCATGGCCGTAAGGCCATGGAGCTTCACTTAAATTTCAGCTTTCCCGACTTATTGTCGGCCCCGACCACTTCGCCGTAAAAATTAAAATATACGTCATCCTGCCCGTAATACCATATGAAATATCTGCCGTCGAAAAATTTGCTGTCCGGCTCGCCCTGTATCCTTTGCACATCCGCCTGCTGCGAATCTATGGTAAAATAGTCCCCGGAACCGTCTCCCCCTCCCGCATCCGCGATCTCCTGCTCTGTTATAACTATGTCCGCCGGCGGCCGTTCGGTTGCGCACGAACCGCCGGTGACGAAAATTCCGAAAGATACCCAGATGATCAATGCTGCCGAGTACAGAAGACGCGATCCGCCCATATCATACCCTCCCGCTATACTTCGATCCCGGCGCTAAGCGCGCGGGTGGAACTGCCTGTGTATCGACTTCAACCTCTCTTTATTGATATGCGTATATATCTGGGTCGTGGAGATATCGGCATGGCCGAGCATCTCCTGCACCACCCTTAGGTCCGCCCCCCTCTCCAGCAGATGGGTGGCGAACGAATGGCGAAGCGTGTGCGGGGTTATCTCCTTCTTTATGCGCGCGATCTTCGCGTTCTTTTTTATCATCTTCCAGAACGAGACCCTCGAAATTTTCTTTCCGAGCCGCGAAAGGAAGAGGTGCGAGTCCCGGGAGGCATTCTTCTGCAGCCCGGGCCTGACCTTTTCCAGATAACGCTCGATGGCCTCTTTAGCCGTCTTGCCGATAGGGACTATGCGCTCCTTGTCTCCCTTGCCCCTGCATTTGATGAACCCGACGTCGAGATTCAGCCCCTCCATCGAAAGCTCCGCCAGCTCGGACACTCGCATGCCGGTGGCGTACATAAGCTCCAGGGCGGCCTTATCCCGTATGCCCATCCAGTCTCGCAGATCCGGGGCGGCGAGGAGCCTGTCGACCTCCTGAGCGCCGAGGACGTTCGGCAGGGGCCTTATGAGTTTGGGCGATTCGAGGACGCCGGGAATATCTTCTTTGGCCAGCCTCTCCTGCACCAGAAACCTGTAAAACATCTTTATCGCCACAAGGGCCCTCGATATGGAGTTGCTCGATATTCCCCTGTCCTTCAGCCCGAGCATGTAATCGGTGATATCCTGCCTCTTCACCTTGTCGGCATCTTCGATGCCTTTCGAGGCGAGATGTTCCGCGAAGTGAGACAGGTCCGTCTTGTACGCGGATATGGTATTTTTGCTCAATCCGCGCTCTATCGAAATATAATTCAGAAATTCTTCCAGCAGATGTTTCATTTATTTGCCTGCGCCCTAACCAAAGAACGGGTTCGAGCTCTTCTCCACCCCTATCGTAGACTCCGGGCCGTGGCCCGGATATATCCTGGTACTATCATCGAGAGAAAATAGCTTTTCGGCTATCGAGCGCATCAGCAGGTCGGTGTCGCCGTAAGCGAAATCGGTCCTGCCGATCCCTCCGGCAAACAGCGCGTCACCCGTAAATACCGTACCGCCGGACTTTACGGATACCGAACCGGGGGTGTGCCCGGGCGTGTGCAATATCTCGAGCTCCAGGCCCCCAAGCTTCAGGACGTCTCCGTCTTTAAGCAGTTTTGAGGCCTTTGGAGACGTTATCCCAAACATGAACATCTTGGAAAGGTTCAGCCCGGGATTTGTCAGAAAATCGCTATCCAGCGAATGAATATATATCGGCACATCGAACGCGCCGTTTGCCGCTATGTGGTCGCCGTGTCCGTGCGTATTTATGATGAACTTCAGGTCGAGACCGCTCTTAGAAATATAATCCTTTATGATCTTGGGATCCGCGCCGGGGTCTATGAGGCAGGCCTCTCCGGTAGACGGATCGGATATGACATAGCAGTTGGTCTCTATCGGCCCCACGACAAAGTTTTGAACTACCGGAGATTTCTTCATCGGACTATTTTGTATCCTCCATAACCGCCCCGGTTGAAAAAGTGGCGGACTGCCCCGGGGGTTCGGCAAAACTCTTGCGTATATAATTCTTGACCCTCGATATCGCGAACTCGGAAGCGATTATCCTGTCCTCGCGCTCGAGCGTGTTCAGGACGGCGGGCCCGTTGTAACGATCCACTTCTTCCCTCACTATGGTATCGCGCGCCTCCTCATACCTTTTGATATGTTTGACCAGCTTATCGGCCATCTCCGGCTCGAGGAGCTTGCGCATGTCGGCCAGCTGCCCCAATATCTCATCGATGCAACGAACGTCTTTTTTATGGTTATCACCGAGCCTCTGGATGATCTCCGAGGACCAGGACTTCCAGTAAGAGAAATGCTTCTCATACAGCTCTGGCGTCGGCTTTATATCGTATTTCTGTTCCTGGATGATGCGTGGCGCCTTGACCACTTTCTGTTTTTTTGTGAACTTCTTCTGGAGCGCGTCGCAACCCGTGATACTCACAGCCACCGCTACAGCCAGAACGAGCGGTATAAGCTTATTCATGCTTCCCCCCTTTTCTACCCTACGAAATCAGCTTTTTAAACTCTTCTTCGTTAATCACCTTTACGCCGAGCGATCTCGCCTTATCCAGCTTCGATCCCGGCTCGTCTCCGCAGACGAGCAGATCCGTCTTCTTGCTGACGCTCGAGGACGCGGTGCCGCCCGAGGAACGCACCATATTCTCGGCGTCGGAACGGCTGATAGACTTTAATGTGCCCGTTATAACCACGGTCTTTCCGGCAAGCTTAAGCGCCCCTGCCCTGGGCTTCGCCTGCGACATGCGCGATAGCGCGGCCTCGAGCTTATTAAGGACTTTCAGGTTTTCGCGGCTGTGGAAGAAATTATATATCGACCCCGCCACGACCGGCCCTATCTCGCGTATACCGGTCAGCTCTTCTATACCGGCGGATTTAAGCTTCGCCATGGATCCGAAATGCTCCGCCAGCAGCCACGCCGACCGCTCCCCCACGTGCCGTATCCCCAGGCCGTAGACGACCCTGTGAAATTCGTTTGACCTCGAGCGCTCTATCGCCTCTACGAGGTTGCGCGCGCTCTTTTCGGCCATCCTGTCCAGGCCCTTCAGGTCTTCGAATTTCAGGCCGTATATGTCCCCGTAGTCTTTTATCAGGGCCTTGTCCACCAGCTGGGAGGTAATAGCCTCTCCCATGCCCTCTATATCCATCGCGCCGCGCGAGGCGAAGTGCAGCACCGTCTCTTTTATCTGCGCCGGACACCCTATGTTCTCGCAACGCAGGGCGACCTCTCCCGGAGCCTTGGCCAGGGCCGACCCGCAAGCGGGACACTTCCCCGGGGCGCGGAAAGGCTTTTCTCCGCCGGAGCGCTTCTCCTTCGCCACTTTAAGGACCTTCGGTATTATCTCCCCGGACTTTTCCACGTATACCATGTCGCCTATACGGACGTCGAGCCGGTCTATTTCGTCGAAATTGTGCAAAGTGGCGCGCGACACGGTCGTGCCGGAAAGCTGCACGGGCTCCAGTATCGCCACGGGAGTGATCGCCCCCGTCCTGCCGACCTGCACTATGATATCTTTGACCTCGGTAACGGCCTGCTGGGCCGGAAATTTATAGGCTATCGCCCACCTGGGGCTCTTTGCCGTGAAGCCGAGCCTTTCACGCTGGGCGAGGTCGTTGACCTTCAGCACCATCCCGTCCACCTCGAACGCGAGCGAGTCCCTTTTCGGTTCCCACGAATCGCAGTAAGCTATCACCTCGTCTATGGTCGAGCACAGCTTCCGGTGCGGGTTCACTTTAAATCCGGCGTCCTCGAGATAATCGAGCGCTTCCATATGCGTTTTGAAATCTATCCCTTCGTAGTGCCCCAAACCCCATATGAATATCTCGAGGCGGCGCTTTGCGACCATCCCGGGATCCAAAAGTTTCAGCGAGCCGGCCGCGGCGTTCCTCGGATTGGCGAAGGGCTCTTCGCCGGAGCTCTCTTTTTCCATGTTTATACGGGCGAGGGAGTTCCTGGTCATATAAACCTCGCCGCGCACCTCCATGACCTTCGGCGCTCCCCTGCCGGAGGCGCTCTTCAGGGACATAGGTATCGATCGTATCGTCTTCAGATTATTCGTCACGTCGTCGCCTTTTTCACCGTCGCCCCTTGTGGCTCCCCGGACCCAGAGGCCGTTCTCATACAACAGCGACGCGCTGACGCCGTCGAACTTAAGCTCCACCGCGTACTCGACCCTCTCGCCTTTCAGATTTTTCCTGACCCTTTCGTCGAATTCGCGTATCTCGTCCGCGGAATAGGTGTTATCGAGGCTCGTCATGGGAGCCAGATGCCTTACCTCCGGGAAGGTCCTGGCCGGCCCTCCCCCGACCCTTTGAGTCGGCGAATCCGACGTTATAAGATCGGGATGAGCGTCCTCAAGGTCTTTCAGCCGCCTGTAGAGCTTGTCGTACTCGCTGTCGGATATCTCCGGGGAGTCCTGCACGTAATACAGGCCGTCGTGCCGCATTATCGTTTCGCGGAGTTTTTCTATCTCTCTTTTCACGTTCCTGGAGCCCATCTTCGCCTTTCCCCCCGCAGACCCTTCCTTAATAGTATACACCCGCCGCGCCGGAATGTCCCACAAAAGCGCCCGTTATCTTATATCAAATCCGCTGAACTCGCCTGTGGCTTCGGACCAATCCGCGTCGGCGCCGCGTATATACATGCCGAATATCGATTCGATCCTGGCGATAAAATCTTTCAATATCCGTTCCTCGCCCTCGCACGTCACTTCCACGCGGCCGTCCGGGAGATTCTCCGCCCATCCCTTAAGGCCGAGGGATGCGGCCGTCCGTTCGGAAGCGAACCTGAACCCGACGCCCTGCACCTGCCCCGAATACAATATATGGACGCGCCTTACCATGCCTACTCCATGCCGAGGGACTTCATAAACTCCGCCGGCGGCCGCACCCCCAGGGCTTTGAGTCGCCCCGCAAAAAATCTGGCGTTATCAAAATCCCCGCGCTCGTTGTAAAATATCGCGAGAAATTTATTTGCCGCCACGTTTTTTGGGTTTAACGCGACTGCCGTCTTCCAGGCCGACTCGGCCTCGCCGGACTTGCCCTGCTTGTAATAAACCACCCCGAGCTCGAGATACGCGTTGTCGTAAGCCGGATACACGGCTATCGTCTTCCTGAACTGCGCCGCCGCCGCGTCCAGCCGAGCCCTCTTCATATATATCTCCCCGAGACCGAATATGGAGACCGGCTCAAGAGGATCGAGCTCAAGGCATCTTTTAAACTCGGCCTCGGCCTCGCCGATCCGCCCCGATTCGAAATATGCCTGTCCCATCGCCAGGTGCGCGAAAGGCGAGTGAGGGGATGTCTTTACGGCATTGGACCAGAAAGAGCTCCTGTCGGCAAAATTGTCGATATGCCTGAAAGTTACGGCCGCGAAAAGCGCCGTAACCGCGGCGGCCGTTATCGTGACGGCCTTCCATCCGGGGCGCCTCAGCAGGTCCGTCTCCAGGAGAAGTATGAAAAACCCCACCATCGGCACGTATACCCTGTGCTCTATGAAGTCGGCCGAAATGGCGTAGTTGGCACGCAGGAGGGACGGCGCCATGAAAAGGACGATCCAGCAAAGCCCGAAAAATATGAAGTTATACCTCCTCTTCTTTGTGGTGATGAGCGCTGTAACGCAGAGGGCGGCCGCGGCGATACCGTACGCATAGGCGGTGTCCGGTATTGTGGGAAATACCGAAAGGTTGAACGGGAAGAATATCTTTCCGGTAAACTGCACGGCGGCCGGCAGATACATGCCTATTATGGAAACGGCGTCCACTATCGTGATCTCCGTCGATCCGCGGACCGCCGCCTGGCGCAACAGGTACCACAGGCCGATCGACGCCGCCCACCCGGCGGCAAGCACCTGTAAAGGCGCGGACGATGGCGGCATCCTCCTTATAAGACAGAGATACAGGAACGCTACAGGGACGATGACGACCGCCGTCTCTTTTGTAAATAGGGCCAGGACGAGCAGGGCTGTGTGAAGTATATAGAAACGCCACCTGCCGGTCTCCGCCAGCTTTGTGAGCGATATGAGCGAACCGAGCGCGAAGACCGCCAGCATCGTATCGTTCCTGCCGGGTATCCACGCCACCCCCTGAGAAAGGACAGGGTGGACGGCAAATATCGCGCCGAATAGAAAAGATATCCGCCGGCCGTATCCCATGCGCCCGAGAAACGCGAAGACGAGGCAGGACGCGGCGGCGTGATATATTATATTTGTCAGGTGGTACACAGCCGCCCCAAGCTGCGCCATCTGGGCGTCCAGCATGAACGATATTATAAGTACGGGACGGTAATAAGGCAGGTGGCTTGACGCGAAGACCTTCCTTGAAAAAGCGGCCGCGACGTTGGATATATCCTTTATGAAATCGTAATTGCCCAGTATGAGAGCGTTGTCGTCCAGGTATGTGTATCCGAACCAGACGGCCTTCGCATACAGGACGAATACCGCGGCTGATATCCAGATGTAAGGCCGCCGGCCGTCCAGAAAATACTTCCGGAAGGTGTCTTCGCTCATTCGTATCCTATCCTCTTAAGGAATTCCGGGGGTACGGCCATCCCGCCGCGGAGCATCTTATCGGCGTAAAAACGCGCCGATACGGCGTCTCCTTCTTCGGCGCACAATATGGCCATGTTCTTCAGCGCCGTCTCGTTGCCGGGCTGTATCTTAAGGACCGATATCCACATCGCCGCCGCCTCAGACAGGCGCCCCTGCTTATAGTATATAGCTCCCAGCTCCAGATTGCACGGATAGTTCAGCGGACACGCGGCCAGGGCCTTCCTGAGCGCCGGCTCCGCACCGTCCGGCGCGCCTCTGTCCGCGTAAAGCCGTCCGAGACCGGCGTACGCGGGAGAGGAGACTCGGTCCAACCCGACCGCGCGCAGGTACTCACGTTCGGCCTCGTCCAGCCTGCCGTCCTCGTGGAGGACGGACGCTTTCCTGTAGTGCGTGAGCCATGACCTCGGGGAGCCCTCGACCGCGGCATCCCAGAAGGATATCTTATCCGCAAAGCTCGAGGAGTACCTGATATTTATGAATGCGAACAGGACGAGGATTCCCGCGCATAATAACTGCGTCCGTTTTGAGACGGCTATATCTTTTAATAACCCGGAACCGCCCAGGGCGATCATGGCTCCCGCCATAGGCAGATACAGCCTGTGTTCCTGGAAATCGTGCACCGCCGCGGCTGAAGGCCTCACCAGGGACGGGGCGAGAAACAGCAGAAACCAGGCCATGCCGAAGATGACGAGCCGCGGGTTCTTGCCGGCTGACAGACGCAGCGCGACCGACACCGCCAATACGGACGCGACGCCGTAGACGAAAGTCGTGTCGTATATCGTCGGGAATACGGAAAGGTTGAAAGGCATAAGGACCTTTCCTATGTACTGTATAACGGCCGGCAGGCTTACAAAGAACGATTCCGCGGCGCTGTAGACGTTGAATTCCGGCGTATTCTTAAGGGCCGCGTGCCTCATCAAAAACCACACCGCGGCCGCGGCGGCCCACCCCAGGACGAAGGCCGCAAATTCGCGTCGTGACAGCCTGCGCCCGGGCGCGACCCGTAAATATAAAAGGCAGATCAACGCAAGCATGGCGGAGGTCTCTTTCGTAAAAAGCCCGGCAACAAAAAACGCCATATGCGCCAGATAGTCCGCCGGGCGTCTCCTGTCGAGGTAGTTTAAGAACGCCGCGAACGAGGCGAGCGCAAACAGCGCCATGAGAGAGTCGTTCCTGCCGGGTATCCATGCGACACCCTGCGCAAGGGCCGGATGGACGGCGAAAAGCAGCGCCAGAAACACGGACGCATGCAGGCCCAGGCCGAGTCTGCTCAGGACGTAAAACAGCAGACACGACGCCGCAGCGTGTATAATTATGTTCGTAATGTGGTACACCGCCGGGTCCCGGCCCGCCAGGACCGCGTCGAGCATGAATGTCACGGTAAGGATAGGCCTGTAGTACGGCGCCGGAAGATGAGGAAAGACCCTGGAAAAAAATGCCTTGGGAATATTTGAGATCTCCGAGATAAAATCGCTGTTGGAAACTATGAGCTCGCTGTCGTCGAGTCCGGTGAACCCGAAAAACGCCGTATGGGCGTATACAAGCAGCACGGCCGCTATTATCCAGAGATACGGGTTTCTCATCCGCCCCGGCCTTCCGCGATCTCCTTCAAGAACCGGTCCGGCGGCTCTATCCCGATCGCTTTTAGCCTGTCCGCATAATCGCGCGCAGACCGGAAGTCCTTCTTCTGCGCGCAGTATATGGCCAGGTTCTTGAGCGCCTCCGCGTTCTCGGGGTTAACCTCGAGGCACCTCCTCCATATCCGCTCGGCCTCTTCCCCTCTGCCGGTATCATACAGCAGTATGCCAAGCGATATGTAAGACCACTCGTAATCGGGCGTCAGCGCTATCGCCTTCCTGAACTGCTTCTCGGCCTCCGCAGAGGCGAGCTGTTTCATATAAACATGCCCGAGATAGTAGTACGCGCCGAACCTCGACGCCGGATCGAGCCGCACCGCCTCTTCCAGATGCCGGGTCGCCCCGTCCAGATCGCCGGACCTGTAATATATTTCGCCGAGTTTTGTGTGCATGAACGCGGAGTGGGGCGAAGTCTTTGCCGCGCTCCGCCAGAAGGCGGACGCGTCCCTGAAATTGTCCAGGTGCGTGAAGGTCTTTAAGGAGAATATGATCGCGACCGCCGCCGCGGATATGGCCAGCGCCCTGCCCAAAGCGCCGGAAGGCATCCTTACGCATCCGATACCCGATATCGCCATCATGAGGCCTACTATCGGCAGATACAACCTGTGTTCGAGAACCTCGATGGTGAAAGGGGCATAAGGCCTCAGGAGAGGCGGCAAAAGGAACGATATGAACCATATGACGCCGAACAGCATTATCCCGCGATCGCAATCCCTGCAGAGTATGAAAGCGGTGACGATCGCCGCTATGACGGCCAGTCCGTAAAAGGACGCGGTATCATACATCATCGGGAAGACCGACTGGTTGAACGGCAGAACGGCCTTGCCCATAAGCTGCGCAACCGCCGGTATCTGCGGGACCACCATGCCTATTATCTCCGTCACATCTGTCGGGATGGAGCCTTTTACGGCAAAATGCCTCGACAGGGCCCATAGCGATCCTACGAGAATATGCCCCGGAATGAGCGCCTTCCAGCGCTTCGGCGCGCCATTCCTCCCGCCGGTCAGCATAAGATAGATGTAGGATAGCGGTATCAGCACCACCGCGGACTCCTTGGTGAAGAGCCCCAGCGAAAGAAATGCGAGATGGCCGTAGTAACTCCGCGCCCGGCCGGTCCGGGTAAAACGCAGAAGACATATAAAGGAAGCTATGACGAAAGCGGCCAGGAGAGAATCGTTTCTGCCCGGTACCCACGCTACAGCCTGCGAAAGCGCCGGATGGACCGTAAAGATAAAGGCGAAGACGAAGGATACTCCTCTTGCGCATCCCATTGCCAGAAACAGCCTGAAGACCAGGACGGATGCGCACGCGTGTATGATTATATTTGTAAGGTGGTATACGAAAGGGGCCGGGCCGCCAACCTGGGCATCGAGTATGAATGATACCAGCAATATGGGGCGATAGTACCCGATAGCGAGGCTCTTCGGATACACCTTCTGGAAGAATGCCTGCAGAACGTTGGATATGTCGCCGAGGAAGGCCTGATTGGCGACTATGAGATCGTGGTCGTCGAAATAGCAGAAACCGAATGAAAGCGTCTTGAAATACAGCACCAGCCCCGCGGCGACTATCCATGCGTAAGGCCGCCATCCGTCCAAAAACATCTGCCGCAAACGGGCCTCCCTGCCGAGCGTGTCCATAGCCATATCTGTCATGATGGCCCGTCTTCGCAATCAACCGCCGGACTGCCGGATGCTTCGGCGGGCACATCCGCCGGAGCTTTGAGTTGTCCTGCCATTGATAGCGAAGGCGGATGGTCGGGGCGGACGGATTTGAACCGTCGACCTCTTGGTCCCGAACCAAGCGCGCTAGCCATCTGCGCTACGCCCCGTGTGGATCGAATCTTATTTATTTCAGCAGATCTGGTCCTCTAGGAAAAACTCGGGATCGGTCAATACAGGCTTGTATCCTTCCGGGCACGGGATCGGGAAGGTCAGGGTCTCGTACACGCCCACCAGGGCCCTGAAGCAAGTCATACCGGCGCCCTTGACCAAACCCCAGGTGAAAGCCGCCATGGGACCGTCGCTGTTGTTGGTCCTGCTTATCTGGTTCGGCAGCTCCAGCGGAAAAGTTACCATGTTGCAGAGGCCCCGCCCGAGTTTTTTCCAGGCACCGTTGTTGCAAAGTCCTTCAGCCGCCTTGCCGCTGCACGGCTGCGGCTTGCCTATCGCTTTCGCGCCGCCGCACGCCTGCTGGTTGCCGCAGGCGTGTCCGGCGTAAGAGGCCGGGACCGCCAACATTACGGACAATAATATTATGACAGCGACTGCAACGGTTTTCTGCGCCATACACCCTCCCATGTTAACAGTCAATAACTTCTACTCTAAAGACCCGTAAATTTATGGGTCCTGTCCTCGGTCGCCTTTCGGTGCTCCGCGGCCTTGCGGGGTTTACAATATCGTGCTATCAGGTGCGTATCT
>Ga0233425_10001428_pt1 | contig 53656 bp, 55 predicted proteins | sample Watercolumn_Towu_2_FD_181712 | JGI IMG/M metagenome (GOLD analysis project Ga0233425, IMG submission 181712) | Freshwater microbial communities from Lake Towuti, South Sulawesi, Indonesia - Watercolumn_Towuti2014_140_MG | ecosystem: Environmental > Aquatic > Freshwater > Lake | place... | reverse complement strand
AGATAATTAAGTTTAAAAGGTTGTTTTTTATAAGTATAATATGGACAATTTGCAAAAAAATTGGTATGATAAGTCATACAAATGGATATTGATAATACCTGCGATTATGTTGCTTATTTCTTTAGTCTATTTGGTTGGATTTTATCAGAAGAATGGAGATTTGATTTACAAAGATGTTTCTCTTACGGGAGGAACGACAATAACTGTATTTGATGCGAATGCGAACGTTGAGGCGTTGAAAAGAGAGTTGATTTCTGAATTTCCCGATATTGCTATAAGAGGGATTTCTAATATAAGAACTGGTGGGCAAGAAGGATTTATACTTGAAACGAAGGAAACTCCTGAGCAGATAAAACCTGAGATTGAGAAGATATTGGGATATGAATTGACTACAGATAATAGCAGTACAGAATTTACTGGGGCTACATTATCTGCTGGATTTTATCAACAGTTAATTTCGGCGATAATCGCAGCATTCTTGCTTATGGCATGGGTTGTTTTCCTCATATTTTCGCATGATAAAAAGATAAAATCAATTTCAACAATGCTTACATACCTTGGGGTTATGATTGTTCTTCCTGGAATAAGCGCAGTTAACGGAATTTCATGGTTTGCAATTATTGCTGGGCTGATTTATGGGTTGTGGAATAAAAATAATAAGAGAAACGACTATATTCTTCTTCTGGGGATTTTCTTGGTTTCTATTTTGATATTTACTTTGTTTTTGAAAATGTTCTTTGTTCCAATTATTGCAATTATTTTGACTTTGCTTTACGTTTATTATTCTATTCCCAGCTTTTCAGTAATTCTTTCTGCTTTGGCAGATATTGTAATGACTGTTGCCGTTGTCGATATGATGGGAATTAATTTGTCCATTGCAGGAGTTATTGCTTTCTTAATGCTTATTGGATATTCTGTTGATACAGACATACTTCTTACGTCCAGATTGTTAAAAGACAAAGAAGGGCATGTAAATAGAAGACTTTATGGTGCATTTAAGACGGGAATAACAATGACCCTTACTGCAATTGCCTCTGTGGGAATTTCATTGGTTATAATATATAGTTTCTCTGAAGTCCTCAAGCAGATATTCACAATTATCCTTATTGGACTTGGGTTTGACATTGTGAATACCTGGTTAACAAACGCTTCGATGTTAAAGTGGTACATGGAGGTAAAGAAGTTAGAATAATATGGCAAAAATGACTTGGAGAATTTGGTTATTGATTATTGCTTTGTTGCTTTCTCTCTTAGCGATAAAGCCTAGTTTTGAGTCTGGAGTTTCTGTGAAGTCTGTTGAGAAGAATTCAACATTATTTAATGATGGATTAAGGGCAGGGGAAGTAATTACTTCCATCAATGGGCAAGTTGTAAAAAACAAAGCAGAATATGCACAGATAATTGATAATACTATTTTTACCAAAGATACTAGGATAGATATAAAGACTAAAACGGGAGAGTATACTTCATTTGTTAATGGCCCTCCAGAGATAACTGTTGAAGATTTGTCTAAGACAAGAATACAAACAGGACTTGATCTTAGGGGAGGAGCGAGGGCATTAGTTGAGCCAGATGTAAAGGTTACAGATGCACAGTTAGATGATTTAATACAGGTTTCTAGAAATAGATTTAACGTTTATGGATTGAGTGATGTAAACATTAAGGCGGTTACTGACCTTACTGGAAATAAGTTCATGCTTGTTGAAGTTGCTGGAGCAACTCCTGCAGACTTGGAGACTTTGATTGCACAGCAAGGTAAGTTTGAGGCAAAAGTAGGTAATGTTAGTGTATTCCAGGGAGGAAAGCAAGATATTTCTGGTGTGTGCAAGACAGATGCAAAATGTTCTGGAGTTCAGACACCTTTCCAGCAAAGTGATGGAAGCTATGCTGCAAACTTTATGTTTAGCGTTTATCTTACTGAAGATGCTGCTAAGAGGCATGCGAAAGTAACTGAAAACATAAGCACCGATGAAACTGGAAAATATCTCTCTGAAAAATTATATCTGTACGTTGATGATACGGAAGTTGATTCATTGTTGATTGGAATAGATTTGAAGGGACAGGTCACTACGGAGATTACAATACAGGGTTCTGGAACTGGGAAGACGGAAGATGAGGCAATAAAATCGGCTAGGGAGAACATGAATAAATTGCAGACAGTCTTAATTACTGGAAGTCTACCATATAAATTGAAAGTTGCCAAGCTAGATACAATTTCTCCTTTGCTTGGAGACCAGTTTACCTATCAAATAATTATTGCAGGTGTTGGAGCACTTATCCTTGTTGGAATTATTATTTTGATAAGATATAGAAAAATAAAGGAATCACTTGCTTTGCTTTTAACTTCATTCTCCGAGGTTATAATTATACTCGGACTTGCAGCATTGTTGAAGTGGAATCTTGACTTGCCTTCAATTGCGGGTATACTTGCAACGATAGGAACTGGAGTTGACCAGCAGATAGTTATATTGGATGAAGCAAGAAAGGGAATACAGACAAGTTTGAAGGAAAAGATGAAGAGGGCATTGTTTATTGTAGTTTCTGCATATTTCACTGCTTTAGTTGCAATGGTTCCATTGTTCTGGGCGGGCGCAGGATTGTTCAAAGGATTCGCATTTACGACAATTATAGGAATAACTGCAGGAGTATTGATTACTCGTCCGGCATTCTCAGATATGATTAGAAATATTGAAGAAAAGAATTAAAGAGAGTTTTAGAGGTTTAATATATTCTATGGGCAACTCAGCTAATAACTTCCAAAAAATTGTTATCTCCTACAACTACTTATCTCCATCAGACATTAGATAATATATTTTTATTCGGGGGAGATATTTTATTTAGTTGAATTTAAAAAGGTTAAAGTCGATTAGATGTTTATGTTACCTAGAACACATATATTAATTGGGGCAATACTTACATTTATTATATATTATGTTTATCCTGCGATACCCGTTTTATATCTTGTTTTGATGTTTCTTTCTTCAATTTTAATTGATTTAGACCATTATATTGTTGCTGTGAATAAAACAAAGAGTTTCGGATTGGGAAATGCGTTTGATTACTTTGAGTCTCTTAGATTAAGAGGACTAAGAGAAATTAAGAAGGATATAAGAAAAAAAGGCCCTTTCATGGCATTTCATACAATTGAATTTCATATTATTGTGCTGTTATTGGGATTATTTGCTTGGAGAGGATTCTTATTTGTGTTTATTGGGATGGTTTTCCATTCAATTCTAGATATAATTCATATGGTTTATAATAATGAGATATTTAGAAGAGAATACTGGTTTGTCAATTGGATTGCAAGGAGGTTTTGATTATTATATTGGCGAACAATTAACTTTAAATAGTAAATTTAGAGAGAAATTACATGCAAAGATATCTAGAAGCAAGGGAGATAACATTTAGGAGACAGGACGGCAGTGAAGGAAGTATTTCTTGTAGAGATTTTGAAAAATTATTATTAGTAAGATGTCCGGGAGATAATACTCCTCTTCTTGAGAGAACATGCGCAGATGATGTTTCAATCTCATGCCCAAATTGCAGCAGGTTATATGCTAGTGCGGCTTTCTTTGGAGATGAAAATTACACTCAAGAATTGATAAATAGAAGGTATGTTGAAATTGTTGAACAAGAAGGGGCTGAAATTAGAGATAGAATAAATAATTTAGACAAGGAGAAATCTAAACTCTTGAAAGTGCTTGGTGAAGAAGAACTTTTGGCAGAAGCTTGATAATTCTTAGTTTAAAATTAAAAGTTAATTCCATAACGGGAAGCTTTGCTGAGGTAATTGTTAGCCCACATAATAAAGAGTTCTACTGCATAAGATAATGATTTTTTTCTTTCTCTAATTTTATTGAAAAGTTAAAGCCGTTTAGATTTTATAGATTATAAGTTGGGTACTTTATTAGTTTTATTTAGATAAAGCTTACAATTGCTTTTGCTAGAAGCAAAAAGGCTGGAATCCAAAGAAGAACTATCGGAAGGACAAAGAATAGAGTTAGAATGAGAATTATTGATGATAGAATATCTATTACGCTAAGAACGTCTCCTGAGAAGACGAACATTCCTTTAATGAGGAGAAGAGCGATGCAGAAAAGCATGAATGAGAGAAAAACTGGGATGTTGAATATTAACAAAAGGAAGGCAATTGCTGAAAGAAGGTCTATTGCTCCAAGGACTTTTAATACTCCACTCATTAAAAAACTTGAAAATGAGGATTAATAAGGTTTATTGTGATTTAATTTGTTTATATGTAAGACGAGGGGAACTGTTAAAAATGACGTCCTCTAAAGGCTAAAGCCCTTAGTTTTCCTTGAACGTTTCAATAATATATCAATCAGTGGCTCAAAGCTCATAAATATCTTCTATACCAATAACATCGTCTGTGATAGATAACTCTATTCTTTATCTTCATATTAATTAAAAAGATAAGGAGAGATATTTTTATGTCAAGGAACTTGACAGAAAACTCCGCACTTTAGTGTGGAGTTTGTTCCTTGAACATCCAAAAGACGAGTGCCTTTTCAAACCACGGCTTTTAAGCCGTGGTGGCACATCGTCTTTTTGATACTAAATTAACTAGAAAAAGATTGCCGCAATTAACTAATCCCTAAAGGGAATAAGTTTTCTTGCGATTAGATATATAAACTATTTCCTCAAGAAATAGTTTAAATAGTGCCATTATATGAGTATTAAATGAAAATTGAGCAGGATAAATACAGAAGGGATCTTTCAGAGTATAAGAAGATAGCAAAGTTTGATTCCACTCTTGTAGAAAATATGAGCATCCTTTCTTCAATGGACAATTATTATAAATGGATTGGAAAAATTATGGGAAAATATGTCGGGAAGAGAGTTTTAGAAATAGGATGTGCCAATGGAAATCTTACCCAGATGTTCCTTAATCGAGAATTTATAATGGGAACAGATTATTCTAGAAACTATTTGAAGCAAATACAGAAAAGATTCAAGGACGTGAAAAATCTCAAGTTTGCTTTTTTTGATGCAACAGATAGGAAAAGTGCTATAGAACTAAAGAAGTATAATTTTGACACGGTTGTGACTATGAACACTTTTGAACACATTGATAATGACGTTCTCGCTCTAAAAAATGCATATGAGGCTCTTGAAAAGAAGGGGAGAATTGTCATGGTTGTTCCTGCTATGAATTTTCTTTACTCTATTTTAGATTATGAGGGAGGACATTATAGAAGATATACAAAAAGAGAGCTTGCTGAAAAGCTAAAAAGCGCAGGATTTACTGTTGAAAAAAAATTCTATATAAATCTTCCAGGTGCAATCGGATGGTATTTTAGTTGTGTTTTGATGAAAAAAAGGATATATTCAAAGTCAAGTTTTAAGCTTTATAATGCACTCGTACCATTATTTTCAGTTCTTGAAAAAATATTTCCGATACCTTTTGGGCTAAGCGTGGTTTGTGTTGCAAGAAAGGATTAGCAAGATATTATCGTTTGAAGGTTTATAATTCGTCATTTAACTTTGATTATCTCTAGAACAACAGGCTTGACTATTTTATTCTTAATTAATTCTACTAAATCTTAAAATATTTATCTGATTATGTTGATTCGTGCATAGATTTATAATTGATAATATTTAGTAATTATAATATAATTATGGCGTTGGATGAAAAAAATTCGGATAGAAAGTCTTCAGAGGGATTTATTGGTAAGTCAATTGACTGGATATTTGCAAATAAATCTTTTGTTCTTATACTTAGCATATTTATAGTTGCAATATTTTTGAGATATCTCGCAGCAGTTAGTATTGAACCAAATGCTGATGAAATGGTTCATGGTCCACACGCTTTAGGGATTATTGATTCTGGAGTAATAGGTAGAGTATGGCAGTCTATATTATGGAGCTATCTAACGAATTTCTTTTATATTATCGGAGGAACTACTATGCTCATGGCAAGGTCACTTTCATTTATATTTGGGAGTTTGAGTATAATTCTAGTTTATTTGCTTGGCAAAGAAATTTTTGACAAAAAAATTGCAATTCTTGCTGCAGCTTTTCTAACTTTTTCTTCATTTCATCTAATTAATATCCTTGTGGAAATGGATATTGCGGCGATATTTTTTGTTCTTTATGCATCTTTGTTTTTCATTAGAGGGTTAAAGAAAGATGGAAGATTTTCGTATATTGCCGCAGTTTTAATAGGTGTTGCTGCATTAATAAAGACCCTTTCACTATTCTTTGTTCCTGCCTTTTTGATAGGATTTTTTGTTTATCACAACAAATTAATTGACAAAAAGTTAATAATAAAAGCAGTCAAGTTTTGTTTAATAATTGTCCTAGTTGCATCTCCACTATTAATACACAATTACATTTGGTACAATGAGAAAGGAATGGTTGATGCATATCTTTCTCAGTACTTTGATATTGGAAAATCAAGGGAAGTTTTTGCGGGTATTCAGGGAATAAATAATGGGTTTAAATTTAGCGAGCTAATCAGCGGTTCTATATCTGTACTTGGCGATTATTTCTCTAAAGACCCGATAAGTCTTGCTTTGGGAATTTTAGGATTAATGTTTTTCATGTATAAAAAAGAAAAATTTGCTCTTTTCTTTATCCTTTTCCAAGTAATTCCTTTCTTATTAATTACCACTACTAATCGACTTTCTACCCATTATGCAGTTTTCCCACCAGTATTTGCGTTATATGGCGCAGCATTTACATACAATTTAGTTAATCAGTACAAAGGAAAAATTGATGCTGGAAAAATAATTCTTGCGATAATTGCGATAATGGTAATGATAAATGGAATAGTACTGACTCCTTATTTGGCTTCAAAGACAGGTATGACTGAGATGAGAGAGTATACCATTTCCAGTATTGGAAAAGAAGATATAGTTATTGCTGATGCAAGAATATATAGGGGGAGAATAATGTGGATGTTTAATGATAGACATTACCTTGAGGCGTCTTATCTCCCAAATTTAATTGCCGTGAATAATAATCTTACTGCACAAGGTGGACCAACAAGAACTTACGATATGTATTTCGTTGAATGTGTTGTTGATGATTGTGGATGGGGTACAATAGGTTCACAGCCGGAATTTAATCAAAGCATGGAAGAAGTGGTTTTAAGTTTTAAGTCTAGTGCAAGAGAAGAAAAAATTATTAATGGAGGAGGTAATCCTGCTTATTATCCATCTAAACCTTATTTCAGAGTTTATTCTGCGGCAATAAAGCTTGACGAGAGATTGATTCCGATAATAGATTCAACACATAACTTCTTTTATTATCCTTTAAATTATCTCCCTAGAGATCAAATAATAGACAACTATGAATCAAATGGATTTGTTAATTCTTTGTTATACTATTTTGCCAAGATTATTATATGGGCTTCTTTTGCCATTTCACTGGGAAGTATATTCTATCTATTGTATGAATTGTATAAGAAATAGATGACGATAAGGTTACAGTATCTGATAGACAAAAGGTTTTTATACACTAGATAAGCCCTGTTTTTATGGAAGATGTATTAAATAAATTTAGAAAAATTGTGAAATACACACAGAGAATATCTGGAGAAGAAGCTAGTAAATTAGGGATAAACCCGGAAAAACTTTCTAAGAAAGAGGAAATTATTCCAGAGAGCAAGGTAGTGTTTTCTGTTGAAATGAGGACCGATCCTTTGTTGGGAGAGTATTCAGATTATACTTCTCTTATTTCGGAGGAGAGAGCTAACAGACCAGGTTTACCAAATAATCAAAAAAGAACTGAAGAAAATAAAGACTGTATATTCTGTAAGCCAAAAAGTTATTATGCTCTTTCTGTTCCAGCGGTTAATCATCGGGAAGTTGATGTTATAAGTGTTCCAAACAGATTTCCAAGTATCATCCCTCATTATGTTACAATATTTAGCAATAAGCATAAGACCGATCTTGCGGAAATAGATTTTGATGATATGTTTAACTATCTTAGAAGTGGAAAAGATTTGGCTATGGAGTTTGCCTCACAAGGATTGGAAGGAATGATTGACTATATCAACTGGGGGGTTGATGCGGGAGGGACACAACCACATGCACATTCTCAAAGACAAGGAATTTATGCAGGAACTCGTGGCGAAGCTGACAAAGAGATTAAAGCTATAGAAAATAGGGCGATTGACCTTGGCATGAATCCGTTTGATTGGTATATGTCGAAGGTTAGAGATTCCGGACTTTTTGTTTTTGAAGATAAAGAGATATTTATTTCGGCACCATTTGCGCCTAAATTCAATAATCAAATAGATATAGTAACGAAGAATTCAAAAAATTATTTGGATATGGATGAGAAAACTATGTTTGCCATTGCAGGGGGAATGGCTCTAGTACTTTCTACGATGAGAAGGTTTTCATATGAACATAATGGCGAGGTTATTCCTGCAGAGATTACAAATATAAATGTGGTAAACCATCAGACAAGATTTGCTCATAGTTCCCAAAATTATAGAATGCACTGGCATATTTACCCAAGAATGTCTCGCATTGGGGGGACGGAGTTACAAGGGTTTTATGGAATATCCTTGTACCCAGAGGAGACCGCAAGGGCTTTGAGAAACGTATTTATAGCTAAAACATCTGCATAAATTATATGGAAGAAATAAATAAATTACTAAAAAAGATAACATGCTGTAAAGCAGTTATATTTGATATGGATGGAGTTATATTTAACACAAACCAGGTTCATAGTAAAGCCTTCAAAGAGACGTTGGATAAATTATCAGAGTTTTTTGAATATAAAAAATACGGCGGAATGAATACTGAACAAACACTGAAAGAATTTTTTTCAGATCCTGAATTGTTAAAAAAACTAAAAGAAGAGAAACAAAAGAAGACTCTGAATTTATTGAAGAAAGCTGAAATTTACCGTGATGTTGATAGAACGATTGGTCTTCTGCATAATCTTGGAATAAAGACTGCGGTTTCAACATCTGCTTCAAAGGAGAGGACATATAAAATGCTTAATGATTTTGGATTACTTGATAGATTCAACCAAATTGTAACTGCGGATGATGTCAATGAAGCAAAACCAAATCCGAGAATATATGAAGAAACATTGAAAAGATTAAATATCTCTAGAGAAGAAGTGATAGTAATTGAAGATTCAGAAAGTGGAATAAAAGCTGCAAAAGCTGCAGGGATAGAAGTAATCGCATTGAAGCATACTTCTGATGAGAGCAGTATAAAAGAAGCAAATTTTATACTGAGGGATATGTCTTCCCTTTATGCGGCGATACATGCAGTTTATCTGAAGAAGAAAGTTTCAGATAAAAAGCCTAATGAGCTTGAGAGAATAGCTGCTGTAATCCCTGCTGCAGGAAAAGGAATAAGATTGAACTTTAGTGGACCAAAAATTCTTTATCCGATAAATGATACTACACCTTTGGAAATTCAATATTTAAAGCTTAGAGATTTCTCAGATAAGATAATAGTGATTGCAAGTCCCGAAGGCGCTTCTGAAATAGAAAAGTATATCTCTAAGAAAGGAATGGATATTGAAGTTAAAGTGATTGAGAATTCAAAAGGAACTGCAGATTCTGTTTTATCTGCACTGCCATTGATTGGGGAAAATGAGCAAGTCCTCGTCCTATGGGGGGATCAAATTGGGATAAGAAAGGAGACAATAAAAAATTTACTTTGTAAATATGATTCAAAAATTTATGATTTTGGTCTTCCCGTTGTAATAAAAAAAGACCCGTATATCCATCTCGATTTGAATGAAGAAGGAACTGTCAGAAAGGTTTGCAGAAAAAGATTTGGTGATTTTATGCCAGAATATGGTATAAATGATGCAGGAATTTTTGTTGCAAAAAATTCTGAGCTGCTCAAAGTACTTAAAACTATGAAGCAAGAATATATTTCGGATTCAAATGCAATGTGTGAAGAATTTGACTTTCTTTCAGTTATACCTTTGTTTTCTTCGCTTGACAGGCTAGCCCTTATTCCAGACATCGTCGATGAGAAAGAGAGTATTGGAATGAACACTAGTGAAGAAGCCGAGTTTCATAAAAAAATATTTCAATAATTCACTACTCAAATTTACAAACGGGCATAGTTTATTTTAAAAAGGTATTTATACAGATAACTTTATGAAAAGTGTGAATAAAAAATTAAAAGTTGTAGTTTTTTGCGGAGGGCATGGTGGAAAAAGCATCATAGAGGCGATGGTAAAAAATCCGTTGTTTGAGATGACTGCGGTTGTAAACTGTTACGATGATGGAAAGTCCACAGGATACTTGAGAAGATTAATTCCGGGATATTTGGGCCCTTCAGATGTTAGAAAAAATATGAGTTATTTTATAGACCAAAATAATCTGTCTAAAAGAATATTAAAAGACATTATTGAGTATAGATTTCCAAGAGACCTAGAAAGTAAAAAAGGGATACAAGAACTGCATAACATAATACAACAAAAAAGCCTTAGTTTGAAAGATTTAGATGTTTATCTAAAAAAATTGAGCTATGAAGATTCAGTTTATATAAGAGTATATATAAAACAATTTTTGAATTACCTAAAGGGAAATAAAATAGAATTTGATTTTAATGACTGCTCATTCGGAAATATCCTTATGACTGGAGCTTATATAAAAAATAATTTTGATTTTGCTAAGGCGATATCTGAATTACATATTGCATTCAGTCTTATGGGGAAAGTTCGTAATGTAACGAGGGGAGAAAATCTCTTTTTGTCCGCTTTAACTAACGATGGAGAGTTTCTTGGAAGTGAAGCGAGCATAGTTGAAAAAAGAGCTGAATCTCAGCTCAATGAAATATTCTTATTGGAAAGATATTTGGACAAAAAAGAGGTAAAAAAAATAGAAAAGCATTCATTGGAAAAAAAGCAAAAAATGCTAAAAGACATTGAAATTTATCCTTTAATTGATGAAAGTGTTGCAGAGATTATAAGAGAAGCAGATATTATGATATATGCTCCCGGAACACAGAACAGCAGTCTTTTCCCGACTTACCTGACAAAAGGATTTAGTGAAATAATACTACAAAATAAAAAGGCAAAAAAGATATTTGTTTCAAATATAGGTGAAGATAATGAAATTCCTGATGCGACTGTTGATGATATTATAGACAAGGCAGTCTATTATTTAAATAGAAAAAATGAATTATCTTATAAAAAAGAAGATTTTTTCGATTACTATTTTGTTCATTATGGAAATGATATTGATCCAAAATACATAAAGTTCCTGAATAGAAATAACTTGCAAAAAGTTGTTCATAGAAATTTTGAAGAAGGATATAGTGGGAGACATGATGGAAATAAGATTGTAGAAGCAATATTGGAAATTGAGCAAAATGGAAAGCCATTAGGCCCGGGATTTAGAAAGCTATCCATAGTTATTCCAGCGTATAATGAAGCAAAATCGCTGCCAGAACTTCTTAAAAGAATAGATGAAGTAGAATTCTCTTCTCTTGGAGTTGCTAAGGAAGTAATAGTAGTTGATAATGGTTCTAGAGACAATACTTATGAATTACTTAAAGACAATAGGAGTATAAAACTATTTAGGATTGAAAAAAATATAGGGAAGGGCGATGCAGTCATAAAAGGAATAAAGGAAGCAACCGGAGATGTTATTGTAATTCAGGATGCTGATTTAGAGTACAATCCGCAGGATATAAAGGAGATGCTCAGAGTAATGATGAGGCATAAATTTAGGGCAGTATATGGAAGCAGAACGATAAAGCATGAGACAAAAGTTAAATCTTTGAGTATGCTCTATGGAAAGAAGCCTGAAGCATATTGGTCCTATTACATTGGAGGACAATTACTCAGTTTTGTTACATGGTTACTTTATGGAGAGTTTATTACAGATACAGTAACTGGGTACAAGATGGTTGATGCGAGACTTTTAAAGTCATTTGCTCTCAAGAGCAAGGGTTTTGAGCTAGATCATGAAATTACTGCAAAAGTATTAAAGAAAAAGAACAAAATATATGAAATTCCCATATCTTATATCCCAAGAACAGTTGAAGAGGGAAAGAAGATAAAATGGAAGGATGGATTAATCGCAATAAAAACTTTGTTTAAGTTTAGATTTGTAAACTGATTTTTTGAATAAGATAAGACTCAAACTTTAAAATACGAGTTAATGTCTCTCAGCAACTCAGTTAAAACAACGGGTAGATATCTGAAATACTTCTAAACTCATCGGCAAGAGATGATAATTGTTTTCTCTCTTCAAAATTATTAAAAGGTAAAAGTGATTATACTTTATATGCTAAGATTTATGACGTTATATCTAGATGTGTTATTATCACCATAAAGCTTATAAATCGGGTGTTCTGAAGAATTTTATGGATGTCAAGTTAGATTCTATAATTGCGGAGGAGAATTTTCTTTTGATTAGGGAAGATAAATCAAGTGATTTGGTGGAAATTATGCTCAATGGAAGAAGATTATATCTGGGCAGATTTGAATCTTGCAGTTCTGAAAGCCAAAAAGGGATTTTACCTGAACAATATAAATGGGAAGGTAGTGAGGGACTAGTTACTTCGTTGGTAAAATATATTAAAGATTCTGGGAAGAAAGTTTTAAAGGAAACTAGGCCTTATGATTATGAAGATTGATTAGGGCTCTTTCTGCTGTGTGCATTATCGAATAAGTTTAAATAAGACTTTTGATTAAGCTTGTTATGGCAGGGAAAACAGAAATTAAAGTTCGGGGGGATGTAGGCAGCTCACTTAGACTTCTTGTTAAGAGCTCATTTATAATGTTAGTTGGAATATTCTTATCAAAAATTCTTTCTTATTTATATAGAATAATGGTAGCAAGGCAATTTGGTCCTGAAGAATACGGGCTTCTTAGCTTATCGGTTGTGATTATAGGTTTTTTTGTAGCATTTTCTTCAATAGGCGTTGGGGACGGCATAGGAAGATTTGTTCCAATATTTAGAGCAAAGAACAAAAAAGAAGAAATAAAATATCTATTCAAATACACTTTTTCTGTAGTTTCGATATTGAGTATCTTATTGGGTGTGCTACTCTTTATCTTTGCTGAAACTATAGCGGTCAAGATATTCAACAATGGCTTGCTTATTAATTATTTAAGATTTTTCAGTATTTTGGTACCTGTATCTGCACTTGTAAACAACCTTCTTGAAACACTTAGGGCTTATGAAAAAATAAACTCTTTTTCATTTATATTTAATATTCTTCAGAATGTTGTAAAAATAGTTGCTTTGGGTTTGTTCATGTATTTTGCAATATTCTCGAATTCGAATAAAGTGATTTTTTCATATTCTCTTGCAATTCTCTCTATGTTAATTGCGGGATATTATGCGGTTAGAAAAAATATACCTGAATTGCTTAACAGTTTTAAATTAAATGAAGTAAAAAAGAAAAATATAAGAAAAGAAGTGCTTGATTATTCAATACCTCTGCTTTTTTCAGGAATAATAACTAGTCTATTTTACTGGGTAGATTCGTTGTCTCTAGGATACCTTAGAGATGTTACCTCGGTGGGATTTTATAATGCTGCGGTACCAATTGCAATGCTTTTGCTATTGATACCCGAGATATTTATGCAGCTCTTTAAGCCGTTGATAAATAAAGAGTATGGCAGGAATAATAAGATATTGATAAGAGAGATAAGCAAACAAGTAACAAAGTGGATATTTATAATTGCCTTGCCGGTGTTTATGTTGTTATTTGTATTCCCTGGTGCAGCGATTAATATATTATTTGGAGAGAGTTATTTAGTTGCTGAGAATGCATTGAGATTACTTTCACTTGGAGCATTAATTACTGCAATTTCGGTTGTTCCAGGACATCTTTTATTGATGAAAGGAAAGTCAAATCTTACCTTTGTAAATATTCTTCTGGCTACAATACTGAATGTTGTTCTTAATTTTGTGTTTATTCCATTGCAAAGCATTGTGGGGATGGATAATGCTTCCGGATTAAATGGTGCGGCTCTGGCGACATTTGTATCTGCCGCATTCCTTGCCATAATTCAGTTTTGGCAGGCAAAAAGATATACTGGAATAATTCCATTAAGAAGAAAAATGCTAGCAATATTTTTAGTATCTTTGGTTTCATTGTATTTGCTAGTTTATGTAAAGGACTTGCTAACTTTGACCATATTTAATGTTGCAATTTTATGTGTAGGATTTTTAATTTTGTACTTCGGGTTAGTGTTATTGACTAGAGGGTTTGATGGAAATGATTATATGATTATTAAATCTATTAAGAATAAAGTAATTGGAGTTAAGAGATAGTGCATTTTAAAATTAAGAATCATATGCCTATGAGTATCTCATCAAAAATTAAAACTCTTTAATTATCTTCTATAACTTCATTAAATAGGGGCTAATAACTTCATTAAGCTTATTTTTGTTGTAATTGGTAGATATTTATTCTTGTAAGACTGCAAGCTATTACAAACAGTAAAGAAGGATGTAATTGTTCACATATATATTTAAAAGTTATAAAATTTAGAGATTTTTATGGAAAAAAAGAAGGTTATGCCTCTTGATGAACTTGTGAATACTATTGATGAGTTGAAAAGTAGTGGAAAAAAGATAGTGCAATGTCACGGATGTTTTGATGTAATGCATATAGGGCATATAAAACACTTTCAAGCAGCCAAGAAAGAAGGCGATGTGCTGGTTGTTACTCTAACTCCTGATAGATTCATAAAAAAGGGTCCAGGAAGGCCATATTTTAACGAAAAGCTGAGAGCTGAGCAAATTGCGGCATTAGAATGTGTAGATTATGTTGCAGTTAATAATTGGGAGACTGCTGTCGAAACATTGAAATTAATAAGGCCCGATATATATGTAAAGGGAAAAGAAGTTTTGCAGAATGCGGAAGTTGATGCAGCGAAAACTGGCGAGGGCAGAAAATCTTATCTTTCTCTTGAAGAAGAGGTTGTAAAATCATTTGGGGGAAGACTTCATCTTACTGATGAGGCAACTTTCTCGTCTTCGAGAATTATAAATGAAATTACTGAAAATATTTCTGAAAAAACAAAGGAATATTTGAGAGAATTTAAGACTAAATGGAAAACGAGCGATGTAGAAAATGTCATTAGTTCAATGAAAGACTTGAAAGTCTTAGTCATTGGGGATGCAATTCTAGATGAGTATGTTTTCTGTCAGTCTATGGAAAAGTCTGGAAAAGAAGCATTAGTTGCATATAAGTTCTTAAGTTCTGAAATTCATGCCGGGGGAGCTTTTGCCATTGCAAATCATATTGCCGAATTTTCAGATAATGTTGGGATATTAACTTCCATGGGAAGCAACCATCAAAATCATGTTGAGAATAAACTAAATAAAAAGATAAGTAAAAAAATTTTAAGAATGGACAATCTTGAAACTCTTGTAAAAAGAAGATACATTAATCAATATAAAAACATAAAAATATTTGAAGTTTATAATGTTCAAAACTTGGAAATAAGTGGTGAAGTAGAAGAAAAAATAATTGACTATCTTAATAATGAAGGAAGAGAGTATGATATGATTGTGGCAAGTGACTTTGGACATGGGTTAATGACCCCCAAGATTATTGAAAATTTAGTTAAAACTGATAAATTTCTTGCAGTTAATACCCAACTTAATGCTGGAAACTTAGGATATAATTTTATTACCAAATATCCGCGCGCAGATTTTGTCTCTTTAAATGACAGAGAATTGAGATTGCCCCTACAAGGCAGGGAAGATAATATTAAAGAGTCTATGACTACTTTAGCCGAAAAATTAAAATTGCAGGGATTAAATGTTACTTTAGGTAAAGAAGGAAATATCTATTATTCAAACGGCGGATTTTATTCTGCTCCTGCACTTACTGCCTACGCACTGGATACAATAGGTGCTGGAGACGCGGTATTAGCAATTGGTTCTATGTGTGCATATAAGAAGGCTAACCCTGAATTGATTCCTTTTATTGTAAATTCTGTTGGCGCTTTAGCGGTGAAAATTATGGGAAATAGGGCCCCTGTTAGTCCGGGTGAATTAAATAAATTTGTTAGTTATATAATGAGATAAAATGCATTTAGAAAATAAAATTATGGTCATAGGGGGCGGGGGATATGTAGGAAGCGCATTGGTTCCTTCTCTTATGGAAAAGGGGTATAATGTAAGCGTTTTTGATACCTTTTGGTATGGGGACAATCTTCCTGGAAGTGCAACAAAGATATTGGGAGATATAAGAGACAGAAAATTGCTTATTAATTCATGCAAAGGGATGGACAAAATAATACATCTTGCCTGCATATCAAATGATCCTAGTTTTGATTTAAATCCTGCTTTAGGAAAATCAATCAATCTAGATGCTTTTCCAAATATAGTTGATTCAGTGAAGGAAAACGGAATAAAAAGATTTATTTTTGCAAGTTCATCTTCTATCTATGGAATAAAAGAGGAAGAAAGAGTTACTGAAGAAGCATCTGCAGAACCTATGACTGATTATGCAAAATATAAATGGGAATGTGAAGAGATTTTGAAAAAAGAAAAAGATTTTGAATGGACAATTATAAGACCTGCAACTGTTTGTGGATATGCTCCAAGACTTAGATTAGACCTTGTTGTTAATATACTAACTGCAAACGCTTTAGAAAAAGGAAAGATAAAGATTCTTGGTGGAAAGCAGTTTAGACCTAATATAAATGTAAAAGATATGGTAAGAGCTTATGAATTTCTTCTTGAAGCACCTTCTGAAAGTATAAATGGTGAAGCATTTAATGCGGGAGATAGAAACTATACGGTTGAAGAACTTGCGGGGATAGTAAACAAAGTAGTCCCTGGGGCAGAACTGGAATTTGTCCCTACGAATGATAATCGCTCGTATAGGATTGATTCTGAAAAGATAAAGAAAGAACTTAATTTTGAACCAATTTTTGGTATAGAAGAGGCTGTAAGAGGGATAGTTGATGCGTATAAACAAGGAAAGATAATTAATGCACTTGGAAATCCGATGTACCATAACATAAAGAGAATGAAAGAATTAGATATTAAATAACATTAGATAAATTTCTCTTCATTACTCAGGATGTACTTTTTAAGAAAAGCTGGAAATCTTAGATGATTTAAGTCAGATAGTTTAAAATATTTAATTTTTTTGCCTTCTGTAAGAGTTATTTCCGATAATTTTTCTTTTATGTTTCCCTTAAACAAATATACTTCATAATGAGTTTTGTTGCTTGAATGATAATAAGAAAGTGTTGTAATAAATTCAATGTTTACCGCATTGCAACAAATTTCCTCGCTGGCTTCTCTTATTATCGCTTCAAGTGGTTCTTCTCCTTTCTCGATTGCTCCACCTATAAGAGCCCAATAGTTAGGAAAAGGAATGCCTCTTTTATTATCTCTCAGATGGAAAAGAAACCTTGAGCCATTTTTTAGAACAATGTGGGCAGATTTTTTCACCATTTTCCAAATAATTTGTCTTCTTTAAGACTTATGAAAGTGGGTTTTTGACTTATATAGGATTCCATTACCGCATCTCTTGTTTCTTGTGAGTTTTTTGGATAATAACTTCTTGTATTTAAAAGAAGATTTGAGAGCGCAGTTTCATGAAGTAAAGAATGAGTGGGCCCCTGTTCCGGGTAATCTGCATAACCTACTAATTTTACGTTCACATTTTGCTGATCTACATCTAACTTAATCTGTTCAAATGCTCTTTCTAGCAAAAAGGGGGTTATTGTATAAACGTATGGCTTCAAACCTTCGAGAGCCATGCCCGAAGAAGCGCTTACAATGCTCTGCTCACAAATCCCCATATTCAAATATCTATTTGGAAATCTTTCTTTGAATTTATCGAATATTCCAAAGCCTATATCCCCCACCATTAAATAAACTAAAGGATCTTTTTCAGCCAATTCAACCATTATCTTTCCAAACTCTCTTCTCATTGTAGTTCTCTCCTTGCCTGTTCTATTTGTTCTTTAGAGGGTTTCTTTGCATGCCACTCAGGTTTATTTTCCATGAAACTTATTCCCTTACCTTTTATAGTATTTGCAATGATTGCTCTAGGTTTATCCCTTTCATAATAATTAAATGAGTCTACAAGTTCGGGAATTGAATGTCCATCAACGTAGTCTGAAGAGAATCCAAATTCTTTAAATTTCCTGCTTAAATCGCCAAGAGGAAGAACATTCTCAAGATAGTTTGTTGCTTGAATTTTATTATGGTCGATTACCAGCTTAAAATTATCCAGTTTAAATTTGGAGGCAAGAAGTGCAGATTCCCAGGTTGTTCCTTCTTGACACTCTCCGTCGCTCATGAGAACATAGATATTTCCTGGCTGAGACTTAAATTTTCTTGCCATTGCCATTCCGACGCCTATTGGGAATCCATGACCCAAACTCCCCGTTGTAGCATATATTCCATTCTTTTCATCCAAGTCGGGATGGGGAATTATTTTAGGATTGTAACCTCTTTCTTTGAGCATGATGTAAAAAGGAAAACATGCATGCCCTTTGCTGAGAATAAATTTATCTTCTGGCTTTAGAACATAATCGTAAAGAGAAACAATAATTTCAACTTCTGAAAAGCTCCCGCCAAGATGAGCCCCAGGCACTTGTTGTGCCAAATCCAAAATAGATTTTCTTACATCTTTAGTTCTCTGCGCAATTTTTTTTTCATCGAATTCCATTTTATTTTACTTTTTTGATTATTCTTTTGTTAACTTGACATATCTAGTGTGCATCTTCCAACTTTTCCTGTGCGGATTATTTCTATTGCTTCATTGATATTTCCTAAACTAAAACTACGATATAAAAGTTTATCCAATTTTAATAATCCTCCATCGTATAGAGTTAGATACTTTTGAATATCTCTATCAGGGATGGTTGCACCACCGCAAGAACCCTGCAGTCTTCTGGAACGATGTATCGCCAATGGATCTATTGTTACTCTTGAGTTTTCAGATGGGACACCAACAAAATAAACTTCTGATGGACACGAGGCAGATTCTACTGCAGATTCTATTCCTTTTGTGCTCGCCGTTGCAATTATAACATATTTTGCTCCGGAGTTGTTTGTAATTTTTTTAATTTCATCTACAGCATTTAACTTTGTTGCATTAAACGTGTGCGTTGCTCCAAACTCTCTAGCAAGCAAAAGACTTTCTTCATTGTTATCTACTGCTATGATTGGATTTGCATTTAACAATTTCGCTCCTTGTATTGAATTTAGCCCAACCCCTCCGCAACCATAGATTGCAACTGAATCTCCTGGAAGTGGACGGGCCTCATTTAGAATTACCCCTACTCCAGTTGTAACGCAACAACCTAGAAGGCAAGCTAGTTCAAGATTGGTATGGGAGGGTATTTTTGTAACGCGATTTTCGCTTATTACCCCATATTCGTTGAATGTAGTTATCCATCCAGCATTAATTCTTCTTCCAGAGGAATCACAATACTTTGGTGTTGAAGCATTTATGCCGCTGCCTTTCATCCAATGAAGAACTACTGCATCATTTGGAGAAACTTTTGTAACTGATGGTCCAACATCGATGACGTGACCCCCTCCTTCATGACCTAGCATGTGCGGCAGAAATGGGTCTGGTCGGATACCGTCGATTTCTTCTATCTGTTTACCGCATATACCACTGTAATCAATTTTTACTAAAACCTGCCCCGGTTCAAGTGGGCCTTTGAAAAAGATATCTTCTATTTTTAGTGCTTCTTTGTTCTTTTCTAGAACAGCTGCTTTGAATTTTAAAGGATATTCCATCATAACCCCATTAGTTCGTGAAATCCGAGATTATAAACCCCCGAACCGCACATATTTGCTTTTTCAGATGAAAGAAAAACAACGAATCCCGAGATATCTTTAGCCTCGCCCAATTTTCCCCTGGGACAATAGTGTTTCATCATATCTGCTCTTTTGACTAAAAATTTCTCTTTTTCTGCTTCCGGATAACTTTCTGGATCCCAATGCCCTCCTGGAGCATAAATTGAACTTGGAGATACTGCAGAAACAATAATATTGTGTTTTGCCAGATGTTTTCCTAAAGCCTTTGTGTATGCATCCAGAAATGCTTTTGCTGCACCATATGGGGCGCATCCCCTCAAATGTTGTGCGGCTAATGAAGAAACATTAACAATTCTTCCCCAGTTTTTTTCTTTCATTTTTGGTACAAGAATTTTATTCATTTCGATGGATATTCCTGCGTTATATCTTAAAACTTTTTCCCAATCTTCCCAAGGTGAAAGAGGATCTCTAATCTCCATTGTTCCCCCAAGATTGTGCACAACTATGTCATAGATTCCATTTTTATCAAGCAGATAATTAGAAGTCTCTATTGGCGCATTATTTTTCATAAGGTCAATGGCATAAAAATCGTGTCCTTTTTCTTGTCCTCCAATCTCTTGCACTAATTCTTCTAACTCATTTTTTCTTCGAGCAACGACAGTAACTTTGCATGCTTCATTAGCAAATTCTTGAGCAATTGCCTTTCCAATCCCCTGACTTGCACCTGTAACTAAAACTCTTTTATCTTTAATTCCTAAGTCCATTAAAAAGTCCCGTATAGACAACTTTTAAAGATTATTGTCTTATAATGTACATAATTTTAAGCAAAACATAAATCTTTTATTTAATTTAAAACCCCCTATATCAGAAAGAGATTTTAAGACAAAAATAAATTATTATCTACAATAGGGCAGGGTTATCAGTATGGGAGATATTTAGGCTGTAAGCGAAGAGAATTAGCTTTTTTATTATAACACAATTCATTTATTAGTTAAGGCAATAATAGTTTTATTTATTATATGAGATAATAGTATTTAATCCCAGATAAGTATATAAAGCCCTCGACTCTTTTCGAACAATGGACGATTTTGATAGATTTTATGCAGATAGTAAGCTGCTCGCCCATATGGAAAGACTTGATGAATTTTCTAGAACAGGACATACAAAACCCATACAAGCTTATTTAGAATTAACAAATGTTTGTAACCATAATTGCCCAGGGTGCATAGGTTTTAGATATGATGAAAAAGCAACTATGTCTTCTGATCAAGCAAAGCGAGTTGTTGATGAACTTAAAGAATGCGGAGTTGAAGCAATCCTCTTAAGTGGGGGAGGAGATCCGACATGTTATCCCAATTTGAGAGGAGTTTTAGAACATATCGCAGATAAGGGGATGCAAGCGGGATTGATAACTAATGGGCAAAAACTTTCACAGCAAGACATAGAATCTATTGTTCGAACTTGTGAATTTGTTAGAATAAGCATTGATGCTGATTCTCCAGAAACACATAAAATTACTCATGGAATGGCTCCTTTTGCATACGAACAAATTATGAAAAATGTAGATTCTCTTGTTAAAATAAAAAGAGAAATGAAAAGTAATGTAACAATAGGATACTCTTATTTGTTCGGCGCATTTAGTGCGGGGAATTTATACAAAGCGGCAAAAGAAGCGAGAGACAAAGGTGTTGACTATGTGCGTTTCAAACCATTTTTCACTTTAAATCCAAATGGGCATTTTGTTAAACTTATTAAAATGGAAGGGGAGAAAGCAGAGACAATATTTGCAGAGCTAACAAAAGCAAAAGATGAGCTTCAAACCGATTCATTTTTTGTTTCTTATCCCCTGGATAGAGTAGAATACCAGCTTTCAGTAAAGACTAATGGAAAACACTTAAGGAATTTTAAAACATGTTACATGCCCCACTTCTTTGTAACCATCACACCAGATATGAAAGTTTATCCTTGTTGCATATTGAAAAATAATGAAAAATATTTGCTTGGAGATTTAAATCAAAATTCTCTTATGGAAATCTGGCAATCAAACAGAACTAGAAATATCCATAATGAAATAAATTTCTCGGATTGTCCTAATCCTTGCCAGTTTAACTCTGATGGAGAACTGTTATATGAACTAAAAAAACCACAAAGGCACCATAATTTTTTATAAGGAGTAAAAATGGAAATAATACATACAAACAACCCGCACAATGAAGGAAGTGTTTATAGTGATTTCAAACTTTTAAAGCATAGTGACAAGCTGGCTGAATGGCAAAGAGAGGGTTTTGCTTCTGCTCCAGTGATTATTGATTTGGATTTGACAGATCGCTGTAATAATAAATGCCCCTTATGTATTTATGCAGATACTAATACTGAGAGAAAATTTATTCCTGTTGAAAAGGCAAGGGAAATTCTATCAGATGCTTCTGAAATGGGCTCTAGGGCAGTCACATTTGCTGGCGGAGGAGAGCCAAGCTGTCACCCAAACTTTGAAGAATTAATCTTGCATGCAAGAAAGGGAGGGCTAGAAACTGCATTATTTACTAATGCTTACGAACTAAGCGACTCAATTATTAGAACTATTGCAGAGCAATGTACATGGATGAGAGTTAGCCTTGATGCAGATAGTCCTGCGATTTATAAGAAAACTCATGGGATGAATGAGGCAGCATTTAATCAGGTAATCGCAAATATTGGGAGAATTACAAAACAAGCAAGAGATTCAAATTCAGATATTGTAGTTGGAATCTGTTATTTAATCGGACCGCATACTATTCCAGGGATATATAATGCTGCGAAACTTGCAAAGGATTTGGGTGCGAACGCCATAAGATTTAGACCGTTTTTTAACTTTGAGGATAATAGAACATCTGTGCTTGATTTATTAAATAGGAAGAAAGAGAAAGAAAAAGTGCTCGAAGAAATGCATGAACAACTCTCCAAAGCGAGGGAACTAAAGTCAAAAGATTTTGACGTTTCCTGCCCAGAATATAGATTGGACGCCCTGTCTGACACCAAACCTAGGGGGTTTAAGGTATGTTATTATCCTCATTTTGCAGCATCCATAACTGCCGATATGAAATTGTATCCTTGTTGTCCATTGAAGGGATATGAACAATATGCCATAGGCGATTTAAGTAATGCTTCATTCAAGGAAGTTTGGTTATCTGAGAAGAGAAAAAAAGTACATCATAAAATAGATTTCAAGAGTTGTCCTAATCCTTGCCAGTTTGACGGGCATGCAAGACTGTTGGATAGTATAAAGAAGAGCACCAAAATAACACATAAAAATTTCCTATGATATTTTCAATATTCAATTTTGTTATGAAGATGAAGAAAAGAATAAATAGGAGGAGTAACTAAAAAATCAAGATGATATTAAAAAGGTGTTGTAATAATGGAAGATAATAGAAAACAAATCGTTTTTGTTGAGCCTGATGCTATGGACATGCAAGCAAAAATGGCAAGATTATTCAGAGAAAGAGGATATGAAACTGTTTTAGTGACTATAACTGATAGCTCTTCAAAGTCAGATTTCATCTTAAAAAGCTATGATAAAATTATTAATTTTAATTTTAAATTCTTCAGAATAAACTCCAAAGAGCTACCTAAAATAGCCTTGCACTTTTTGAAAAAATCCCCTTCTGTATTGAAGGCTGCTGTTTCGACACTCAGATTGAAGCCAAGTATGATAATTACGAGAGGCCCCCCAAACTGGTTCTGTATGCTCATCAAAAAATTATTTAAAAATTATCCCGTAGTGTATTACCCATATGATATTAGGAGTCATACTTGCGAAAGCTTGCAGGCAATAAGAAGGGCAGGGGTTAAGATATTTGAGATAAGGGCTGAGAAAGAATGTTTTAAGAAAATGGATGGAATAATTCATAAGGGAGGTTTTGATGAATTAGAAAATCTTAATACGCAGATTCTTGGTCCAATAAAAATTACTTGCCCAACTTATCATCTTTTGCCATATACGACTAAAGAGTTGATTGTTCCGATAAACAAAAATAAGTTATCGAGAAAAGACAAAGAGATACATGTTGTTTATGCGGGATGTATTTTAGATGATAAAACATTTGTTGAGACTGTAGAAGAATTGCTTAGACAAAAGATTCATCTACATATGTATGTAAAGCATAGCCCTTTAACCAGGGAGGAATGGCTGAATACAACTGGAAAAGATTATAAGAAGTTCGAATCTAATCCTTATTATCATATGCATCATGAATTGGGACAAAAAGAGCTGACAAAAGAGATTTCAAAATATGACTATGCTGCTTGGCTTGGATTATATGATAGTAAAAGCAATACCATAAAATATGGAATGGGAAATAAATTTTCAACTTACCTTGAGGCGGGATTGCCATTAATTCATTTTAAAAGTCATGAGTATATTTGGAGTTTGACAAAAAAATATGGAACGGGGATAGGGGTTGATTTTGAAGAATTTAAGAACCTAAGAAAGGTTATTAAAAAATTAAATTATAAGAAAATGGAGAAAAATATAGAAAAGACAAGAGAGCAATTTGAATTAGAAAAACATATCCCAGAGATAGAAGAATTCTTCAAAAAAGTAAGAGATTACAAATATAAATCCAGATAAATTATCAGATTACCTTATATTGTTATTCAGATAAACGTTCCTGGAAATTCCTTCTATCGTTCCAAAATATCTTGCAAACATAAAGACTACCATCTGGGCTATTATCTCTGGTAATTTAAACTGAATTACTTTTTTTATAGAGATTATTGGAATTGCTATTGGAAAGACAAGAAATAAGAACAGCGGCACTAGAAACTTTAATATTGGAATTCTTATGAATAAATTATCTAAAGATGCACCAATCCATCTGCTTTGCTTATAAACTGCCTTAAGTGTTTCTGGGTTCTTATGATAACAGGTTGTATTTTTAGCCACTAAGGGTTTTATTTTATCCCTAAACCAGAAAGTTTGATCATCTGCGTATCCGTATTTAGGATCAAATCCTCTAAGTTTGAGAAAAACTGATTTCCTTATTGCCCTAAATACTTTGACGTCCTTAGCCTCTTCCTTTGATACTCTTATTCTGCCCCAGCATCTGCTCCAGATATTAAAAGTATTCTCTACAACTTCATAGTCATGAGTTGTGCCTATAATTGATTTGTCATTGTATATTGGAGAGATGAGATTCTTTATGTAATTTTTTGAAAAAGTCATATCTGCGTCTATAAAAATTAAGATATCTCCTCTAGCGTTTTTTGCTCCGAGATTTCTTGAAAATCCTGGACCTTTGTGCTGTCCTTTTATTATTCTTATTCCTTTAAACTTTTTTACTTCATTTAAAGTATTATCTGTAGAACCATCATCAACAATTATTATCTCTATGTTCTTGTAGGATTGCCCTTTAAGGCTTCCTAGGCAAAAAGGAATGTCTTTTTCCTCATTATAAACTGGAATTATAATGCTTACTAATTTATTCATAGACTTTTATGTTTTAGACGTATAAAAATGTAATTATTTTAGAAGATGTTAAATAAACGACACCTATCTAGCTCAAAACTTCTGAAAGGAGGTGAAACAGGAAAACAAAAAGGTTTTAAAGATAAAGAAATAGAGATAATAATGCCAAGAAAAGAGATTAAATTAATGCCATTTTTTTTAATGGGATTTGCAGCAGTTATTTTAGGGATAATTTATGGATTTTTGTTTAATGCTATATTCAATGTAGATATGGGAGTTAGCTTAATTATGATGATTTTGATAATGATTCTTATAATAGTTGGAATGGCAAGGAGTCTAAGAAAATGATTGATTTTAGTTCCATTATATCTAATCCATATATACTAACTTTTGTGGCTGCATTATTCATAGTTGGTTTCGATGTAATGACTTTCTTAGAAAAAGTTAAGGAAAAAATAGAAAAACATGATAATTCAATAAATACCTCTTTGAATAACGATTATAAAGACAAAAACGTCGTTGTTGGTGATGTAATAAAAATATATGACTCCTTAGTTAAACGAGATGAAAAAGTTAATCAAATTAGGACAAATATAAATATGAATCTATGGGCAGGAATAGTTTTTCTTATTGCTTGTTTAATTGGTGCTTTTTTTGGAGGAAATTCTACTGTCCAAGGCTTGTCAATTTTAATAATTTTTACTGCAGGTTTTATATTTATTTTCTCCTTTATATTTTTAATATATTATCATGTAAAGAACTAAGTCTAATCAAATCCAACCATCTATTTTCACCCAAATCTAACTCTTGTCCTGCCCTATTGCAAGGAATCTCATCTAAAGTAGTATGTGCTTCTATAAAATTATGCTGAATTACTAAAGCAGTCATTAAAATTGGTGCACTCCATAATGCCTTAAATCCTCTGAAATCATAGACTCTGTCTTTTATCTTCAGAAAGACAGTTTCAATTTTATAGTTGTGAACGTGTGTTTTATGATAATTCTGTGTTTTATGTTCTACGGTTAAGCCACCAATTTTATTAGAATAAAACATCTTTCTAAATCTTTTAATATATTTTAAAATGGGGATATTTTATTTTACAACTTCAAGCTCAAAGTAAAGTGAAGAAGCGGGTATGAGAAATGAGAGATAAGCATAGTAAAATCTCTGGAAAGGTGTGCAAAGATTGACGAGCCATTGCATGAAACCCGTATTGCCTATTTTTGTGTATCTGCCAAATTCGATTATTCTTTTTTTTATCCTAAATCTTGCTTTCGAATAGTAATTGAGTCCGTCGCCTTCCTTGAAATAGTTGAAAGTGAGGAAAGTGAAACAACTTCTATGAGTTGGATCTGAAAATGCCCATATGCTTGGATAAATTGGAACTTTAATTACTATTCTCCCCCCGGGCTTTGTTATTCTCCATAACTCCTCTGCTGGCTTGATTATACTGCTTAGGTGCTCCAGAACATTATCACATAGAACAAAATCAAACTCATTCTTCTTTATTGGCCAGGGATACTTTTCAAGATCTGCAACTATATCTACGCCTGGAAGTTTTACTGAATCTAGATTTACAAATCCTGGTCTTATGTCTTTTCCTGAACCTAAATTTAATTTTTTCATTTTATACTGTCTGCTTACCCCTTAAAAAACCTTTCCAAAAGCCATATGAGTATGTAAGATTAACAAAAAAGTACACTGGAATTGCTAAAAGAGATAAAAATATCCCTAATTTTTTGATATCTATATAATATAGGAAGAGTAGAAAACCGAGAAGAGGTATTGCTTTAAGGAATCCTATGTATTTCTGTTTAATATCTTTTGGATGCAATCTACAAAGGGCACCTTGACTGTTTGATAATTGAAGTTCTTTTTTGAATCGGTTCTTCCAGGTATGTTTGTGATAGTGTATAACTTTTATATTTGGATATGCAATTTTTCCTGATTCCTTTAGTTTTAGGTATAAATCCACATCCTCCCCTGCAGTTCTATAGTGTTTCTCATCCAAAAGCCCAACTTTCATTAAAACGGACTTCTTATAGGCACAACCTTTTATATCCATTGCAGGAGTTATTATTTTTTGTTCTTTTGCTGAGAGAATTTTTGCTATAGGGTCAAAATCTTTCCAGAAATCAAAAGTAAGATGAACTTTGGATACTGTGGTTACAGTATCTTTATCTTTCAAGGGTTCAATGAGCTGTTTTAGCCAGGAATTTGAACTTGGAAGACAATCCTGATGCAAAGAAACTATAATTGGGGATTTTGCCTTTCTTATGGCTAAATTCATTGAGCGTGCATAACCCATACCCGAAGGAACCTTTATCCATTTTACTTCTATGTTTGTATTTTTGCTTTCATGTTTATTCTCAAATTCTTTTAGGATATTTTCAGTTGTTTTGCTTATTAGCTTATTTATAAAAATCAGTTCTATTTCTATTTTCTTGTCCTGGTTTTCTATGGCTTTTAGAATTTTTTGCAATATGACATTATCTGGACTATATAATACAAAAAGCAATGAAACTTTCATTTAGCTTTGTGGAAATTATCTTTTAAATACTTTTATTTTGAGGGTGAATAAGATAATCCTCTAGATAGAAGATTAGATATCCTAATCTGATGAATTTTACTACGAAAGATAACAACCATTTACTCTCTGATTTTATTGAAATTAATTTATAAATTATAAAAGATAAAATCAAAAAGACGATGTGCCACCACGGCTTAAAAGCCGTGGTTTGAAAAGGCACTCGTCTTTTGGATGCAAGCAAATCTTTTAGATTTGCTGTACAGAAAATCATAGAGATTTTCTAGTGTTCAAGGAACAAGTTCCTTGACATAAAGAACTTCAGTTCTTTATTCCAACTAAATTAAAGAATCTATTAACACTAAAGTGTTTGCCGAGTTTATACAAAAATATGGTTCGATGATATGAGAAGGACTCGAACTTTTTTACCTTGATATTATTCTCTTTAAAAATAGAATGAATTCCCTTAAGATCTAAGCCTTTTTCATCTATTCTCCAATATTCTGCCCAATCTACTTCTCCTAAATATCTCCCATGTAAAATCTTATCCTTGAATGGTTTTATGAGTTTACTATTTAATATAGGTTTTATGAAGTGGACAGGTGCAAACCCCAACTGTAATATAAATTTTATATTATTCTTGCCAAGATAGTGATAAAAAGCTATATCCCAATTTGCCAACAATTCAGTTAAATAAAAATTATAAAATTTCCTAGGAAGAGGCTCATTGGCAATATAAAATATCCCTCCCTTGTTTAATTTTGTGGATGCTATTTTTATCAAATCTAAATAATCAACCATATGGTGTAATGAACCATGTACGGAGATTATGTCAAATTTTTCCTTTGTCTCTTTGAAATAATCAGTAGCATCGCCAGAAATGAACTTCGCTCTTTTAATATCTTCCTTACTTAGTTTATTCTTTAATACTGCAAGTATATCTTTGGAGAGATCTTGACAATAAATCTTAGAATTCTTTGTATATTTAAAAAAATACCGAGTCATTAGTCCAGACCCGCAGCCTACTTCTATTATCTTTAAATTGTCTCTACCTATTCCATTGAGTAGATTTTGAACATTTTTATTTACAAATTCAAGATAATGAGTGGTTGCATCCTGCAGTTCGCCAAATTCACTTGCAGAATTACCGCTGTAGGCTTTTAAGTTCGCCTCACAAACCCTCTTTTTGAGTTCCTCCTTGGGGATACCTGAATTATTAAAATTAAAAGTCATTAAAGTTTTTTAACGATAAACATATATAAATCTTTGCGTGCAAATTTTAAGAGGTTTAATATAACGTAGGAATTAAATAATTAAAAATCTTTAATACACGCGCGATAATTAGACTAATTTGCGCCTAGTTATTAGACAGAGCTGTTTAAAGAGAATTAACCTGTTTATTAAAATAGGGCATAAATAAATGGAGAAAGCGCACTGCTTTGTACTGAAAGTATGAAAATACCTGAAAACATGAGCATTAGGATTATGAGAATGAACCACCAGGCTTTACGCTCTCTTATGTAATTCATTAGCTCGAAAAATAATGTTTTGTTTTTCATTTAGTCTTTAGCGTATTTTTCGCTATCCCATATATCATTAGGATTATCCTCCCGCTTAATTAAATATTTGCCCATCACAAGATAGTCTATTCCCGTGCCCATCATGCATTTATAGGCATCATAGGGTGTGCAGACAATTGGTTCTCCTCTTATGTTAAATGAAGTATTTATAAGAATAGGAATACCTGTAAGTTTTCCAAATTCTTTTATTAAATCATAGTACATTGGATTTTGATATCTTCTTACTGTTTGAAGTCTTCCAGAACCATCAACGTGCGTAACAGCAGGAATAATTTTTCTGAATTTTTCTCTTATTGGATAAACCATTAACATAAAATCAGTAGGAGAAGGAATAGGAGAATCACAATCAAAGAACTTTAATGCATCATCTTCGCATACAACTGGAGCAAATGGTCTGAACTTTTCTCTATGTTTAACCTTAAGATTTAGAATTTCTTGCATCTTGGGATTGCATGGATTAGATAAAATGCTTCTAGCACCCAAAGCTCTTGGCCCCCATTCCATCTTTCCTTGGAACCACCCAATAACGTTATCAGATTTAATTAATGTGGCAGTTTTCTTGGATACTTCCTTTGTGTTCTTGAAAGCGGAATATTTTATCTTGTTCTTTTTTAGAAAATCCTCAATCTCTTCATCACTGAATGATGGACCAAGATATGCATCATTCATAGTATAATTTCTTTCTTTTCCTAGAATAGAATTATATATGTATGAAGCAACACCTGCGCTGGTACCTCCATCTGAGGAATTGGGCTGTATCCAGACATTCTTAAAAGGAGAATTTCTTAATATTTTTCCGTTTGCCACACTGTTTAAAGCACAGCCTCCTGCCACAACGAGATTGGGAGATTTTGTTTCCTTGTAAACTTGGTTTAATATCTTAAAGAATATCTCTTCATAGACTAATTGCAATGCTGCTGCAATATCCATATGTCTCTTTTCCATAGGTTCGCTTTCTTTTTTAACTGGTCCGCCAAGAAGCTTGAGTAATTTCTTAGATGGCATTCTATCTGAATAATGATATACAAAGTAATCCATATCTAACATATAACTTCCGTCTTCTTTGACATCTACAATGCTTAGTAGTTTTTTGTAGTATGGATTTGTCTCCTTATTTGTGTCGCCATATGCACTAAGACCCATAACTTTGTACTCTGAGTTATTTACGGAAAATCCAAGATATGCAGTGATTGCAGAGTATAATAGTCCCAGAGAACTGGGAAACCTTATCTCTTTACGAAGATTTATATTATTCTTCTCTCCAGATCCATACGTTGTTGTTGACCATTCTCCCACACCATCAATTGTCAGAATTGCTGCCTTCTGAAATGGACTAACTAAAAAGCTACTTGCTGCATGAGCAAGATGATGATCTATGAAAATAATATCTCCCTTATATTTCAATTTACTCCTTACACTGTTTGTAAGTCCAAGTTTTTCTTTCAACCAGATAGGCATGGAAGTAAGGAAAACAAATAAACTCTTTGGAAATCCTTGGACGTGTTGAGAGAGTATTCTTTCAAATTTTAATACTGGCTTTTCATAGAATCCTACGTATCTAACATCATCCATAGTTATATTTTGACTTTTCAAACAGAAGTTTATAGCATTTAGGGGGAAAGAGGTATCATGTTTCTTTCTTGTGAATCTTTCTTCCTCTGCTGCAGCTACAATTACTCCATCTTTTAACAGAGCAGCAGATGCATCATGAAAAAAACAGCTTATTCCTAGTACGTACATTTTTCCACCTTAGTATTGTTTGTAATAATCATTTAGTTTTGAACTGTATGCAACATCTTTCCAATATCCTCTTGATTTATTGGTATCTAGAAACTTCTTTCCCATTAATTTGGCAACAAGAAACGTGATACCAACGCCTATTATGTAGGTTAGGGAGAGTAAGACCAGGTTTAGGAACATATTCATGTCCAGCATGAAATATTTTATACCTTTTATTATCGATTTCATTTTAGAAGATTACGGGCCCTCACCCCTTCGCTTAATTTATTTGCTACTATTTTATTTCCCGTTGCACTAAGATGGCCACTTAAAGAATCGTATAATTCGGTCGGATTTTTTGAGATATTGTTTAAAGTAAGATAAAGGAGGTTATTCTTTTTGAAATATCTTTTCAAGAAAGAATTTATGAAGTGCCTGTACCAGAAGCCTCTTCTGACTTCATTTATATTGACAAAAACAAGTTTTGAACCTGCTTTTTCAGTTTCTTTTCTTATTTTATCAAGTATAAGAGTCGCATGTTTTATGTTTTTGCCTCTGTTTAATATTCCATAAAAAACAAATGCCTCTTTTAGGAACTCGAAAGGTAATTTATATGTGGGATAGCTAGAGGGTTTGTTTAAAGGAACGGGTACGTTTGTTAATTTAAGATCTCCTTTGTCTATAATAAACTTAGGTTTTGGAGAATCTCTGAAGTCCATAAGATTTCTTCTAAAATCATTGTCTGTGATAACAAAACAAACTAAAGAGGGGGAGTATTTTGAAATTGTCTCTTTCAGATATAGATATTGTTGATCAATGCCATATCCATGAATCCCCAAATTTAGGCAACTTATATTTTTAAAATTCTTTTCGAAATATGCAGAGACAGTTTCATCGTCATCTACCCCATCTCCAAAACAGAAAGAATCTCCATAGAATAGAACTTTCTTCCCAGAGTATTTATTATTTTTTCCACGAACTCCTTCTGAATTAGAATTTACTGTTGTAGCGACATGTAATTTATCTTTAATGTTCTTCTTTAGAGTCCAGCCTCTTTTTGGATGGTATTCGTCTATTTTATCGTAAGTGATTTTATTACTTCCATGAACTCTGCTGAATCTCCATCTCCAGTAATTTTCACTTCCTTCTATCATAGTTCCAACAAAATTTTTTATCTTTGAAGATAAATAGATAAACAATGATTGCAGAGTTCTCACAATAAATATAAGTGAGAGTATTATAAGAAAAACATATAGGAAAGAAAGGAATATCATTTTGCCACTCTCCTGAAGAAGTTACCTATCAAAAGAAATACGGCAGTTATTAGAGCAACCATAAAAATATTAATATTGAGATTAAAAATTTTAACTATGAGAGATACTATGCATACAAAAATGAAATAGGCCAGAAAATAGCCCAAGTATTCTCTTCCCCAATTATATTGTCTTTTTTCAGTCTCAAATCTCATAAAACTAGCTAGAACAAAGGTTATATAAATCTATTTATGAATTTGCACATATATCCCCAGACTTTTATATTTTCAGAAAAATCTTAGCAAAATTTATATAGATTATACGATTCAGCCCTACATGAAAATACTTGAAATATGCCCTTATTCTGCTGGAATTTGCGGGGTTTGGAGTAGAGTAAGAGAAGAAGCATTTAGACTAGCGGAAAGGGGAAATGAAGTTACGGTGTTCTCTTCAAATTTCGTAAAAGGAAAAGATGAGACTGCAAAGCCAGAAGAGAATCTGAAAAACTTGAAGATAAAAAGATTCAAGGCTACAAAGCTTGGGGGAGAGAGCTTCATGTATTGGGATTTTATAAAAGAAGGGTTAAAATTAAATCCAGAAGTAATAATAGTGCATAACTACAGGCATATACATACTTTGAAAGGACTGAGACTTGCTAAGTTATTAAAAAAGAAGAATAAGAACACTAAAATTTTCCTAGTTACCCATGCTCCTTTTGTGGAAGGAAACATCACCAGAAAATGGCATGAAAAAGCAATAGTAAATTTATATGATAGAACTGTCGGGCCTATGACTCTTAATAAATATGACAAAGTACTCACAATTTCTAAGTGGGAAAACCCATATCTGACTTCTGCAGGACTTATAAAAGAAAAAATAGAGTATATCCCTAACGGTATTCCTGAAGAATTCTTTAGAATTAAAAAATCCAAGGAAGAAAATAAAATTCTTTTTCTGGGAAGAATATCTCCAAAAAAGAAATTAGATACTCTTGTCAAGGCAATACCTTATATAAAAGATAAGAAAATTAAGATAGAAATAATAGGGCCAAAGGAAGAGCCCTATGCGAGTGAGATAGAAAGTATGATAAAAAAGATAGGAGTATCTAACAGAATAAAGATAAAAGAACCTGTGTATGACATTGAAAAGAAAATAAAAGCCTTGGACTCGTGCAAGATATTTGTATTACCTTCAAGAGTGGAAGGAATGCCTCAAGCACTTATTGAAGTTATGGCTAGACAAAAAATAGTAATTGGGAGTAATAGCATTGCGTTAAGAGACCTTATAGAAGATGGTGAAAATGGGTATTTATTCGATTTTGATAATCCAAAAAGCCTTGCAAAAACCATAAATGAGATAAACGAGAATAGTTCAAGGGAAAACAATAGAATAAGATTAAATGCAAAGAAAAGCGTGGAACAATTCTCCTGGGATAAAATAATAAGAAAGATTGAGAAAGCTATAGAGAGTTAGAGATATATCTTATATTCCTAAAGTATAAAAAGAGATAAACACTAAGGAGGAGATGATAAGTCTAATTATAACTGCTTACAAAGAGCCAAGGACAATTGAAAGAGCAATTGAAGCAATTGCCTCGGGAAATGTGGGAAAAAACGAAATAATCGTCGCTGCTCCCGACAAGGAAACACTTGATGCGGCAATGAAACTGAAGAAAAAATATCCTCAACTTAGGACAATTAAAGATAATGGAAAGGGGAAACCTGCCGCACTTAATTTGGTTGTTAAGAAAGCAAAAGGAGATATACTTGTTCTAACTGATGGAGATGTTTATGTTTCAAAGGATTCAATATTAAATTTAATTGGAAAGATGAAAGATGAAAGAGTGGGGGCTGTTTCGGGAAATCCTGTTTCAATAAACAAGAGAGATAATAAACTTGGCTACTGGGCTTATGTTCTTTCAAGTGTTGCTAATGATATCAGGAAAAGCGCCTTAAAAAATCAAAGGAAATTTTTCTGCTCAGGCTATTTATTTGCCATAAGGAAAAAGTTGTTTCCAAGTCTTCCTGAGCAATTGCTTTCTGAAGATGGTTATATATCGCAGAGAGTTTATGATAAAGGATATAGAATAGAATACAGCGAAGAATCCAAAGTATTTATCAAGTATCCTGATAATTTCTCTGACTGGATAAAGCAGAAAAAGAGAAGCGCAGGAGGATATAATCAGATTAGGGAGCTTACGGGAAAGACAATGCGTTCTTTTTCGTGGGAATCTTCTGGAGCTTTAAGGCTTTTCAAGTATGTTAAATCATTGAAAGAATTAGTATGGCTCTTGGAATTATTTGCTGCGAGAATTTATTTATGGCTTGTCATTTACAGGGATATAAACGTAAAGAAAAAAAGCCAGAAGGAAATTTGGGTTAGGGTTGAGAGTACAAAGTAGAATATGTCTTAAACAAGATAATGTAACTGTATAGATATCTGCAATGCTTATAACCTTTCAGATAACGGATAATAACTGCTTTTAAATTAATATAAAATTTTATTTGTATTTTATGTTAATTTCTTTCAATGAATAAAAGGCATAGATGAATAAAAGAGCCAATGAGATAAAGGGATGCAAAATCCAGGCAATGCTTGGCTTTCTCTTGTATCCTTTTATTGCATCAATAATGGGAAGGATTACTGTTGCTATATATAATCCTGTCTTTATCAATTGTTTTTTTGAAAAATCATAATTATAATCAAGCTTTACCTCTCCAGAAATCCTTCTTTTCATTCTTCTTATTTTCTTTTTGAAGAAGCCCAAAAGAGAGGGTTTTTGTATATGTGTAAATCCCTGCTTTACCTTTGCAAACTTATTGTATCCTTTGTTTACTAAATGATAGATTATATCGGTATGAATGAAAGGGTCGTTTTTTATTTTGAAAAAAACTGATTTTCTGAAGAAAAATCCGTTTGAACCTATGGTAGGAATTTTATTTTTTTCCAAAATTGTTACTATGTAATCTTTTTTGTCTATTTCCTTATGAGGCATTCCGGTCCATTTGCCATTAAAGAAGCAAAGCCTGTCGTTAATTCCAAGATAAGAGGCAAATGGGTCGTCCCCTCCTATCAATGCACAGTATTTTGTTATGATATTGTCATTATCGTTAAAGGAATAGAATAGTGTGTCAACTCCAATTATGCTTTTTTCCTTGAATGGGAGCATCATTTTTTTAAGCCAATTCTTATTTTCAGGTATTCTGTTATCTGCGTCAATCAATCCTATTATATTGCCTTTTGCCAATTTCATTATTGCAAAGTGTCTCTTTAAATCCTCGTTTGGAAAATTAGTAATATGAACTTCTGCTCCAAGAGATTTTGCTATTTCTACAGTCTTATCTTTTGAATTTCCGTCGATAACTAAGACCTGAAGAAGATTTTTTGGATAATCCTGATTAAAAATCGATTTAAGGCAGGAAGAGATATTTTTTTCCTCGTTATATGTAGGGATTATTATGGACATTTTTTCCATCAATTAACCTGCTTAATGCAATTTAAAAATTCTTGGTTTGTAAAGGACATTATACCAGAACAGCTCATATAAATATCCCAAATACTTATAACTACTCGGAGAATGGATAATAACTTTTTCTTCTTGTAGCACGAAATAAGAAAGAATAAAAACCCCTTTTTCATAGAGAGAATATGAATAATTCAACTGATAGAAAAGAGAGAGTAAAAAACTGGCTTAAAGACCCGTATAATCTTCTTTTTGTCCTGCTCATACTAATCACGATAGGGACAAGGCTTTATTATTTCTCATTAACAATGAACCAGCCTACTTGGTGGGATGAGGGAGATTATCTTGCTGTAGGAAAGGAAATTGCGCTTCCAAGCCCTGAAAGGACAGAGTGGTGGGGGCATTTCGCAGGGATAAGACCGCCCCTAATGCCATTGGTATGGGCCTTTTTCATAAAGTTTGGGATTTCAGAGCCTGCGATGAGATTTCTTACCGAAGTTGTTCCGTCAATTCTTATTGTATTGTTTACTTATCTTCTTGGGGCAAGTTTGTTTAACAAAAAAATAGGATTAATAGCTGGATATTCATTTTCAACTTACTGGGTATTACAGTTTTATAGTTATAGATTTCTTACAGACATACCGACAGTTCTTCTTGCTATGATTTCACTCTATTATTTCTGGGAATATTATGAAAAGCAGGAAAAACCTAAGGGTTTGTATCTCGCAGTTATATTTGGGGTTCTTGCTTTTCTTGCGAGATTTACAAGTTTTCTCATCCCATTTGTCATTGCCTTATATATGTTGGTTACTAGAAGAGCAAAATTGTTTAAAGACAAACATACTTTGTTTGCGGCTTTAGTTGGAATATTAACCCTTAGTGTTTATTTTATTTATTCAAAGTTAACTCTCGGAGAATGGTTCCCGGCAGGAAAGTTCTATTTGACTCAAAATGCGACGACATATAACACTTATGCCTGGTTCCTTTTAGGGTACATTAAAGACTTTTTAGGGCTGATACCCTTTTCATTTGTGGTTGTGGGTATTTTATATGGCCTGTTTAGGATGGCAGTTAGTTATGATGTATTTTATAAGCAGGGAGAAAAAAATTACAACGCAGAATACTTTTTATTCCTTCTACTTTTTGTCCAGATAGTTTATTACGTTTTTATATTTAAAACTGGAACAGATAGGTGGATATTGTTATGGATGCCGGCAGTATTTATGTATCTTGGAAGAGGATTGGAATTAGTTGGAGATTACCTGAAGAAGTATAATAAAGATTTCAAAGTAATATTGATAATTATAGTTTTGTTAATGCTGAGTTTCAATTTTACTGCGATAGAATCAAAAATCAATGCTAACCTATTTGGAGGATTTATTCCTCAAGCGGACCAGTTGATAAAGACAAGAATTGCGAGTTATAAGGATGTAAGAGACACGGGATTGTGGCTAAGAGAGAATACTCCTGAAAATGCAAAAATAATGGCTGCTTCTATTGTACAAAATGTTTATTATTCGCATAGAAGAAGCTATGATTTTTATACTGGAACTGAAATACAGGTGCAGTTAAACGATAGTGTTCTTGACCCACAGGGAAGAGTTATCTCGAGCACTTATAAAACATTGAGAAATGAGACTGAATTGGAATGTAAAATAGTAAGAATAAAACCTGATTATCTTGTGCTCCATGTCTGGGAGCCTGAATTTACCCCTGAATTTATGTATACCTATCCTGTAAACCGTACAGACATTCTAACTCCTATGCAAGCATTCCAGACTTCCGGACAAACAACTGCAATAATCTATAAATTTACAGGATATCCTGTGATTGATCCTAAGAAAGTCAATTGCACATGGGTTTATGAGAGAGAGCTGAGAGGAATTAATAGCGGTAAGACGTTAAAGGATACTTCTCCTGAAAGATTGATTATACCTTCCTGAAATTATTTTCTAATTAAAGATAGCCGTTTAATAAAAAACATTAGCTGATAAGGAAGATGAATAAATACAAGAATTAAACAGGCAGGAAGATGAAAGAACCATGCCGTGTCTGGCTTTTTGCTGTATCCTTTTATCATATCTTTTATCAATGGAAGGATTGTTATAATATAAAATAATGTCTTTATGACTTTTATCCTTGAAAATCCATATTCATATTTTATTTTTACCTCATTATGCAATCTTCTCTTCAATCTCCTTATTTTATTTCCAAAGAAATTGGGCTGGATATGAACTATGCCTGTGCTGACTTTTGCAAAACAATTATGTCCTTTATTGACCAATTCGTAGACAATATCTGAATGAATAAATGAGTCTTTTACAATATTTTTCAGGATGCTTTTTCTTACAAAAAATCCGTTTGAACCCATTGCTGGAACGAGATTTAAATCGTCTAATTTTACTTTCCAATAATCACTTTCTTTCTTTAAAATTGTATAGGGATAGTCTGTCCAATTATTTTTGAAATAGCACCACCTGGAATAAAATCCAAGATAAGTTGCTAATGGGTCGTCACCGCCTATTAATGCCTGATACTTTACTTTTGCAGGGTCTTTTTCCCTATATGAAAAATAAAGAGTATCTGCAAATGCAATTTCACTATCGTTGAATGGCTTAAGCATTTTTGATATCCATTCTTTACTTTGAACAACATTATCTGCATCTATGAAAGCAAGAATCTCTCCCTTTGATTTTTTAATACCCATAATTCTTGCTGGTTCTTCTGACTTTTTTGGGTTTTTTATTATCTTAACGTTAAATGATTTTGCTATCTCAATAGTTTTATCCGTTGAACCACCATCTAAAATAAGAATTTCATGATCTTTTCCAGGAAAATTTTGTTCAGTAAGTGATTTGAGACATTCCCTTAGAGTTTTTTCATTATTATATGTAGGAAGGATTATTGAGAGTTTCATTTTAAATTATCTATACTTGCTTTTAAGTTCTTTCATGAATAAGCCATTTATGAATCCTAAGCCATATGATATATGAGTTATGAATGATATTGCTATGAAAGCAAGAATATAATTTAACTTTCTTGTTTTAAGACTAAATAAGAAGAGTATCAAGAAGTATAATAACAAAACTGAATTATATATGGTTGCGATAATCGAGCTGAAAAGCGAAACAAAGAATCCTGCTATTAATCCTATGACAAACAAACTTGGAACTGCATAACTTAACTTTAGTGAATTCTTTGGATATCGCTTTGCGAAGAAACCTCTGTGCTTTGCATAAGTTGAGATTTGATTGATATATCCTTTAAGATTATCCCTTCTGTGATGATAAACTAAAAGCTTAGGCGTATAGATAATCTTTTTTCCTTGATTTATGATATCTAGACAGAGTTTTGTGTCTTCCCCTGGCCAGAATGAAGTATCAAAACCTTTTATTTTGTTAAACATTGATTTTCTTACGAGAAAGTTGCAGCTTGGAAGGTCGTCACATTCGTGTTCTTTTCCGGGCTTGTATCTGAAATTCACTGGTCCTGAAACAAGATAGGAAGCTAGAACTTCGCCAGAGACTTTTTGAAAGAAATTACTTTCCTTGGGAGTTAGATTTGGTCCTCCGACCGCAGCAACATCTGGATTTTGGAAGAATTTAAGGGAATTCTTGAGCCAGTCTTTCTCAGGATAAGCATCATCGTCGATAAAAGCGATTATTTCGCCCTTGGATTTTTTTACTCCGAGGTCTCTTTTTTCTGCTGGGCCAATATTTCCAGAGGGTATTATTTTCACTCTTTTGTCTTTAAAATTATCTTTTTTATCTTTTGGAATTTCATTTGGGAGGATTATTATCTCAAAATCCCTATAGGACTGTTTGAGATTGATTGGAATAAAATTTCGAATATAGTCATTTATCTCTTTTACCGGTATTATTATGCTGAATTTAACCATATCTTAAATAAAATATCTGTATTTATAAAGATATTAGGTTGACGCTATTTAAATAGATAAATGTATGCTAAACTTGTCAAATATTTGATATTACAGTCTTCTTCCTTTTAGATTATTAAAAATAAGCTGACGATTGAGTTATCTATCATAATAGTGAATTATATTTAGTCTATAAAAGATTGCCGCTGTATCTTGAAGCATGTAAAATACTGCTTTTGGATTGATTGTGCTTGTAAACTTGAAATTTAATTCTATCGGCGCTTCTACAATCTTGTATCCTAACTTGTTTGCATTTACTAACCATTCTAAATCGAATGCAAATCTTTTTATTATCACTCTTGGGAAAATATCCTCCAAGACTTTTCTTTTGAAAAGTTTTAAACCTACTTGAGTCTCTGTAACATTCAAATTAAAGAGTATTTTAATCAGAATTTGATATGCCCAGCTCATTATCTTTCTTGGAATGGGGTAGTTGACTTTTGATTGAGGGTGTCTTTTACTTCCTATTACTGCATCGGCCTTTTCTTTCTGCATTATTTCAATAAAATCTTTTAATTGCTTTGGATTTAAGTCTAAATCTGAATCTATAAATGCAATATATTCGCCTTTTGTGAATTTGAAGCCATACTTTATTGCAAATCCTTTTCCCTTGTTTTCTTTGTATCCGACAACTTTTACTTTATTTGATTTAATTTTCTTTGCTTCCTGAAAAGAGTTAATTTTACTTCCATCATCAACAATAATTATCTCATAAGGTATTTTAAATGTGTCAAATATTTTGATTGATTGTTTTATATTGCTAGCTATATTTTTCTCATTATACATGGGCATTATTACAGATAATTTTGGTTTCATTTTTCTTTACCCAATATCATATATGCCCCCCAAAGAAACATTGCAGAGGCAGTCATGAATGCAAGTGAAAATATTAGTAGGTTCTGTGAAAACCAGAAAAGCAATAGAATCTCAACAAGAACAAATAAAGGAAGGAATTTCCATCCAGAGATTTCATTCCTTGAAATTTTGTAGAAAAGGAAAAGATTTGCTATTGAAATTAGGCTTGTTCCCACTGAAAGATAAAATAATATGGAAGCAGATTCTGCTAATGTAGAACCCTTGAAAACTTTTATTACAAATTCTGGAAAGAAATAAAATAGTACTAGTGCGGCAATTATTATTATGGATATCATCCCCAGAGCATTTTGAAAGACATTGCTTGATTCTTTGCTTTTCTTATCGGAAGAAAGAGGAAACATTGCCTTGCTTATAGGTTGAGTAGCAAAGAAAACTATTTTTGAAAGAGTGGAGGCGATTGCATAATATCCGGCAGTTAATTTGTCAAAAACAATCTGAGCTATAAATACATCAAGGCTGAAAAATACAAGAATTGTAAAGACTATTACAAAAACTGGAGTGGTATAGCTATATATCCCTACTGTATTTACCTGTGATTCCTTTCGCTTAAGAACCTTCCTTATCTGGATAAGGGAGAAAAGAAAACCAAATACTGTTGAGAGAATAACCCCAAAAATTGCTCCAAAGGCTTTCCAGCCTAAAAAGACAAATAAGATTGAAAGAGTAATTTTGAAAAAGCCTTCTACTATCATGTTTAGTCCAAGAGAATTAAACCACTTTTTGCCCTGCATTACTCCTCGACTTATGGGGGAGAAGAAAATGGTAAACATGATTAAACCGGTAAATGCCACAAGAAGATAAGGTATTTTCAGTAAATAAGCTAGAGGTATTGAGGCAAATAAATAGATAAGATAAAACAAAGATGCGATAAATGATGCCTTGAAGAATGTTTTCTTATATAAACTCTTAAGTTGGTTATCATTTTTTACTGAAAGAGTATACTTTGTAATTATTGCTTGAATAGATTCAGAAAATATGGACAATGTATAAATTATTTGAAATAGAACAACTAAGATACCATAATCTACAATTGAAAGCATTCTGACCATCGAGAAATGAAATAGCGCCCCAATTGCGTTAAATATGCCGAATGCAATTAGAAGAACAAAACTCCCGCTAATAAGTGCTCTGTTGAGTTTTACCATCTTAGATAAATATTCCCTGCCTGAATATTATAAAACCTAGGATTATTATTAAAATCTGAAATGCCCAAATTGAGCAAACTACTTTCTTTTCAGTAGGTTTTATCTTCAATTTTTGCATTAGATATATTGATAAATGCTCTAAGCCATATATTTTATTATATCTTAAATCTAAGGAACCGTCAGGATTTGGCTTTCCAAATGATTGCTTAACTAAATTACCCCGAAGTTTCAATATCATTTCTAATATATAGGGGATGAAGAAAAATATAGCTATTTTTTCAAAATTGCCAAGAATTGCCATTATGGCGATTAAACTGCCAACTGGATAGGTAAGTGAATTTCCTGGAAAAATTTTTGCTGGAACGAAGTTATAGAATAAAAAGGCTAAGAGAGAGGCAACCATGCAAAGAGAGACAAGAGAGAGCCATGAACTCCCAGTTAGGAAGGCAACAAGTGAAAGTGATGAAAGAAGAATAATTCCTTGTCCTGCCTCAAGTCCATTAAATCCTGCAAGAAAATTAAATGTGGTTGTTGTAGCAACTATTGCAAGAGGTATTAAAAATAAGGGATAAATTAAGCCTAGGTTGACAATTCCTATAAATGGAAGAGAGATTGTATCTTTGCCCGCATTTATTGCAATTAAAGGTATTGAGGAAAGAATAACGAGGATAATTCGAGTTCTTTTGGATAAACCTCCTTTATGCCATCCTAGAAGATCATCTACTATCCCTATTACTAAGGTTAGAAGGGCAACGGTAAGAATCGCAAAAATCTGAATAATGTTATCTGAATTATGAAGATAAAGGACCTTAAAAGCAATATAAAAAAATACAGAGATTACAAAACTAAGGGTGGCGATTAAACCTCCTGAGCCTGCAACTTTTTCTGACTTGAATTTATTCATATCTTCCCAGAACAAACCTATCTGTTTTGCTTTTTTAATCCACTTAGGTATAAAAAAAAGAGTTATAAAGAAGCTTAATAAAATTGGGATAATTAGATATGTCATTGTTTTGCTATTTGCAATTCTTTATTTGGATAATCTAACTTCAGATATTCTGGATTAAATTCTACATTCTTAGGATATTTAATTTCCCATATTCTTATTGGGCCCCTGAAACCTTGATAGTAAATTATATCGGGAATATTTGGATTGCTTTGTTTTAACTGCGCGACTACTGCATCATCTTCGCTATGAACAAGATTGAAATATTGGTCATTCTGCTTGTAAAGATATAATCTTGCAAGTTCTGAGTTTACTGTTCTATTGCTTAGGAACATTATAATTCCGATGTTGTCCATTTGTGCGCTTCCTTGTGAAGTAACTGAAACTAAGGGCATTACATATATTCCGGAAGCAACTCCAGAACCGAAGTCAATGAACTTTCCGTTGAAAAATGCATATCTCAATGGCAATTTATATTGCTTGTTTTGATAAACGAATACTGCCTGTGGTTGAGCTAAATTGCCAGAGTTTTGTATTTCTAGAAATATTGCGCCTACAATAGCCTTGTTTCCATTTGGAGAACCTGGAAGTAAAATCTTAGAACCATTTATTTCTTGTATTATGTCATCATCCACGGGTGCGCCACCATAATAAACATAGAATGTAGAGTTTTTCATTTCTTGAGGAGGAGACTGCTGATCATTTCTTGAAAAGAAGGTTAGATAACTGAACCTGTCATAATTTTCATCGCTACCTATAGAAGAAAAGGCGCCGTATTTTCCTATATCTGAAGAGTCAATAAGAAGATGAGTTGAATTATGAGAATATAAGAATTCCATAGCGTCATAGCTGCTTGGAGTTGTTAGGACATGTCTTCCAACAAGATAATCCCAATATGAATACTGATTTCCTCCATCAACTATTGTTGCTCTTTCTCCTATTGATTGAACCCAATAACCATAATCCCACCAGTGGGAGAAAACTGAATCTGAGGGGGTATTATCCCTTACCCAAGACATTGCTTTTTGCCATTGCTGAGTATATGAAGAAGGAATATAATTTTGAGCAGATACTTTTGTTTGTTGATAATATTGATAGGATGAGAAAAGCAAAACGAAAATAACTATTGCTGCCCAAACCCAAAGCAGAAACTTTGATGATTCAGATGCCTTTTCTGCTCTGTGATAGGTAACTACTGCGAGATAGGATGAGAGAATTGCTGCGGATGGTGCTAGGACCATAATAAGTCTTACTGCCCCTCTTGCTGAAATAATGCTAAGGAAGAAGAATGAGAAAAGTAGAAGCAAGCCAAAGTCTATGGATTTAAATTTATCATTTTCTCCCCGTTTGTAATATCTAAAGTAATAAATTCCAAATGTCCCTATAAGTGCAATTACTCCAAGAAGATAGAATGAAATACTTATGAAGTTTGTTCCATTAAATAGGCTTGAGGAAGAATATCTACTGAAAATCAAAGCAATAAGGAAAAAGGAGTATGCTAATGTTGAATAAGCTCTTTCTTTTTTGTTAAATACTTTAATCATTTCATGATAAAGATAAACTGAACCGATAATAAAAATCCAGAATAAAATAGGGATACCTTTTACAAGAGGTCCAAAGTCATTTGTCCATTCTGAGAAATAAGGCTGTCTGTTTTCAGCAACTGTAACTCCTAATCTATCAGTTATAGGTTGGATAAGAGGTTTTGTCATGTCCCCTATTTTATCAGGAAGATAGCTGATTCCGAAGAATATTGTTGAGAAAATTGCTCCTAGGATAAGAGTAGTTAGAAGAGAAATTAAAGGTTGAGGTAATTTAGATTCTAAAGGTTTAAAGAATTTCTTTATGGAAGGAAGAGAGATTATTATATCAATTATCATCACTCCAAGAACGAATAATGGAATAAGAATTGTGGTTGAAGAAATTAAAACCTGGAATGAATATCTCACTGAAATAAAACTCATTATTAATAAGGAGACAAAAAGCCAAAGAGTATAGAAGTAGATATTTTCCTTGCTCATTTGCCCAAGAAGAAATGCTATCATAATTGCAAAACTGATAGTTAGGAAGATGAAGATGAATCCCCCCCAAACTCCTGCCATTAACGCGGTAGTAATTCCTGCAAGAGCTGAAAGAATTAATTTATCTCTTAATTTTTCTGACTTCCACGCTGAAATGAAGAGATAAAAGGTTAGGAAAAGGAAAAGGAAACCTGAAGATTCTTTTTCTGGAATTCCTGCAATTGTTCTTGGAAGAAGAGAAGGGATAACTGAAAGTAAAAATGAAGCAATAAGTGCTAAAACGTTTGACTTTTTTGCTCCTAAGTCATCGATGAATAATTTTCTTACTAAAAAGAAGAAAGCAATTACTGTAAGGGCGAACATGAATACTGGATATATAATTGCAGAATATGTTACTGTGGTGGTTGTAAATATGGAGAATAATTTGTGGAACCAAGCAATAAAATATGGATGAAGAAGAACTTCTTGTTTTACATCAAAACCTATTGGAACATACCTCATTGCATCGAAAGGTAGAGAGCCTTGAGCAACAATTGTTTTTGCCCATCTTAGGAATAGGAATGGGTCTAAGTCTGGACCAAGAGTATAATCGTTCGTTGTTACATCTTTTAATCCTGGAATTGGAAGAGTTCTTATTTTGACTGCTATAAAAACTATTATTGCCAAGACAACATAGACAATCCAGTTATAACTGGATTTGAAAAACTTGAGAGCTTTCTCTTTTCTTTCCTCTATTATTTTATCTTCATCCATTATAAAATATTACAAAATTACGCTATATAAACTCTATTAAAGTCAGATATATAAAGGTTTTCTAGAAAACCTTTATGAAAAGTAAAACCTAATGTATTTGAACAATCTTATTAACGATACTAAAAAATAGTTATCTCTTTGAACAACATTTAATCATTGGACATCAGATATTTATGTTGGCAGATTATTTTTAAACAGCCTAAATTTTATAATTTGATTTATCCAAATAAAATCGGAGTTATAAAGACTTCTACGATTGCTGCTAGGAATAGAACGACGACTGCAATTATAATGAGGTTTAATGAGTCTTGGAGAACTTCCCAGAATTTTTCAGTTCCGGTTTCATGTTTTATTACTGCAACTGAAATCATCCCTCCTGCAAGAGCAACTACGAAATATGAACCTATTTCCATTAGTCCGTGAATCATATATCTCATCAGCCCGTAGGGCAATGCCGCCAAGTCAGATTTGGTAAATATACCTATTGCTGCTGCAATAACGCTTGCATTCCAAGCAAGGATGAAAATAACTCCTGCCCCAAAAATAAGAGAGAAGACTAGACAGAAAAGAAGGACATACATGTTATTTGCGAAGATGTGAAATAACCTATCTGTATTTGTGATATATCCTACTGATATAGAAGTGTCTTTTATTCCATATTGTTTTACACATTCTACCACATTACTAGGACGATTGATTACACAAAAAGTTTCTATCTGCGCTTTGAAACTTGTTGTATCTGACATTATAATATACCAGAAGGAAAGAGCAACTACGAAGCCTATGAAAAGCCAGAGGAATGCTTGGATTGCTTTTTCATGCTCTTTTAACAATGCTAAAGTTCCTCTAGTTGGATTTATTTTCTTTTCTTCAAGTTTTAAAGTGTAATATATGAAAGGCATCGAGAACATTACTGTAAAGGTAACGACTAGAATTCCTGAATATTTTACAAGAACTGCATCATTGGAGAAAACTGAGTGAACGAGCCAGAGAGAAAGTGAAGCATAAAATAGTCCAACAAAGAAAAGTTCCCAGGGCTTTCTTTCAGCCTTTCTCGGATTGATGAGCATTTCTAACATTTTACTTTTTGCCTCTTAGATGAATTAACTTAGTCATCGGGACTTAAAAAGGTATTGATGATTGAGTTGATGAGTTATTGGCAATAAGCCATATGAAAAAGAATAGATATCTAATGCTCGAGGTTGTAAGTATTATGAGATAATAATATTATAATTGAACGGTTTAAAACTCTCTTTTACTAACGTCTTGCTCTTACCTGTTCAATTATCTTTGAAAGGGCTTGGTGATAGATTGAAAGTTGAGTTTCGATTTGAGCTCTCACTTCGGAGAGTCTTTTTACCTGAGAGTCTATTACTTCTATGATCTGGTCGGGAGTTTTTCTTACTAAAATACCCGAGCCGACTTCAATGAAAAGTTTTTTGTCTTTTATTTCTGTTGATAGATGAATTCCTTTTCCTAGAGAGGAAAGGGTTTCCTTTTCCTTGCTATCCCTTAGGAATATAAGATTTGATTTAGCTTCCTGCAATTCCATTATCTGCTGGGCTACCAGGTTTAATCTCTGTTCCATTTCCTGAGATTGATTTTCCAGCATTGATGCTTGAAATAAGGCTTCTTGGTCTTGTTGACTTAATTTGTCTTGCTCCATGTTATTTTGTATTATTTGGGGTTTTTAAGCTTTCTTTTTAATTTCCTGAGGATTTAATGCCTAAAAGAATTTATTGAACTTATAATGTTATCAATCAAATCTTGTGTTATAAACAAAGAGGATTTGGTTTTTAGTTCTGTTACTTTTTCTATTGCTGTCTTTTTGTCAATTAACTTTTCTCTGTATGCCCTTAAAATAATTCCTATTGTACCATGGACTTCTAACAAGTATTCTTTTGCCACAATTCTCGCGTCTAAATCGTCTGTTAAAAAATAATTGACTTTTTCCTGCAAAGATAAAGAAATTGCGCACGACTCTCCTAAATCGAGGTCTTTTTGATTTGTTAATATTTTTACTAAGTCTTTCCACTCTCCTTTTAGAGATTTTACTTTTATTGATTTTGGAATATTGATTTTGTTTTTTCTTAATTCGGAAACAACTTCATCCGGAGTCAATATTTCTCTGAAAATATTAAATGCATTAATTAAATTAATTTCTGAAAGATGAATTATTGGTCCTGTGTTTGAAACTGCCTTATTTTCCATAGAGACCCCATTGGATATCTTCCTTAATGGCTGATTCTAATTGAGTAACTTTTTGTTTTTTTACAAGTTCTCGAATTGCATTTCGTATCAATTCTGATTTGTTTGCATACCATCCTTGTTTGATTAGTTCTTCCATTTCTATGACTATTCTTTTTGTGAGTTTTGCAGGAACTGTTTCCATATCCGAGTTTTCTGAGTTTACCATATAGTATTACTGGAGTAATACTATTTAAATCTTGTGCTTTATATCTCATCTGTTTTACTCAATTGATGTGTTATGTATAACAATCTGAGCTAATTTTGCCGGAATTCCCGGTAAAATCAAGATAAAACAATTTAATTTTTTATTTTTCTTCTATCTTCCAAACCTCAAGGGTTTCCATGAAAATCTTTTTGAACGATATTATTTCATGTTTCAATGCGTTCTTTTCAAGAACTCTAAGAATTCTATCTCTTGGAGTTAGGGAGGATAAAAGAATTAAAACTGTTCCATTTGGATTTAGATGTTCTTTTACCTGTTTAAGAAATTTGATAAGAACCTCATCACCCTCCTTTCCACCCGTAGTCGTTAACTTTGATTCTTTATCTTCTCTCTCATCCTCTGGGAGATAGGGAGGATTGAAAATAATTAAATCAAATTTGCCTTTTATTTTTTCGAAAAGGTCGGATTCTATTGCATTTAATCCTTGTTTTTTTAAATGGATGATGACTTCTGGATTTATATCGGAAGCTATGACTGATTTTGCTCCTGAATTTTTTGCTGCAAGAGCCTGAATGCCAGAGCCTGAACCTACATCTAAAACAGTTTTACCTTTTGCAAATCTTTTTACCTGCTCTTCCATGAGAAATGAATCTTCTTTGGGGGTATAAATCATTTTATATCAAACATAATTTTCATTATGCCTTCCCACTAAGTAAACTTAGAATGGTATCTCTTAGGACTATTAAAGTTATGAGCCCGCCTATAAAAATAATTAAAAGAATGACTAAAGCAATGATGAGCTTTCTTCTTCCAGGGTGTGCAGGTTTATTTACTAGAGGATTTTGCTGAAGTGCTTGCTGTCCTGTTTCCATTGAAGATTGCTGCTTTTGTTGAACCGGTTTTTGTTTTATTGCTGGACCTGAAGGAGTATTTTCTACTATAGCAGTTGCGCCTCTTGTTAAAATATTAACTGCTTCTCTTACTTCTGCGGGATTATAACCTGCGTTAGTAAAGCTCTGAGCTGCCTGCTCTGCTGAATATCCTCTTTCCATTGCATTTTTTATTCCTGCCACAAGTTCGTCTATCATAGTTGAATATGCCTCAAATTATCTAAAAGATGAATGCTTTTATGTAAAGTATATCCTAGCTCTTTTGCAAGCTCCGCTCCGGCAGTTCTCATTTTCAAATCTCCATGGCTTGGGATTACATTCTGAGGGTTTGTAAGTTTTATCAAATCTCTTAGGTCTTCTGCACCCCCGTGCCCTGAAACGTGAACATTATCAAATATTCTTGTTCCGCTTTTCTTTAATCTTTTTACCAGTTGCTCTTTGCTTAATTCATTTACAGGGGTAGGAATTGTTTTTGAAGAAAAGATAACTTGGTCTTCTTTTCCTAGAAGTAGGGGGAGCTGATGCCTTGAAAGCCTGTCTAAGATTGAGCCTGGCTCGCCCTGATGTCCAGTACATACAACTAGGTAATTTGGTTTATTGTGATTTATTCTCTTTAAAACTTTTTCTCTCTGCTTTCTGTAAGTTGCTATTGTAACTTGTTTAGTAAATGGTGCTTTTCCAACATTGCTCGCAGCTTGAACATATTTTCCAAGGCTTCTTCCCAGGAATACTACTTCTCTGTTTAGTTTCTTTCCCAATTCTGTAAGAGTTTTTAATCTTGCAATATGTGAAGAGAATGTTGTTACAACCATCCCTGATTTTTCATTATGGGTTGTGAAGAATACATCTTCCAAAAGCCCTTTTGCTATTTTTTCGCTTGGAGTTTTTCTATCATCTGGAGCGTACAGACAATCAACAATTAACGCCCTAATTCCTATTTTTGAAAGTTCTTTGAATCTCTTGTAATTTGGAGGGTCTCCAAAAATAGGAGTATTATCTAATTTGTAATCATTGGCATAAATAACTATTCCTTCAGGAGTATGAACTGCGATTGTTGTTGTTTGAATTGTTGAGTGAGTCATATTTAGGAATTCAACTTTATAATTTCCAGATTTTCCTTTTATTACATATGTGCCATTTGTGTCTACTGTAACAATTTTATTATTTATTCTTTGATTTGAATCAGCCATCATTATTTTAAGAAATTCCATTGTAAATGGAGAGCCTATGACTTCGGCATTATATTTTGAGGCAAGATAGGGAATTGCGCCTACGTGATCTAAGTGTGCGTGAGAAATTAGAATTGCCCTAACTTTTCCTTTTAATCCGTGTTTTTCTAAATATAAATCATCTGGAAGAGCACCTAGGGAACGCATTCCTCTCTCAGTTGGAATTTTTTCTTTTTCTTCAACTCCTACAATTGCTGGAAGGAATAAACCACAATCAAAAAGGATTACATCGTCTCCTATCTCAAGAGCAGTCATATTTTTGCCCACCTCATTGTAGCCACCAATGGCATGTATTTTCATAGAAGGATAAGGAAAAAGAGGTTTAAATATTTGATTAAACCGATTTATATGGTTCTGTTTTAGGGTAACTGAGATAGTTATTTATGATAGATTTATTAATTGGGATTTATATTTATGGAGATGAAAAGGCCAATAAGAAAAAAACTTAGAAAGCATGAAAGACCGAGATTGAGATATCTTCTTTTTTCCAAAGAGGATGGAGAAAGAGCAAAGAAAACGCTAAAGGATTTGGGAGTTTATTATAAGGAAATGGAACTTGTTGTTAAAAGTTTAATGGAAAAGCAACTTGATAGGATTATATTGAGAGTTAATAAAAATGATATGAAAAAGATAAAAAAAATAACGGAAGAAAATAAGATTAAACCTTTGAATGTTTCTGGGACTTTGAAAGGATTGCTTGATTAAGGAAAACAAAATAATTCCTTAATGTGCATCTCAGATATTAAGTCAAATACTAAAAACTTAAATATCTTAATCTGATGAATTTTACAGCAAGAGATAACAATTTATTTTCTTTTATTTTATTGAAAGTTGTTTATGTATGATATAGGGTATAATTAAAGCTTTCAAAAGATTTAATTATCCTGTTTGTTTTGATATTTGATGACTGATAAAAGAGGTTTTGCATTTAGTTTTGGGTGGTTGTTTGCCATAATTGTTGGGGCAGTAATTATATTTCTTGCCATATATGCATCTGTGAGTTTTACTCAGACATTTAGACAGGTGAGTGATAGCGAAACTGCAAAGCAATTTGGGGTTTTACTTAGTCCTGTGGAGACAAGCATAGAAACAAGCAGCACTGCTAGGGTGACTTTCCCGACGGAAGCTAGAGTTTACAATGACTGTGATCTCAAAGGAACTTTTGGAACTCAGAAAATAAGCGCAGCTACAAAACTAGGGATAGGAAAGGAGTGGGAAAAACCTGCAGAGGTAAGTGTATTCCATAATAAATATTTATTTTCAAATCCTGTTGTTCAGGGAAAAACTTTTTTTGTGTTTACAAAATCGTTTGAGATGCCTTTCAAGATAGCAGATTTAATGTACATTTGGAGCGATGAACAAGGGTTGTGTTTGCTATATTCTCCTGAAGAAGTTAAAAATGATTTTAGGGATTTGAAATTGAATAATAAAAGCATACAAATAATGGACGACCCTTCTAAATGTGTTAATGGAAGCAGAAGAGTTTGCTTTAACACTCAGAGCTCTGAATGCGATATTGTTGTAAATTCTCCTGTTTCGGGAAGTGCAACAAAGGGAAGTGTCATTTATAATAAAGATAAGAAAACATCTTACTACGAGGGTTATGCTTTGATGTATGCTGCAATATTTTCAAATTATTCAGGATATGAATGTCAGGTTAAAAGATTAATGAGAAGAGCTGCAGAGTTGGGATTCATTTATAAAGAAAAGAGCGATAAAATTGCTTCCGAATCTTCAGGATGCAGTTCGGGATTGCAGGCAGATTTGATGTCATATTCCCGGAGCGCGCTTATGGTTAACAAATCGGCAGACGTTTATGATGAAATGAGTGTGTTGTCAGACAGACTAGGGAGGAGCAATGAACAGCTATTGTGTAAGATATTCTAAAAGAGGGCAATTGAAGATACAGGAAATGGCATTCGTACTTGTAGCCATAATGGTGTTCTTTGGTATTGTTATACTTGTGTTCTTTTCCGCCTACCTTTCCGGGATGAAAAATGATGTGAATACTCTTGCAGAGGATGAAGCAAAGCAGATAGTTAGGAAGATTGCTTCTTCCCCTGAGCTAACTTGGGCAGATAAGGCGACATGTGGAAGTGGGGCATGTATAGATGTTGATAAGGCATTGATTATGAAGCAAAGGAAGTCGTATACTGATTTCTGGAATCTCGATTATCTTAGGATAGATAGAATATACCCTACAACTGGAACGGGAGAATGCACTTTGGGGGGATATCCCAACTGTAGAACGATTGTATTAGTGAATAAAACAGACAACTTTGGGGCTACAAGCAGTGCTTATGTCTCATTATGCAGGTGGGAAACAGCTAATGGGGGATATGTGAAATGTGAGATTGGAAGGATATATGCTTCAGGGAAGGGGATAAAATGAGGAATAATAAGCTAGAGATATCTAATGTAGTAAGGGTTATTAGCGATAATTATGTAAAAATGGAGGGTTGGGATGTTAGCTAGAAGAAGTAGGAAAGGGCAAGAGGAAATGGTAGGTTTTGTGCTAATTGTGGTAGTTGTGGCTATAATAATGGTGGTGTTTTTAGGGATATTCATAAGAAGTAGTAAAAGTCAAGATTATAAAATGCAGAGCGTGGATGTACATCAATTCCTTACAAGCCTGATGGAATACACAACTGAGTGTTCTTCAACATATGAAGGAGATTATATGGACGTGAGCGAGCTTATTGCAGAGTGTTATGCAAACCCTGGAAAGAAGTGCCTTTCAGGAGTAACAGATTGTCAGGCACTTAACAACACACTTAAAGGTATTTTGGATGCCAGTTGGATAGTTGGGGAGAATTCGGCATATACAGGGTATGTTTTCAATTCAACATATCAAGAAAATTTGACAAGTTTTATAGTTAAGAAACAAGCTATTTCGGTATTGAAAGGGAATTGCACAGGGAAAAGTTTTAGGGGCGATGAGGTGTTCTTTTCTAATCCTCCAGGGAAGATAGTTAGTTCATTTAGAGTATGTTTTTAGGAAGTGAATACAAAGGCTTAAAAATTAAGTAATCTAAATTAAATTATGAGTGAAATAGAAAAGATAAAGAAGAAAATTGTTCCTGTCCTGAAAGAGTTTAAAGTTACCAAGGCTGGGCTTTTTGGCAGTTATGCTAGAGGAGAGCAGAAGAAAAATAGTGATGTAGATATTCTTGTTGAAATAGATAATAGTTATTCTCTTTTAAGAGTAATTGATTTGAAACTAAAGCTTGAAAAGGCAGTTAAAAAGAAGGTAGATTTAGTAGAATATGCATTAATTAGGAAAGAAATAAAGAACAATGTGCTAAATGATGAGGTGCCTATAATCGTATGAAAAGAGACTACAAATTGTTTATCAATGATATAAAGGAAAGTCTAGGTAAGGTAGAAGAATATCTCAACGGAATTACGGAAGAACAATTTGTGAAAGATGGGAAACTTCAGGATGCAGTTATTAGAAGAATTGAAATAATGGGGGAAGCGAGTAAAAATATTCCTCGCTCTTTGAAGGAGAAGAATAAACATGTTTCATGGGTTTCTCTTTCGCAATTTAGAGATTTTATAACCCATTCATACTATGAAGCGAGTTTGAATAGGATTTGGAAAGTATGTAAAGAGGATCTTCCAAAGATAAAAGAGAGTTTGAAGGATATTGAGTTAGTTTAAGCGAAAAATCAGATAAAAAGATATATGGCGTGAAAAGACATATATCTTAAAAAACTTAAATTTTAATGTTTATAA
>Ga0233425_10001427_pt1 | contig 53693 bp, 51 predicted proteins | sample Watercolumn_Towu_2_FD_181712 | JGI IMG/M metagenome (GOLD analysis project Ga0233425, IMG submission 181712) | Freshwater microbial communities from Lake Towuti, South Sulawesi, Indonesia - Watercolumn_Towuti2014_140_MG | ecosystem: Environmental > Aquatic > Freshwater > Lake | place... | reverse complement strand
TAGAGGAAAGCACCGGGGTCGATATACCGACCATTTTTGAGTTTGAAGGTGAAGAAGGATTCAGAGATCGCGAACAGAAAATGATCCGGCAATTGACCAAAATCGATGGCATAGTTATGGCTACCGGTGGCGGCGCGATTTTACGGGAAGAGAATCGTCATTTATTAAAAGAAAATGGCTTTATTGTTTATTTGAAATGCTCGGTCGAGCGAATATTAGAGCGCACCCGTCGGGATACGCAGCGGCCATTATTAAGAACGGATAATCCTAGAGGCAAAGTCGAAAGTTTGTATGCCCAGCGTGAACCGCTTTATTTGGCCTGCGCTGATTACCAAGTAGATACTGGCTCTTTATCGAGCAAAGTTGCGGTTAATTATATTTTGAACGCTTTTAGAACGGTAAACCGTCCACTATCATGAAAATATTGCAGGTGGCGTTGGGTAGCCGAAGTTACCCTATTTACATAGGCGCTGATTTACTGAATCAAAGCCAGCTTTACAGCGCGCATATCAAATCCAAGCAGGTTTTGATTGTTACCAATGAAACCGTGGCTCCGCTTTATTTGCCTAGGGTGTTGCAAAGCTTGGGGTCCTATCAAGTGGAACAGTTAATAGTGCCCGATGGTGAACAATATAAAACATTGGATGTTGTCAATCGGGTTTTTGATAAGCTTTTGACCAGCCGATTTGGCCGAAACGCTACTTTGATCGCGTTAGGCGGCGGCGTTATTGGCGATATGGTTGGTTTTGCCGCCGCCTGTTATCAGCGAGGGATAGCCTTCCTGCAGATTCCAACCACGTTGCTGTCTCAAGTCGACTCATCGGTGGGGGGCAAGACAGGCGTTAATCATGCTTTGGGCAAAAACATGATCGGTGCTTTTTATCAGCCGCAATGCGTAATTGCCGATGCGGGGGTTTTAGATACGCTGGATGATCGACAATTATCCGCTGGATTAGCGGAAGTGATCAAATATGGCTTGATCAGGGACTCGGATTTACTGGTCTGGCTGGAAAACAATATGGCTGCGTTATTGGCGCGGGATAAACAAGCGCTAGCCTACGCTATTGAGCGTTCATGCATTAACAAGGCTGAAATAGTTGCCGAAGATGAAACTGAAACGGGTGTCAGGGCTACGCTAAATTTAGGCCATACGTTTGGTCATGCGATCGAGACTGGTGCGGGCTATGGTGCTTACCTACATGGCGAAGCCGTGGCTATTGGCATTTGTCAGGCGGCGGATGTTTCAAGAAGCTTAGGCTGGTTAAGCGAGGCGGATGTAACCCGAATCACTCGTTTGCTATTGCAAGCGAGATTGCCGGTAACGCCGCCGGAGCAGTTAGACACAGAACAATTTTTGCGTCTCATGTCGGTGGATAAAAAGAATAGTGAAGGTCAAATCAGACTGATATTGTTACAACAGTTAGGCAAAGCAACTTTACCGATCGCTATCGATAGAGAGTTATTAGAAAAGACGCTTAATAATTATGGTAGAAAATGACAAGCTAACCCATCAAATAAAAAACAATTCGCAAAATCAGGCAAAAGCTTCGGATTTATCGTTAATTACACAAGAGCGAACTCGTAAGCTGGATTTACTGGTTCATTTGCTAGTCAATTTAAATCAAGCGCTAATTGTTTGTGGTCCGGACGGAATTGGCAAAACGACCTTGCTAAAAGCGCTTCAGGAGCGGAATGTTGGAAACTGGCTGTATTGCTTAGTACAGGGCGATGCAGAGCTCAGTTTTGAAAAAATCTCGCAACAGCTAATCCAACTTATTGCTGAACGGGAAAGACTTAAATCAGGTGGTTCCCTATCCGTCGCTTTGGGGCAGTTTGAGCAGCAGCATAAAAAAGTCGTTTTGATGATTGATGATGCCGGCGCCCTTGTGCCTGGATTGATCACGACACTGGCTAATTATGCTGTGAGCTATCCCGCGCTGAGCTTGATTTTTGTGTTGACCCATGATGACTTGTATGTAAAAAACACGACGGATCGCGTTATCGAGGATTGCCATTTGGTTGAATTGCCGCCATTAACGGAAAAGCAATGCGGTGTTTTTTTGCAGTATTTGGCGGCAAAGCCTGGAGCGTCATTGTCGTTTAATTCAATTACCGATGGGTTTGTAGAAACTATATACCGCGAAACTCATGGTATTCCAGGCAGAATCATTGCCGATTTGCCCGGTTTGAACTCGGCAAAGCAAGAGCATAACCCGACAAAAATGTTGCTGATGGCTGTTTCAGTATTAGTGCTTATTGCGATGGGTTTGCAATGGTATAGCGCTTCTCGTCATGCCGAGCCGAAAAATACAAGCCTAAACGAGGCTAAGCAAAAGCCCAGCGCTGATACGCTTGCTTCATCCGAGTCAAAATTGGCGCTGGCGTTAACATCGGATCAGTTGCTATTAAGTGAGCGATTTGCAAATACAAAAGAAGGTCGCTTGTTTTCTGAGCAGAAACCTTTGGCTGATTTTTCTGCACCAGAAACCCAAGCTGCGATTGAGAATCACGGGAGTAATTCTGCAATTAGCAAAGCTGACGATGAATGGCTTGAATCAGAAAAAATGACAGCAAACCAGCCAAAATCTGAACAGGATTTGCTGCCTGCTAAGGTTAAAGATCGTAATCAGGACCAGGCAAAGCCGGCAACGGATAAGCCTGAAGCCACTAGACAGAATGTCTTAAATGCAGCGGAACATGGAGCTATAGCCGAAGATGACATTATCGAGTCAGGGCAGGCTTTGCCGCAAGATGGCGGCAGTTGGATTACCAGCCAACCGGCCGAAAATTTTACTTTGCAAGTGATGGTGCTAACGAGAGAGCAAGCGATAAATGAGTTGATCAAAAAATACAGCGCTTTATCGCCATCGCTGAATTACCTAATCACCACTTCGCCGAGCGGTAAAAAAAAGTTTCTTTTATTGTATGGCTCTTATGCCAGTGCCGAATTAGCTAATAAAGCCAAAAATACGCTACCGCCTGAATTCCGGCAGGCTTACCCACGAAAATTCAGCTCGTTGAAAAATTGAGCACAACTGTTTTGTTGAAATTGAAAAGTTAACGCCATGAGCTTATTAAACAATGACATCTTCCTAAAAGCGCTATTAAAGCAACCTGTGCCGAGAACACCGGTATGGATGATGCGGCAGGCAGGCAGATATTTGCCAGAATATCGCAAGATAAGAGAACAAGCAGGAAGTTTTATGGGGCTTTGCACCGATCCGGAGTTGGCTTGCGAGGTAACCTTACAGCCTTTACGGCGCTATGATTTCGATGCCGCTATTTTGTTTTCCGATATTTTAACGATTCCGGACGCGATGGGGCTGGGGCTTCAGTTTACTGAAGGCGAAGGTCCGAAATTTATGAGCCCTGTAAGAACGGCGGCCGACATTCATAAATTACCCATTCCAGATCCGGTAATCGATTTGGCTTATGTTATCGATGCTGTACGGCTGATAAAAAAAACATTGCAAGGGCAAGTTCCGCTCATCGGTTTTTCGGGCAGTCCTTGGACCTTGGCTACCTATATGGTTGAAGGCGGCAGTAGTAAAAATTTTCAGAAAATTAAGGGCTTGATGTTTGATCAACCGGCTTTGCTGCATGTGATGCTGGAAAAGCTGGCGCAAGCGGTTGCAGCCTATTTAAATGCGCAAATAGAAGCCGGTGCTCAGGCAGTCATGCTATTTGACACCTGGGGCGGCGTGCTGAGTACGGAAGATTATCTGGCGTTCTCTCTCAATTATGCGAAGCAGGTTCGTTCATTACTAAACACCGACTTCGCGGGTCAAAAAATTCCGACCATTTTATTTACCAAAGGTGGCGGCCAATGGTTAGAAGTAATGGCCGAATCTGGCTATGATGCGTTAGGTCTGGATTGGCAGACCGACATCCAACAAGCGAGAGCTCGTGTGGGTGGGCGCGTGGCATTACAAGGTAATATGGATCCGCTATGTTTGTACGCGCGGCCTGACGTCATCACTGAAAAAGTAAAAAATATTCTGCAGAAATTTGGCTCAGGTTCAGGTCATGTGTTTAATTTAGGCCACGGCATTCTTCCCGATGTGAACCCTGAACATGTTAAAGCGATGGTCGATGCCGTGCGTCATAATAGTCCGCAATACCATCAGAACTAGTTTGCTTTCATGATTTAGATTCTGTTGGATAGCTTAAGGAAGTGCAAAGTAAAACGGTGCACACTTGTTTCAGTTATTTTTAAAATAGGTGGTCGATATGAAATTATTAAACACGATAGTTACAACCAGTTTGTTATTATTTTCTGTCGGAATTTCGGCTAATAAAGTGGAAAGTGCAAAGCCGACCGATATTGTTGTTTACAGAAGTCCGACCTGCGGTTGTTGCGAAAAATGGGTGGATCATTTGAAACAAAATAACTTTAATGTTCAGGACATCGTTACCGATGACGTGCAGGCGATTAAAAACAAATATGGCGTTTCGGAAGACATGTCGTCCTGCCATACCGCGATTGTTGATGGTTATGTGGTCGAAGGGCATGTGCCGGCGGCTGATATCGCTAGTATGCTAAAAGCAAAGCCGAAAATTATTGGCATTGCGGTTCCTGGCATGCCTAAAGGGACTCCGGGTATGGAAATGGGCGGAAGAAAGGATCGTTATAATGTGATGAGTTTTGATCGTGATCGGCGATATGAAATATTCAACAATCATGAAAATGATTAAGCGGCAGGCGTTTAATATTGAGTTAGCCGCGCTGTAATCCTTAAAAGCGTATATTTAGTGCGGCTCTAACACTATGCGAGATTAAATTCATTTGGGCAAAACCAGCCGGATCGAACTGGTTTGAGATTACGGACATAGGCATTGATATCGGGTCGCCGTAGTCCGTATACAAATATTCGGTGCGTATCGACAAGCTGCCACATAACGCGTATTCCAGTCCAGCGCCCAAAATCCAGCCGGTCTGCACGGTGTCTTTTTGGTATTTGTCGTTGAGTTCATTGTCATAGCGCATGCCGGTATCAGCAAAACTGACGCCGGCTGTGACATAAGGCAAGAAATTGTTCAAGGCGAAACCCAGCCGGCCTTTGATCGCGCCTTGCAGCCGGTTTCTGAAAATGAACTTATCAAACTCAAGCTCCCCGTCCTCGTTTGTGTTGCTACGGATAAATTCGGCGCTGCTATCCGGATAGGTGAATTCCAGTTCCCCTCCCACGACAAGATTGGTTGGCAATTGGTAATGGTAGCCGACTTGAAGGCCTGGCAGAACATCCGTAGTGTTGAGATGTTCGTTATAGGGTACTGTATTAGGAATATCGCCAGAACTTAAAAATTGGGAATGGTTGGCGTTTAAACGAGATTCGTTGATGATAGCGCCCAGGCTGACTCCCGCGTAAAAGCCGGTCCAGGAAAACGGTTTGCTGGTGTTTTGGATTTCGGCATGAATTTGGCTGCTGAAAATGGATAGAAAAATCAGAGTTAGAGCGCGCATATTTTCTCCCATTGGAAATATCACTTTAATATTAACAAAAGCTTAGCACATATTTTTAATAAAAAATATGAGTAGACTGATTTGTTGCGTCTGAAAAGCTCCTGGAATTTTTCAATTAATCCTGTTATGAAAAAGTTACTGATTGTTGGATCTGTTTGGCCAGAACCTGATTCATCAGCAGCCGGTAGGCGTATGCTGGAACTGATTGAATTGTTTCATGACAATCAATGGCGCATTGTTTTTGCCTCTGCCGCTGCAGTAACTGATAAAAAGGCTGATTTGGCAAAGTTTGCGGTTTGTGAGCAAGCAATAATCGTGAACGATGTCAGTTTTGATCGTTTCATTGCGGCGCTTCAGCCCGATCTGGTGATTTTTGACCGCTTTTTTACTGAGGAACAGTTTGCTTGGAGAGTTGAGAAAGTTTGTCCGGGCGCGGTGCGGATACTGGATAGTGAAGATTTGCATTGTTTGCGGTATACGCGTCAGCGTATGTTAAAGCAGATGCAAAAAAACCAGGCCAATGAGCTTGAGCGCCGGCATGTTGGGCCGGTTCTTGCTGGTCAGGCTGAACTGTATGCGCAGATGGTTGAAGAGGATGTGACGCAACGGGAAATTGCCGCTATTTATCGTTGCGATTTGACACTCATTATATCTCACTATGAAATGCGGCTCTTGACTAAAAATTTTCATGTGCCGCAAGCATTGTTGCAATATTGCCCGTTTCTAAGCGTGAAAAATGATTTCGACACCGAGATGTTGGGATTTTTCAAGCGTCAGCACTTTATCGCTATCGGCAACTTCCGGCACGAGCCTAACTGGGATTCCGTGCTTTACCTGAAACATTCGATTTGGCCGTTGATTAAGGCTCGGTTGCCAGAAGCAGAAATACATATTTGCGGTGCTTACGCGCCGCTTAAGGCAATGCAATTGCATGATCAAGCGCAAGGATTTGTGCTGAAAGGTTGGATTGAAAATGCCTTAATAGCGATGCAAAGTGCGCGCGTATGTCTGGCGCCATTGCGTTTCGGCGCGGGTGTAAAGGGCAAATTAATCGATGCAATGCGCGCCGGAACGCCCAATGTGACAACGCTTATTGGTGCGGAAGGCCTGTATGATGGGCAGTTGTGGGGTGGTCTGATTGCCAACGATACAAGCGCTATTGTGGATGCGGCGGTTCGGCTTTATCGGGGCGAATCGGAATGGCGCTCGGCTCAGCAACATGGCCTTGAAATATTAAAGCGCTATTTTGGTCAGCAAAACCATGGTCGTTTGTTGCTGGAAAGAATAGCCCAGTTGCAAACTAATCTTGTTTTTGAGCGAAAACAGAATATCGTAGGCATTCTGTTGCGCCATCATTTTCTTAAGAGCACGCACTACATGGGGCGATGGATTGAGGAAAAAAATAAAAATAACTCATCAAAAAATCAAATTTAAGGCGACCCCACAGTTAATCTTGGCAACGCTGAAATTGGTTTGTTGAGTCGTGTATGTTAAACTAGCCTTGAAAGAGTCGGCTGAGCAGTCGCTGTTTTATCGGTTTAGATAAAATGGAGGAAAGTCCGGGCTCCACTGGGCAGGGTGCCAGGTAACGCCTGGGAGGCGTAAGTCTACGGAAAGTGCCGCAGAAAATATACCGCCAAGCAATACAACGCTTGGTAAGGGTGAAAAGGTGCGGTAAGAGCGCACCGCGCGTCTGGTAACAGATGCGGCAGGGCAAACCCCACCCGGAGCAAGATCAAATAGAGGAACAGACGCGTGGCCCGCGCGGTTCCTGGGTAGATCGCTTGAGCTGCAAGGTGACTTACAGCCTAGATGAATGACTGTTCTCGACAGAACCCGGCTTACAGGCCGACTTTTTCAATTTCCTTCTTTCCGCTGGTTTTGGGTATTACCAGAATCTCTTGCACTGTAAACACGGTGGTCTTGGCGTAGCAGCCTGAGCTCTAGTGCTCTTGCGCGCAATCCCTATTTTCCCGGATTGCACGGAGTGTTGAGTGATTGTTATCAGGTGTCTTTATTAATCCTCCCAAGTAATATCTCACTCTTGGACAAGCGCCCATCGTTGCGGAGGCAACTGAGCTTTATTCGTTAGACTCTTCGCAAAAGTCATACTTTTATACCCGCGCTTCTAATCAAGTGTTTCCTTAATAAAATTACACACTTTATTGATTAATCTTGATATTTAGATTTGCTTGTTTTAGTCCTGCGAAAGCTTTGTCCAAAAATCTGTAAGTCATTGTCAAAATAGGAAGAAATTAAACGCAAGCCCCCTTGACTAAGCAAGGTTTCAATTCTATAGTGGAGCTCAGTGGAGAATAGTGGTGAAAAGTGGATAATTTCTGGTTTTTTTCAGGTTTGAGAGATTAATTTTGTTCAGAGGCCGTAGTTTAATCAATTTGGATGATAAAGGGCGCATTGCTATTCCAACACGTTATCGCCAGGATTTGCAAGATTGTTGCGAGCGTCAAATGATTGTAACCGTCGCCGTTAATGAGCGTTGTGTCGGCGAAAACGGCTGTTTGTGGCTTTATCCCTTGCCTGAATGGGAAAGGCTTGAGCAAACCATTAGCAAATTGCCTACGCTAAATCCGATGGCCGGAAATTTAAGACGTTTTCTGATTGGTAATGCTTCTGAGTGCGAAATGGATACCCAAGGGCGTTTGTTGTTGCCGGAAATGCTCAGAAAATACGCGGGATTTGACAAGAAGATTGTCTTGCTAGGGCTTTTGAAAAAATTCGAAATCTGGAATGAAGATGCATGGAATGCTAAGGAAAATGGCTGGATGGTTGGCGACAGTACAGAAGGACTTGAGGAGTTAGGGCCGATATCATTTTAATTTCGGCCATTTGGCTTTTCGTACCGCGCTTGCTACGCGACGGGCTTTAGTTTTGTGCGCTTCGGTTATTAAGGAATTAGGTTATGGAGCATGCGCCGGTGTTGTGCTCAGAAGCTCTGCAACAACTCGTGATTAAACAAGACGGCATTTATCTGGACTGTACTTTTGGCCGTGGCGGCCATAGTCAACGCATACTGGAGCAGCTAGGGCTTGACGGTCGTTTGTTGGCTATTGATCGTGATGCTGAGGCGGTCGGCTCTGAAAAAGCTCAAATTTTGCTCAAGGACAAGCGCTTTACAATGCGCCACAAAAATTTCTCTGAAGTGGAGGGCCTTGCTATCGATGCGGGCATTTCGGGAAAAGTGGACGGGATATTAATCGATTTGGGCGTGTCTTCGCCTCAACTGGATAACCCATTAAGAGGGTTTAGCTTTTTACGGGATGGGCCCTTGGATATGCGCATGGATTCCGGCGTCGGTATTTCTGCGGCACAGTGGCTGGCGGCGGTTGACGAAAATCGGCTAGTTAAAGTGTTATTTGAATATGGCGAAGAGCGGTACGCAAGGCGAATTGCCAACGCGATTGTTGAAGCGCGGGCGGTTAAGCCAATTTGTTCAACGCAGCAGCTTGCTGATTTAGTTAGCCAAGCGATACCGATTAAAGATAAGTACAAACATCCGGCTACCCGGACTTTTCAGGCCATACGAATTGAAATTAACCATGAGTTGCAAGAATTGCAAGCGTGCTTGAGGCAATCGGTTCAGCTGCTTAAGCCGCAAGGTCGATTGGTGGTCATTTCATTTCATTCGCTGGAAGATCGAATAGTTAAACGCTTCATCAAAAACGAAGCGGGCGCGAAATATAATCCAGGTAAGCTGCCAATTAAGGAAGCAGATATTAGAAAAGGCATTATTAGGCAAGTGGGTAAGGCGATCAAGCCCAGTCAGCAGGAAATGTTGCAAAACCCTAGAGCGCGCAGCGCAATTATGCGCGTGGCCGAGAGAGTTTAAGTGAAAATCAGGCAACTGCTAGGCCTTGGCGGAGTGGCTATTGTGTTGATGCTCTCCGCTTTGGCTGTCATCTATAGCAAGTATTACTCGCGTTTGATTTTTATCGAAATTGAAAAGCTGGAAAAGACCCTAGATGATTACGAAGTTGAATGGGTTCAAATGCAGGTTGAGCAAACCACTTTGGTTGAACAAAATCAGATCGAGCGCGCGGCAAGAGAGCAAAAGCTGATTATGCCGGTTCGAGAAAATATTATTTCTATCAAGCCTTAAATGCATATTTTTCAAGATAGAAGAGTCGCCAGGCCGGTGCTTGATTTTTCATGGAGAAGAAAGTTTTTAAACGCTTTTATGATGGCTTGCATGCTGGTTTTGATGGGGCGGGCCGTGTATTTGCAAGTGCTGGATAAAGATTTTTTACAGCAACAGGGCAATAGTCGGCATGTAAGTGATGTATCGGTTTCGGCTTATAGGGGGCTGATAAAGGACAGAAACGGCGCGCCTTTGGCGATTAGCGCGCCAGTTGAATCGATTGGCGTTAATCCGAAAGAGTTGAAAGTGGTTACGCCTCAGGAGTTTAGCGGAGCTGAGTTGGAATTGGCAAAGCGCTTTGGCAGACGCTTGAATAAATCTGAAAAAGCTCGGCTCAGTGTTAATTTGGGGCAAGAAAAGCGCGAAAAAATCAGAAAAATGGAGGCTATTTTGCAGCTTCCGGGCGGCAGAATTAGCGCTTTGATAAACGAAGATTCCAGGCGGCAGTTTGTTTACGTGGCGCGGAAAATTGATCCTCAGCTCGGCGATCAGGTTAAGCAATTAAAGATTGCTGGCGTGTATTTTGAACGCGAATTCAAGCGTTTTTATCCGGCAGGCGAAGTGACTGCTCATTTGGTTGGTTTTACCGATGCCGAAGATGTGGGTCAAACCGGATTAGAGGCCGCCTATGAAAAAACGCTAAAAGGTCTGTCGGGTAGTAAGCGCGTTATTAAGGATGGTTTGCGCCGTGTTATTGAGGACGTTGAAAACATTAAGGATCCGGTTCCAGGAAAGACTTTGGAATTGGCGATTGATCAGCGAATCCAATATTTGGCTTATCGCGAATTGCAGTTGGCGGTTGCGGCCAATAAGGCAAAATCAGGATCCTTAGTGGTGCTGGATGCTAAAAATGGAGAAATATTGGCGGCGGTAAATCAGCCGACTTTCAATCCCAATACGCGAAAAAATCTAAAGGAAAGCTTGTATAGAAATCGAGCCATGACCGATGTGTTTGAGCCGGGTTCTACAGTGAAGCCTTTTGTTGTTGCTGCAGGCCTGGAGGGCGGCTATATCAAGCCTAATCAAGTTTTTGCCACAAATGGGGTTTATGCGGTAGGCCGTCATACGGTGAAGGATGTTCACAATTACGGAACACTGGATTTGACCGGGGTATTGAAAAAATCCAGTAATGTTGCCGTCACCCAAATTGCACTAAGAATGCCGCCCAAATATTTTTGGGAGTCATACAAACAGTTGGGCTTTGGTGCGGCGACCGGTTCAGGTTTTCCAGGCGAAGCGAATGGCGCTCTATCGGATTACCGGCGCTGGCAGGATTTTGATCGGGCGGTTTTGTCATTTGGTTATGGCTTGAGCGCATCCGCCTTACAAGTGGCTCGCGCCTATACGGCGTTGGCGGATGACGGCATTCTTCATTCAGTCTCTTTGTTTAAAAGGGACGAAGACATGGAGGCTAAACGTATTTTTAGTCGTCAGACCGCGAAAAGCGTTAGAGCTATGATGGAAACGGTGATTAGCAAGGACGGCACCGCCTACGAGGCCCGAGTTGACGGTTATAGTGCGGCAGGTAAGACCGGAACGGTTAAAAAAGCCGGCGCCGGCGGCTATTCAAGCAATACCTATTTCGCGGTATTTGCAGGCATGGCGCCCGCTAAAGATCCTCGACTGGTTATTGTTGTGATGATTGATGAGCCTTCGGCGGGACAATATTACGGGGGATTGGTGTCGGCGCCGGTGTTTTCCAAAGTAATGGCGGGTGCGCTGCGGATACTGGGCGTTGCGCCAGATCAGGAAGACACGATGCCGGTCTTATTAACGGCACAACAGTCATTTAAAGGCTAGTTATGACCTTAAAAGAATTGTTGAGCGGCTTTGTAACCTGTGCTGATGAGCGCGTAATTGCTGGCTTGTCCCTGGATAGCCGAACAATTGCCGAGGGACAGGCGTTTATCGCGTTGGCGGGATCCAATCAGCATGGCTTGATTCATGCCGAGCAAGCGGTGGCGAGAGGAGCGGTTGCGGTTATTTACGATCCTCAAAATACCGAAACGGTTGATCTGAGTTATGAAAAACTGAAAGCCGTTCCGCTGATTGCGGTGGCTAACTTGGCAAGCCATCTTGGCGAAATCGCGGCAAGATTTTACGGTAATCCGTCACGGGCTTTAGACGTGATTGGCATCACCGGCACCAATGGAAAAACTTCCTGTAGCCAGTTTTTGGGGCAAGCGCTGGATGCCTGCGGCATTATCGGCACTTTGGGCTGGGGTGAGTGGAGTAATACCGCACAAACATTGAATACTACCCCGGATGCGTTGGCCGTTCAGAAGATTTTGGCAGAGCTATTAAAAAGCGGGAAACAAAAGGTGGCGATGGAAGTGTCTTCACATGGCCTGCAGCAAGGCCGGGTTAAGGGCGTTCATTTTAGAGGCGCCGTGTTTACAAATATCAGCCGTGATCATCTGGATTACCACGGCACAATGGACGCTTACTTTCAAGCTAAATTAGCGTTGTTTCTTGCGCCGGACTTAGAATTTGCCGTGCTGAATCTGGACGATCCTTACGCTAGGCAAATCGAAGCTGCGCTGCCTGAGACCGTCAAGCGATGGGGTTTTAGTGTCCAGGGCAACACCTTGGCATCGGGCGAGACCGTACAGGCGCAGGCTATAAAACCAACCTTGGAAGGCTTGGAGTTTGACAGCCTTTGGCGGAGTCAGCGGACGCAAGTTAAAGCGCCGCTTTACGGCGCTTTTAACGCTGTCAATGTGCTGACCGTATTAACGGTGATGCTGGCTTTGGGTGGCAGCATGGAGTCGGCCGCTGCTCGGCTGGCTTCATTAAAACCGGTAGTGGGGCGTATGGAGCGCTTCGGCGCGGCATCTGAGCCGATGATTTTTGTGGATTATGCGCATACGCCGGACGCTCTGGAAAATGTATTGTCCAGCTTGAAAAATCATTGCCGGAACGCCATATGGGTGGTTTTTGGCTGCGGCGGCAATCGCGACGCCGGCAAAAGACCGTTGATGGGCGCTTGTGCGGAACGTTGGGCGGACCACGTCATTATAACTGACGACAATCCGCGCTTTGAAGAAAGTCAGACGATTGTCAATGACATTCTTGCCGGCTGTCTTTCAAGCAAAATATCGGTTATTCAAAACCGGGAGCAGGCAATTAAGACGGCATTGACTAAAGCCGCTGCAAATGACTGCGTGCTGATTGCGGGTAAGGGGCATGAGGATTATCAAGAAATTAAGGGCGTTCGATATCCGTTTAGCGATAGTCATATGGTTATGGCGGCATTGAAAATGAGGGCGGGTAATCTGTGACTATGAAGTTGAGCGAAATTGCCGGCGTCGTCAACGGTAAGTGGATGGGTCAGGATGTGGCCGTTGAATCGGTAAGCATCGACACGCGGACCTTAATGCCGGGTCAGCTTTATATCGCCATTAAAGGCAAAAATTTTGACGGCAATGATTTTCTCGCTCAGGCCGAGCAGGCAGGTGCGGCGGCGGCTATGGTGCATGCCGGCGTTAGCACGTCGCTTTCGCAGGTGATGGTTGATGACAGCCATTTGGCTTTGGCCGAACTGGCAGGCGCTTGGCGGCGTAAGCTGACGAGTTTGAAGGTTGTGGGCGTGACGGGCAGCAATGGTAAGACGACGGTCAAAGAAATGATCGCGGCGGTGCTGGGGACGTCCGGGCCGGTATTGTTCACTCAGGGTAATCTGAATAACGACATCGGCGTACCTTTGACCTTGCTCAAGTTAGGCTCTGCTCATCGTTTCGCGGTTATTGAAATGGGTGCCAATCACCCGGGCGAAATTGCTTATACCAGTCGTTATGCCGCAGCCGATGTGGTGGTGATTACCAATGCGGGTCCTGCTCATATTGAAGGCTTTGGCAGTCTCGAGGGCGTTGCCAGAGCCAAAGGCGAGATCATAGAAACGTTGTCAGCGAATGGCTGCGCGGTGATAAATCGTGATGACCGGTATTATGACTACTGGCGCGGCATCGCTGGCGCAAGAAGCATCAAGTCTTTTGGTCTGCATGATCAAGCCGATGTCCGCGCGGTGACGAGTAAAACCGATATTCGGATGAAGCCGAATGCTGTGGTGGCCTTTGAAACCACGTTTGATGTCAAGCTTGGACAGACCCTGGAACGTTTTACCTTGAATTTGGCGGGTCAGCATAATGTGGTGAATGCCCTGGCGGCGATTGCGGTGGGGCTTGCTTTGGGATTGCCGGTAAAAAATATAAAAGACGGTTTGGCGGCGGTTAAGCCGGTGACGGGTCGCTTGCAACCGCTGCGCGGCCGCTTGGGGAATTTGATTATTGATGATACCTATAACGCTAATTCGGCGTCATTGAAAGCCGGGCTGGACGTTTTAACCCACTGTTCCGGCGAGCCTTGGCTGGTTTTGGGAGCGTTCGGCGAGTTAGGTACGGACAGTCCAAAAATGCATGAAGACATGGGGGGGCTGATAAAATCGAGTGGAGTTGTGCGTCTGTTGGCTACAGGCTCTGATGCCAAAAATACCGTGCGTAGTTTTGGCAAAGGAGCCACTTTTTTTGACACGCAGCAGGAACTGATTAAGGTGTTAACACACGAACTAAGTGGTACCGAAACGATTTTGATTAAAGGTTCACGAGTACAGCGCATGGAAAATGTAGCTGCGGCTCTGGTGGAGAATTTCAGGAATTAGACATGCTGCTTTATTTTGCCGATTACTTAATGACCTTTGATGCCAGTTTCAGGGTGTTTCATTACCTGACTTTTCGCGCCATTCTAGGTGTGTTAACGTCGCTCAGTATTTCGTTTTTGATTGGTCCGGTGATGATCCGAAAACTGAGCCGGAATAAAATCGGTCAGAGTATTCGGGAATTGGGACCGCAATCACACTATGAAAAAAAGGGCACGCCAACGATGGGCGGTACTTTAATTTTGGTGGCGATTGTGTTGAGCACCTTGTTGTGGGCCGATTTAAAGAATCGTTATATTTGGGTGATCTTACTGGTGACCATAGGCTATGGCGTCATCGGATTTATTGATGATTACCGCAAGGTCATCAAAAACAATAGCGATGGCTTGTCGGCTAAGGCTAAATATTTTTGGCAATCGGTGATAGGTCTGCTGGCCGCCGTGTTCCTTTATAAAACCGCCACATCGCCGGTTGAGACCCAATTTATCATTCCGTTTTTTAAGGACGTGATGCTCGATATGGGCTGGTTTTATGTGGTGCTGACTTATTTTGTCATCGTTGGCACCAGCAATGCCGTGAACTTAACAGATGGGCTGGATGGCTTGGCGATTATGCCGACCGTGATGGTGGCCGCTGGTTTGAGCGTTTTTGCCTATCTTTCAGGACATGTCGAATTTTCCCAGTATTTAGCGATTCCCTATCTGCCCAACTCCGGCGAGTTAATCGTTTTTTGCGCGGCTATCGTTGGCGCCGGCCTGGGTTTTTTGTGGTTTAACACCTATCCAGCCATGGTATTCATGGGCGATGTCGGAGCGCTGGCTTTGGGTGGCGCTTTAGGCATGCTGGCGGTATTGGTTCGGCAAGAAATCGTGTTGGTCATTATGGGTGGGGTGTTTGTCATGGAAACCGTTTCGGTGATCATTCAGGTGGCTTCCTTTAAAATGACGGGCAAGCGCGTTTTTCGCATGGCCCCGATTCATCATCATTTTGAATTGAAGGGCTGGCCAGAACCGAGGGTGATTGTACGCTTCTGGATTATTACGGTTATTTTGGTATTGATTGGTTTGGCGACATTGAAGTTAAGATAGCGCTTAGCGCGGTTACGCACTTTCCGGGTTGAAGTAGTGAGAAAACATGGATAAAGCGGTTATTTTGGAGCGGTTGAAAAAAAATTTCGCTTTGGATCCTTTGCGTTCCAAGGTTGGTGTGATCGGTTTGGGTGCTACCGGCGTATCCATTGCGCATTATTTAAAGCGGCTGGGATTTGATTTTAGCCTCAATGACAGCCGTGAAAAGCCGCCTGTGGATGAAGGCTTTTATCGGGAAATGGCAGGGCGGTCGATTACTGTGGGCAGCTTTTGGGAACACTCGTTTGCCGGTTCAACGCATTTGCTGGTTAGTCCGGGTATTGCATTGAGCGAGGCGGCGGTCGTGAAAGCTTTGGAGTCAGGCGCCAAAATTTTGAGTGATATCGATTTATTCGCCTGTTCAGTGACCGCGCCGATTGTTGCGATTACCGGCTCCAACGGCAAAAGCACGGTAACGACGATGCTTGGCGAAATGGCCAAAAGGTGCGGAAAACGAGTCGCCGTGGGTGGAAACATCGGCGTACCGGTGCTAGATTTGCTCGATTTTGACGGAGCGATTGAGGCGTCTGCGGAATTGTATGTTTTGGAATTATCGAGTTTTCAGTTGGAGCGAACCACCGTGCTAAACGCGGCTGCTGCAACCGTTCTTAATATTTCAGCCGATCATTTGGACCGGCATTCCGATATAACGGCTTATGCGCAAGAAAAAGAATGGATTTTTCATGGCGATGGTTGCATGGTCATCAATATTGACGATCCTATTGTCAATAGTATGAGAAGAGCCGGACGAAATCTATTGACTTTTTCCATTCAGCAACGCGCCGATTTTTATCTTGGCGGCGCTTCGAACCTTGATGCGAACCATCAAAGCGTGGCGGAAAAGGGACGGCAAACCGACGGCTATTTGATGCATCACGAAAAAATGCTCATGCCGTTGAGCGATTTGCCTCTGGAGGGCCGGCATAATGTGGCTAACGCGCTAGCTGCGCTGGCTTTGGGTTCGGCAGTTGGTTTGGATGAGCAAGCTATGTGCGAGGCCTTAAAAAACTTCAAAGGACTGGATCACAGAATGCAGAGGGTCGCCCAAATCAATGGCGTTACTTGGGTGAATGATTCAAAAGCGACCAATGTAGGCGCCTGCATTGCGGCTTTACAAGGCTATCAGGACAAAGTTGTCTTGATAGCGGGGGGCGACGCCAAAGGCGCCGACATGAATGAACTTGCGGCCGTAATCAAAGGTAAAGCAAAAAGCGTCGTGTTAATGGGCAAAGATGCAAAATTAATCGAACAGGCTTTAAATGGCGGGGTTCCGATTTGTTTTGCCAGTTCGATGGTTCAGGCCGTTAGTCTTGCCGCAGGACAAGCGGTTGCTGGCGATAGTGTTTTGCTGTCTCCGGCCTGCGCCAGTCTTGACCAATATAAAAATTATCAAGACCGTGGCGAGCAATTTAAACAAGCCGTCTTGGAATTGCAGTGATGAAAGCGTTAAGGATTCGTTTTTATATTGATCCGCTATTGCTAGGCGCTTGCCTGAGCTTGTTAGTGCTTGGCTATACCATGGTGGTGTCATCGTCTTTGCATTTGGGTTTGAAAATGACCGGGAAAGAACTGTATTACCCCCTACGTCAGTTGATTCACATCGCGTTGGGCTTGTTTTTAGGCGTTTGCGCTGCTTCGGTGCCGATGAGTTTTTGGCAGAAATCCGGGCAATGGTTATTTCTGTCCGGCTTGGTGCTGCTGATTCTTGTGCTGATTCCGGGTTTGGGCGTCAAAGTCAATGGCAGCGTGCGCTGGATGTCGATCGCCGGCATCAGGATTCAAGTATCGGAGGTCGTCAAATTTTTTGCCGTCATTTACATGGCGGGCTATGTTACTCGACATCAACAATCAGTACGCGATTCGGCCTTCGGTTTGGTTAGACCTTTGCTGTTGTTTTCCGTTGCCTGTTTGTTGTTATTACTGGAACCTGATTTTGGTTCCGCGGTGGTGATTTTAATCATTGCCATGGGCATTATGTTTTTAGCCGGTGCCCGATTGTCGCAGTTTGCTTTGTTGTTAGTGCTGGTCGCTTTTCTCGCTGGCTTATTAGTTTATTTTTCGCCTTATCGCTGGGCGCGCGTCGTTAGCTATATCAATCCTTGGGATGATCCTTTGGGTTCGGATTTTCAATTGGTTCAGGCGTTAATTTCATTTGGACGGGGCGAGTGGTTTGGCGTGGGTTTGGGCAGCGGCATCCAAAAGTTGTTTTATTTGCCTGAAGCGCATACCGACTTTTTGTTTTCCGTGGTCGCGGAAGAATTGGGTCTGTTGGGCGTTTTGATGGTCATTGCTTTGTTTGCGTTTATGACCTGGCGGGCGTTTGCGATTGCATTGGCGGCCGAGTGCGCAGAACAGCCTTATTCGGCTTTTATTGCCTATGGGATGGGAATTTGGTTTGGTTTTCAGTCCTTTGTCAATATGGGCGTGAATATGGGGCTTTTGCCGACCAAAGGACTTACGTTGCCGTTCATGAGTTATGGCGGCGGCAGCATGATGGTGATGTGTTGCGCCGTGGCTTTATTGTTCCGGATTCAGCATGAAATTGAGGGCGAGTCGGCACAGCCGCAAAAGAAGCAGTGTCATGAAAAATAAGTCCAAGCGCATTGTAATTATGGCTGGCGGCACAGGCGGCCATGTTTTTCCCGCATTGGCGGTAGCCCTGTCGATGCTGGAAAAAGGTTGGCAGGTGAGTTGGTTAGGCAGTAAAAAAGGCTTAGAGAGCCGCGTTGTGCCTGAGAATGGAATCGCGATCGACTGGTTAAGTGTTTCGGGTATTCGCGGTAAAGGCTGCTTGGACAAAGCGTTGGCGGTATTCAATCTGACTGCAGCCTGCTGGCAGGCGGCGCGAATTTTATCGAGAAGAAAGCCATCTGTGGTATTGGGCATGGGAGGATTTGTTGCTGGGCCTGGTGGCTTGATGGCTAAAGTATTGGGCATTCCGTTAATCATTCATGAGCAAAATCGGGTGCCTGGCACGACCAATCGATTATTAGCTCGCATTGCAGATCAAGTGCTAGAAGCTTTTCCCGGCAGTTTTAGAGCGGCTGTCAAGGCCAAATGCAGCGGTAATCCACTGAGAAAGTCGTTTATTCATATCGCGGAAAAAGCGCCGAAAGCCCAGGGCCAGGCGCTGAATATTTTTGTTGTTGGCGGCAGTCAGGGCGCGCAAATTTTGAATGAAATCGTTCCAGAAGCCATGGCGCTTTTACCCCAAGTGCAAGTTCTGCATCAGACCGGTTCGCTTATGCGCGAGCAGGTGGCGCAGCGCTATCAGACCTTGGGCATCCATGCGGAAGCGCAGGATTTTATTGCTGACATGGTGCCTGCTTATCAATGGGCCCATTTGGTTATCTGCAGGGCGGGTGCGATGACCATCAGCGAGGTCGCGGCTGTAGGTGTTCCCGCTATTTTTATTCCGTTGCCGGGGGCTATCGATGATCATCAAACCGCCAATGCTCGCTATCTTACCGAAGCCGGTGGCGGTATGTTATTGCTGCAAAAGGACCTGACGCCGGCGTCATTGGCGGCGGCGATTACTGATGCTGCGCCCAAGTTAGCGGCGATCAGCGGACAAGCCAGACAATGTGCGCGCTTGGACGCGACCGAAACGGTAGCCGCTTGTTGCATTGCGGGAGCAGGCTTATGAATTTCCCCAATCTTCAATTGCCGACTCAAGTTTTAGGCACGATTGACCGGATTCATTTTGTCGGCATTGGCGGCACGGGTATGAGCGGCATTGCCGAAGTGTTGTCGAATTTGGGTTATCAGGTATCGGGTTCGGATATCAAAGAAAGCGTTGTTACCCAACGGCTGGCTAGCTTGGGGGTGAACATACAGCTTGGCCACCGTCGGGAAAACGTCAGGCAGGTGGATGTTGTGGTGGTATCGAGCGCCATAGATCGAAGCAATGAAGAAATTGACGAAGCCTACTTGAATCGAATACCGGTTATTCCGCGCGCCGAAATGCTGGCCGAGTTGATGCGCTTCAGATTTGGCATTGCCGTTGCCGGGACGCATGGCAAAACGACTACCACGAGTTTGACCGCTAGCATATTGGCTGAAGGCGGACTCGACCCAACCTTTGTTATTGGTGGACGCTTAAATAGCGCAGGCAGTAACGCCAAATTAGGCCTGGGTCATTATTTGGTGGCCGAAGCCGATGAAAGCGATGCGTCATTTTTATATTTGCAGCCCATGATGGCGATTGTAACTAATATCGACCAGGATCATATGGCGACCTATCAGGGCAGCTACGAGCGCTTAAAGGACACTTTTTTGGAGTTTTTACATCATTTGCCTTTTTATGGCATGGCGGTGATGTGTTTGGATGATCAAGGTGTCAGAGAGATCTTGCCGCAACTGTCGAAGCCGGTAACCACGTATGGCGTGCATGAAGACGCTGACGTTAGAGCGGTTGATATTAAGCAGGACGGTATGAATACCACGTTCACGGTAATTCGTCGAGGCCATTACTCTGCCTTGCCCGTGCGGCTGAATATGCCAGGCTGGCACAACATGTTGAACGCGCTGGCCGCGATCAGCGTGGCCACAAAGCTTGATGTTGAGGATGACGCCATCGTTAAGAGCCTAGGCGCTTTTAAAGGCGTCGGTCGCCGTTTTCAGATCAATGGCGATGTTAGTTTGGTGAATGGCAAAGTGACGCTGGTCGATGATTATGGCCATCATCCGAGGGAAATTTCAGCTACGTTGGAAGCCTTGCGCCAAGCTTGGCCGCATCGGCGCAAAGTGGTTGTGTTTCAGCCACATCGTTATACCCGGACGAGGGATTTGTTTGAAGATTTTGTCCATGTTTTATCATCAGTCGATATGCTGATTTTGATGGATGTTTATTCGGCAGGCGAAACGCGTATTCCAGGCGCTGACGGTCGCGCCTTATGTCGGGCGATCCGGATGCGGGGGCAAGTAGATCCGGTTTTTGTTGAGGATTGGGAAGAGTTAGCGTCGGTGCTGGCGGGTTTGATTAAGCCGGATGACGTGCTACTAACCATGGGTGCGGGCAATGTCGGTCAAATTGCCGCGCAATTGCCGAGCACATTGGTTCAGGCTATTGGGCTTAACGAGCACCGGAATTAATGAAAGGTCATTTATTAATCAATGAGCCTTTGGCGAAATATACCAGTTGGCGTGTCGGGGGGCCGGCCGACAGACTTTATATACCCGGCGGCAGGGACGATTTATGCGCGTTTTTGCGCGCCTTACCGGCTGCTGAACCGATCTTCTGGATAGGCTTGGGCAGTAATTTATTAGTTAGAGATGGCGGCATTCGGGGTACTGTGATTAATACCAAAGGACGTTTGAAGAAAATCAAGCGGGCGGATGATGGCAGCGTTTATGTTGAAGCCGGCGTTCCTTGCCCCCACGTCGCTCGTTTTTGTTCCGATCAGGGTTTGGTGGGCGCAGAGTTTTTGGCGGGCATTCCAGGCACGATGGGCGGGGCTTTAAAAATGAATGCCGGCGCTTTTGGCGGGGAAACCTGGCGCATCGTGAGTCGGGTCGAAACCGTGAATGCACAAGGAGATGTGAAGCAGCGCCAGCCGGGAGAGTTTCAAGTCGGCTATCGATCGGTAGCAGGCGTGACCGGCGAATGGTTTTTAGCGGCGAATTTGTACTTACAGCCTGGAGATGCGCAGGCTAGTCAGGCAAAGATAAAGGCCTTGCTGGAGCAGCGGGCAAAAACACAGCCATCGAATAAGCCCAGTTGCGGTTCGGTTTTTAAAAACCCGGATGGCGATTATGCGGCGCGCTTAATCGAAGATTGCGGTTTAAAAGGTTATACGATAGGGGGGGCTTGTGTTTCTGAGAAACACGCCAATTTTATCATTAACAAAGGCCATGCGACCGCTGCTGATATCGAAGTTTTGATCGCTTATGTGCAAGCGGAAGTCAGTAAGCGTCATCAGGTTAGTTTGCAGACAGAAGTCTGTATGGTAGGGGAATAGCGTGAGTTATAAAGGAGGATTATTTGGTCGCGTCGCCGTATTGATGGGCGGCTCTGCTGCTGAGCGGCCAGTGTCGTTAAAAAGCGGGGCGGCGGTTTATGCGGCGTTAAAGCGCAAGGGTGTGGATGCGGTGGCCATTGATATCACCGGAAGTCCAATCGACGCCTTGGCGGGCCAAGCGTTTGATCGCGTGTTTAACATTATTCATGGCCGCGGCGGAGAAGATGGCGTGCTGCAGGGCGTGTTGGAAGTATTAGGTCTGCCTTATACCGGAAGTGGCGTGTTGGCTTCAGCGTTGGCTATGGATAAGTTGAGAACCAAGCTTTGTTGGCAAGGCGCAGGTCTGGTAACGCCGCGCTGGTGGCTTTTAACAAGCGAGTCTGATATTGATGATTGCATTGCCCATCTGGGTTTCCCGGTTATAGTCAAGCCGGCGCAAGAGGGCTCCAGTATCGGCATGAGCAAGGCCGGCAATCGGGCGGAGCTGGTTCAGGCCCTGGCGCTGGCGTCGCAATACCGTTGCGATGTGTATGCGGAAGCATGGGTGAAGGGTCAGGAATATACCGTTGCCCTGTTAAATGGCAAGGCTTTGCCGGTTATCCGCTTGGAAACGCCCCGGACTTTTTATGATTATGAGGCCAAATATCAGGCCACCACTACGCAATATCATTGTCCTTGCAGTTTAAGCGACGAGCAGGAAAGACGGTTAGGCGATGTGGCGGTTAAAGCCGGTCAGCTTGTTGGCGTTAAAGGATGGGCGCGCGTTGATGTTTTTATTGACGAGGCAGGACAGTATCAATTGATCGAAATCAATACAGTGCCAGGCATGACCGATCATAGTTTGGTTCCGATGGCGGCAAAGCAGGCGGGGCTTGATTTCGATGATTTAGTCTGGCGTATTTTGGAAACCAGCTTGGATCGATGAGTCATGAGCGCGGTAAAAATTACGTTGGCTTCCCTGTTGGTGATAGGCACCGTTTGGATGATCGAGCGCGGATCTATTCATCAAATGTTAAGCGCTATGCCGATTCGCTATGTCAGAGCGACGGGGGTTTTTCAGTATTTAAGCAAGGATGATGTAAAAACGGCGTTGCAGCCCTTAGTGGCGACTAATTTTTTTTCGGCCGATATGCAGGCGCTACAACAAGCGGTTGCCTCATTGCCCTGGGTGGCTTCGGTAACGGTTAAACGCGTTTGGCCAGACGCTATCGACATAAGGGTGAATGAGCGTAAGCCTTATGTACGCTGGAGCGTCGATAGTTTATTAAATGAACGGGGAGAGCGGTTTAGCCCCAAAAATGTTTACCTGTTTAAGCGGCTCCCTTTGTTAAACGGACCTGAGCAGCAAGAAAAAAAGGTTTTGGAGATCATGAAAGGCATTCGCACAGAATTAGCCGACTATTCCTTGGCGTTAGCGGAGTTTAACGTCAACGACCGGTGGTCTTGGCAAATCAAGTTGGCGTCTGGTTTGGAAATCAAGCTAGGACGGAATGAGCAATTAAAGCGCTTGCAGCGGTTTTTAAAAACGCTGGCGGTATTAGGACAAGAGCGAGTTAATTCAATGGCGACGGTCGATTTAAGATATCCCAATGGCTATGCCGTTGCCTGGAAACCCGAATCGCCTTGCTGCGATTGGAAAGAATTAGTGGCTCCGCAAATAACAACGAGCAATTAGAAAAGCGACACAGAGCAAACCTTATGGCAAAAAAAGCAGAACGTAATTTAATCGTCGGACTGGATATCGGAACTTCAAAAGTCGCCGCTATCGTTGGTGAATTGACGCATGACGGCAATATTGAAATTATTGGCATTGGTTCGACGCCGTCGCGGGGATTGAAAAAAGGCGTTGTGGTTAATTTGGAATCGACCGTACAGTCTATACAGCGTGCTGTTGAAGAGGCCGAACTGATGGCCGGCTGTCAGATTAAATCCGTATTCGCCGGCATTGCGGGCAGCCATATTCGCAGTCTTAACTCGCATGGCATCGTTGCGATTAAGGATAAAGAGGTTACGCAATACGATATCGATCGGGTGATCGACTCAGCCCGGGCGGTTGCCATTCCGGCCGATCAAAAGATACTCCATATATTGCCGCAGGAATTTGTGATTGATTTGCAGGACGGCATCAAGGAGCCTATCGGGATGTCGGGGATCCGCCTAGAAGCCAAGGTGCATATGGTGACGGGTAGCGTCAGCGCGTCGCAGAACATTATCAAATGTATTCGCCGTTGCGGTTTGGAAGTCGAGGATATAGTGCTTGAGCAATTGGCGTCTTGCAATTCGGTGTTGACCGAAGATGAAAAAGAGCTAGGCGTTTGTTTAATCGATATTGGCGGCGGCACGACTGATATCGCGATTTTTGCTGAAGGCGCGATCAAACACACGGCCGTTATTCCGATAGCGGGTGATCAGGTAACCAATGACATTGCGGTTGCGCTGCGTACGCCAACATTGAACGCCGAGCAAATTAAGCGCAAATATGCTTGCGCCTTGACTCAATTGGCCAATGTTGACGGCGTCATCGAAGTGCCGAGTATTGGCGATCGTTCGCCACGCAAAATTTCAATGCAAAATTTGGCTGAAATTATTGAACCGCGCTATGAGGAGCTGATGTTGTTGGTTCAATCAGAATTACGGCGCAGCGGTTTTGAGGATTTAATCGCCGCCGGCATCGTGTTAACCGGCGGCAGCGCGCAAGTCAAGGGCTTGATCGAGCTGGCAGAGGAAATCTTTCATATGCCGGTGCGTATGGGCATTCCGCAAAATGTCACAGGTTTAACCGAGGTTGTGAAAAATCCGGTGCATTCGACCGGTGTCGGCTTATTAATGTATGGAAAAGAACATCAAGGGGCAGGTAAAAGTCTAGATGCTGACAGTGCTGGACTGTTGGCGAAAATGAAAAATTGGTTTCAGGGTAATTTTTAAGGGTTAACAATTTATATTAGAGGTGAGCGATGAAATACGAATTAATGGATATGTGCAGCGAAACCGCGGTGATTAAAGTAATTGGCGTTGGCGGCGGCGGTGGCAATGCGGTTAATCATATGGCGGACTGTCAAATTGAAGGCGTTGAATTTATCTGTGCGAACACCGACGCCCAGGCGTTGAGAAAGCTGGATATCGATACCATCATACAATTGGGTGTGGAGTTGACCAAGGGTTTGGGCGCCGGCACCAATCCTGATATTGGCAGAAAAGCGGCGGAAGAAAACCGAGATCGAATCAAAGAAGTTTTGCAAGGCGCGGATATGGTGTTTCTGACCGCCGGCATGGGCGGTGGAACCGGAACAGGCGCGATTCCGGTCATCGCGCAAATTGCTCGGGAAATGGGTATTCTGACCGTTGCAGTGGTCACCAAGCCGTTTCAGTTTGAAGGTAAAAAGAAACAGATGGTGGCCGAACAGGGTATCGCCGAGCTGGAAAAATATGTTGATTCTCTGATTACAATACCGAACCAAAAACTTTTGCCGGTATTGGGCAATAATGTGTCCTTGCTCAATGCCTTCAAAGCGGCGAACGATGTGTTACTCGATGCGGTGCAAGGCATTACGCAACTGATTGTGCATCCGGGTATGATCAACGTCGACTTTGCCGACGTCAGAACGGTAATGTCCGGCATGGGAGCGGCGATCATGGGCATTGGTTCGGCTTCCGGCGAACATCGCGCGCGCGAGGCGGCTGAAAAAGCCATTGCTTGCCCCTTGCTGGAAGACATAAACTTGCAGGGCGCCAGAGGCATTCTGGTCAATATTACCGCTTCCGACATGGGCATCGCCGAATTTAATGAAGTCGGCAATATTGTGCATGAATTTGCGTCCGAAGATGCGATTATCAAAATCGGCACAGCCATTGATCCTTCCTTAGGCGATGAGATTAAAGTGACCGTCGTCGCAACTGGAATGGGCATGCCTTATGTCGCCAACAAGGCCCCGGTTAAGGTTTTGCCAAAAACCGCGACCGGTGAGAACATTTACGATGGTTTGGATAAGCCCACGGTAATTCGCAATAAAACCGAAAATCGGGAAGCGCGTTTCGGAGCTCAACCTAAAAAAGACATGGACCTGGAATATTTGGACATTCCTGCTTTCTTAAGGCGTCAGGCTGATTAAACACCAGGCGCAGAAAAGTTTGGCCAATATGCCGGCCGCTGTTAAAAGACTTGGTGAGAAATTTTAATTAGCGCTAAGGTGTAGAATCCATAAAATGAAAACGTCGCTCTTTTCGTTTGTAAGTAGCGCCATGAATTTTCATGGCGTGGCTGCATTCGAACGCATGGGCGTTTGGGTGAGGTGAGCAGGAAATTGAAAATCATCGACGAACTGAGCCGCGGCAAATGGTCTCATCCCCTTTCTTTGGGTTTGATTATGATAAGATGTCATTTTCAGGCCCATCTCAATAAGGCTTTATTTATTTTATGATTAAACAGCGAACTTTAAAAAATACGATTCGGGCAACCGGTGTGGGATTGCATACGGGCCATAAAGTTTATCTGACCTTACGGCCAGCCGAGCCTAATACCGGCATTCGTTTTCGTCGGGTTGATTTGCCTGAGCCGGTAACTATACAGGCAACACCGGGTAATGTTGGCGAAACAGTCTTGTCAACGACGCTAGTTTCGGGAAAGGTTAAAATTTCGACGATTGAGCATTTGCTATCTGCTTTCGCCGGACTCGGCATTGATAACGCGATTATTGATGTTAGCGCCGCTGAGGTGCCGATCATGGACGGTAGCGCAGGGCCTTTTGTATTTTTATTGCAATCGGCGGGTGTCGAAGAGCAGGATTATCCTAAGCAGTATATCCGCATCAAGCGTAGCGTTAGAGTTGAGGACGGTGATAAATGGGCAGAGTTCAATCCGTTCGACGGTTTTAAAGTGACTTTTACCATCGATTTTGAACACCCTGCGTTCAAAGATCATCTTAAGACCGCAACGATGGATTTTTCCTCGACAACTTTTGTTAAGGAAGTCAGTCGCGCGCGCACCTTTGGTTTTATGAAAGACATCGAAATGTTGCGTCGTAACAATCTGGCTTTAGGCGGTAGTCTTGAAAATGCGATAGTCGTTGATGAAAGCAAAATTCTTAATGAAGACGGCTTGCGTTACGCCGATGAATTTGTCAAACACAAGATTCTCGATGCGATTGGCGATTTATATTTACTTGGCCATAGTCTGATTGGTGAGTTTACCGGTTATAAGTCTGGTCATGGCTTGAACAATAAATTATTGCGCACTTTGCTTAAAGACAAAGATGCCTGGGAAATGGTTTCGTTTGCTGACGAAGATGATGCGCCTATTTCATTTATGCGTTCAGTTCAGGCTCACAGGCCGGCTGCCTGATGCATTGCTCCCTCCATCGTATTTTCGTTGGAAGGGGCAATAATAGGTTTTATCTCTCGCTAATAACACCAAAATCGAGTTTAGCGATTAGTTTAGCTTTATGTGGGTTTTGAAGTTTCTTCACAGTGTTTGTGTTTTATTGTGTTAGTGAGCTTGAGTAATGCCGCGGCCAAGTCATTGTCAGATTCTTTGGCTAAACAAAATGTCTGCATTTTGGCCAAGTTTTCCGGTGAAGGTGGATTTGCCCGCTCTGCTTGAGCCTGGCTTGGGCCGACAGGTTTAGATAAAGTTTTAACTTGAACTGACAGGCCGGATTTTTTTACCAGAGCGCCAACCGAGCTAATTATGGCTCTGTCGTAAAAACGCAATTGGCTTGCCCAGTTGGCTGAGTCGGTGTAAATGAGTAGTTTGTTGTCTGCTACAAGGCTATGGAGAACATGAGCGGCGAGATGATCGGGCAGATTTTTTCGGGTTGCCTGTAAGAGTAACTGTTGATGTTTTGCTTGTCCGTCAAAATAATCGAATAAGCGATTAGTAAAGGTCAAGGCTTTTTTAAATGAAACGGGCTTATGCATCGGGCTTTTTGCATCATGAAGGAGGCGAAATTTTCTATCAACGGCACCACTCGGCAATCAGACGTCGGCACTCATGACGCCATTGGCAATCCACTTCGGTGCATATCATATCAGCATCGAGACGAAAACAGGGGCGGTGGTGTGTATGGTGTTGGATGGCTTGAATCAGTTGGGTGCAATCGGTCATGGTTTCTGATTTTTCTACACCAAGCGATTTTGCCAGGTGCTGTAGGCCGCTTATCGTCATGCCACCGTCTTCATCGCAGGCCGTCCTAAAAAGACCAATGGCCATGGTTTGATAATCTTGTTCGGCCGCCAACCAATCGTCCAATTCTTTACCGGGTGCGAAGTTTCTGGTCTTTGCTTTGAAATAAGCGGCTTCTGAAACCCATTGATGGCGCGAAATATTTACCATTATTATCAAAATTGAGTGGTTTTGGTTTTTGTATCAGCTTTAGCGTTTTGTCGCCAATATTCTAGCGCTTTAGTAAAGCGGTTTCATGTTATCTGGTTAGATAAAATGGATTGAGATTGTTCAATCGGCTAAAAAATATTTTGATCAGTGTTACAGGTAAAATTAATGCGCCTGCTGAACGATTTTTGTTAAAAGCAAGGCGAATAAATTATGACATTGTCATATTTCTGTCATATTGATTCATTACTCTGGTAGTACTAAAAAGAACTTTTTATTTGTAATTGAGACTTGTTTATGAACTTACCTTTTAAAACAAAAAATATCTGTGCAGCGCTCGGTTTGGTTTCTGTTGTGCTTTTCGCAACTACAGTGCAGGCTGCGCCATCAGTTGATGCAGCGATTCCAGACTATCAGAAAGCCAGCGGCATATCGGGCAATTTGTCGAGCGTCGGGTCGGATACACTGGCGAATCTGATGACGCTCTGGGCGGAGGCGTTTAATCGCGAGTATCCGAATGTCAATATACAGATTCAAGCGGCTGGCTCGTCAACAGCGCCCCCTGCATTGACTGAAGGCACTTCGAATCTGGGGCCAATGAGCCGGGAAATGAAGGATGACGAACTGGAGGTCTTTGAAGACAAATATGGCTACAAACCAACAGCTATTCCAGTCGCGGTCGATGCCTTAGCGGTTTTGGTCAACAAGGACAACCCTATTAAAGGGCTCGCTATGGAGCAAGTCGATGCGATCTTTTCTTCGACCAATAAATGTGGCGCCGCAGACAGCATAGAGAAATGGGGCGATGCCGGTGTGGCGGAATGGGGCGCTAAAAGCATTCAATTGTACGGCCGTAACTCGGTGTCTGGTACCTATGGCTATTTTAAAGAACATGCTTTATGCAAAGGCGATTTCAAAAGCAATGTTAACGAGCAGCCGGGTTCTGCTTCAGTGGTTCAGTCTGTGACTACGTCTGTCAATGGTATTGGTTATTCCGGTATGGGTTATACCACGTCGGGAGTAAAAATGGTGCCTCTAGCCAAAAAAGGCGGTAAAACTTTTGTTGAAGCCACGCCGGAAAATGCAATCAATGGCACTTATCCGTTAACGCGCTATTTGTATGTTTATGTCAACAAAAAGCCGAATCAACCGTTGCCGCCATTGGAAAATGAATTTATTAAGCTGGTATTATCGAAAACCGGTCAGCAGGCCGTGATTAAAGATGGCTATATTCCATTGCCGGCCAAGGTGCTAGATAAAGTGTTGGCTGGTTTGAAATAAAAAAGAGCCTTTTTCGAACAAGTTAAGCATGCATAGGTTAACCTTGGTCACTTAATCGCGTTTTTGATTGTTTAATTATAAAGTTGGCCGAGCTTCGTCTAACGAAGCTCGGCCGATTTTTTTTAGGATTTTTGTTATATCATTGTCACATTTCAACATTAGAATCACGGCAGTCATGCAAAAAAATTATAGGCTTAGCTATGGAAAAGTCAGAAGATAGCTTTCATCAGTGTTGGCGGCTAATCAAAGACGCAATGGCGCGTTACGGTGTGATCGCGGGCGGCTTGGGTGTGATCGTAGCCATTATATTGATTTTCTTTTATTTGCTGTATGTTGTATTGCCGTTGTTTTTATCGGCGTCTGCAGAGCCGGCGAATAAATATCCGCTTGCTGAAAGCTCATTGGGCCAAACCTGGTTGTTGGCCATTGAGGAACAGAATGAAGTGGCGGCGCGCTTTACTAGCGCGGGCAAGGTCATCTTTTTTGAAATCGCCACCGGTAAAACAATTTCGGCGCAATCGCTCGTTTTGCCGCAAGGAGCGCGTATTACCAGTTTCGCTCAAGGTAGCCCGGCCAGTGAGGGCGCGGTTATTTATGGTTTGTCGGATGGTCGTGCGCTTGTGGTAAAACCTGAATACCAGGTCACTTACCCGAATAATCAACGCTTGATCAGTCCTTCGCTAAGCTATCCATTGGGCGAACAGGCGTTGGAAATTGATAAAACCGGCGCTGCGTTGGAGAAGGTCGCTGTTAGAACTGGCGACGAGTCAACAACCATTGTAGTAAAAACGGCTGATAAGCCCCCTGGAATCAGTAAGATTTTGCTGACTTCTTTGGTCAAAGAACAATCCTTATTTGCGGAAGAAACTGCATTAGCTCGAACCGACGCTGTTTTGGATATGTCTGCAGCCGATATTGATACTATTTTAATCGATAAAGAAGACCGAGATCTTTATCTGATCAATAAGGACGGTCAGCTCAGCAATTTTGATATTAGCGATAAAAGCGCGCCGGTCATTAAGCAGAATCAAAATATCGTAAGCGCGGGTCAATCCATTACCAGTGTGGCATTTTTAAATGGCGATCTTTCTTTGCTGATTGGGGATTCGGCCGGTTGGGTGTCTCAGTGGAGTCGAGTCAAAGATACGTTAAATCGCCCGGCGATACAAAAGATTCGCGCTATCAAGGTTTCGGACAAAGCGATCGTCTCGATTAATCCAGAGCAGCGGCGAAAAGGTTTTATGACGATTGATGCGGATGGTTTAATGGGCATCTACCATACCACGGCTGAAAGAAAACTGATCGGGCGTCAGATTACCGATGCGGCACCGGTGGCGGCGGCTTTATCGCCTAGAGCAAATGCATTGTTGTTGCAAGCAGTCGATGGCTCGATGCACTATTGGCGTATTGAAAATGAGCATCCCGAAGTGTCGTTCAGGTCGCTTTGGCAAAAAGTTTGGTATGAAAGTTATCGAAAGCCCGATTACATTTGGCAGTCATCTTCAGCCAGCAGCGATTTTGAGCCGAAATACAGCTTGATACCTTTGGTTTTCGGCACCTTGAAGGCAGCCTTTTACGCCATGCTGGTGGCGATTCCACTGGCTTTGATGGGAGCTATTTATACCGCCTATTTTATGTCGCCGGTAATGCGGCAAGCGGTAAAGCCGACCATTGAGTTGATGGGGGCGCTGCCGACGGTTATTTTAGGGTTTTTGGCTGGTTTGTGGTTGGCGCCGATAATTGAAAAATATCTGGCGGGTATTTTTTCATTATTTTTGATATTACCGCTTAGCGTTATGCTGTTCGCTTATTTATGGCTGTATTGTCCCAAAGCGATTAAACAAAAAATACCTGAAGGCTGGGAAGCGGCGCTATTAATACCGGTGATATTAGGTGCCGGCTGGTTTGCGTTTGCTGTCAGTATTCCGTTGGAGAGCCTGCTGCTTCATGGCACTTTGCGTGAATGGATGAGCCGGGAATGGAGTATCGGCTATGATCAGCGCAATGCGTTAGTAGTTGGCATTGCGATGGGTTTTGCGGTGATTCCAACGATATTTACGATCGCCGAAGATGCCATTTTCAGCGTACCCAAGCATTTAACGGTAGGATCTTTGGCTTTGGGCGCTACACCTTGGCAAACTCTTGCGAAAGTTGTATTGCTGACGGCGAGTCCGGGAATTTTTTCCGCAATCATGATTGGCTTTGGCCGGGCGATCGGAGAGACCATGATTGTTTTGATGGCTACCGGTAATACGCCGGTAATGGATTTCAGTATTTTTCAAGGACTTCGCACATTGGCCGCGAATATTGCCGTTGAAATGCCAGAATCTGAAGTAGATAGCACGCATTACCGGGTCTTGTTTTTAGCTGCTCTGGTGTTGTTTTTATTTACCTTTGTGTTTAACACGCTTGCCGAAATCGTTCGCCAGCGCTTACGCGAAAAGTACAGTTCATTATGATTAAGTTATGGTTTAAAAGCGGCTCGCCGTGGATATGGTTGAATGCCGCCGCTGTTAGCACTTGTTTGATCATGGTTATTACGGTTTTAGCAATGACCGCGGTGCGCGGAGTGGGGCATTTTTGGCCGGCGCAAGTTTATCAATTCAGCTATCAGGAAGACGATGGTCAAGTAAAAGCGCTGATTGCTGAACAAATAGACACGACGATAACGCCTGCGGCGATGGCGAAAGCCAGCGGTTTTAAAATGGCTGATGACGAGGAAACGCTCGTACAATATCAGCTTAAAACCGGTAATCGTGATGTTTCTGGGAGCGATTTTCGCTGGATACAAGAACGTTATGTTAAACAAAAATCGGCGCCTGCGGATTTAATGGTGGTGGAACGGAGAGAATGGGGTAATTTCTATGGCCGTTTAATCGCCGTTAAAGAAAATGGCGCTATGATTGCGTCTGCGGATCAAGCCTGGCCAGTTGTGCAAGAAAAGTTAGAAAGTGTGCTGACAACCGTTGAACAAATTGCGCATATCGAGAAAAAACAGATTGGCGCAGTTAACTATGGCTTGGAACGTTTGCGCCTTAAAGAAAAGAAATTGCAATTGGAGAAACGATGGAGCGAAGCTGAAAAGAAAGGCATTGCGAATGAAAAAAGGGCGCTAGATGTTCAGTATAAACAACTCCAAGACCAGTTGAGCGAGTTATACCAGCAAATCAGAAAGCATAGCTTGGCCATAACAACCGATAGCGGCACTGAAGTCGACATTCCACTGGCGAAAGTGGTTCGCATTTACCAACCGAATGCGATGAGCCTGGTCGATAAAATCGGCTTTTATGGTGTGAAAGCGGCGGAATTTTTAACCGATGATCCTCGCGAAGCGAATACCGAAGGCGGTATTTTTCCCGCTATTTTCGGCACGATCATGATGGTGATTATTATGTCGATCATCGTTACTCCCTTTGGCGTGATTGCGGCCGTGTATTTGCGTGAATACGCCAAACAAGGTTTTACCACGCGCTTGATCCGTATTGCGGTTAATAATTTGGCCGGCGTGCCTTCGGTTGTTTACGGCGTTTTTGGCTTAGGTTTTTTTGTGTACATTTTAGGCGGCAAGATCGATCAGCTGTTTTATCCCGAAGCTGCGCCAGCGCCAGTATTTGGCACACCGGGCTTATTATGGGCCTCGATTACACTGGCTTTGCTGACTTTGCCGGTAGTCATTGTGTCGACAGAGGAAGGGTTAGCACGAATTCCTAAATCAATACGGGAAGGCAGTTTGGCTTTGGGAGCTACTAAATTCGAAACCTTGTGGTTGACTGTATTGCCGATGGCAAGTCCTGCGATGATGACCGGATTAATTTTGGCGGTCGCTAGGGCTGCTGGCGAAGTTGCGCCTTTGATGCTGGTGGGCGTGGTCAAATTGGCGCCCACCTTGCCATTGGATGGCAATTTCCCTTTTGTGCATCTGGATAGAAAATTCATGCATTTGGGGTTTCATATTTATGATGTTGGCTTTCAGAGTCCGAACGTAGAAGCGGCCAGACCACTCGTTTATGCAACGGCGTTGTTATTGGTTTTGGTTATTGTTGGACTGAACTTGGCGGCCATAGTTATTAGAAATAATTTGCGTGAAAAATATCGCGCGTTGGAAGGTTAAAAATGTCGGCACAGAATGTTCGCACTCATGCGATTGACATCAATTCTATCGTTCGTGGTCAAAATAAAAAAACGCCTGAACCGCCTGAAACTTGTATCAAAGTAGAAAACCTGAATCTGTATTATGGCGAAAAGCAGGCCTTGCATAATATCAATATGGAAATGCCGAAGAAAAAAGTGACCGCCTATATTGGACCCAGCGGTTGCGGCAAGTCGACACTGCTGCGTTGTATTAACCGAATGAATGATCTGGTTGACAGCGCGCGCATCGAAGGCAGAATTCTGTTGGACAATCAGAATATTTATGACAAGACGGTTAATGTTGCAGCCTTAAGAAGGCGTGTCGGTATGGTGTTTCAAAAGCCCAATCCCTTCCCCAAATCGATTTTTGAAAATGTAGCCTATGGCTTGAGGATTCAGGGTATCAATGACAAGCGCATTCTTGAAGAAACGGTCGAAAATGCGCTGCGCGGCGCTGCTTTATGGGATGAAATGAAGGATCGTCTTAATGATAATGCGTTAGGCATATCAGGTGGACAACAGCAGCGTTTGGTAATTGCCAGAGCGATCGCTATCGAACCGGAGGTGCTGCTATTGGATGAACCGGCCTCGGCGCTAGATCCGATTTCGACGTTAAAAATAGAAGAGTTAATCAATGAGCTGAAAGGTAAATATACTATTGTTATTGTCACGCACAATATGCAGCAAGCAGCGCGCGTGTCTGATTACACGGCTTTTATGTATATGGGCGAATTGATTGAAATTGGGACTACCAGCGAATTGTTTACCAATCCGAAAAAAAAACAGACCGAAGATTATATTACCGGAAGGTATGGCTAACTTAGGAGTCAATAATGGACAATAGCAAAATCGGGCATCATATTTCTGGCCAATTTAATAAGGAGCTGGAAGATATACGGAATAAAGTGCTCACGATGGGTGGGCTTGTCGAACAGCAGATTGAGTTGGCGGTTCAGTCTTTTATCACTGGCGATGCGGAAATGGCTGAGCAGGTGATGCGCCAGGACAATGATGTCGATGTTCAACAAATGGAAATTGATTTGGAATGCACGCAAATATTGGCCTTGCGTCAGCCGGCTGCGTTTGATTTGCGGTTATTGCTCACGGTTATTAAAGTCATTAATGAACTTGAAATTGTCGGCGACTTGGCCGAACGAATTGCCCGTATGGCTATTCAGGTGTCCGATATTGAAGGAAAGTATGTGCAGTTTTATGAAATGCAACACATGGCTGATTTGGTCAAAGGCATGTTGCATGATGCACTGGATACTTTTGCCCGAATGAATATTGATGAAATTACCCGTATTACCGGCCTTGACGAAAGTGTCGATCGTGAGTACGGCAGTATTATTAGGCAATTGATTACGCATATGATGGAAGATCCGAGAAATATTACCCGGACGTTGAATATCTTATGGACGGTTCGGGCGCTCGAAAGAATTGGCGATCACGCTTGTTATATCTGCCAACACCTGATTTACATGGTCAGGGGTGAAGACGTTCGGCATTTGAGTCAGCAGGAACTGGAGCAAAAAGTTAAAAAATAGCCCCTCAGCCTCAACGCCGGAGCGCCTGTGTTTCGGCGGTGTTGGAACATCACGAATGACCGGACAGGTGTAATCCTGTCCGCTTGCTCAACCAATAGGTTGAACGACGCCTATCTTATCTAGTTGGTGCGGAATCTGTTAGCGTTTGAAATTTTTCAGATAGGCTGAGATTTCGTCTCCGAGAACGACATAAATCACATAAGCGAAAAAAGCGACGGTTAAAAGATAGATAATAGTTGCCATAGCTTTGCCTCTGAAAAAAAGAAGAGCCGAAAAAGGGTTTTAATTTGACGTCAACTATACCAGAAGCAGGCGCAGTGGTTTCGAAAAAATCACCAAGCACAGAAAAAGTATTTTTCTTGTCGGTTATCCGTAGCGCCTTAGCGATGGAAAGTAAAGAAAATTTGGTCCGGGTCCGAAATCGTATACAGTATGCAACGGTTGATGAAAGCAATTGTCGAATTTGACGAGAACAGTCTACTCAACCGGCGCCATTATGGTTTTTGATCAATACACAAAACGAGGGCGAAATCATGAAAATACGCATAACGTTACTTACGCTCATTGCTCTGGCGTTTAATCCGCTGAATTTAGCGTTTGCCGCTGATGCTGAAGCGGGTAAAACTATTTTTAGCAATAATTGCTCAGGTTGCCATAACAATGGCTTAAATGTCATTGCACCAGAGAAAACTTTACAAAAAGCGGTATTGGAAAAAAATGGTATGTTTTCCAAGGAGGCCATTATTAAACAAGTCACCAAGGGTAAAAGTCCAATGCCAGCCTTTGGCGGTCAGTTAAGTGTCAGCGATATTGAAAATGTTGCGGCTTATGTATTGAAAATGGCTAATTCGGGCTGGAAATAACAACTCTGCTGCGTTGAGCTAATCGGTATAAATTTTGGTTGAAAACGCAGCAGCTCATTTCACGGCGATTTTTCAGGGTTCAAACAATTGTTGCGCGGCTGAAAGGTAGGCAAGGCGCATTTGATTTTTGCTTTGGTGCGGGTTTCTGTTAAGTGACTTGATCAAATGACTTCCAGCGAAAATCAAAATGTGAAGTAAACCACAAAACGGTCAGAGTCTTAAAAAAACATTAAAGTTTCAAAAGTGGTAGTCGATAACTAAGACAAAGGCGGGGAAAAATCGAAAGATATTCCTCGAAACTTTCAAAACAGCCAGCTATTTTGGCGGGGTTTTTTTTCTTAGGAGAGCTATCATGCCACAAACTATTAATACTAATGTTGCTTCATTAAATGCGCAACGTAATCTGAATACATCTCAAATATCATTATCCACTTCGTTGCAACGGTTATCTTCAGGTTTGCGTATCAATAGCGCGAAAGATGACGCTGCGGGTTTGGCGATTAGTGAACGCTTCAGCACTCAAATTCGTGGTAATGAGCAAGCTGCGCGTAATGCTAATGATGGCATCTCGTTAGCACAAACTGCTGAAGGCGACTTGGAGCAAATCGGCAGCAACTTGCAACGGATCCGTGAGCTGGCGGTGCAGGCGTCGAACGCCAGCAATAGCGCCAGTGACCGCCAATCCATCAATAATGAGGCAACTCAATTAATCGCTGAAATTGACCGTGTTGCGACTGCTTCCTCGTTCAACGGCGCCAAGTTGCTGGATGGCACATTCACAGCACAAACTTTCCAGGTCGGCGCCAATAATACTACCAGTGACCGGATTACCATTACATCGATTCACAGTGCGCGCTCAAGTGCATTAGGCGTAGGATCAGGCTCAAGCTATTCAACTTCGGTTGCGGGTGTGGCTGTGGGCGCAACAGCTCTTACCGCAGGTGCCTTGGCGATTAACGGTTATCAAGTTGGTGCGGCGGTCAGCGATGGTGTATCGTCTAATACTTCTAGCGCCAGCGGTATTGCCGTTGCAGCAGCGATCAATGCGATCAGCGGTCAAAGTGGCGTGACTGCAACAGTTGGCCAAACGACTACTACCGGCACAACAGTAACTGGCTTTGCTACTGCATTGGTGGCCGGTGATGTTTTGATCAATGGCGTTGATATCGGTGCTGTTGCTGCAGCCGGCACGGCAGCGGAAAGAGGCGGGCAGGTCGCCGCCGCCATTAACGCGAAAACGTCGCAAACAGGTGTTACTGCGACCTTTAATACTACTACTGGCGCTGTAGCGTTGACAGCAGCCGATGGCAGAAATATTGACGTCACAACGACGGCTAACGCTACTGCAGTAAGAACTGGCTTAGGCAGTGGTGGTGCGGGCACAACAGTAACACGCTCATCAGTAACCTTGAGTTCAACCAGCTCTGCCGGCATCACCATTTCTGATTTGGCTGGCACGGGTGCAGCCGCTTCTGGTCTGACTGTGGGTTATACCGCGGCAACAGCGACTGCAGGCGCCGGTGTTTCGTCGCTTAATTTGACCACGGCAGCCGGTGCTCAGTCAGCGTTGGCAACCTTAGATGCCGCAATTAACACTATTAACACGACACGGGGTGCTTTGGGTGCTTATCAAAACCGCTTCGAATCAACTGTGGTTAGTTTGCAAACCACGACTGAAAACTTGTCGGCTTCTCGCAGCCGGATCAGAGATGCTGACTTCGCTAAAGAAACCGCCAATTTGACCAGAGCGCAAATTCTGCAACAAGCTGGCACGGCGATATTGTCACAAGCGAATCAATTAGGACAAGGCGTATTAAGTCTTTTGAGATAAGGGTTGAACTAACAATAGCCCGGCTTTCTACCGGGCTATTGTTGTTCTTCTTGCAAATATGTAAGTGGAGGTCGAAATGGACATTAATACCAATGTTTCACAACAGTCGCCTACGACGGTTTCAGCTATAAAAGCTGCAAGCGGTAAGGCGTCTGCTGACGCACCGGTCCCGTTCGAGGTGGATGTAGTTAGTAAAACAGCGCTTAGATTGACTGGAAATAACAGCGTAACACAGCTTAAAGTAAAGGATAGCAATGATAAGGATGGCATTAATTTGAAGAAAGCCGTTGATGATCTAAACGATTTCATACAAAACACCCATAGGGATTTACAGTTCAGTATCGATGACAAGAGCGGCACACTGATCGTGAAAGTCATTGACTCTAAAACTGAGAAAGTCATCCGGCAAATACCGAATGAAGAAACGCTTAGGTTAGCGAGAAGCTTAGCGGAAGATAAAAGTGATGCGACACTGAATATTTTTAGCTCAAGGGCTTAATTCTGATGTTTCGCTATACTTAACGCTTTATGATTAGGAGCAATAACAATGGCTGCAATCACATCCGCAGGAGTAGGTTCAGGTCTGGACATTGAAGGCCTGGTGTCAAAGCTGGTTTCTGCAGAAGGCCAGCCTGCGACGTTGCGGTTGGCGAAAAAAGAAGCTGTTTTACAAGCGACGGTGTCTGCTTTGGGAAACCTAAAAAGCGGACTTTCTTCATTTCAGACCAGTGTCCAAGGATTAAAGGATTTATCGGCTTTTCAAGCGCGTAAAGCCACGTCAAGCAGCGAAAGCTTGTTTACCGTGTCGGCTACGGACGCTGCGGTTGCTGGTAGTTACGCAATAAAAGTTGAACAGTTAGCAAAAGCAGCAAAAATACGTTCTGTCGATTTTTCCAGTGATACAGCGCTGGTTGGCGCTGGCTCTTTGGCAATAAGTTTGGGAACCGATTCGTTTAATTTCACTGTGGCTGCTGATACGACGTTGGCTGGCATTCGTGATGCGATAAATAAAGCGACTAATAACCCTGGAATTTCGGCCGCTCTTGTTAATGCCGATAGTGGCACCCAACTTGTCCTCACTTCAAGTGTGGTTGGCGCTTCTAAAACCATCGGCATTGTCGCTACTGATTCTGATGCTAACGATGGAAAAGATTTGACACTTTTGGCGACAGCTAATTTTGCCAGCGTTCAGGCGCCTCAAGATGCAATAATTTACGTCGATCAACAGAAGGTTACGCGCAACAGCAATAGCTTTTCCGATGTTATTACCGGCGTTACGCTGAATCTCAAGTCTGCGGATGTTAACTCAACGGCGACCTTAAATGTGAGTTTAGACAAAGATTTGGTCAAGACAAAGGTTAATGATTTTGTTAAGGCTTACAACTCTTTAGCGGGTACTATTGCTAATTTATCCAGTTTTGATCCAGTTGCCAAAAAAGGTGGACCGCTTTTTGGAGATTCGACTTTGCACGGCGTGCAAAGTCAGCTTCGTCAAGCTTTATCAAACCCGGTATCAGGGGCGACAAGTTTTGCAACGCTGGCCGAAATTGGAATTAAAACCAATAAAAAGGGTGAGCTGGAAGTTAATTCCAGCAAACTTGATTCAGTCATCGCTTCAGATTTTCAAGCAATATCACAACTTTTTGCCTCTGCCGATGGCTTGGCAAAGCGGTTTGATAGCGTTTTGAATAATTACTTGTCTGCTAATGGGTCGTTAACCTCTCGTGTCGATGGTGTACAAAAGCAGATAAGTAACATTGATGATCAAAGGGATCGCTTAAATATTCACTTAATAGCTGTGGAAACGCGTTATCGCAAACAATTTACCGCTATGGATGCTTTAGTCGGGCAATTGCAAGCGACCGGCTCGTTCTTGACTCAACAGTTGAGTAGCTTGTCTGGCTCAGATGGGTCGTCAAATTAAAATCAAGCTTGATATAAGCACCGTTCAGTTTGGACGGAGTTATTAATCTTAATTTAAAAAGTTTTTGTTAAAACTGCCGGCTGATACGTTTCGGCGTTGTAATTCAGAAATGATCAAAATGGAGATATCGAAATGAATGCTAGATTAGCCATGAATCAATATAAACAAATCGGCGTGCATAGTGCAGTTATGGATGCAACACCCCATCGGTTGGTGCAGATGTTAATGGAAGGGGTTTTGGAAAAAATTGCCTTGGCTAAAGGCAATATTGCGCGTAATGAAATTGCCAAAAAAGGCGAAAATATCAGTAAGGCTATTACAATAGTGGGCGGCTTGCACGCAGCCCTAAATAAGCAAGTTGGCGGTGAACTGTCTGAAAACTTGAGCAGTCTGTATGACTATATGTCAAGAAGGCTGATAATGGCTAATCTTCGAAGTGATGATGTGATTCTGGATGAGGTTGCCAATTTGATGCTTGAAGTTAAAGCGGGTTGGGATGTTATTCCTGATTTATTAAAAAATTAACTTATTTGGGCTTGGCTTGGGGTAAACAGCGCATTTTACAGTTTATTTTTCTAAATGAATGATCGTTCAGTCAATATAGAGCAGCTTTTATTGCTAAGTCGAACCATGCTTGACCTTGCCAAATCGGGTTTGTGGGACGAGGTAGTTGCGCTGCAAACCGAAAGGATCGAGTTATTCAGCCAATTGTTTCGAACGCCGCCTTTATCTAAGCAAGCGTCTTCCGTTATTGAAGGGATTAAAGTTATTTTAACGTTGGACAAAGAACTAATAGCGTTAGGAGTTGAAGAAAAAGAACAACTGCAAGACGTTTTACTGCATATCGAACAAGGCAAAAAAGCAGTCAAAGCCTATGTTTCTTGAATTGACTAACGATGCAAGATGATTTCAAGTACAAGCTTGCTGCCAAAGTAAGCCAACAGCAGCGAGATAAAGCCACACAGCGTCCATTTAATTGCGGTAAGGCCACGCCAGCCGTAACGCCACCTACCTATCAGTAGTCCCGAAAAAATTATCCACGCCAGTATCGACAGCACGGTTTTATGGACGAGATGCTGAGCAAATAGATCCTCAATAAAGATAAAACCGCTGAACAAGGCTATCGATAAAAACGCAACGCCTGTTCCAAGCATTTGAAATAACAGCGATTCCATGGTTTGCAGCGGCGGCATTGAGAGAATTAATCGCTTGGGTTGGTGGCGCTTAAGCTGCCGATCTTGAAAGGCCAGTAATATGGCTTGTAAGGCGGCGATGTTTAACAAGCTAAAAGCAATAATGGAAGTCAAGATATGTGTATTCATTGCCCAACTGTTAATTCGTAGAGCATGAGACTGCTCGGGAAAATTTAGATCCATCATGAGCATGATCGCTGTTAGAGGAAATAAAACAAGACCAAGTTTTTCGACTGGCTTGTTGATGGCTGCGACTAACAAGACCAGGGTCACTACCATCGCGACTAATGAGGCGGTGCTGAAGAAACTAAAGTTGAAGCTTTGGCTTTGGTAAAAATTAATGCCGATATAAATGCCATGACTACAGACGCCCAACCAGGCCGCACAGAGTGAATTTAATATTCTGTGCTTTTGTGGGCGCGCGGCCGAATTTTTTTGGATTTGCTGGATTATGAACAAGGTAGCGCCGATGTAGGAGCCAACTGAAAATAAGGCGACAGCATTAATAGTCATTAGTAATCGTATTGAGTTAGGCAGTAAGGCTCCAGCGGTAGTCATTTTGCTGGTCGGATACGCATTATTGTTCTCAGGTGACGGTGGTGGGTGCAATGGGGTTGACGGCTATGGTAATATAACTAGTTGATTCGTCCTAGTGTATATCTAAAATTTACTTTGATTGCGGCTTTTAAAGAGATCGACAGCCGATGGCTACTAGTGTTCGCTATCGGGTAACAGAGAATCCATGCGTATGTTTGGATTTTGAATGGATAGTTTAATTTTTAATAGTAGAAAAAATCTATGTTTGATAACTTAACCGATCGATTAAGTGGCGCGCTAAAGACTCTTAAAGGACAAGGCCGTTTGACCGAAGACAATATCAAGGACGCATTACGAGATGTGCGGATGGCCTTGTTAGAGGCTGATGTGGCGCTGCCCGTCGTAAATGGGTTTATCACTCGAGTCAAGGAAGGGGCGCTAGGCCAGGAAGTTCAGTTGAGCTTGTCGCCGGGTCAGGCCATGATTAAATTGGTTCAGGCTGAGCTGATTCGAGTAATGGGCGAGGCGAACGAAGCGCTTAATCTTAAAGCTGTTCCGCCCGCGATTGTCTTGATGGCGGGTTTGCAGGGTGCCGGTAAAACGACCACAGTAGGTAAATTAGGGCGCTGGCTTCAGGAGAGCCAAAAGAAAAAAGTGGGTGTTGTCAGTGTTGACGTTTACCGTCCTGCTGCGATCAAGCAATTACAGACACTCGCCAATGACCTTTCGCTGGAGTTTTTTGACAGCGATTTGGCGCAAAAACCAGTTGAAATTGCAAAGAACGCGATAGAAGCAGCTAAAAAGAAGTTTCTCGATGTCGTTATCATCGATACGGCGGGTCGTTTGCATGTCGACGACGAGATGATGGACGAAATCAAGGCGCTTCATGTGGCGATTAATCCGATCGAGACTTTGTTTGTTGTTGACAGCATGACGGGTCAGGATGCGGCAAATACAGCAAAAGCTTTTAATGACGCACTGCCATTGACCGGCGTTATTTTGACTAAGGCCGATGGCGATGCACGGGGCGGTGCGGCTTTGTCGATACGCTATATCACCGGCAAGCCGATTAAATTTATCGGGGTTGGTGAAAAGGCCAATGCTTTGGAGCCCTTTCATCCAGATCGCCTGGCTTCCCGAATTTTGGGTATGGGCGATGTGCTGAGTCTGATTGAAGAGATTGAGCAAAAAGTCGATAAAGAAAAAGCGCAAAAGTTGGCTCGGAAAATTCAAAAAGGTAAAAGCTTTGATTTTGATGATTTTCGAGAGCAGTTGCTGCAAATGCAAAATATGGGGGGCGTTAGCTCAATGTTGGATAAATTGCCTGGCGTCAATAGCATTCCTCAGGCGATGAAGGACCAAGTGAACGATAAAATGTTGGCGCGCCAAATAGCCGTCATTAATTCGATGACCAAGCAGGAAAGGCGTTTTCCTGATTTGATCAAAGGCAATCGGAAAAAACGGATTGCCGCGGGCTGTGGTCAGGAAATACAGGATGTTAATCGCATTTTGAAGCAGTTTTTAATGATGCAGAAAATGATGAAGAAAATAAAATCAGGCAATATGGCTAATATGATTCGAGGCATAAAAAATAATGTTCGAGGCATGAGAAGGTAAATTGTAATAATTTTCTTCACAACCGATAGAATTCGCGTAGAATAGCCAGATTTAGCTTTATTTAATTATTGATTGAGGAAATTTTATGGTAACTATTCGACTTTCAAGAGGCGGCGCAAAAAATCGCCCTTTTTACCATGTTGTGGTAACGGATAGCCGAAATGGTCGCGATGGAAAATATATCGAACGTGTTGGTTTTTTTAATCCGATAGCGCGCGGCAATGAAGAAAGATTGCGTTTGGATAGTGAGCGTATCGCTTATTGGCAATCTCACGGTGCGCAAGCATCTGATCGTGTGGCGAGACTGATTAAAGACGCGCGCAAAGCAGCGGCTTGATTTTTGCTGTTTGGCTGAACCAAAAAATATATTGCTGGGTAAAATCTCTGGCGCTTTTGGTATAAAAGGCTGGGTTAAGGTTATGTCGCACACCGATCCGAAGGAGAATATATTCAACTATTCTCCTTGGTGGTTAAAGAAAGGAATTGAAAGTAAAACGCTGAAAGTGAGCGGTGGAAAACTACAAGGCCAGACGCTTGTAGCGCATCCTGAAGGATTGACGGATCGAGATCAGGCGGCGGCTTTGGCAGGATGGGAAATATGGATAGCTTCAAATCAATTACCGCCGGCAAAAAATGGCGAATATTATTGGTCTGACCTAATTGGTTTGAAAGTTGAAAATCTGCAAGGCGATTGTTTGGGTCAAATTAGCGGATTACTAGAGACCGGTGCCAATGATGTTGTTATCGTTAAGGGCGAACGAGCGCGCGCTATTCCATTTTTGCAAGGCCAAACAGTATTGGCGATTGACTTGGCTCAGGGTGTTATGAAAGTAGATTGGGACTCTGACTTCTAGCTTTGTGGCATGCGCTTTGATGTCGTAACCCTTTTTCCAGAAATGGTTGTTGCAGCCGCTCGATACGGTGTGACCGGAAGAGCGATCGAACGCAAAATGGTTGATTTGGCTGTGTGGAATCCTCGCGATTATACACATGACAAGCATAAAACAGTTGATGATCATCCTTACGGCGGAGGGCCTGGGATGGTGATGAAATATCAGCCTGTACATGATGCGCTGCGTGTTGCCAAGTTGCATGGCAAGGAAAATGCTAAGGTTGTTTATTTGAGCCCGCAAGGGAAGCCGATTACTCAAGCTTTATTGGCGGAGGTCTGCGGTTTGACACAATTGATTTTACTTGCCGGACGTTATGAAGGGATTGATGAGCGGGTAGTTGCGCTGGATTGTGACGAGGAGTGGTCCATTGGTGATTATGTTATTAGCGGCGGCGAGCTGGCTGCATTGATTGTGATTGATGCTATAACGCGTTTGTTGCCAGGTGTGCTTGGCGATGATAATTCGGCCAGACAAGATTCTTATATGAACGGGTTGCTTGATTATCCGCATTATACACGACCGGAACAATTAGACGGCGCTGCTGTGCCGAGTGTTTTGTTAAGCGGGAATCATGCTGATATCGAACGCTGGCGGATGAAACAAGCGCTTGGGCGGACTTGGCAAAGACGTCCTGATTTATTAAAAAAAAAGAAATTAACGGCAGAGCAGGAAAGACTGTTGCAAGAGTTTATTGTGGAATTAGTTTAAATAAGGTGTAGTCATGAGCAATATTATTGATATATTGGAACAAGAGCAGATGAAGCAAGTGCCCGATTTTGGTCCGGGCGATACAGTTTCTGTGCAGGTAAAAGTAAAAGAAGGCGATCGTGAAAGAATACAGGCTTTCGAAGGAATAGTCATTGCGAAGCGTAATCGGGGCCTGAATTCAGCTTTTACGGTTCGGAAAATATCTCACGGAACTGGCGTAGAACGAGTTTTTCAGACACATAGCCCACTGATTAGCGAAATTGTTGTTAAGCGCCGAGGCGATGTGCGCCGCGCTAAATTATATTTCTTGCGTGATTTGACCGGAAAAGCGGCGCGGATTAAAGAAAAACTTTAAAAAAACCGCGCTCGACTGAAAAGGCAGCATTCAGCTGCCTTTTTTATATAAAAAATTTAGGCCAGGACTTAGTGTTTCATGCAGACGAGGTTTTATTCGTCCAAGCTCGCTGTATTCGATGGTAAGATGTGTAAGGGGTTAGCTGAGATTAGGGTTTGTGCTGGAGCTAATTGGACAATTTGATGGCTATGTCGCTGGATTTTCTAAAACGTTTCTTTTCAAAAAAATTCAGAACAGCTTATTTTAATGCCCGGGAGTCGATAGGCGAGCATAAGCGAGCGATCGTTGTGCGCCAAGTTGAACAGGCCTGCTTGAGTTTGCAGGAAACCCGGAATGAATTTGAGGATGCGTTAAAACAATTAAAAATGCTGGCCTCGATCAGCGAAACCTCGTTGGATCATCGTTACCACTTGTTGAATCGGCAATACCAATTTTGCCGCGCTAAATCAGAAAATGTCAGTAGCAAGATCAGGGCTATAGAAGCTGTTACTGAAGCTTTGTTTTTGGAATGGGAAAAGGAGTTGAATGACTATACTAGCCGGGCTTTGCGCAACAGCAGTAAACAGCAATTAAAGACAGCTAGGCAAAATTACGCGCGCTTGATAAAAGCGATGCAGGCGGCTGAAAATAAAATTCAGCCTGTACTTTCAGCGTTTAAGGATCAGGTGCTTTATCTAAAGCACAACCTGAATGCTCGGGCAATAGCCGCTTTACAGCATGAGTTCATTGAAATTGGTATGGATATTACACATTTAATTAATGCTATGGAGCGAACGATTGCCGAGGCTAATCAGTTTGTATCGGTGCTTATTGATCAGAAAGCTTTGCCAAGTCCATAGGCGGGTTAAAGTTTATACAAAACGTCATTGGCTTTATCACGAGCGTCTTCTTTCTTTCGGGGCTTGCCGTTTTCTTGGTCGCTCCTTTCCTGAGCGAATTTGTTAATCATGTCTTCCCAGCTTGAATAGTTAGCGTAGGCGGCAAAGCCTTCGTTTTTACGTTGCTGATAAAGCTCTTTTCCTAAGGCTATAATTTCCGTAGGTGTTTTTCCATCAACCGCATCAAGGAATTCATCATTGTCTTTTTTGACGTCTCGAATCGTCCAATAAGACACCTCAAATTCGATGCGATCTTCAGCGGGTAAGCGTTCCTTTAGCATCTTTACGGATTTATTTGCCGTACGCAGATTATGGCCGTTGATTTCTTGCCCTTTACCGCAAGCAATCAGAGCGGCGCAGCACAGAACGCACAAGTAAGCGGGTAGATTTTTCATATCAAATAACCTCGATACAGCAAGCAGGTTGTCAGGTAATTGGTTATGCCGTAAGCAGCTTAGTACAGAGTAATCTTAAGAGTCCGTGTTAGTAGGAAACGGAGTTCTTGCTATTATGTAACCCCAAATTACCAAACTCAGTAAAATGGCCTGTTATTATAAACCCAAGCTCACATCTTATGCTGGAATTTATCCATTTGTTAAAACAGCGTTACCAAAGCCAAGCGCAACTGCTCACACATGAAAGCCATAAGGCAGTATATCAGCTACGCATAGACCAGCTAATTTTGGCTGAAGCATTTATCCGTAAAGGCCAGTCTGTCGAGTCGATGCTGAAGCCCATAGTGCAAATCGCAGTTGTTGGCCCGACTCAAGCTGGAAAGAGCTCGCTTGTGAATATGATGTTAAATGACACCTTGGCTGGGGTCAGTCCTTTAGCGGGTTATACCGCCCATCCCCAGGGTTTTTGCAAGGGCGTGACTGTTGCTGAATGCAGCGGCTTGCAGCGTTACTTTGGCCGTTTTCAACAAATGCCACTGAGTCAGCTAACAAAAAATCGTTATGATTGCTACGCGTTAACTGAAAGTAAACACGATTCTGGGTATTTGCCTCGCTGTGTTTTGTGGGATACGCCAGACTTTGATTCCATTGATTCGGCGCATTACCGGGAAGGCGTACTCAGAACAATCGCTTTAGCCGATATTATTATTTTGGCGCTTAGTAAGGAAAAGTATGCTGACCAATCCGTATGGGATTTGATGTCAGATCTCGAAGCCCTGCATCAACCTACCATTATTTGCTTAAACAAGCTCAGTGACGATTCGGAGGCTATACTCATTCGCTCATTAAAAGAGAAATGGAGCTTGGTGAGGAAAGATGCTTTCCCAAATGTTGTGCCCTTATATTATCAAAAGGCGATGGGCGCGCCTATTTGGCCGGATAATCAAAAAATGCTGATAAAAAACCTGGCTAAGCAAGTCGAGCCATCGGTCAAGAACTATAAAAGCAAGCATGCCCGATATGCGCAGGAGTTGTTGCAGAGACACTGGTCAGCTTGGCTGGAGCCAGTGCATATTGAGCATCAGGCGCTCAAGGAATGGCGTGAGCTGGTCGATTTAATGCTTAAGCGAGCCATGGAAAATTACCGGCGCGATTTTTTAAATCATCCGCATCACTATGAAACGTTTCAAAAAGCCTTGGTCGAATTATTAACGCTGTTAGAAATACCGGGTATTGCCGTAATGCTTGCCGGTACGCGCAAGATTCTAACTTGGCCAATCAAGCAAATTCAGCGTCTAGGGCGCAGAAAAGTTCAGACTGCCAATAACAGTAATGAAACCGCATTGTTAAACCAAATAGCAGAGCATATTTTGATTCAACTTGCTGATCAATTAATCGACAAGGCGGAACAAAGCCAGTTCGACCAATGGTGGAGAGAATGCAACCAACTGCTGCGCGCACAACGGATATCTTTATTGCAAAGCTTTGAACAGGCTGTTAGCCGTTATCATGCTGCTTTTGAGCAAGATGTTGAAAAAACCGCGCGCCGGCTGTATCAGAAATTGCAAGATCAGCCTATGGTGCTGAATAGCCTTCGAGCAACCCGAGCAACTACCGATGCCGCAGCGATAGCTTTAGCGATTCATACTGGTGGCATTGGCGTGCAAGATTTGGTGTTTGCGCCCGCGATGTTGACGGTGACTTCTTTGCTAGCTGAAAGTGCAATTGGCGGTTATATGCACAGCGTTGAAGCTGATCTCAAACAGCAGCAATTTGATACGGTAAAGCAGCAATTATTTACCGAAAATCTATGCGCGCTATTATTGAGACTGCCTGAACAGTTGTCCACGGCACGGCATTTTAATATTTCACCCGGTCAGCTTCAGGCCGCCGAAAACCAGCTTAGCGAAAAACGTCATGGATTACGCTTACTTTGATTTAGCCAGTAAGGCGCAACGTTGGGCAGAGCAGGCGCACGCGTTGGGTTGGATTAACCGAGTCGCTTTCGATTTGTTTTCTGGTGGCGCTTGTCAAGCGCTGAACGCGAAGGCTGAAAACCCTGTCAGGCCGCTGATGGTGGCTTTTATGGGCGGTACGGGCGTGGGTAAAAGCGCTTTGTTAAACCGTCTGGCCGGTCAAGCTATTGCGCGGACGGGTGTTGAGCGCCCAACTTCGCATGAAGTGACACTATTTTATCATCGGCATGTTGGCCTCAATCATTTGCCGGACGATTTGCCAATGGCGGCGACCCGTATAGCGCAACACGAAGATGAGGCTAAAAAAAATATTATCTGGATAGATATGCCCGATATAGACAGTGTTGAAGCCAAAAATAAAACCTTGGTTTTGGCATGGCTGCCGCATATTGATATCTTGATTTATGTGGTGAGTCCTGAACGTTATCGAGATGACAAAGAATGGCGCTTATTAATCTCGGAAGGCGGACGCCATGCCTGGGTGTTTGTCTTTAATCAATGGGATAAAGGCTGTTTTGAGCAATATCAGGATTTTCAACTGCAATTAAAACAAGCCGGTTTCATTGATCCTGTCATTTTTACCACTGCTTGTGTTTTTCCTCGAGAGTCTGATCAGTTTGACGATTTGCAGGCCTTATTAATTTCGTTGGCAACAGAGCATACGCTTAAGTTTATTGAGCAGAGAAACTTGCAGCTTAAGATGGATGAATTGGCCGAAAAGCTTCAATTTTGTCTGAAACTATTGGGATCAGCGTCCGACTTCGAGCAAGCCATTGGCTTGTGGCAGGCGCAGTGGCAACGTACTAAGCAGGTGTTGCTGCAGGGCTTCGCGTGGCCAATTAAGCAGATAGCCCTCTATTCTGCAGAACATGCGGCGGATTTGCTTACCCAGGCGAATGGCTGCCCGTATTTATTGTGGAATGATTGGGCGCAAACGCGTTTTGATGATGCTTTGAACGAGTATGCGGCGAGCGCAGATCAACTGGCCTTGCCTGTGGCGCCGCTAAAACAGCGCTTTGCTTCATTAATCCAAAAGGTGGGTAAAATTATACAAGCAAACAATGAAATGGCGATCAGGCAGTCTCTGGCTAATCCAGGAAATCATCTGCAGCGTTTTTTTCTGAAATTTGTTCGCTTCTGTGAAATTAGTTTGCCGTTAATCTGTATTTGCTGGGTAGCTTATCAAGTTTTTACCGGCTATTACTACAGTTCCACATCGGCTAATCCCCATTATTTGGGAAGCGATTTTGCGATACACAGCGTTCTTTTAATTGTCATAGCTTGGCTGTTGCCGTTTTTTATTTTAAAGCAGTTCCGGCCATCTCTGGAAAAAAGTGTCTTGAGGGGCTTAAACAAAGCTTTGCTGCAGTCAATGATCGAAATTGAAAGCGCCGCGCTGGCAATGATTAAAGAAATAAATGACCAGCATCAGGAGCAAATAGCGCAAGCGTCTCAAATTATCCGCCAGTGCCGTGCAATCGGTTCGGCGCAAACGTCTCAAATACCCAGGGAAAGGGCGCTTGAGCGCATGCTTATCAAGGGAGGTGATGTTATGGAGGCAGGTAGACAGTGAGAATGACATGGCGGAGAGGCTGGGATTCGAACTAATGTTCATGGGCATCCAAAATAGTCCTAAACGTACTGTTTTTAAACAATAAGTTATAATTTTATTGTCTAGTTTCGTTCAATGTAATACAATAAAGTCCAAAGCCTTAGTTAGGGATAAAGTTAGGGATTTCGGTTAGGTGCCGATTAGATTTTTGTATGAGTAGACGCAAAAATAAGTTGACAGTTAAGTTGGTAGATGCATTAAAAGTGCCTGGATATTACAGTGATGGCTGTAATCTTTATTTGCGAGTTTCAAATTCGCTAAACAAATCCTGGGTCTTTATTTACAAAAAAGACGGCAAGAGAACCGAGCTAGGTTTGGGCGGTTATCCCGCTCGCTCGTTAGCTGATGCCAGGTGGGAAGCTGATGGCCATAACCGCCAAATACTAGAAGGACTTGATCCGCTATACGAAAAACGGCGACACGAACAAATGAGGCGCGTTCAGCGTGCCAAGTTAATGACGTTCGCCGATTGCGCTAAAGCTTTTATTGAAGCACAGAGGCCGGGCTGGAAAAATCCAAAGCATGTGCTGCAATGGCAAACCACGCTGGCTCAATATGTAAATCCTATTATTGGCCAGATAGATGTGAGCGCTATTGATACACAGTTGGTTTTAAAATGCCTTAACCCGATTTGGTTAACCAAAAATGAAACCGCAGGTCGATTGCGTGGGCGGATCGAATCAATTCTCGATTGGGCGACCGTCCATAAGCACAGGAAGGGCGATAATCCTGCGCGTTGGCGCGGACACCTTGATAAGCTTTTAGCAAAACCAGGTAAGATTCAAAAGCCAAAACATCATAACGCCATGCCTTATCGTGATGTTGGGTTGTTTGTAGCTGATTTAAGGGAGCAGGATAGCGTTTCTGCAAGCTGTTTGATATTTACAATCATGACGTCAGCTAGAACAGGAGAGGCTATTGGCGCAACTTGGGATGAAGTTGATTTAAGCGAAAGAACTTGGACAGTGCCGGCTAACCGAATGAAGTCTGGCAGATCGCACCGGGTGCCACTAAACCAGTCGGCCATGTCGATAATAAATCAAATGTGGATGATGCGGCATAATGATTTTATTTTCTCAGTTGGCAAAACTGGGTTGAGTAATATGGCTATGCTGACGTTGCTAAAACGAATGGATAGAACAGATATAACGGTGCACGGTTTTAGGTCGTCTTTTCGTGATTGGGCAGCAGAAACAACCGATTATTCAAATGAAACAGTTGAAATGGCATTAGCACATACAATAAAAAATCAGGCCGAGGCCGCTTATCGTCGTGGCGACCTCTATGACAAACGTACTCAGTTAATGCGAGATTGGGGCGATTATTTAGCCAGGGTTTTGATAAAATAGTTTTAACCGGATAGCTCGACGGAGCGATAAGCGGGATTCGTTACCCCGTTTCCGGTTAATCCTTTCGTAACGATTACACTTTAACGGAGTGCTTATGGTGAATTCTTGTAAGCGCGGAATGACCGGCGCAAGTAAGGTTGTCATTCTCGGGAGAGAGTTTTTTATGGATTCTCTAAGAAATGACCTAACTCTACTGGATGAGTCTACCATTGAAGGTATCTCATATCATTTAGCTGAGATCGGAGACATCGCAAGAGAACGCCTACAGGCTGGTGAATCCATTGAATCATTAGTAAGAAACAGCGACCTTCCAAGATTGGCGGCGATTCTTCTTTTGCGGCTTAGAAGACAAACTCTGGGTTGGCCAGTGGATCATGTTGCAAATTTGAAATCAAGTTCAGATTTTTTACGGCTAGCGGATAAATTTCATGCAACCAATGACTCAAGCGTTGTCTTTTTATTTAATTTCCTGAGTGATGTGGTTGGGTTGTCGGAAAATCCTAATTTACTCAACGCCAAAACGTTAGACCTATTAAAGCTCAATTTAAGAGCATTATCGTTTTTAGCGACCAACCAGGTGAACGCATCTACACCAAGGGATCAACGGCCATTTGTAGTTTTTATGCATCACATTTGGGAAAACCAAGACAAGGTTGACCCCAAAATAAGCGCACGAATGTTCTGGCAAAAAGTTGAGCGATTTATAATGAGTCATGACAGCTTGCCAAGCACTGATGAAGAAGGGTGGGTCTGTTATACCTTTGAGTTTGGTTTGAATGATTCACCTTCGCAATATACTGCAGCTCTACATATCTCACCAGATCATTTGTTGAAAAATAAAATTGAGGTTAAGTGCCAGTCCATGCGGCGAGGTAAAAAGATAAAAAGCATTACTTTAAAGACATTCGAAACTTATTGGAGCGAAATGAGAAGTAAATTTATAACTCTCACGTCAGAATACAATCGAACATGACGGCGAGCAGGTTTTCATTGCCGCATCGCCTGCCTGGCCGCCTCGGCCAAAAACCCCGACCGGGTAGCGCCATGCGCCTTGGCATAATCATCAATACGGCTTAACAATACCTTGGGCAGAGTAATGTTAATCTTTTCCGCAGGACCAAAATAGCGCTCGATCGGCACGTCAACAATCGACCATACCCATCCTGAAAACTCAGGATCGGCCTGATGCTCAGTTAAGGTTCTGCCAGGCGGTATCATGCCGCCGTCTTCAATCACCGTCTCGCACCACAAATCAATCGCTTCTTTTGAATTTTCAAAGGCTTCATCCAGCGTATCGCCGGCGGAAAAACAGCCAGGCAAATCCGGTACCACCACGCCAAAGGCATGGTTATCATCGCCTGGTTCAATTGCAATAATAAATCTCATCGTTGTAGCTCCGCTTGTTTTAACAGCTTATGCACCAGGCCCTTACCCAGATCGGTTTTGGGATGCGGCACACTGATATGGCCCGGCTTGACCGGATGCACAAAAATATGATGGCTGCCTTTAACAGACCGCAATTGCCAGACATCGTTTTCCAGTCTCTTGATTAGTTCTTTGCTGTTCATGGTGGTTATTATAATTACCAGCCTTAAAAAATCTGAAAAAACATTCTAAAAAGCGGCTTTTTGGATTTCCGTATCAGAAATAATTTGCCTTCATACAAAACAGACCGGGGAGTTCTATGACAGGCCAAATAAATTATGGGAACTACAGGATAGGTGCCCTAGAAGTCATCTTTCAAATAGGAAGATCAACGGTTTACGACCACGTAAAAAAAGGTTTGCTGCCTCGCCCCATAAAAAATGGGCGCACATCCCTGTGGTTGCGGGAAGAAATCGATGCTTTAATCGAAAGCAGAAGGGCTGATCGCGACTCGAAATTTGAGGGGCCGCAATGCTAACGCCTAACCAGTTGTCCACAACAATTGGCGGCAGTCAGATTGCCAATATCCTCGGCGTTGGCTACGGTACACCGCTGGAGGAGTACAATGCGATTGTCCACCCGGAAACACGGCGCGACTTGTCAACGAATCCTTATGTTGTCGCTGGTATCTACCTGGAGCCCGTTATCAGCACAATGGCTAAAGAAGTTCTTGGCCTACCCATTCGTCAATGCAACGTCACAAAGTTCCACCCTCAATACCCATTCATGCGCGCCAATATCGACGGCAAAATTGAAGGAGTCGAAGAAGGCATTGAATTCAAGAATCGCGGTTATTTTCAAGGTAAGAAATACGGCGCTGATGGCGGTGATGAGGTTCTCGACTCAGAGCTGGCGCAATGCCTTTGGTACCTACTAATTACAGGTTGGAAGCGCTGGCACCTGGTCGTTTTAATTGGTGGCAACGATTTAAGGCACTTCGTCATCGAGCGTGACGAGGATTTGATCCGGCAGCTCGAAGCAAAGGCGATCCATTTTTGGAATGAGCATGTTTTAAGGCAAATTCCGCCCGATCCTATCAATAACAGTGATCTGAAAGCCCTGTTTCCAATGGATAACGGAACCAGCGTTGTGGCATCGTCCGAGATAATTGAGTTGATCGATGCACTCAGATTGGCAAAGTTGGAAAAGGTTAGCGTCGAAATTCAAATCAAAAACCAAATCGGTGCGCATTCAACCATTGTTGATCGGGCCGGTAAAACCTTGGCAACCTGGAAGGTTCAAGCAGTGAATAGGATCGACACCACCCTGCTGAAAAGCGAACTGCCCGATGTTGCCAAAAAGTACACCAAGTCATCAACAAGCCGAGTCTTGAGGATCAAGTCATGAATCAATTAGCCATGACAGCTGTTAATCAACATGCAAAAATTACCAGGGAAAGGGTGAAATCAACATCGAAAAGTTTCCACCCTAATTGTGTCATGATCCGACATTTTGTCGGAGTACCCTGGGGTGTTATCAATGGATCCTATAG
>Ga0233425_10001426_pt1 | contig 53703 bp, 43 predicted proteins | sample Watercolumn_Towu_2_FD_181712 | JGI IMG/M metagenome (GOLD analysis project Ga0233425, IMG submission 181712) | Freshwater microbial communities from Lake Towuti, South Sulawesi, Indonesia - Watercolumn_Towuti2014_140_MG | ecosystem: Environmental > Aquatic > Freshwater > Lake | place... | reverse complement strand
ACAACCAGCATCCCCCACCGCCCGCTCGATGCCAAAGCGGGCAGACCTGCAAACGGTTCTCAAGGGGGTCAATTTTGGACGCCGATCCCCCGGATTAGGGGGTCAAAATTGCACGCCGAAACACACGTTCGTCGCGGACGCGTCGGCGTCGTAGCTGTCCTGGCCTGGATTTTTGAACGGCGCGCCCGTCCGATATCGGTCACGGCGCTCGCCGAGTTTGGATCGCCGAGAAGGATACTTCCGCGCGCAGATCGGCTATGCGGCCGTGAAGAGAGACAGGCCATACTTCCGGCATGGCTCGTTCACAGCATTCTCACCGTCGCCGACTCGCAAGGAGTGGCGTTCCGCCCGACGACCTCTATGATTATGCGAAGCCGCCGAACCGCCGTTCGGGCCGTCCAATCTGCAATGACCCGGCGACGTGGATCGTCAAGGACGACTGGCCCGAGACCGTGCCCGTGACCGACGCCGAGGTCGACGTGTTCGAGGCCTGGTTCGGCGATCTGTTCGACGACTTGTTTTCGGCTCGCCATTGAGGCCACCCAAGGTTGAGGAAAACTCATGTCCGCTCCCGTCCGCGCCACGCCCATACGCGCCGCTCTCTACTTTCGTGTCTCGACCGGACGGCAGGCTGACAGCGATCTTTCCATTCCGGATCAGCGCCGGCAGGCGGAGAACTTTTGAAAGGCGCGGGGCTGGGAAGTGGTCGCCGACTTCGTCGAGCCTGGCCAATCCGCCACCGATGATCGGCGTCCCGAGTTTCAGAGAATGATCGACGCGGCGACGACGAAGCCGCCGGCCTTCGACGTGATTGTCGTCCACAGCTACAGCCGCTTCTTCCGCGACCAGTTCCAACTGGAGTTCTATGTCCGCCGTCTCGCTAAGAATGGCGTGCGACTCGTCTCCATCACCCAGGAGCTCGGCGACGATCCGATGAGCAACATGATTCGCCAGATCATGGCGCTGTTCGACGAATATCAGTCGCGAGAGAACGCCAAGCACACCTTGCGAGCAATGAAAGAGAATGCACGCCAAGGCTACTGGAACGGCTCACGCGCGCCAATCGGCTATCGCATCGTCGACGCTGGCCAGCGCGGCCAGAAGACGAAAAAGACTCTGGAGATCGACCCGATACAGGCGGAGACCGTTCGGCTGATTTTCAGGCTCGCGCGCGAGGGCGACGGAACTTCCGGCGCCATGGGCGTCAAATCCATCGTCACCCATCTCAACGCCAAAGGCATACGCACCCGCGACGGCGGGCGCTGGGGTCTTGGCGCCTTACACAAGGTTCTCACCCGGACGACCTATATCGGCCGCCACCACTTCAACACCCACCACTGGAAGACCAGCGAGCGCAAACCCGAGTCCGAGATCGTTGAGATGGCGGTCCAGCCGATCATCGACGCGGCGCAGTTTGAGGAGGTTCAGGCCCAGCTCAAGAGCCGTAGCCCGGCGCTGACCGCGCCGCGCGTCGTTAGCGGACCAACCCTCCTTACCGGTATTTGCTTTTGCGCCGGCTGCGGCATGGCCATGACGCTGCGCTCCGGCAAGAGCGGACGCTACCGCTATTACACCTGCTCGACCAAGGCGCGACAGGGCGCGACGGGCTGCAAAGGCCGAACGGTCTCCATGGAGAAACTCGACGCCCTGGTCGCCGATCATATCGAGCGCCGGTTACTCAAGCCGGAACGTCTGGAGGAAATCCTGTCCTCGGTTCTTCACCGCCGGGAGGAGCGCGCGGAACGCCGATCGGAGCACATCGCAGAACTTCGCAAACGCACCGCCGAGGCCGACGCCAAACTGATGCGTCTTTACGAGGCCATCGAGAACGGCATCGCCGATCTTTCCGATCCACGGCTGAAGGATCGCGTCGCCGAGCTAACGGCGATCCGAGATCAGTCACGCCTCGACGCCGACCGCGCGGCGGCGGAGATAGAGAGAGCCGGACCAACGCTCACGCCGCAGGCGTTGGCCACATTCGCTAAACAGGCCCGAAAGCGAATACGTGACGCCAAAGGCGGCTACCGGCGAGACCATCTGCGCGCGCTCGCCCAGCGGGTCGAGGTCGACGAACGGGAAGTCCGCATCATGGGCAACAAAGGCGCATTGCTGCGCACGCTTGTCGCCGCATCAGGCGGGAAATCGGCGGGAATCGGCGTTCCCAGTTTGGTTCCGAAGTGGCGCGCCCAAGGGGATTCGAACCCCTGTTTTCGCCGTGAAAGGGCGACGTCCTAGGCCTCTAGACGATGGGCGCGGGTTGCGCGGCCGCTGCAGGGCGACGCGAGGGCTGTATAGAGGCGCGGACGGCGCAAGACAAGGCCGGCGCACGGCGCCACAGCGCCGCATGGCTTCGCGTTTGCGCCAAATCCGGCGAAGCCCTAAAGCTTCGGCTCCATGCTGACGATCAACGATCTTGTCTACCGGCTCGGCGACCGGCTGCTCTTCGACCATTCCGGGGCCTTCCTCCCCGGCCGCTCCCGCGCCGGCTTCGTCGGACGCAACGGCGCCGGCAAGACCACGCTGTTTCGGCTGATCGCCGGCGAGATCGCGCCGGAAAGCGGCGCCATTTCCCTGCCCTCGCGCACAAGGCTCGGACGCGTCGAGCAGGAGGCGCCCGGCGGCCCGACGGCGCTCATCGACTTTGTGCTCGCGGCGGACCTTGAGCGCGCCGAACTCATGACGCGGGCCGAGGCCGCCCATGATCCGCATGACATCGCCGACATCCAGACTCGGCTCGCCGACATCGACGCCCATTCGGCGCCGGCGCGCGCCGCCGCCATTCTGCATGGCCTCGGTTTCGACGCGGCGGCGCAGCGTCGGCCCCTGTCGGAATTCTCCGGCGGCTGGCGGATGCGCGTCGCGCTCGCGGCGGTGCTGTTCGCGCAGCCCGACCTGCTGTTGCTTGACGAGCCGACCAATTATCTCGATCTCGAAGGAACGCTCTGGCTCGTCGATTATCTGTCGCGCTATCCGGCGAGCGCGATCGTCATCAGCCATGACCGCGATCTGCTCGACGCCGTCGCCACTCATATTCTGCATCTCGAACGCGGCAGGCTGACGCTCTATAAGGGCGATTACTCTTCCTTCGAAAAACAGCGGCGCGAGGCGCAGCTTCTCGCCGCCAAGGGCGCCAGGAAACAGGAAGAGCAGCGCAAACATCTGCAAGCCTTCGTCGACCGTTTTCGCGCCAAGGCGACGAAGGCGCGTCAGGCGCAGTCGCGCCTAAAACTTCTCGCGAAGATGGAGCCGGTCGCGGCGATCGTCGACGATTCCATATTGCCGATTCTTCTGCCGTCGCCGGAAAAACCGCTGTCGCCGCCGATCATCGCGCTGGAGAAGGCTTCGGTCGGCTATGGCGATCGCGTGGTGCTGTCACGGCTCTCCTTGTCGATTGCGAATGATGATCGCATCGGCCTGCTCGGCGCCAATGGCAATGGCAAATCGACCTTCGCTAAATTGCTCGCCGGCCGCCTTGCGCCCTACGGCGGCGAGATGGTGCGCGCGCCGAAGCTGGAGGCGGGTTTTTTCGCGCAGCATCAGATCGACGAGCTGAATGAGAGCGAGACGCCTTACGCCGTCTTCGCGCGGCTGATGCCGGGCGCCGCCGAGGCGCGCATTCGCGCCCGCGCGGCGCGGACCGGATTTTCCGGCGCGCGCGCCGATACGCCGATCGCCAGTCTTTCAGGAGGCGAAAAGGCGCGGCTGCTGCTCGGCGTCGCCGCCTTCGACGCGCCGCATCTCCTGATCCTCGACGAGCCGACGAACCATCTCGACATCGACAGCCGCGCCGCGCTGATCGAGGCAATCAATGATTATGAAGGCGCGGTCATTCTGGTCTCGCATGATCGCTATCTGCTGGAGGCCTGCGCCGACCGCCTGTGGCTCGTCGATGACGGAACGGTGCGCGCCTTCGACGGCGACATGGACGATTACGCGCGTCTCGTGCTCTCGAAAAGGCGCGACGATGACTCGAAGCAAGCGCCCGTCGCGCCGGCGCAAGACTCGCTCAAGCAAGAGGCGCCAAAGCGCCGCGACGCCGGCCAGGCGCGGCGTAAGCTCGCCGCCGCTGAGGAGCGCGTCGAGAAATTTGCGCAGCTTCTCGCCCGCGTCGACGAAGCGCTCGCCGCCCCCGACGCCTTCGCGCGCAATCCGCAGGAGGCGGCGCGCCTCGCGTCGCAACGCGAGGAGCTGGCGCAGGCGCTTGCATCCGCTGAGGAACAATGGCTGGAACTTGCGGCCGAGGTCGAAGCGTAGGGTGGCTGGTGTGAGCGTGGATGGCCGGGACAAGCCCGGCCATGACGGCTAATCGGCCGTCACGACGAAGGACAGACACTAATGGAACTAACCAATGCGCAGCGTTTCCTTCGCGTCATGCCCGGCCTTGAGTCTGGCATCCACGTGGCGCAAATGCATCCGCCTTGCAGTGTTCCAGCGCTTAGGGAAGCAAATTTTGGAACTCCGGATGTTTTTGGACATAATCCGCGACGAAGAAGCAGTCGGCTTGAACCTTCAGCCCGCGGGCGCGGGCGAATTCCAGCGCGTTGCGGATCAGCTCCGACGCGACGCCCTGCCCGCACAGCCGCGGCGGCGTCTGCGTCGAGGTGAAGACCATCACGCCATTGTCGATGCGGTAATAGGCGAGCGCCGTGTCGCCATCGACGTCGAGTTCGAAACGATTAAGCTCGGGGTTGTCGCGAACGCTTCCCCAGATATGTCTGGCTGCAGGCTCTCCTATAGACTCGCCCATGCCGGCCTCCTCGAGAGTTCATGCGCCCGAAATGGGCGCGCGCCGCCCAAAAGGGAAGGCGCCTGCCGCTTGCGTTTTCCGCCTTGTGGGGGTTCAAAAGCCCCGCCCGCGCCGTTGGCCCGGGCGGCGGACGGGCTATGCTCGCCGCGCCCCGATTCGCCTAACTGGATGCCACATGCGCCTGTCCCGCTATTTCCTGCCTATATTGCGTGAAACGCCAAAAGAGGCGGAAATCGTCTCGCATAGGCTGATGCTGCGGGCGGGCATGATAAGGCAGGAGACGGCCGGCATTTACGCCTGGCTGCCGCTCGGATTGCGGGTCTTGAACAAGATCAACGCCATCATCCGCGAGGAGCAGACCCGCGCCGGCGCCATCGAATGTCTGATGCCGACCATCCAGCCCGCCGATCTGTGGCGCGAGTCGGGGCGCTATGACGCCTATGGCAAGGAAATGCTGCGCATCGCCGACCGCCATGACCGGGAAATGCTCTACGGCCCCACCAACGAAGAGATGATCACCGAGATTTTCCGCGCCTCGGTGCGCTCATATAAGGATTTGCCGCTCAATCTCTTCCATATCCAGTGGAAGTTTCGCGACGAGGTCCGCCCGCGTTTCGGCGTCATGCGCTCGCGCGAATTCTTGATGAAGGACGCCTATTCCTTCGATCTGACCGCCGAGGCCGGCCGCCACTCCTATAATAAAATGTTCGTCGCCTATCTGCGCACCTTCGCGCGCATGGGCCTGACCGCCATTCCGATGGCGGCGGAATCCGGTCCGATCGGCGGCAACAGCCATGAATTCATCATTCTCGCCTCGACCGGCGAGAGCGAGGTCTTTTGCCATAAGGATTTTCTCTCCTTCGCGCCGCCGCCCGCCTCGATCGATTTCGATGACGCCGCCGCCCTGCAAGGAATCGTCGACCAATGGACCAGCCGCTACGCGGCGACGAGCGAAATGCATGACGCGGCGGCCTTCGCCGCGGTTCCTGAGGAGGCGCGGGTCGCGGCCCGCGGCATCGAAGTCGGCCATATTTTCTACTTCGGAACCAAATATTCCGAGCCGATGAAGGCCGTGGTCAACGGGCCGGACGGCAAGGAGGTCGTGGTGCAAATGGGGTCCTACGGCATCGGCCCGTCGCGACTGGTGGCTGCGATCATCGAGGCGAGCCATGACGACAATGGCGTCATCTGGCCCGAAGCCGTCGCGCCGTTTCACGTCGGCGTCGCCGATCTCAAGGTCGGCGACCCGGCGACGGGCAAGGTCTGCGCCGATCTCGTCGAGCAGCTCGAGAACGCTGGGCTGGACGTGCTGCATGAGGATCGCGACGAGCGTCCCGGCGCGAAATTCGCCACGCTCGATCTCATCGGCCTGCCCTGGCAGGTTCTCGTCGGTCCCAAGGGCCTCGCCGAAGGCAGGGTCGAGGTGAAGCAGCGCCGCACCGGCGAGCGCGAACTGCTCGCGCCGCAAGACGCCGTCACGCGGATCGTCGCCGCCATCAGGCCGGGGCAGGCATGAAAGAAGCGGCGCGGCCGGCGAGAGGCGCCGGCGCCTTCTCGGTCTTCGAACGGACGGTGGCGCTGCGCTATCTGCGCGCCCGTCGCGCCGACGGCTTCGTCTCGGTCATCGCCGGATTTTCCTTTCTTGGCATCATGCTCGGCGTCGCCACCCTCATCGTCGTCACCTCGGTGATGAACGGCTTCCATCGCGAACTGATGGACAAGATTCTCGGCGTCAACGGCCATGCCTTTCTCCAGGCGGCGGACACGCCCTTGACCGATTGGGAGCAGGTGTCGGCGAAGACCGCGAAACTACCGGGCGTGAAGCTGGCGATTCCCATGGTCGAGGGCGCGGCCGGCATATCGACCCAGTTCGGCCAGTCGGGCGTGCTGGTGCGCGGCGTGCGCGAGAAGGACCTGACGCGGCTGCCGGGCGTGGCGGGCAATGTGAAGAGCGGCACGCTCGCGGGATTCGACAAAGCGGGCGGCGTCGCCATCGGCCAGCGCCTCGCCGAGACGCTCGGGGTCAGCGTCGGCGACTCGGTGAGCCTGCTTATCGCCAAGGGCGCGCAGACGCCGTTCGGCGTCGCGCCGCGGATCAAGGCCTATAATGTCGTCGCGATCTTTTCGATCGGCATGTCCGAATTCGACAGCGTCTTCGTCTATATGCCGCTCGCCGAGGCGCAGCTCTTCTTCAACAAGGACAATGAAGCGACGGTCATCGAGGCCTTCGTCGCCGATCCGGAGAAGATGGACGACTTTCGGCTCAACGTCGAAAAGGCGATCGCACGTCCGCTGATCGTCACCGACTGGCGCCAGCGCAACAAAACCTTCTTCGACACGCTGCAGGTCGAAAAGAACATCCTCTTCATCATTCTGGCGCTGATCGTCGTGGTCGCGGCCTTCAACATCATCTCCGGCCTGACAATGCTCGTAAAGGACAAGACTCAGGACATCGCGATCTTGCGCACCATGGGCGCGACGCGCGGCGCGGTGCTGCGCGTCTTTCTGATCATCGGCGCGTCGATTGGCGTCGTCGGCACGCTCGCGGGATTCGCGCTGGGTCTGGCGCTGGCGAAAAACCTCGACACCATTCGCGTCTTTCTCAACAAGCTCTTCGACGCCAATCTGTTTCCAGCGGAATTCTATTTTCTGTCGCGGCTGCCGGCGATCGTCGACCCGCGCGAAGTCACGGCGATCGTCGTCATGACTCTCGTTCTCGCCGTTCTCGCCTCGATCTATCCCGCCTGGAAGGCAGCGTCGCTCGATCCGATCGAAGCGCTGCGGCACGAGTAATCGCGATGAACCAGGCCGTTCTCGAATTGCGCAAGGTCGCGCGCCACTATCGCGAGGGCGAGGCGCGACTGGACATTCTCGTCGACATCAATCTGTCGATCTATCCCGGCGAGACCGTCGCGCTGCTCGCGCCGTCGGGCGCCGGCAAATCGACGCTGCTCCATATCGCCGGGCTCCTGGAACGGCAGGACGGCGGCGAAGTGCTGATCAGGAACGCGCCGACGTCGCGCATGTCGGACGGCGAGCGCACGCGCCTTCGCCGCGCCACCATCGGCTTTATCTACCAGTTCCACCACCTCCTGCCGGAGTTCTCGGCGCTCGAGAATGTGGCGCTGCCGCAGATGATCAACGGCTTAAACAAAGGCGAAGCGCGCCTCAGGGCGCAACAGCTGCTCGAATATCTGCGGCTTGGACCGCGCGCGTCGCACCGCCCTTCAGAGCTTTCCGGCGGCGAACAGCAGCGGGTCGCCATCGCGCGCGCCGTCGCCAACGCCCCGCATCTTCTTCTGGCCGACGAGCCGACCGGCAATCTCGATCCGCGAACGGCCGAACATGTTTTCGGCACGCTGCTGACGCTCGCGCGGAGCACCGGCCTCGCGGCGCTGATCGCCACGCACAATCTCGATCTCGCCAAACAAATGGACCGCCGCGTTACGTTACGCGACGGTCGCATTGAACAGTTGAGCTGAAGCGGACTTAAGCCTTCGGCTTCTTGCTCATGAACTGGTTCCGGTACCAAAGGCCGAAACCGACCAGCGCCAAGGCCCCGAAGAACACGGCGATGGTGATTTCCTTCGACTGCGTCAGACCAACGGAGAAGGGAAAGCGGGCGACATATTCCTTGGTCCCGTCATCGTTCTTCGCCTTCACGAGCCCGATGAATTTTCCCTCCACCGGAAAGACGTGCTCGAAGGTGAGGGTGCCGGTCTTATACTTGTTTGGCGGCGAATAATATTCAGTATTGGCTTCGAGGTTTTCTTCGTCGCTCTTCTGGCCGACGTCGCGAATGACGCGCATCTCGAGATTCATGTCGCGAAGCTCGTCCTGCTGCGCGTCAAGCGTGATTATGGTGGGGCCGGCGTCGGGAATATCGTCGCAAAACTGCTCACGGGACTTTTGCGGCTGATAGCCGGTGAAGGTCATCGTATCCGGGCCGATTTTCATCAGGCACTGACCCTGGTTGACGCCAACGTCGCCGTGCGCATGCGCTTGCGTGACCCAACCGGCCGCCGCCAGCAGCGCCGCGGCGAAAAATCGCATCATCATCTGGTCTTCTCCCTTCTGGACGGGCCGCCCTTGAATTGGCGGTCTTATCGGCGCGCGGGTCCGGCCCCGGCGCGACCATGTCTCGCACGCTTGGTGCGCAAAAGCGAGCCAACGAGCGAGGGCTCGGAACCGTCAGCTTCGCTCTGCTTAGTATAGGACAGGCACGGCTCGCTGTCCCGCGACGAAGGGACACGGCAGGCGAAAAATATGCGGCTGATCGTTTTAAAAAAGTCACTCGCGGCCCGCATATTGTACATTCGCATCGGGTAACGATAAAAATTCCCGCCCCGCGCCGGCTGGAGAAGCATCTTATTTTTCATGTACTTTTTTGTTTTGGTGGCTTCCAAGCGCTCATCGCCGTCAGGGTTGGCGAAGTTAAATTTTCATTTAACTTAATCGAACCTCCACAAAAGACGGCGGGAACCATGTTGAACTTTCCTTACCTGCGTTCGCAGTCCGAACTCTCCATCAACGACGGATGTCTTTCGACCCGATGGTTGAAGGACCGCCAAGCTCTAGTATTACGAAAGACTCGACCGGGTTTTGACGCGCCGACAATCAGGACGATAACTAATCTCTTGGCGGCGATCGACCGAGGAGAACTGAATGAAATTCGCTACCTCGTATATGATTTCGCCCATGGACTCCGCGAAGCGACGAAACCGGCGGAAGGTTTCGGCGAAATCGCGGCTCAAAATTCCGAGCTGATCGTCGATACGCCGGTGATCACGCTCGCTTGGGCGCGCGGCCTGATGAGCGGCTCCGACTTCGACTTCGCTATGCATTGTTCGGCGATCGTCGCGGAAAGGACCACGCATTTCTCCTTTTCTGGAGACGCCGCGGACCTTCTTGGACTTTACGCGGCGGTCGGCCGAACATTGGGCTTCGTCAAGGCCGAGCGTCTCATCGAGAACAATGCGGCGCTCGCCGCCGAGGAAGCGCGCGACCTGCTGATCGTTCGTGACGTGGTCGAGCCGCAGGCCGGGATCGAAGCCATCGAGCCTTATCTCGCCCAATTCGGCCGGCGCTATAATGCGTCGCACGCGATTTTTCGCGCGCAGCGCATGGTGCAACCGGTCGTCGACAGGCGGAGTCTGGCGGCGCTAGAGCGCAACTGAGACGGAGGCGCTTGCCGGAAAGCTCACGCTGCGCTGACGAGGCGCGGCGCGTCGCGCCAATGGGCGAGCAGCGGTCGAAGCTCCTCGATCGGCCGGGGCCGCGTGTAGAGATAGCCCTGAATGAGAAAAATATTCTTGCTCGCCATAAAGGCCAGTTGGGCGTCTGTCTCGACGCCTTCGGCGACGAGATCGATGGACAGATCTTGCGCGAGCGCAGAGATCGCCGAGACGATCGCCTGCGTTTTGGGCGACTCGATCGCTTGCCGAGCGAAAGCGCGATCGATCTTGACCTTCTTGACCGGGAAACGATTGAGATAGCCGAGGCTGCTGTATCCGGTGCCGAAATCGTCGAGCGAGAGACGCACGCCCAGCGCTTCGATCTCCCGCAATTTGCCGTCGACGACGTCGTCGGATTCCATCAGCGTGGTTTCGGTGATTTCGAGCTCCAGGCGATCGGGCTCCAATCCTGAGTGGCGGAGCGTTTCCGCGACGATTTCGGCAAGTTCCTTCTGCTGAAATTGTCTCGGCGAGATATTGACCGCGACGCGAATGTTCGAGGGCCAGGACTTGGCGTCATCGCACGCCTGTCGCAGCGCCCAGGCGCCAAGCTCGATGATCATGCCGGTCTCTTCCGCGACAGGAATGAATTCGCCCGGTCGAATCATGCCTCTGGTCGGATGACGCCAACGCAGCAGCGCCTCCAGGGATACGATGGTCGCCGTGCGGGAATCGACGACGGGCTGGTAATAGACCACCAGTTCATTCGCCAGAAACGCATGACGCAGCTCGGTGTCGATCGCGCGCTTTCTGGTCAGGGCTTCCTGCATTTCCTGCGAATACCAGATCGCCTTGCCGCGCCCCTGGGCTTTCGAGCGATAGAGCGCGAGATCGCTGCATTTGAGCAGTCCGCCGGACGTTTCCGAATCCTTTGGCGCAAGCGCCATGCCGATGCTCGCGCCGATGTTGATGACATGGTTGTCGACGAAGAAGGTGCGATGCATCTCGCTCAGTATTTTGGCGGCGAGTTCCTCGACGTCGGGAAGACTGGCGCCGGCGCGCAGCAGCACGCAGAATTCGTCGCCGCCGAGTCTTGCGACCACATGCGGATGCGGGACGCAGGCGGCGAGACGCGCGCCGACCGCCGACAGCAGCTGGTCGCCGATGGAATGACCCAGCGTGTCATTGACCTCCTTGAATCGATCGAGATCGATGTTCAGCAGCGCGGACTGAAATCCCTGCCGTCCGAGCTGAAGCATTTCATCCTCAAGCGTCTCCTGGAACTGATAGCGATTCGGCAGATTGGTGAGATCGTCGAAATGGGCCATTCGCTCAATCTCGCGCAGCGCGCGTTTTTGAAGCGTCACGTCCTCGATGACGGTGATGAAGGATCCCGCTTCGGCGCGCTCGCAGTGAAATTCGAAAAAGCGCTCGCCAAGCTTATGCGTGAAAATATTCGCCTGCGGCATGGCGATATGCCGTTTCCATCGCTCTATGAAAATGTCGCTTTCCTCCGCCGACAGGCTGGCGCTCTTGCCGATCGCCTGCGCAAGCGCCTCGAGCCTGATTGGCGACGATGCCGCAACGATGCCGAAGAAATCGAAGACGCGCCGGTTCACCACGGTGACCGAGAGATCGGCGTCTCCCATGCACAGCCCATGCGTCATCGAGTTGAGCGCCAGACTGAATTTTTGGCGCTGTCGGGAGGCGTCGAGACCGTTGCGCAGCGCCGATTCCAGGTTCCCGTGCAGAAATTTCGTCGTCGAATGAATGGAGATGATCAGCAGCATGACGATCAGCGCCAGGCCGAGGTAGCGGCGCTCTTCATGCATCAGCGCGGCGATCGCAAGCGGCAGGGCGAGGCCGAGCGACTGCGCGAGCACGATCCAGGGGCGGCCGGCGTTGCGTCCGGCGAGTCCGCTCAACCCGCTCATCATGATGACGACGCTGTAAATGCCGAGAACGTCGTTGTAGTGATTATAGAACAGAACGGCGACCGAGGCGCCGACCGCGGTCATGAAGCCGACCGCGCCGATCGCGTAGAGACGCTCCCATTTCCTCGACTGGCGCCGGCGAAGCGAAACCGGCGTGCCCGCATGAGCAAAGAAAACATATAGACGAAAGGCGCCGAGGACGACGATCAGCGCGACGAAGTAGAGATAGATTGGGTCGCCGAGCAGGAACCATGCGAGGCCGGGCGCGATCAGGCCGCCGAGCAACCCCGCGAAAAACGAACCAGCCGTACCGAACAGCGTTTCGACGAGATCGCTATGGATCTGAACGTCGGAGCTTTCGCTGGCGTCGGTCCTACCGCGGGCGCGCATGCGCTAATTCTCCTCGGAAGACGGCGCATTTGTCGCGGCGTCGCGCTTATCAACCGGCGGTCCGTCGCCGGAGAGGCGCAACTGCGCCGAGACGAGTCGCTCCATATAGCGCAAATCGTGCTTCGAGATGGCGAGCGAACAATCCGTCCAAAGCTCGACGACTCGCAGCAATTCCTGCTTGTGGATCGGGAAACAATGCTTTCGATGCCTGACCAGCGCCCGGCGGCGCTGGAATTTCGAACCGTCCGGATCGCGCATCCATTCATAGGCCGTCTTGAGCGCCGCGCCCTGCGGCGCGACCACGTCGATGATGTCGAGATCGAACAGTTCGCGGGCCGAATAAACGCGACCGGCCGAGATGATCTGCTGCGTGCGCGCGGGCCCGACCCGCCGCGTCAGAAAGGTCACCGCGCCCATTCCGGGAAATGTGTTGAAGGCGATCTCGGGCACGCCCAGACGCGACCCCTCCTCGGCGATGACAAAATCGGTGGCGAGCGCGCCTTCGAACCCGCCGCCCATGCACTGCCCGCTCACGACGGAAAGCGTCAGCACAGGAAGGTCGAAGGCTGACGTCAGCGCATACATGACCTCGATGCAAGCATAGGCGTAAGCTAACAGCGACTCGCGGTCGTTTTTCCTGATGCACGACACGAATGTCGCCAAATCGCCGCCCAGGCTGAAGACATTCGGCTTTTTCGACGCCATCACGACATAACGGATCGGCCAGTTGGCCTCTGCCGTCGTCGCCAGAAGTTTGAGCGCGTCACGAAACTCGATCGCATCCTGCAGCATCCGCAATGTATAGCAATGGGGCGAGTCTGCGCGATAATTCATCCAAACCGATTGGGTCGAAGAGTCATATTCAATGTCGAGGTTTTCGAAGCGCCAGTCAGGAAAATCTTGAGGGCGATGTCTGAGCGGCGAGATGCTGGTCATCTCAAATGATTTAGGGCCTAGCCCTCCCTCTCCGGTCTCACAGGAACGCATACGAGCCGCCACTCTCCGCACGACACGGTCGCGCGATCCGCCTAACTCTACATTTGAGCTTAAACTGGCATTTGACAATGATTTCAACTTTCGGTTGTGGTTTTTCCTCCAGAAGGGTCAGACGAAAGTCTGAAGAAACGGAAAAGCCAGTCAATTTCAATGAATTATTTGGTGAGGTCCGCGCTTGTGTCAAACCGCCTCGAACCAAGTCGCCAGCCCGCCCGCTTCATGTTCCAGAATATCATCATGGATCGCCCATTTTCCAGGCGATTCCGCGACGAACGCGACGTGTTTGGTCTTTCCGGGCGGAACGATCACGCCATTTCGCCAATAGGGCTCCCAGCCGTCGTCGAGATCATGCAGCAGGCGCATGCACTGGCCATGTACATGCATGGCGAGCGCCACGCCAGAACGATTGACAAAGCCCAGCGTTACCGCGCTTCCGCGGGCGACCTTGAAGAGCGCGGGACCTTCATAGGCTTTCGTCGGCGCGCCGTTGATCGTCCAGGCGGGGCCCGATCCGCTCTTGCGCGGCTCGATCGCGAGGTCGACCTTCCTGGCGTCGGCGAGCCTGATCTCGGGCGGAAGCGCCGGATTTTGGAGCAGCGCGGCGATCGGCGGGCGCTTTAGGGCTTTCGCGCCTTTGGTCTCGGCGACGAAAAGATCGCGATCCTCGCCGTTCGGCCCGCGCAGCGTCAAACTGGCCTTGGCGCCCTCGGCCTCGGGCATGTCGAACATCAGCTCGAAGCGCGCCCCCGGCGCGACCGGCACGCTGCGTCTGATCGGCTCGAATGCCTCGCAGGGCTGGCCGTCGATCGCGATGACGAAAGGCTGGGCGCCCGTGACGGAAAGAACCATGATCCGCGCATTGCTCAAATTGGCGAGCCGCATCCTTACCCGGGCGCCTGGCGCGAAGCCTTGCGCCGCCGGCGCTGCCTTGCCATTGACGCAGACGAGGGCGCCAATCCGGCCGGCGCCACGCGCCGCCGCCGGGTCGTCGAAGCCGCCGATCACTTGGCCGGCGTCGTCGAGCAGCCAGTCGTCGAGGACGAGCAGCAGGTCCGCATCGGCCTCAAGCGGCGTCGGCTCATCGACGAGGAGCAGTCCCTTGAGGCCGCGGCCGATAAGCTCCGGCGTCGCGCCATAGACGCTCGGCCGGTAGCAGAACAGGCCGGGATCGGCGAGCTTGCGGCGATAATCGAAGGACGCGCCCGGCGCGACGGGCGCTTGAGTCAACGGCGCGACGCCCTCCATCGCATTGTCGCCGCGCATTCCATGCCAGTGGATCGTCGCCGGCAGGTCCAGTTTGTTGACGAAGCGCACGGCGAGTTCGTCGCCCTGTCTGTAGCGCAGAACCGGTCCTGGCGTGCTCCCGTCGAAACCGAGAATGCCGGTCTCCTGGGCGCCGGAAAGAGGCGTCTTCCCCGGACGCGCTTCAAGCGTGCGCAGCCCCGCGGGCGCCTGCGCCAGCGCCGGCAGGGCGGTCAGGCTGGCGGCGACGCCGCAAATCAGCGAGCGGCGAGAGATAGGCTTCGACATGGCGCGCTAGCTATGGCGCAGGCAAGCCGCCAGGGCAATGTCCGCCCTGCTCTTCACGCGCCGCCGGGAGAGCGCTAGAACCGCGAAAACATAAGGAGAGCCAAGGCATGACCGCGCCACGCAGCACATTGATCGCCGCCATTATCGGTTTCTGCGCCGCCGCCTGTTTCCTCCCTCCCGCCGCCTCGGGACAGGCGTCGCAGGCCTATTCCGATTATCGCCAGTCGCTGATCGCCGGAGGCTGGAGGCCCAATGCCGGCTATGGTTTGAAAACCGCCGGGGGCAAGGCGCTCTATAAGTTTCCGGAGGTCGTCTGCGGTCCGACGCTCTGCAACGCCAAATGGCGCGACCCCCAGGGCCACGAAAAGCTGATCACGCTGATCCGCGGCATCAACGGCGCCGATCACCAGGTGGCGCCACAATAGCTGGCGGCGCTGGCGTCGCGCCGCGTCCATGCTATAGAGCGACGCCCGGCGAGTCGCGCTCGCGGTTGGCGCGCCTCGACGCAGCGTCCAAGCGCGCGGGAGTGCGCCCTTTTTAGGGTTCAGGATCGTTTGAGAGGAAGTCGAAGGCTCGGCTCCTTCTCAAGCGAGATCCCGGTTCGTGGGCAGGGAATTACGGCGGCCTTCCCGCCGATCGCGGGCGTGGCGGAACTGGTAGACGCGCCGGATTTAGGTTCCGGTGACGAAAGTCGTGGGGGTTCGACTCCCTCCGCCCGCACCAGAGCCGCCTCCCGTGGCAGTCGCACAAGCGTCGTCGCGCGCCGACGAGGCAGCAGTTATTAGAAGGCTATAGAGATGCAGGTAACCCAGACCTCTTCGCAGGGTTTGAAGCAGGAATACAAGGTGGTTCTGCCGGCTGGCGAACTTGCCGCCAAGCTCGCCGCGCAGCTCGCCGAGCTTCAGGCGAAGAGTCAGATCAAGGGGTTCCGGCCCGGAAAGGCGCCGATCGGCCATCTCAAGAAGCTCTATGGAAAGAGCATCATGGGCGACGTGTTGCAGGAGGCGGTCAACGACGCCAACCGCAAGATCGTCGAGGACAATGAGCTGCGCATCGCCTTCGAGCCGAAAATCGATTTCCCCGGCGGGCAGGAGGAAGTCGAACGCGCGCTCGCGGCCGAGGGCGATTTCTCTTATGTCGTCACTTTCGAAACGTTGCCCAAATTCGATATCGGCCTCTTCGACGACATTTCAGTCGAGCGCCCCGTGGCGGAAGTGGCGGACGAGGACATTGAGAAGGCGCTTAAGTCTCTCGCCGAGCGCGTCCAGGAGTTCGAGGAAAGGCCGGACGGCGGCAAGGCCAAGTCGGGCGACAAGCTTACGATCGATTTTACCGGCAAGCTCGAAGGCGTCACTTTCGAGGGCGGCTCGGGCGGCGACGTCGATATCGTGCTCGGCTCGGAGACCTTCATTCCGGGATTCGAGGCGCAATTGGAAGGCGTCGCCGCGGGCGAGCAGCGCCTCGTCAAGACGCGCTTTCCCGACGATTATTCCGCCAAGCATCTCGCCGGCCGCGAAGCCGAATTCGACGTGACGGTGAAATCCGTCTCGGCGCCAAAGACCCTGGGTCTCGACGAGGAACTCGCCAAGAAATACGGCTTCGAGTCGTTTGATGCGATGAAGACCGCCGTTCGCGGCAATCTCGAAGCCGACTTCGACAAGGCCTCGCGCGACAAGATGAAGCGCGCCCTCCTCGACGCGCTCGACAGCCGCTATTCCTTCGACTTGCCCGAGGGTCTCGTCGAGCAGGAATTCACCAATATCTGGGGTCAGCACGAGCAGGAAAGCGCAAGGGCGGGCAAGTCCGTCGCCGAAGAAGGCAAGTCCGAGGAAGAGACCAGGGCCGAGTTCCGCAAAATTGCAGAGCGGCGCGTGCGGCTCGGGCTGGTTCTGGCCGAGATCGGCAAAAACGCCGGCGTGAAGGTTGACGAGAAGGATCTCACCGACGCGCTCGTCGAGCGGGTTCGCCTGTTTCCCGGCCAGGAGAAGGCCGTATGGGACTATTACCGCAACAATGAACAGGCGCTCGCCCAGCTTCGCGCCCCGATCTACGAGGAGCGGGTCGTCGATCATCTCGCCAAGCTGATCAAGATCGCCGACAAGACCGTCTCCCGCGAAGAGCTGTTCAAGGAAGACGAGGAATAGCTGCGGCCGCCGCCTGTCGGAGGCGGCGGGTCGCGGGGCGATCCGGCATCCCAGACGCATGCGCGCGGCGCGGCCCGGAACCGCGCGGCGCCACGACGTAATGTAATCTTTGCGTCCGGCGCGGGCGCGGATATATGACGGTCCAAGAGAGGCGGAGGCCGCGTTAGCCTGCGCAGGACCACAGAGGCGATTCCCGATGCGCGATCCAATCGAAAACTACAGCCAATATCTCATTCCCCAGGTGATCGAAAACACGTCTCGCGGCGAGCGCGGCTTCGATATCTATTCCCGTCTGTTGCGCGAGCGCATCATCTTCATCACCGGACCGATCGAAGACCATATGGCGTCGGTCATCATCGCGCAGCTGTTGTTTCTTGAGTCGGAAAATCCGAAGAAGGAAATCGCGCTCTACATCAATTCGCCGGGCGGCGTGGTGACGTCGGGCCTCGCGATCTACGATACGATGCAGTTCATCAAGCCGAGAGTGTCGACGCTTTGCGTCGGCCAGGCGGCGTCAATGGGCTCGCTGCTGCTTGCCGCGGGCGCCGACGGGCTGCGTTACGCGCTGCCCAATGCGCGCGTCATGCTGCATCAGCCGTCCGGCGGCTTCCAGGGACAGGCGTCGGACATTCAGCGCCACGCCGAAGACATTCTGAAAGTGAAGAAGCGGCTCAACGACATCTATGTCCGCCACACAGGCAAGGATTACGACACGATCGAGCGCACGCTCGACCGCGATCATTTCATGTCGGCGGAGGAGGCGAAGGCGTTCGGAATCGTTGACTCAGTCCAGGAGAAGCGGCCTGACGAAGAAAGCGACGCGAAGCGCTGAATGTAATAAGCAGGCGCCGCGAGGATTCGTTACCCGCGGCGCCAAATGCTTGAGGGGATTGGGGCAACGGGGCGCGAATGTTTCGTAAAATTCTCATCGCCAATCGCGGCGAAATCGCTTGTCGCATCATTAAGACCGCGAAGCGCATGGGTCTTTCGACCGTCGCCGTCTATTCCGACGCCGACGCCGACGCGCTCCATGTCGAAATGGCCGACGAGGCGATCCATCTCGGCCCACCGCCCGCCGCCCAATCCTATCTGCTGATCGACAAGATCGTCGCCGCCTGTAAGGAGACCGGCGCCGAAGCGGTGCATCCGGGCTATGGCTTTCTCTCCGAACGCGCCGCTTTCGCCAACGCGCTTGCTGAGGCCAATATCGTCTTCATCGGCCCCAATCCGCGGGCGATCGAAGCGATGGGCGACAAGATCGAGTCGAAGAAATTCGCCTCGGCCGCCAAGGTCAATGTCGTGCCGGGCTATCTCGGCGTCATCGAGAACGCCGAAGAGGCGGTCGCAATCGCGCGGGACATCGGCTATCCGGTGATGCTGAAGGCGTCGGCCGGCGGCGGCGGCAAGGGCATGCGCGTCGCCTTTTCCGACGCTGAAGTGATCGAGGGCTTTACCCGCGCCCGCTCGGAGGCGGCGTCCTCCTTCGGCGACGATCGCGTCTTCGTCGAGAAATTCATCGTCAATCCGCGCCACATCGAAATTCAGGTGCTGGGCGACAAGCACGGCAATGTCATTTATCTGAACGAGCGCGAATGCTCCATTCAGCGGCGCAATCAGAAGGTGATCGAAGAAGCGCCGTCGCCGCTGCTTGACGAAAAGACCCGTCGCGAGATGGGCGCGCAGGCCGTCGCCCTCGCCAAGGCGGTGGACTATGACTCCGCCGGCACGGTCGAATTCGTCGCCGGCCAGGACAAGAGCTTCTACTTCCTCGAAATGAACACCCGCCTGCAGGTCGAGCATCCGGTGACTGAGCTCATCACCGGCATCGATCTCGTCGAGCAGATGATCCGCGTCGCGGCGGGCGAGCCGCTGCAGCTCAAGCAGGAAAACGTCAAGATCAATGGCTGGGCGGTCGAGAGCCGCATCTACGCCGAGGATCCGACGCGCAACTTCCTTCCCTCCATCGGACGGCTGGTCAAATACCGCCCGCCGGAAGAAAAGCGCGAAGGCGGCATCACGGTGCGCAACGACACCGGCGTCACCGAGGGCCGTGAAATTTCGATCCACTATGATCCGATGATCGCCAAGCTCGTGACGCATGCGCCGGATCGCCTGCGGGCGATCGTGGCGCAGGCCGACGCGCTCGATCGCTTCGTGATCGACGGAATTCGCCACAATATTCCGTTCCTGTCGTCGCTGATGCAGAGTCCGCGCTGGCGCTCGGGCAATCTTTCGACGGGATTTATCAGCGAGGAATATCCGGAAGGATTTGCGCCGCAGCAGCCGCAAGGAGATTTGGCGCATACGCTTGCCGCGATCGCGACGCTGATGGACCACATCGGCAATGAGCGCAAACGCAAAATCTCCGGGCAGTTGCGCGGCGGCAGGCCGGTCGAATTCGAGCGCGAGCGCGTCTGCATGCTGGGCGATCAGAGATTCGACGTCTGCGTCGAAGCGCAGGGCGAAGCGCTGATCGTGCGCTTCGCCGAGGGCGATCAGCGCGCGCATCGCGTTTCGACTCAGTGGCGTCCGGGCGAACTTGTGCTCGAAGGCGACGTCGACGGCCGCACGGTCTATGTGCAGGCGCGGCCGATTCTCAACGGCTACGCGCTGTCGCACCAGGGCGTCGAGGTGACGGCGCGCGTCTATACGCAGCGCGAGGCCGAACTCGTCTCGTTCATGCCCATAAAAAAGGACGCCGGCGCCTCCAAGCATCTGTTGTGTCCGATGCCTGGTCTCGTGAAGACCATCGATGTGGCCGAAGGACAGGAGGTCAAGGCCGGCGAAGCCTTGTGCATGGTCGAGGCCATGAAGATGGAAAACGTGCTGCGCGCCGAACGCGACGTGACCGTGAAGAAGATTCTGGCGAAGCCCGGCGACAGCCTCGCGGTCGACGCCGTTATCATGGAGTTCGCTTGAGCAAAGTAGGTCCGAGCGACAAGATTAAGTTTATGGCCTCCAGGCAAAGTCCGTTACCTTAGGATGTGAGCTGCAAAACGGGATCAAATCCCCTCCTCGTGGAGACTGGCAGTCGAGATGAATTGTCCCCGCTCCCAAAAGCGCGACTTCCTGCGGCATTTGGGAATGAAACGGGACAAAGGCGCATTGCCCTTCTTCGTAGACCCCGGCACTCAAATAAAAATCATGACCATTTAGGGCAACGATTGAAGCAGTATTCTATGGGGTAATCCATCCCTCGCCGACGAGGACGGCAATTCTATGCTTGCGGCCATCATCGTTGTTCTGATTCTGATATTGCTCGCGATTATTTTCCCAGGTTTCGTGCGGAAATTGCTTATCGCTACTGTTTCCTTGATCGGCTTTATTGCTGTCATCGGCCTTTTTGTCCCGCACTCTCCGGAGCCGGCGGTTTCGTTATTCCCCAACTCATCGCACGAATTGCCGATTTCACCCGTTATCGCTCCAACGCCCGCCTATGAACCTCCCAATTCGTCGAATCTTCGCGATGCTTCTGGTGAGCTAAACACTAAGATCGAAAGTGCAAATGCCCCAGGAAATCAGTGGTCGTACTTTCATAACGACGATGCGATGGGGAAAGGCGCCATCTATCAAGCTCAGGTTTCCAGCACCAATACGGTAAACTTCTCAAGTCCCTATGAAGGCGCATAGCGCGCAACGCTTACGCTAAGAGTTCATCCTCGTTATGGCAATGATGTAATTCTGAGCATTGAAAAAGGACAGTTTCTCTGTAGCTCCTATGACGGCTGCAGCGTACTTGTACGCTTCGACAACGACAACGCGGTTAAATTTGCCGCAGCGAGTGCAGCGGACCACAGCACAGAAACACTTTTCGTTCGTAACTACACTCGTTTTGTTGGAAGCGTGTTAAGAGCGAAGCGCGTTCGTATCGCAGCAAGTGTTTATCAACAAGGCGAGCCGATGTTTGATTTTGACGTCGGAGGCTTCGACAATAACAAGCTCCAGCCGAAACGACCGGACAGGGCATCTTCGAAACGGAGATGAGGCACTCAGAATCATGCTGTGAGGACTCACGCAACAACGGCGTGACAATCGCGGGCATACATAGGGTTAGGCCAGGTAACTGACACTCCACTCGTCTAGCGGCCGGCTACAGATTGAGAAACATGCTCACCGAAAGAATGTGATTGATCCGGTGATCGAACCTCTGTTCGCGCCGCGAAACGACGCGCGACTGAATCAGCTGGTTCATGTAGCCGATCTCGACGCGCGCCTTCTCGCTGAATGCGTAGCCGAGACCGGCGAAGCCGCGATTTTGATCGAAGCCGAATCGCGCTGCAGGCGTCGTCGAATTCAGCCGCACGAACACCTCGTCCCAGAGCACAAGGCTCAGGGGCGCATTCTCCCAAAGCGGATACGAAAAGCGCATGAATTGGCGCAGGCGCCATTCGACGGGGTTGACGTTCTGGATAAAGCGTTGCTCCAAGCGCGTGCGGCTCGTGAGGTCGCCGAACGTCGCCTTGTCGGTGAGCAGAACCTGCTGCCAGATCCGATTTTCATGCTGTGTCTTGGTGGCTTCCGGAAAGGTTGCGATATGCGCGTAGCCGAGCCAGACGCTGGCGTTATCTGACAGTGCGTAGCCAACGCCGGCGCGTCCCACCGCCTGATCGGCGATCGCGCCGTCGTTGCGAAACCGCCCCTGGCTTTCAAGCCACAGCCGCCAATTTTCAAGACTTGGCTCAATCGAGCCGAGTTTCGCTACGGCGGTGACGTTTTCCCAGATCCGGAAATCTTCATCGACAGCCGCTGCAGGGACTGCGGTCGCAAGAGTCCCCAGCAGAGACGCGCCGTAATAGGTAGCCCGCTTCGTTCTGTGAGTCGTCGCCACCAGCACAGCCGTCTCCGCGGAAACCAAATTCCGCGCCCATTGAAGCGGCTCGCGCCGGATTCGTCAAACGCCGCAGGCCGCGCCTTTCGGGGCGGCCAGTCAGGCCGCGGCGGACGACGATGCCCCTGGCGCCCGCGCGCGTTCCCGGAACAGGCCGTGCAGCGCGTCCCAATCGAGCGCCATTTCGCCGCCATCGCTTCGAAGCTGCTCGTCCCAGCTGGCCAGCAGATCGAGACAGGCGTGATCGATATAGGTCAGCTCATTGAGATGCACATGCACCCGCGCCCCCGGCGGCAGCGTCTCAAAGAGGTCGGCGAGCTGGGGCAGCCGGATAAAGGTCGCGGCGCCTTCAAGATGGACCACGGTCATGCCGTTGATCTGCTCGGTGCGGATGTTGAGATGCGAAAAGCTGTAGAGCAGACGAGCGACCGCGAGACCGACGCCAACCGCGATGCCTGTCAACACGTCGGTCGCGATCACCGTCGCCAACGTCGCCGCGTAAATGCCGGTTTCGGTACGGTCCTGACCCCAGAGAAAGCGCGCAAAGCTCAGATTGACGAGATTGAGCCCGGCATAGACGAGAACTGCGGCGAGACTCGCGACAGGGATGATGCGCAGCACATCCGGCGCGAGCGTGATGAACAGCAGGATCCACACGCCGTGCAGTATCGTAGAAAGTCTTGTCCGCGCGCCTGCGCTGACATTGGCCGAACTGCGCACGATCACGCCGGAGACCGGCAGCACGCCAAGCGCCCCGCAAAGAAAATTGCCGACGCCCTGCGCGACGAGCTCCTTATTGTAACGCGTTCGTGGCGCGCGACGCTGCATCGCGTCGACGGCTGTCGCGGTCAACAGCGACTCCGCGCCGGACACGAAAGCGAGCGACAAGCCGGCCGCCAGGATCGCGCCTTCGCCGATGCGGGTGAGCGCATGCGTCGTCGGTAGAGTGATCGCCGCGAGAAGATCGTCCGGCGCCGGGACATATTTGATGTCGAGCGCGAAAAATGCGGCGACGGACGTCGCCAGACCGACTCCAACAAGCGGAGCCGGAATAAAGGACAGCCATTTCGGCGCAAAGCGTCGCCACAGCAGAATGGCGGCGATCGTCAGCAGGCCCAGCATGGCGGCGCCCTTATGCGCCTCCACGGTGACGCCCTTCCAGATCGCCAGCGGCAGCGACCAGAGATTGATGACGCCGCCGAATTCCTGTCCCGTCCCGGGCGGCGTGTCATCGACCATGACATGAAACTGCGAGGCGAAAATCAGCAGGCCGATGCCCGCGAGCATGCCCTGAATCAGCGCCGGCGAGACCGCTCGAAACACCGGTCCGAAACGCAGGGCGCCGGCCGCGATTTGAATTATGCCGGACATCATCACGACGAGTCCGAAGACTTCGAAGCCGAGATCCTTGATGAAGACGGCGGCCATGACGGCTGCGCCGTTCGCCGCGCCGCTCACCTGAAGCGAACAGCCGGAGAGCAGGCCGACGACAATGCCGCCGATGACTCCGCTAATGAGGCCGACGGCGGCGGCGTTTTCGAACGGGAAGCCGGCGACGAGCGCTAGTCCCATCGAAAGCGGCAGCGCGACGAGCAACACGACGACGGACGCCAAGATGTCGTCTTTGATCGTCGAGAGGCGAGAGGGCGCGACATGAGCTTCTAGCGACATTTGCGCATCCTGGTTTTGGTTCGGCCGTTCGGTGTGGCGGGGGCGGGTCAAACCTCCACGCTGACCCGTTCCTTCTCTCCTCGCGACGGCGTTTGCGACGGCGCTGGCGCGAGGCCGAATTGCCGGGTTGTCGGGTCATAGACGAAGACTTCGCCCGTTTCGATCTTGTAGACCCAGCCGTGCAGCCGCAGTTTGGCCTGAGCGAGCGCCGAGGCGACCGCCGGATGCGTGCGCAGATTTTCGAGCTGCGCGAGCACATTCTCCTGAATGGCCACGTTGAGCCGTTCGTCGCCAGTTCGGTCCACGTATTTTTCCAGCATGATCCGCTTCGTCGTTTCGGCGTGCGACAGCCAGTCGCTCAGCGCAGGAAAAGCTGCGGCCGGCGGCGGATCGAGCAAGCCTTTCATCGCCCCGCAATGGGAATGGCCGCAGACGATGATGTCCTTGACGCCCAGGCCCGCGATCGCGAATTCGATCGTCGCCGCTTCGCCGCCGCGCACCGCGCCATAGGGCGGCACGAGATTGCCGGCGTTGCGCAGGATGAAAAGGTCGCCAGGCGCCGATTGGGTGAGCAGACAGGGGTCGATGCGGGAGTCGGCGCAGGTGATGAACAGCGTCTCCGGCGCCTGGCCTTTGGCAAGGCGCTCGAACAATTCGCGCCGACTGCCGAAAACCTGTGACTGGAAGTGGTGTAGACCTTCGATCAACCGCTGCATTTTGATCTCCTATTGGCTATGCGGCTCTTGAGATCGCGACGCGTCGCGCGCTGCGACGTTGACGTTTTCAGCATGGCGCAGGGGGTTGATATTGAAAATTAGGATATATAAATTAGTTACATCTATAAAAACTATGAATACAGCCCGTGGAACGTCTCAACTATCAGCATCTCTTCTACTTCTGGAATGTCGCGCGGGAGGGAAGCGTCACCCGCGCGAGCGAAAAACTCGGATTGGCGCAGCCGACGATCAGCGGCCAAATCGCTGTGTTCGAGGAATCAATCGGCGTGCAGCTTTTCCGCAAGCAAGGACGCAATCTGGTGATGACGGAAACCGGTCGCACCGTGTTCAACTACGCCGACGAAATATTCTCGATCGGCCGTGAACTCGGCAGCGCCTTGAAAGGCCATGCGGGGGCGCTCAGCGTGAGACTGAGCGTCGGCGTCTCGAACGCCCTGCCCAAGCTCATCGTTTATCGTCTGCTCGAACCTGCGCTCGCCGCGCATTATCAAGTCGTCTGCCATGAGGACAAGACCGAGCGTCTGCTGGCCGAGTTGCCCGTGCACGGGGTCGATCTCGTTCTGTCGGACTGGCCGGCGACCGGCGTCGCGGATGCGCGAATCTACAATCATCCGATCGGCGAATGCGGCGTGGCGGCGTTTGGAGTCTTGGAACTGCAGCGGCGCTATCGGAAGAATTTTCCGTGTTGTCTCGATGGCGCGCCGCTCTTGCTGCCGACGTCAAACACCGCATTGCGGCGTTCGCTCGATCGATGGCTGGACGCCAACAGTCTCTTTCCGAAGATCATCGCCGAAGTCGAGGACAGCGCGCTGCTGAAGACGTTCGGGTCCGCGGGCGCCGGGATATTCATGGCGCCGACTGCAGTTCGGACCCAAGTCGAAGAACAATATGGCGTCAAACATATCGCGACGCTGGACGGCGTTGCAGAGCGATTCTATGCGATCACCGCGCAGAGAAAGATCAAGCACGCGGGCGTCGTTAGGATCCTTGAACGCGCGCGGGACTGGCTGGTCTAGTCGTCGAACGCGCACGCCACGCTACGGCCCCGCTGCTCGCAGTTGCGCGACGCGCACCGGCACGGGCGGGTGCGAAAAATAGAAGGTCGCGTAGAGCGGATCTGGAGTCAGCGTCGCGAGATTGTCGCGCGTGAGCCGGGTCAGCGCCGAAATCATCGGCTCCTTGCCGACAAGATCGCGCGCGAAAGCGTCGGCCTCGAACTCGGCGCGGCGCGACCGCCAGGCGAGCAAGGGCGACAGGACATGCCAAATCGGCTCGCGCGCCAGCATCAGGGCGACGAGGACAATGCCCGGATCATTCGGCAGCCCGAACCAGCCGGCGAAGACGTCTGAGCCGAACGCCAGCCACAGCACGGCGAAAGCGAGAAAAGCGAGCGCGGCGGCCTGCAGCAGCATCTGACGGACATGGCCGAATTTGAAATGGCCCAGTTCATGCGCGAGAATCGATTCGATTTCATCGGGCGAATGTTTCTCGAGCAGCGTATCGAAAAACACGATTCTCTTGGCCTTGCCGAAGCCGCTGAAATAGGCGTTGCCATGCGTCGAGCGTTTTGAGGCGTCCATCACATAGAGGCCTTTCGACTCGAAGCCGCATTTGGCGAGCAGCGCCTCCATCCGGCGCTTCATCGGGCCCGCTTCGAGCGGCGTGAATTTGTTGAACAGCGGCGCGATGACCGTCGGATAGATCACGGTCATCGCGACCGCGATGGCGATGAAGGCGACATAGGCGAAGAGCCACCACGTGTCCGGCGCGGCGCGCAGCAGCCAGAACATGCCGAAAAGCAACGGCGTCGAGACGGCGAGTTCCAGCGCGCCGGTCTTCGCCTGATCGAGGAGAAAGGTTCGCGGCGTCAATCGATTGAATCCGAACCGCGCCTCGAGCCCGAAGGCGCGGACGGCGGCGAGCGGCATGTCGATCATACTGGCGATCACGCCAAAGACGACAACGAAGAGAACGCTGCGGACAAGACCCGGTTCGACAAGGGCGGCGATCGCCGCATAGAGCGGCGCGAGTCCCAATGCCAGCCACAGAATCGAAATCGCCGCGTCGACGATCGTCTCGGCGACGGAAAACTCGGTTTTCGCAATCGTATATTCGGCGGCGCGGCGATGTTCGTCGAGCGTCACGGCGCGCGCAAAATCCGGAGGCACCCGATCACGATTCGCCCCCACCGCCATCATCTGTCGCAGCCGCAGATAGACGCCCAAACCGGCCGAGGCGGCGATCGCCAGACAAATCACGACGCCCATTGCGCTCATTCCGCGCTCCTGCAAATTCTCTGCGGCAATATAGGAGCGCGCATCCCCGTTTGCGAGAGCGTCGCCCGATGAAGAGCCGCGTCGCGGGGTCCCTGGCGGCGCGCTGGCCTATTTCGCCGGTCGTCGATATTTTGGCGACGACGCCTTCGACGCTTGAAGCATGAGAACGCTATCCCCGGAGGCGCAATCGGGAGTCGCCGTTGAAATTGGCCTTCTTCATTGCCGCCGTCGCCGCTGTTCAAGGCGCGGCGGGCGTCGCTCTCGCCGCCGCCGCGGCCCATCTCGACGCCAGTCCTTTTCTCGCGACCGCGAGCCAATTTCTGATGATCCACGCCGCCGCCGGCGTCGGCCTCGCCGCGCTCGCGCGCGGGACGCCGCGACAGCAGGCGAACTGGCTCGCTGCAATCGCTCTGGCGCTTCAGGCAGGGGTGACGCTTTTCGCCGGAGACCTCGCGGCGCGCGTCTTTTTCTCTGGGAAACTTTTCAATTTCGCGGCGCCGATCGGCGGCGGCATGACGATCTTGAGCTGGTGCGCGCTGGCAGCATGGGCGACGTTCGCCATGTTGTGTGCAAATTCGTCGGGAACGGTCCGCGAAAGCTAGACAACCGCGACAAAGCGCCCCACCATTCACCTATGTCGGTTTCAAGCTCCGACCTTTCATCCTCGGCCGCTCCGAGCGATGACGCCCAGCGCACGAGCGATCCTTTGCTCGGGCGAAGGCTGCTTATTGTCGAAGACGATCCCTATATCGCGCTGGCGCTTGAAGAGACGCTTAGCGAATTCGGCTTGATTATCGCCGGGATGGCGCGCAGCGTCGAAGAGGCGGTGCGTCTCTCGCATGACGACGGCGTGGATCTCGCGCTGCTCGACGTAAATATCGGCCACGAAAGAATCGATCCCGTCGCCGACGCGCTCGCCGCGCGCGGCTGCCCTTTCATCTTCACGACAGGCTGCGGGCGCGCGGGATTGCCCGAGGCGTATCTTGAGCACGCCATGGTCGAAAAACCATTCTATGTCGAGGAAATCCTGGCTGCGCTGCGCAGCGAGCTGGCGCGCGCTGAAGATCGCTAGATAGCACAGCGTTCGGGCGGAATCGCCCAAATGCGGCTGACGCGATCGATTCCAAAAGCTTGGAGCGCGATACGAAAACGCCTGGGTCCGCTTTTTTGCGGCGCGCCCCGCACTCTCGGCGTTTCGCCACTTTATCGCCGCCCTTGACCGCGACAAGCGATGTCCTTGAGACCAGCTTCCGGAGCCCGGGGCATGCAGCCGTCCGCCTTAACCACCAGGCCCTCGCCGGCCCTTAAGGCGCGCCGTCCGTCCGCCGCGCTTCGCCGGATCGCGTCTGCCTTGGCGGCGGCCGCAGCCTTCGCGGCGATCGCCGCCGCAATCGCGCCCTGGCTGTTCTCGCCGACCGCTCTCATGGACGCGGTCGCCGATCAGCTCCAGGGCTCGTCAGGACTCTATGTCGCCGCGCGCGGCAAAACGAGCTTCTCGCTCTTTCCGCGCCCAAGCATCGCCGTCGATCGCGTCGCCTTCGCCGATCGCAATGGCGCGTGGGTCATCGAGTCCAGCGAGCTTCATGGCGATGTTGACGTTCTGCCCTTGTTGACGGGACGGCTGAAGGTCGCGGCGGTAACGCTCGTCCGGCCGCATGCGCGCATCGATTTCGACAAGACGCCCGACGGCGCGCCGGGCGCCGCCGCGCGCGCCGCCGCCGCAAAGCCGGCGACGCTCGAAGCCGCCGCGGCCGATAATGTGCGATTCGGAACCGTCTCGATCGTCGACGGCGACGCGCGGGTCTCCTATCGCGGCCGGCTCTATGCGTTGGAGCGAATCGACGCGAAATTCGAATGGCGCCGCATCGGCGAAGCCGCGGCTCTGACCGGGACGTTCGACTTGAACGGCGAACGGCTCGAAACGCTGCTCTGGGTCGCGCGTCCGGGCGCGCTGCTGCGCGGCGAGGAGTCGGTGGTCACCTCGCGGCTCGACGGCCAGACCATCCGATTTGAAGCGCAGGGAGTCGGGCAGCTCGGCGCCAATGCCCGCTTCGCCGGTCATGTCGCAGCCGCGGCCGCCTCGGCGCGACGGGCGCTCGCGCTGTTCGGCGAGGCCGCGCCCCTGCCCGGCCCGTTCAACGACACGCAATTTTCCGCGCAGGCGACGCTCTCGACCGCAGAAGCGCACTTCAAGGACGCACGGCTCTTCGTCGACGGCAACGAGTTTCGAGGCGACTTCGACTTTCATAAGGAGGATGGAAGGCCAACGCTCGCGGTCGCCCTGAAAAGCGAATTCCTCTCGTTGCGGCCGTTTCTTTATGACGCGCCCCCGCTGGTCGAAACCGACGGACAGTGGAACGGGCGACCTTTCGAACTTCCGGATTTGTCCGGCGCCGACGTGGATTTGCGCCTTGCCGTCGGCCATGCGCGACTCGGCCGGCTGAAAATCAGCGACGCCTCGATCACGGCGACCTTGCGCGACGGCGCGGCGGAACTCTCGATCAATCAGGCCCAAGCCTATCGCGGCGCATTCAAGTTTCGGGCGTCGGTCGCGCCGGGGGCCGAAGGGCTGGTTTTCCACGCCAATGCGCAAACAATGACGGCCGTCGACGCCGGCCCGCTGCTTTGGGACGCTTACGGCAAGCCGCTGCTGGCAGGCGCCCTCAACGCGACTCTCGCGGTGGATGGGAGCGGCGAGAGCATGTCGGCGCTCGTGCGAAGCCTGAACGGGCGCGCCGGCGTGGCCCTGGTCGATGGCGAGATTTCCGGCGTCAATCTGGAGAAGGCGCTGCAGAGGCTGGAAAAACGTCCGCTATCGAGCGCCGTCGACATCCGTTCCGGCCGTTCGATCGTCGACGCCGCGAGCGCCGCCATCAAATTCGAGAACGGCGTCGCCATAATTTCTGAGGGCAATGTCCGGGGTCCGGGCTTCTCGGTCACTTTCAGCGGATCGGCGCCGCTGCCCGAGCGCGCGCTCGCCGTCAATGCAGTTGCGCGCGCGGCGGGCGCCGCCGGCAAGATCGACGAATCAGCGCCGAGCATCGATTTCGACGTAGCCGGCCGCTGGGACGAATTAGCGCTAAAGCTCGATACGCAAGCCTTTATCCGCCGCTCGGACGCCGCCGCGCCGCTGCTGCCGCGAGCGGATGCGCCGCCCCAGGCGCCGGCGGCGCGATGACGCAGGATCGTCAGACGTCCGCGAAATGCGTTTCGCGCAGCAGCCGCGTGAGCTCATCGGGAATGTCGAGATAGCGGAAGCGGCGGAGTTCAAAGCCGACCTCGACCACGCCCCAAGGCGGCGCATAGGTCCGCCACGGCGAAACCTCCGCAAGTATCACGACATGTCCGCCGTCGATGCCGCGGGCGATGCGCGCGACCGTATAGACCGCCCCGCGGGCCAAACCCTCGCAGCGACCATAGGGGCCTGCGGTCGCATCCAAACAAATCACTTCGGCGCCGGGAGGCGTTTCAGGACTGATCATTGGCGACCTCGTTCTGCGGCGCGATGAAACGCGCGCTCCTTAACAATTATGGAGCGCGCGACGGCGGGCGAAAGAGCCCGACGCGCCGCGTCGCGGTCACCAGAATTTCAGAAAGCCGAACAGGCCGCCCTTCAGCTTCCTGCGGTCGAGCGCGCTGAGTTCGTCATAGACGCGGCGCGCGGCGGCCCGCATTTCCAACAGGTTTTCGTCCGAGACGTCGAAATCCAGAACGGCGGATTTCAACTCGCGCCGCGACCGATCGAGCCGCGCCTGTGCGTCGGCAATCATCGAATTCAGATTCATTACTCTCTCCGATGGCGATGTCGCCCGAACTACAACGCAACTGCGAGGACAACTGACCCAATCCACCCCGCGCCGGCCGCACGGCGCGTTTCTTTGGCGCTTTCGCTGAGCGCGCCCGACGGCGACGCCGGCGCTGCTTCAGAATGCGCGAGGCCTCGGAGGGAATCGAACCCCCGTACAAGGATTTGCAGTCCTCTGCGTAGCCACTCCGCCACGAGGCCGTCGCGCGGCTTGCGCCGCGTGCGCTCGCTCATACAGTAGGGCGCCAAGACGAGCAAGCGCTCCTCGCGGAACCAAATGGAGTGCGTTAGCTTTCGAAGCGATGGCCGATTTCCCGCTCGTTCTCCTGCTCGCCGCGCTGCCGGCGCTCGGCAATTTCGCTGGCGGCGTCATCGCCGAGTTTGTTGACGTTTCCGCGCGCATGCTGAGCCGCGCGCTGCATATCGCCGCTGGGGTGGTGACCGCCGTCGTCGCCGTCGAACTGATGCCGCAGGCGCTCGCCGGCGTCGCGCCGGCCTGGGCGATCGCGCTCGCGCTCCTGATCGGCGGCGGCTTCTACATGCTTCTGGGGTGGTCGGTCGACCGGCTGGCCGGCGCGGATGGCGCGACGGCCGGCGCCTCCATGGTCTATGCGGCCGTGGGCGTCGATCTCTTCGGCGACGGCCTCATGATCGGCGTCGGCTCGGCGGTATCCTTGAGCCTCGCCCTGGTCCTGGCCGTGGGACAGGTCCTCGCCGATATCCCCGAAGGCTTCGCCGCCATCGCCAATCTGAAAAGCAAGGGGGTGTGGCGCCTCTGGCGGATCGCGCTCTCCGCCTCCTTCTTCGCCTTCTGCCTGCTTGGCGCGACGATCGGATACTGGCTGCTGCGCGGACAGAGCGAGGCGCTGAAACTCGCGGCGCTGGCGTTTACCGGCGGGGTTCTGCAGATCGCTGCGGTCGAGGACCTGATGAGAGAGGCCCATGAGGCGGCGGAGGACACCCGCTGGTCATCGCTGCATTTCATCGGCGGTTTCGCGCTTTTCACGGCGCTCGCCAGTTATTTCGACCATTGAGCGGCAGGGCGACGCTTCGACGCCGGGGCTGGCCAATTTGACAGGCGGCGCCCATTTTGACCATCTTCCGCCGCTCGCGCCGAGCCGGCGCACCCTTGGAATTATCACGAAATGAATGTCGTTATCGTCGAATCGGCGGCCAAAGCGCAGACGATCAATAAGTATTTAGGCAGCAATTTCAATGTATTAGCTTGCTACGGCCATGTTCGCGACCTTCCCGCCAAGGACGGTTCTGTCGATCCCGACCAGGATTTCTCGATGGTCTGGGAGATGGACGCCAAGGGCGCGAAGCGCGTCTCGGCCATCGCCGACGCGGTGAAGGGGGCCGATAAGGTCATCCTCGCGACCGACCCCGATCGCGAGGGGGAAGCCATCTCCTGGCACCTGCTCGACATTCTGAACAAGAAGCGCGCGCTGAAGGACAAGAAGATCGAGCGCGTCGTCTTCAACGCGGTCACCAAGGACGCGATCAAGGAGGCGATGGCGCATCCGCGCCAGATCGATCAGGCGCTGGTCGACGCCTATCTTGCCCGCCGCGCGCTCGACTATCTCGTCGGCTTTACTCTCTCGCCGGTGCTGTGGCGGAAGCTCCCCGGCGCACGTTCGGCCGGCCGCGTGCAGTCGGTGGCGCTGCGCCTCGTCTGCGACCGCGAGCTCGAAATCGAGAAATTCGTCCCCCGCGAATATTGGTCGCTTGTCGCCCATCTGAAGACCAAGGCCGGCGAGCCTTTCACGGCCCGGCTGGTCGGCGCCGACGGCAAGAAAATCCAAAGGCTCGACATCGGCGCGGGCCAGGAGGCCGAGGATTTCAAGAAGGCGCTGGACGCCGCGTCCTTCGTCGTCCGCTCGGTCGAAGCCAAGCCCGTCAAGCGCCACCCCTACGCGCCGTTCACGACCTCCACCCTGCAGCAGGAAGCCTCGCGCAAGCTCGGTCTCGCGCCGGCGATCACCATGCGCATCGCCCAGCGGCTCTATGAAGGGGTCGACATCGGCGGCGAGACCGCGGGCCTCATCACCTATATGCGAACCGACGGCGTCGACATGGCGCCCGAGGCCGTCGCCGGCGTGCGCCGGGTGATCGGAAAGGAATATGGCGACCGCTTCGTTCCCTCGGTTCCACGCAAATACACGACGAAGGCCAAGAATGCGCAGGAAGCGCATGAGGCGATCCGCCCGACCGACCCCAGCCGCTTGCCCAAGCATGTGGCGAAATATCTCGAGCCGGAACAGGCCAAGCTCTATGAACTGATCTGGACGCGCACCATCGCGAGCCAGATGGAATCGGCCGAACTCGAACGCACGACGGTCGACATCGACGGCAAAGCTGGCGCCCGGGCGCTCGAACTCCGCGCGACGGGTCAGGTCGTGCGCTTTCCGGGCTTCCTCGAACTCTACCAGGAAGGCCGCGACGACGCGGAGGACGAGGACGGCGGCCGCCTGCCGGCGATGGCGCAGGGCGAAGCCTGCACGCGCGAAAAAATCGACGCGACCCAGCATTTCACCGAACCGCCGCCGCGCTTCACCGAGGCGACGCTCGTCAAGCGCATGGAGGAGCTTGGCATCGGGCGTCCTTCAACCTACGCCTCGACGCTCGCCGTTCTGCGCGACCGCGACTATGTGCGGCTCGACAAGAAGCGCCTCGTGCCCGAGGACAAGGGACGCCTCGTCGTCGCTTTCCTTGAGAGCTTCTTCACGCGCTATGTCGAGTTCGACTTCACCGCCGACCTCGAGGAAAAGCTCGATCTCGTCTCCAATAATGAGATCGACTGGAAAGAGGTGCTGCGCGACTTCTGGCGGGATTTCTCGGCGGCCGTCGACGGCACCAAGGATTTGCGCGTCAGCGAGGTGCTCGACAGCCTCAACGAGCTGCTCGGCCCGCATGTCTTCCCGCCCAAAGAGGACGGTAGCGATCCGCGGCTCTGCCCTTCCTGCAACAGCGGCCAACTTTCGTTGAAGATCGGCAAATTCGGCGCCTTTGTCGGATGCTCCAACTATCCAGAGTGCCGCTACACGCGAACGCTCTCGCCGCCGACCGGCGACGCCGCCGACGCCGCGCGGCCGGGTGTTAAGGCGCTGGGCGTCAACCCCGAGACCGGCGCGGAAGTCACGCTGCGCGAGGGCCGTTTCGGCGCCTATGTGCAGGAGGGCGAACAGGAGGAAGGCGGCGAGAAGCCGAAGCGCGCCTCGCTGCCCAAAAACATCAGGCCGGACGATCTCACGCTCAGTCAGGCCATCGCCCTGCTCGCTCTGCCGCGCGAAGTGGCGAAACATCCGTCGAGCGGCGAACCTATCGTCGCCGGCATCGGGCGCTTCGGCCCCTATGTGCAGCACGGCAAGACCTACGCCAATATCGGCCGCGACGACGACGTGCTGAGCATTGGCGCGAACCGCGCCATCGACCTCATCGTGCAGAAGGAGTCGGGCGGCGGCGGCTCGCGTTTCTCGCGCGGTCCGGCCGAGCCGGCCCGTGTCCTCGGCGATCATCCGGAAGGCGGATCGGTGAGCGTCAAATCCGGCCGATTCGGTCCTTATGTGAATTGGGGCAAGGTCAATGCCACGATCCCCAAGGACAGCGACCCCGCGGCGCTGACGCTCGAACAGGCGCTGGCGCTGCTCGCGGCGAAAGCCGCCGGCGGCGGCGCGGCGGGCGGCCGCCTGCTCGGCGACCATCCCGACGGCGGCAAGATCACGGTGCGCGCCGGCCGCTTCGGCCCTTACGTCAATTGGGGCAAGATCAACGCGACGCTGTCCAAGGGAACTTCGGCCGACGACGTGAGTCTCGAAGAGGCGCTGCGCCTCATCGAAGCCAAGGGCGGCGCGCCGAAGAAGCCGGCGAAAAAGGCCCCAGCGAAAAAAGCGCCTGCGAAAGCCCAGAAGACGATCGAAGAGAGCGACGAGACGCCCTTCGAGGATTCGCGACCGGTGAGACAGGCCGTGAAGTCGACCGCGAAAAAGGCGGCGCCAAAAAAACCGCCTGCGAAAAAGCCCGCGCCGAAAAAGGCGGCGGCGAAATAAAGAAGCACGCTCGACGCGGCGTTTCGATTTCGGCGTCAACGTCCTATATGTTTATCGGCGAATCCGGTCGAACCGCCGGATGTCATTCCCGACGCGCGCAACGCGCGCGATCGGAAATCCAGAGCCGCAACAAGCATTTCGGACCTTGCTCTGGATTCCCGGTCGGACCTGCGGTCCGCCGGGAATGGCATTCGTGCAAAGGTTTCGGCCGGACTCACTATAATGTGAGCGGCCTATGCGCACGACTTCCGCCTTTTCTTGAGCGAGCCCTTGGCGAAAAAAGATAGAGAAAGAGCCGCCCCCTGTCGCGAAGACATTCTCGCCTTCATCGCCCGCGAAACCGAGGCGGGCGGCCCGCGCAAGATCGGCCTGCGCGAAATCGCCCGCGCCTTCGGCGTCAGCGGGGACGACCGCATCGCCGTCAAGCGCATGCTCGCCGAACTCGCCGAAGAAGGCGTTCTGGAAAAGCGTGGCCGGCGGGTGACGCGCAAAGGCGCATTGCCGCCTGTCGCGCTCGTCGACATCGTCACGCGTGATCGCGACGGCGAGATGATCGCCGCGCCGGTCGAATGGGACGAGGACGAGCTGGGGCCGGCGCCGCGCATTCGCATCCAGGCGCCGCGCCGCGCCCGGCCGGGCGAGCCCCTGCCCGGCGTCGGCGACCGCGCGCTGGTTCGCGCCGAACCCGATCGCGACGCCGGACCGGATGAGCCGCCCTATGTCGGACGCGTCGTCAAACTTCTGTCGCGCCAGCGCCACCGCGTGCTCGGCGTGCTGCATATAGAGGCGAACGGCGCGGGCCGCATCGAGCCGATCGACAAGAAACAGGCAGGACGCGAACTCGCCGTCGCGGCGGCCGACATCGGCGACGGCAAGCACGGCGATCTAGTTTCCGTCGATCTCGTCGGCAAGACGCGCTTCGGCGCGCCGCGCGCCCGCGTGCGCGAGACGCTGGGTTCGGTGACAGGCGAAAAGGCGGTGAGCCTCATCGCGCTGCGCGCGCATGACATTCCCGACGTGTTTCGCTCGGAGGCGATTGCGGAGGCCGCGCGCGCGCAACCGGCGTCCTTGCATGGACGCGAAGACTGGCGCGACTTGCCGCTCGTCACCATCGATCCGCCCGACGCCAAGGACCACGACGATGCGGTGCACGCCGCGCGAGACGACGCGCCGGACAATGACGGCGGCTTCGTCCTTACGGTCGCGATCGCCGACGTCGCGCATTATGTGACTCCGCGCTCGGCGCTCGACCGCGACGCGTTGGAGCGCGGCAATTCGGTCTATTTCCCGGATCGCGTCGTGCCGATGCTGCCCGAGCGCATCTCCAACGACCTTTGCTCATTGCGTCCCGGCGAAGATCGGCCTGCGCTCGCGGTGCGCATGCGCGTCACGAGCAATGGCAGGAAGATCGACCACAAATTTCATCGCGTGATGATGCGCTCGCACGCCAAGCTCGCCTATGCGCAGGCGCAGGACGCGATCGAGGGCCGCACGGATGAGATCACGAAGCCGCTGCTTAACCCAGTGCTCAAGCCGCTTTACGCCGCGCATGAGGCGCTGCAGCACGCCCGCAATCTGCGCGCGCCGCTCGATCTCGACCTGCCCGAACGCAAAATTCTTCTCAAGAAAGACGGGTCCTTCGACCGCGTGATCATTCCGCCGCGACTCGAAGCGCATCGGCTGATCGAAGAATTCATGATTCTGGCGAATGTCGCCGCCGCCGAAACATTGGAACAGCATCGCCAGCAGCTGATCTATCGCGCCCATGACGAACCTTCGCGCGAAAAAGTTTCGGCGCTTTCCGAATTCCTGGCGACGATCGGCGTCAAGCTCGCCAAGGGTCAGACGCTGCGCGCCGCGCATTTCAACGTGATCCTCGATCGCGTGAAGGGCATGGAGCATGAGAACATCGTCAACGAAATCGTTTTGCGCACGCAGGCGCAGGCCGAATATACGCATGAGAATTACGGGCACTTCGGCCTCAATCTTCGTCGCTATGCGCATTTCACCTCGCCCATTCGCCGCTACGCCGATTTGATCGTGCATCGCGCGCTCATTCGCGCGTTGAAGCTCGGCGAAGGCGCGCTGCCGGAAATGCCGGCGGGCGAACTTGCAGAAGTCGCGGCGCGCATCTCGGCCGCGGAGCGTCGCGCCATGGCGGCGGAGCGCGAGACCGTCGATCGGCTGATTGCGCACCATCTCGCCGACCAGATCGGCGCGCGCTTTTCAGCGCGCATTTCCGGCGTGACGCGATCGGGGCTCTTCGTGCGTCTCGCCGAGACGGGCGCCGACGGCTTCGTGCCGGCGGCGACTCTGGGCCGTGAATATTACGCCTATGACGAAGCGGCGCATGCGCTCGCTTCGCGCTCGGGCGTGAGCTACCGGCTCGCGGATGTGATCGAGGTGCGGCTCATCGAGGCGGCGCCGATCGCCGGCGCCCTGCGCTTCGAGGTGGTCAGCGGCGGCGAACGCCGCGCGCCGCCGCGAGCGGGCGCGAAAACGAAAGATCGCCGCCCGCCGAAACGCGCCAAGAAGAAGCGATAGCGCTGCGCGTCACGCGCCTTTCGCGCAGATATAGACTTCGCGGCGCCTGCCCCAGCAGTTGCCGGTCCGATACACCTTCCCGAGGCTGCGGCCGCCGAGGCTCGCCGTCCACGTCCGTCCGCGTTCGAGCGTCAAGATGACGTCGTCTCCACCAGCATCGAATGTGAAGGTCGAGCGACCGACCTGGCGCAGCGTGCAGCCGCGATCGAAGAGAACGCTTCCGTCGACCTTGACGAGACATTGCGTGCGGCGGCCCTCGTCGGCCGACTTTTCCTCGGTACGGCCTGCGACCGCGCCGCGCGGCGATTCCGTCGGCTCTGCGGCTTCGGCCGGTGCGACGCGCTCGACGCCGACTTGTGGCTGCGTTTCATCGAGCGCCGCGGCCCGACCCGCCTCTTGCGCCGGCGCCGTTTCAGGGATTTGCGCTTTGGCGAGCGGCGGCGGCAGCGGCTCGGGCAAGGGCGCCGCCGCGGACTGCGCCTCCAGCAGCCGCTGTTTGATATCCCTGGAGTCAGACATTGGCGGCGCGGGGGGCGCGACCGCGTCCGGCGCGGCGCTGACCGATGCCGCCGACGATGGCGCGACATCGACGGCTTGTGCGATCTCCTTCACTGGCGCCGGCGTCGATGGCTCAGTCCGCGCGGGCGTCGTCGGCGTTTCGGCCTGGCGCAGCGTCGCGCCATCGGCGCGGGACGCGGGCGCGCCCCTCCAGGCGAAATGCGCCGCCAGAACGCCGCCGCCGAACAGGATGATCGCGGCGACGATGTAAAACCAGGCCGGCGCTCTCGATAGTCCTGCGCCGTAGAGCGCGTCCCGCGCGCCGGCGGCGGCGCTTGAAAAACCTCTGGTCCAGCCCGTCGACCGCGCTTTGCGAAACGGCCTTTCGAGGCTTTCCAATTCGCTTAACAGGCGTTGTTTCTCTTGGAGTATCCGCTTTTCGAAGTTCTCTAACTCAGCGACTTTACGTCGCTTTTCGAGTGTTACGCTCATACTGTCGACTCCCGGCGCGTAGGCGTGAAGACTTGATAAGACTTTCTTCACGTCGATCCATGCCGACTTTGCTCTCAACACAGAATGAGAGCGTCGGCTTCTTACAAAATATTCTGCCCCGCCCGAGTGTCGCCGTGCGATTGCCAGGAGTTCTTCCGGACATACGCCATGCTCTTGAGATTATCTAACAAAATTATGGCTGTTCTTTGCCGGTTCCCTTCCGCCTGCGCCGGGCGACTATGCGGCGGCGCAGGCGTCGCGTTAGGCGCATGGCGGCGAGGATCGTAGCGGAGAGAGCGGCCACGACTTGGGCGCCCGTCGCTCGCCGGTATCGATCGTCGCCTGGCGCGCCTCCTTGACATCGCCCGCGCCGCACGTATGTTGCCGGCCAATTCGCTCCCGGCGCGCTTCAGCGGCCGGGACGATTGCTTTTCTCTTAAGAGACGGAACGAACGATGGCCAAATCCGCCATGATCAAGATCAAGCTCCTGTCCACGGCGGATACGGGCTATTTCTACGTGACCAAGAAGAACGCCCGCACCAAGACGGAAAAGCTGGTTTTCAAGAAATATGATCCGGTCGCGCGCAAGCACGTCGAATTCAAGGAAACGAAGATCAAATAAGCGCCAACCGGCGCGTCAAGCCTTCGTCACAGCCGATCGGGCGAAGCAAGCGCGGCAGCAGCCGCGCTTTTGCATTTTTTGGCCGGCTTCAGAGAATTTTTGGTTGGAAGAGCGACCGCTTCGGGGCAAGGCGGCCGACTGACGATGGCTTCAAGGAGGCCACTCCAACCACCGCCAGTCGGCCAACCCCACGGACCCAGGAGATGCGGCGGACCTGAGCACTCCGCAGGGTATCCAAAGTTGTGCCGAATACGCATCGAACGCTTACGCGCGCCCCGGGTCTTCTTTTAAGGCCCTTCGACGCCGCCAGACGCGCAACTCATTTGGCGCAATCACGTTACTCCGGCTGCACAAAAATGCAACTATCTGATATGAATTTTCACAGATAGGGAGTTGTGCAGCGGTTGCGCGCCAACATAACAAACAATAACGCGCCGCAATGAGCGCCGCGCGGGAGGAGTAGATGGCATCTGGATTTCGTTTTGTTCTCGGCCTCGTAGTCGGCCTCTCGGTCGCCTTGGCGCTTTCCGCTTGCGGCGAGCATATGCCCGGGGACGCCACCGGCGCGAAGGTCTTGCGCAGTCTGCTCGAAAAGAACGGCGTCGACGCCAAGCTCGTCTCTTTCAAGAAGGTGCAGGGCCGCGAAATAAAACGCGAAAATATCGACGCCTATGAGTTGATGTATGAGGCCGAAATACAATTTCCCGAAGGCTTCGAAGCCAAATGCGCCGATGAGCGCGAACGCGGAAAATGCGCGTTTCTGGGCCTCGACGACGACCGGACCTTCGCCAAGAGCGAAGTGCATACGAGCGAAGGCACGTTGCATTTCGTGAAAAGCGAAAAGGGCTGGATGGCCGAGGACAACAACGCCTATTGACGCCGCCATGCCGGCGCTCGCGCCGATCGTCGTCATTCCGGCGCGTCTAGGTTCGACGCGTTTGCCCGGCAAGGCGCTCGCCGACATCGACGGTCGGCCGATGATCGTTCATGTCTGGGCGCGCGCTTGCGCTGCAGCGATCGGACCGGTCGCGGTGGCGACCGACGCGCCGGAAATTGCGCGCGCGATCGAGAATGTCGGCGGACAGGCCGTGCTCACCGGCGGCGCTCATCACTGCGGCAGCGATCGCCTCGGCGAGGCGGTGCGCACGCTCGACCCGCAAGGGCGCCACGGCGCCGTCGTCAACCTGCAGGGCGACCAGCCCTTCCTGCCCGACGGCGCGCTTGCAGCGGCGCTCGCCCTGCTGGACGACCCCAGCGTCGACATCGGCACGCTCGCCTGCCCGGCGCGCCCAGAAGAAGCGGACGATCCCAACGTCGTGAAGCTCGTCGGAACGTCGCTCGCGCCTGATCGGCTGCGCGCGCTTTACTTCACCAGAGCGGTCGCGCCTTTTGGCGAGGGGCCCCGCCTGAAGCATATCGGCGTCTATGCCTTTCGCCGCGCGGCGCTGGAGCGTTTCGTCGCGCTGCCTCCCTCCCCGCTGGAGTTGCGCGAGCGGCTCGAGCAGCTGCGGGCGCTCGAGGCCGGCATGCGCATCGACGCCGCGCTGCTGGACAAAGCCGCCCCATCGGTGGATACGGAACGCGATTTGACCGCGCTGCGCGCCGCGGCGCGCGAACAGGACGCAAAGTGACGCAATATATCGCCTATCAGGGAGAGCCCGGCGCGAATTCGGACCTCATCTGCCGTGAGGCCTATCCGCATCTGACGCCGCTCCCTTGCGCGAGCTTCGAGGACGCCTTCGCGTCGGTCACCGAGGGACGCGCCGCGCTCGGCATGATCCCGCTCGAAAATTCGATCGCCGGAAGGGTGGCGGACATCCATCATTTCCTGCCGCATTCCGGACTGCACATCGTCGGCGAACGGTTCCTGCCGATCCATTTTCATCTGATGGCGCCCAAGGGCGCGACGCGGCAGGGGCTCAAGAGCGTCTACAGCCATGTCCATGCGCTCGGTCAATGCCGGCGCGCCATTCGCAACTTCGGATTAGAGGCGCATACTTCAGGCGACACCGCCGGCGCCGCGCGCGAAATCGCCGAATGGGGCGATCCGACCAAGGCGGCGATCGCGCCGCGGCTCGCAGCGGAAATATACGATCTCGACGTGCTGGCCGAGAACATCGAGGACGAGGCGCACAACACCACGCGCTTCATCGTGCTGTCGAAGACGAGGGAATGGGCGGCGCCGAACGCCGGAGCGACCATCACCACCTTCATCTTTCGCGTGCGCAACGTGCCGGCCGCGCTCTACAAGGCGCTCGGCGGCTTCGCCACCAACGGCGTCAACATGACCAAGCTCGAAAGCTACATGGTCGACGGCGAATTCGCCGCGACGCGCTTTCTCGCCGACGCCGACGGCCATCCCGAGCAGCCGGCGATGGCGCGCGCCCTCGAAGAACTGCAGTTTTTTTCCAAGGAAGTCGAAATTCTCGGCGTCTATCCGGCGAGCGATTTCCGCCTCACCAATATCCGCGCCTTCGCCTTTGGGGATTGACAGGCCGCGGAGGCAATTGCTTTTCTTGCCAGCCTTTTGCAGCGGGAATGGGACCATCGTCGCCCGACGATATCCGTTCGCGCCGTGAGCGTCGCGCCAAAAGCGGCGTCCGATGCGACACGGGCGCACGTTGGAACGGCCAAATCGATAGTAAGGAGCAGTCGCTCGAAGGGAACAATCCATGGCCGTCGCCTATGATCCGAACAATATCTTCGGCAAGATTCTGCGCGGCGAAATCCCCGCGCATACGGTCTTTGAGGATCACGTCGCGCTGGCGTTCATGGACATCATGCCGCGCGCGGAAGGCCATGTTCTGGTGATTCCCAAGGAAGGCGCGCGCGGACTGCTCGACGTCTCGCCGCAAACGCTCGGCGAATTGATGAAACGCGTGCAGCATGTCGCAAAGGCGGTCGAGAAGGCCTTCGACGCCGACGGGCTGACCCTGCATCAGTTCAATGAAAGCGCCGGCGGCCAAGTGATCTATCACCTGCATTTCCACCTGCTGCCGCGCTGGAACGACGTCGCCTTGCGACCGCCGGGCACCATGGCCGACGACGCCAAGCTCGCCGAACAGGCGAAGCAAATTCGCGAGGCGATGGAGCCGTTCGCGGCTTAAGACTGGAAGCGGGACAACGGCGAAGCATATCGCTTGAGGCCCGCTTCATGGAAAACGCCGACGACGCCGAGTTTTTTGCGGCGAAAGGAATTATGCGTTAGTGGTCATTCATTGAGCGTTGCGCGTGAATTTGGAGGCGAGGATGAGCTGTTTTTCTGTTCATCGATTTAGGCCGCTTGCGCCTGTCTTCGTCGCCGCTGCCGCAATTTTGGCGGCGTCGGCGCATGTATCGGCGAGCGCCCAACAAACCGGCGCGCAACTCGCCGACAATTCAAGGCTGATGACTCTCACCGCTGAGGTGGCGGATGTCGAAGTTCCCGGCCAAGGCCTGATCAAGGGACTCTACATATACAAGCTGCGCGGGCCTGGCATGGAGTCGGACGCGCCGCCGGCGCTGATGCCGCCGGTGATCGCCGCGGCGCGCGGCCGTACGCTGACCATCGATTTCTTCACGAAGCTCCCCGAGGAGACCAATCTTCACACGCATGGCTTATCGATTTCGCCGAAAGGCGTCGGCTTCGGCGAAAGCGGGTCGCGGCCGCTTTACGGCGACTGCATTCTCGTCAATGGCGAGGCGCGCAACCATCCGCCCTCGCCGAACGAACTCGCAAAGGCTGATCCTTGCAAGCCGCAAACGGAAGCTCCCGCCTCCGTCAAGGAGGCGGAGCCGATTCGCTACCGCGACGTCATTCCGCCAAACCATCCTTCCGGCCTCTACTGGTTTCATCCACATGTGCATGGCGTCGCTGAACCGCAGGTGCTTGCCGGCTTGTCGGGCCTGCTGACGGTCGGCGACATATGGGACTACGCCTATTTCGAGTGCTGGGCCGGCGTCGGCGCGCCTCCTGCGGGCGCGTCGCCGTGCGGCTCGCTCGCCGCGCAGCGCCGCGAACGCGCGCTCGAACAGGCCGCCGACGTTCGTTTTATCGGACTGAAAGACCTCCAGATCGATCAGGACGACAAAGGCGGTTGGCGGCTGCACGATCCAGCCGACTATCAAAAAGACCGCTGCGGCGCGGTGACCTGGGACCCCGGCGCGCCGCCTGAGCTGCGGCGAAACGCCCAACTCGCTCTCGCTCCGGGCGGGATTGCCGCGCCGGGCGGCTGCTGGACTGATCCCAAACGGCAGTGGATTTTCACGGTGACTGGCGAAGTCTATCCGACTGTCACCGCCCCGCCCGGCTCCGTGCAGATTTGGCGCATCGCCAATATGAGCGCCGACGTCACCTACCGTCTGCGCGTCGAGACCAAGGACAAGAACGCGCCGCTCTGCCCCGGCTCGCGGGCGGATATGAGCGAGACGGCGCAACATCGCTGTCTGACGCTGGCGCTCCTGTCGCGCGACGGCGTCCCGCTCGATTCCGGCGGCGCAAACGGTCACAGGACGCTGGAGCTCACCTTGATGCCGAGCGCGCGCGCCGAGGTTTACGTGCCGCGCTGCGCCGGCGCACAAGGCGCCGCTTCGCCGAAAGACGGCTGCCTCGCAACCGATCGCCAGATCGAAGCAAAACTTGTGACCGCGGGGGTCGCAGTGGGCGACGCCATCGACGCGGCTGACATATGGCCGCCGGCGGAGCTTGCCCGAGTCGTCGCCGAGCCGGGTGATTTATCGAAGCTTACGGCGATCGGCGGCCGCGCCCCGGCGAAAGCCTCGCCGTGGTTGCAGAGCTCAGGTTACGGCCTGGCCGATTTGGCGCCTTCATCGACGGAATCCGGCGGCGCGCAGGCGATGCGCGCGGAAGGGCCAGCGCCTCGATTGGGCGGAGGCGTCGCAAAGAATTGCGATCCCGCCCACACGCATTATTCGGTCGCGGCGCGAACTTTCTCCAAATACGGCGACGTCGTGCGTCTGGTACGTTTCAACAACTCCGACCAGTTCGCCGATGGCGAGGAACGCTTCGGCCTTCACGTCGAGAATTTCCGGCTTCACGACGGGACGACTGGAAAACCCATTCAGATTTCAGAATTGCTCGATAGAACCGCCGGAAGCCGCAAACTAGCACGCGTTAATCTGCGCGATGATTGTCAGAGCAAGGCGATCGAGGATACGTCAGGAAAGACGTTCGAATTCTACTATCCACGTTTCCCCATGCCCCACGACGGCCAGCCTGATCCGATCGGCGCGCCGCTGGTTCATTCCTGGCGGTCGGATCGGCCGGAATATTGGCTGCTCGTCAACGACAGCCACGAATGTCACAATTTTCACATTCATCAGACGAAATTCGAGGTGGCGGCGAGCGACGTGGTGCGCGGCGCGACGGGAGAGTCGCGGGACCAGTGTCTGGGCGACCGCGATCCTCGAAAGCTCGCAAGCCGCACGGCCCTGCATGACAATTTTCCGCTGCCGCCCGGCGCCCGCATATTGCTGCGCATCGCCTTTGGGCCAGATCAGCTCGGGCGTTTCGTCTTCCACTGCCATATCCTCGAACATGAGGACAAGGGCATGATGTCTCTGCTTCAGGTGGAAGAGCGGGACTCACATGGCGCGCCGCGCGCCGCAGCGACATCTTCCGCATCCGACCCGTCAGCGGCGGACGCCGCTGCGGCGCGGGGGAATGGCCGCAAGGCCTCCGGCGCTATTCCTCGCCGACCTTAGCCGGTTTCAGCGCCACCGGGCGCAGCAGGAAGGACGGCACATGGTCGCCGAGCCCGACGACCGGGGGCCCGTCGTCCTCGTGGCGACGCGGCCGGCGCTCCCGACGCTCGCCCTGCGCCGCACAGGCCGGCGTTCGGAATCTTTCCTCTTCCGGCCTCGGGCGCGCGCTGCGCGGCCGGCCGATGCTGACGGGCGCTTCGCGATCGCCGGCGGCCGGCCTGCGTCCGCGCGACGGCCGCGAAGCGCGGTCGCCGCGTTCGCCGTGGCGCTCGTGCGGGCGGCTCGTCTCCATCGGCGGCGGCAGAGCGTCGAAGCCCGGCCCCTCCCAGTCGATCGCCTTGCCGATGAGGCTCTGGATCTGGTCGATATATTTCATGTCGTCTTCGGTGACGATCGTCAGGGCGACGCCTGACCGTCCCGCGCGGCCAGTGCGGCCGATCCGATGCACATAATCTTCGCTGTGAGTCGGGACGTCGAAATTGAATACATGGCTCACGTCCGGAATATCGAGGCCGCGCGCCGCCACGTCCGAACATACGAGCAGCGACACATCGCCATTCTTGAACGCGTCGAGCGACGCCATCCGCGCCAGCTGATCCATGTCGCCATGCAGCGCGCCGGCGGAAAAGCCGTGCTTGACCAGCGACCGGTGAAGGATCGCAACGTCGCGCTTGCGGTTGCAGAAAATGATCGCGTTCTTGAGGTTTTCGGCGCCGCGGATGAGATTGCGCAGCGTCTCGCGCTTGTCGGCGTGGCCGCGCGAGGCGACCAGCGCCTGCCGGATGGTGGACGCCGTGGTCGCTGCGCGGGCGACCTCGCAGCGGATCGGATTGTGGAGGAAAGCTTCAGTCAGCCGGGTGATTTCCGGCGGCATCGTCGCGGAGAAGAACAGCGTCTGGCGGGTGAACGGCACCAGTTTGCAGACGCGCTCGATGTCGGGAATGAATCCCATGTCGAGCATACGATCCGCCTCGTCGATGACGAGAATCTCGATTCCGGTGAGCAGCAGCTTGCCGCGATCGAAAAAATCGAGCAGGCGGCCCGGCGTCGCGATCAGCACGTCGGCGCCGCGCATGATCTTGGCTTCCTGATCGCCGAAGGAGACGCCGCCGATCAGCAGCGCGACATTCAGCCGATGGTTCTTGCCATATTTGGCGAAGCTCTCTTCAACCTGCGCGGCAAGTTCGCGCGTCGGCTCCAGAATCAGCGTGCGCGGCACTCTGGCGCGGGCGCGGCCGCTTTCCAAACGGCTCAGCATCGGCAGGGTAAAGGCGGCGGTCTTGCCGGTGCCCGTTTGGGCGATGCCGAGAATGTCGCGCCCCTGCAAGGCGGGTGGAATGGCCTGCGCCTGGATCGGCGTCGGGGTTGTATAGCCGGATGCCTGGACGGCTTGGAGAACCTTTCGGGAAAGGCCCAGTTCCTCGAATGTCATCAATTATCCTGATTACGGCTCACATGTGCGGAGAGTCCGCCTGCGCGCCAGCCGCAAGCAGCGCGCGCGAGTATTGAGAGAAAATTCGCCGCCGCGACGGCTATCCGGCCCGCCGACAGTCCGCCGCCAAGAAGCGCGGGCGATAGCCATCGGAATGCTTTAAGGGCAATCGGCGGATTGTCAATGAATATATGCGCAAATCCCGCGACGACCGCCAGGGTTCCTTCGAAAAAAGGCTGCCGCGCGGCTCGCAAAAAGGTGGGCGCCGGTTTTTCGCGCAACGCTCGCTCCATGCTTTGGAAGCGAATGCGTCATCTGCATTTAGCCGATCCCGTCTATGGCAGGGCGATCTAACGGTCGGCGGATTCTCCGGCTTCGCCGCAAGGCGCCAGAGCGGGACGCCTCATCATTCTGTCTGGAATCGTTCCTGTTGTCAGATAATCCACATCGGCGCGCCCACGAACGTTAGGCGCCGGCGCCTCGACTTGTGGCGCCGGTCTCGCCAGGAACGGCAGATTGGCTGCGGGGCCTCGGGAAAAGCGGGCTGGGACCGGCGCGTCGGGCGGATCTAACATATTTGAAAGCAGTTTCGCGCCAAGCACGCTGCACAAACAAGCGGCGACCGACAGCGCCGCGAGACTCCATGTGCCCGCCGGCAGTCCGACGCGATGTTGGCTTATGCGGCTGCGCTCGCCCATTGGACGCACTTATGAGCCTGAGAGTTGGCGGTAAAGACGCTAGTCCGGCGAAGGTAAATTTTTGGTTGGCGACTTGCCGGGGCCGGGCGCGGGGGCGGCGCGTCGCGCAGCCCCTTGCAAAGCCGCGACGAAAGCTCAAAACTGATGATGTTCTTGATTTCCCTCACCATGGAAGTGGCCCGGATTCTGCGAGGCGACACACTAAAAGAACCAGCGTGCCGACCTACATGGAAAGGACCGAAAGGGTAAGGACGTGGCTGCGGAGGATTTAACTCTTTTGACGGCGAACGTTGGTCATGCGCCTCGCGCGGCGAAGGAGCCGCGCAGGGGATCGGACGTTGGTCCCGGCGCCGGCACCGCGCTCGTCACAAGAACGCGTCCTCAGACGCGCAAGCCCAATATGTATCGGGTGCTGCTGCTGAACGACGATTACACCACACAAGAGTTCGTGGTGATCGTTTTGCGCAAATATTTCAACAAGTCGGTGGAGGAGGCCACGCGCATCATGCTCCACGTCCACAATCATGGCGTCGGCGAATGCGGCGTCTATACTTATGAGGTCGCTGAGACCAAAGTCACCCAGGTCATGGATTTTGCAAGGAAGCATCAGCATCCTCTGCAATGCATCATGGAAAAGAAATAGGACGAGCGCATGCCGACCTTCTCGCGCAATCTCAAGCAGACACTCGACCGGGCGCTCGCCTCCGCGCGCGAGAGGCGCCATGAATATGCGACGCTCGAACATCTTCTGCTCAGTCTCGTGGAGGACGTCGACGCTTCGGCCGTCCTGCGCGCCTGTTCCGTCGATCTCGACGTGCTGACCAAGAATCTGCGCGACTATATCGATCGCGAGCTCGACAATCTGGTCAATGACGACGCCGACGAATGCAAGCCGACCGCCGGCTTTCAACGGGTCGTGCAGCGGGCGATCATCAGCGTCCAGTCTTCCGGACGCGAGGACGTGAGCGGCGCCAATGTTCTCGTCGCGCTGTTCGCCGAGCGCGAAAGCCACGCCGTCTACTTCCTGCAGGAGCAGGATATGACGCGCTATGACGCGGTCAATTTCATCAGCCATGGCATCGCAAAACGTCCCGGCCTTTCGGACGCGAGCCGCACGCCGCGAGGAGTCGAGGACGACGGCGAGCGCAGCGACGGCCGCGAGGGACGCGACGGCGAGAGCCGCAAGAAGGAAGGCGCGCTCGAAGCCTATTGCATCAACCTCAACAAGAAGGCGCGCGACGGCCGCATCGACCCGCTGATTGGCCGCGAGCCGGAAGTGTTGCGCACGATCCAGGTGCTGTGCCGCCGACAGAAGAACAATCCGCTGCTCGTCGGCGACCCCGGCGTCGGCAAGACCGCGATCGCCGAAGGCCTCGCCCGCAAAATTGTCTCGGGCGAAGTGCCCGACGTTCTCTCCGGCGCGACCGTCTTCGCGCTCGACATGGGCGCGCTGCTCGCCGGGACTCGCTATCGCGGCGATTTCGAAGAGCGCTTGAAACAGGTCGTCAAGGAAATCGAGAATCACAAGAACGCGATTCTGTTCATCGACGAGATTCACACGGTGATCGGCGCCGGGGCCACCTCCGGCGGCGCCATGGACGCCTCGAATCTTCTCAAGCCGGCGCTGGCGCAGGGCGTTCTGCGCTGCATCGGCTCGACCACCTACAAGGAATACCGCCAGTATTTCGAGAAGGACCGCGCGCTTGTGCGCCGCTTCCAGAAGATCGACGTCAACGAGCCCTCGATCCCGGACGCCATCGAAATCGTGAAGGGGCTGAAGCCCTATTTCGAGGAGTTTCACAAAATCCGCTACACCAATGACGCGTTGAAGGCGGCGGTGGAGCTCTCGGCCCGCTACATTCATGACCGCAAGCTGCCGGACAAGGCGATCGACGTGATCGACGAAACCGGCGCGGCGCAGATGCTGCTGTCGGAGAACAAGCGGAAGAAAACGATCGGTCTGAAGGAGATCGAAACGACGATCGCGACGATGGCGCGCGTGCCGCCGAAGACCGTCTCCAAGGACGACGCCGAGGTTCTCGCCCATCTCGACGAGACGCTGCGGCGCGTGGTCTATGGTCAGGACAAGGCGATTTCGGCGCTGACCTCGGCGATCAAGCTGGCGCGCGCCGGCCTGCGCGACCAGGAGAAGCCGATCGGCTGCTATCTGTTCTCGGGGCCGACCGGCGTCGGCAAGACGGAAGCCGCGCGTCAGCTTGCGACTTCGCTCGGCATCGAGCTCATCCGCTTCGACATGTCGGAATATATGGAGCGCCACACGGTCAGCCGCCTGATCGGCGCGCCTCCCGGCTATGTCGGTTTCGATCAGGGCGGCCTGCTGACCGACGCGATCGACCAGCATCCGCATTGCGTGCTGCTGCTCGATGAAATCGAGAAGGCGCATCCCGATCTCTACAACATCCTGCTGCAGGTCATGGATCACGGCAAGCTGACCGACCACAACGGCAAGACCATCGATTTCCGCAACGTCATCTTGATCATGACGACGAACGCGGGCGCGCAGGATCTGGCGCGCACGCCGATCGGCTTCACCCGCACACGCAGGGACCTCGACGACAGCGAGGCGATCAACCGGCTGTTCGCGCCGGAGTTCCGCAACCGTCTCGACGCGATCGTGCCCTTCGGCCATCTGCCGGTCGACGTGATCAAGCGCGTCGTCGACAAATTCATCATGCAGCTCGAGGCGCAACTCGCCGACCGCAACGTCACCATCGAACTCACCGACGAGGCGCGCGACTGGCTGGTCGAGCATGGCTATGATGAAGCGATGGGCGCGCGGCCGATGTCGCGCGTCATTCACCAGCACATCAAGACGCCGCTCGCCGACGAGGTGCTGTTCGGCCGCTTGAAGAATGGCGGCGCGGTGCGCGTCGTCGTCGTCGGCGACGACAGCGGGACGAAATCTCTTGGCTTCGTCTTCCCGGAAGGGCCGGTGCTGCCGCGGCCGGAGCGCGACATCATCGAGGCGGGCAAGAAGCGCGCGAGCGCCGAGGGCCAGGAGCCGGCGGCCAATGTGTCGCTTGCCGACAATTCGGATGCGGATTCCGACGCGCGGCCGGCGTCGATGAAGAACTGACGCGCGCGTCTTGAGGGGTTGGGGCCTTTGCCTCGCGATTTATTTCGCTGCGGCCTTTCTGGCTTTGACAGGCTTCGGCTCCTGCGCCGCCGCCGGCCGCCGCGCCATCGCTTCGGCAAGATAACGCCCTGTGTGGCTCCGCTTCTCTTTGATGATTTCCGATGGCGCCCCCGCCGCGACGATTTCGCCGCCGCCGTCGCCGCCCTCGGGGCCCATGTCGATGATCCAGTCCGCGGTCTTGATGACTTCGAGATTATGTTCGATCACCACGACGGTATTGCCCTGCTCGACCAGCTCATGCAGCACTTCGAGGAGCTTGGCGACGTCGTGGAAATGCAGGCCGGTGGTCGGCTCGTCGAGAATATAGAGCGTGCGGCCGGTCGAGCGGCGTGACAGCTCCTTGGAGAGCTTCACGCGCTGCGCCTCGCCGCCGGAGAGCGTCGTCGCCTGCTGGCCGACATGGATATAGTCGAGTCCGACGCGCCTTAAAGTCTCCATCTTGTCGCGGATCGACGGCGCCGCCTTGAACAGATTCGCCGCCTCCTCGACCGTCATGTCGAGCACGTCGGCGATCGACTTTTCGCGATATTTCACTTCCAGCGTCTCGCGATCGTAACGCTTCCCCTTGCACACGTCGCAGGTGACATAGACGTCAGGCAGAAAGTGCATCTCGATCTTGATGACGCCGTCGCCCTGACAGGCCTCGCAGCGCCCGCCTTTCACATTGAAGGAGAAGCGGCCCGGCGCATAGCCGCGCGCCTTCGCTTCCGGCAGGCCGGCGAACCATTCACGAATCGGCGTGAAGGCGCCGGTGTAGGTCGCGGGATTGGAGCGCGGCGTGCGGCCGATTGGCGACTGGTCGATGTCGATGATCTTGTCGATCTGCTCCAGACCTTCGATGCGATCGAAAGGCGCCGGATGCTCATGCGCGCCAGAAAGTCGCCGCGCCACCGCCTTGTAGAGCGTTTCGATGATCAGCGTCGACTTGCCGCCCCCCGAAACGCCGGTGACGCAGGTGAAAAGGCCAAGCGGCACTTCCGCCGTGACAGTCTTGAGATTGTTGCCGCGCGCGCCGAAAAGCTTGAGCCAGCGGCCAGGCGTCGGCTTGCGCAGCCTGTGGCGCAGGATCACCTGCTTCTCGCCGGTCAGATATTTGCCGGTGAGCGACGCCGGATTATCCATGATCTCCCGCGGCGTGCCCTGCGCGACGATCCTGCCGCCGTGAATGCCGGCGCCGGGTCCGACATCGACGACATAATCTGCGGAAAGAATCGCGTCCTCGTCGTGCTCGACGACGATGACGCTGTTGCCGAGATTGCGCAGGCGCCGCAGCGTGTCGAGTAGACGGTCATTGTCGCGCTGATGCAGACCGATCGACGGCTCGTCGAGCACATAGAGAACGCCGGTCAGTCCCGAGCCGATCTGCGAGGCGAGACGTATACGCTGGCTCTCGCCGCCGGAAAGCGAGCCCGAATTGCGCGAAAGCGTCAGATAGTCGAGCCCGACATCGACGAGGAAGGTCAGGCGGTCGCGAATTTCCTTCAAGATGCGAAAGGCGATTTCATTGCGCTTCTTGTCGAGCGCGCCCGGCAACGCGCGAAACCAGTCGAGCGCGGCGCGCACCGAAAGCTCCGAGACTTCGCCGATATGTTTGCCGGCGATCTTCACCGCGAGCGCTTCCGGCTTCAGGCGAAAGCCTTCGCAGGCAAGACAGGGGGTCGCCGACATATAGCGGCCGATCTCCTCGCGCGCCCATTCGCTGTCGGTTTCGAGATAGCGCCGTTCGAGATTGATGATGACGCCTTCGAACGGCTTCTTCACGTCATAGGCGCGAAAGCCGTCGTCATAGGAAAAGCGCACCTCTTCGTCGCCAGAGCCGTAGAGAATGACGTTCCGCGCTTTGTCGGAAAGCGACTCCCAGGCAGCGTCAAGCCGAAATTTGTAATGCCTGCCGAGCGCTTCGAGCGTCTGCTGGTAATAGGGCGACGTCGATTTCGCCCATGGCGCGATCGCGCCCTTGCGCAGCGTCAGCTTCGGATTGGGAACGACAAGATCGGCGTCGACCTTCTGCTCATGGCCGATGCCGCCGCAAGTCGGACAGGCGCCGAAAGGATTGTTGAACGAAAACAGCCGCGGCTCGATTTCGGGGATGGTGAAGCCCGATACCGGACAGGCGAATTTGGAGGAGAAGAGGATGTGGTCGGGCGAATAGTGCGTCGAGACATTCGCGGCGGCGGTCGGCAGATCGGCAATCGGCAGTCGGCCGTCATTCCCCGACTGCCGATCAGCGAATTCGACGACCGCCAGCCCGCCCGACAATTCCAGCGCCGTCTCGAAACTGTCGGCGAGGCGCGCGCTGATGTCGGGACGCACGACGATACGGTCGACGACCACATCGATGTCGTGCTTCAACTTCTTGTCGAGCGCCGGCGCGTCGGCGATCTCATAATAGGCGCCGTCGATCTTGAGGCGCTGGAAGCCCTTCCTTGTATATTCGGCGATCTCCTTTTTGTATTCGCCCTTTCGCCCGCGCACGACCGGCGCGAGCAGATAGAGCCGCGCGCCTTGAGGCAGCGCCAGCACGCGATCGACCATTTGCGAGACGGTCTGGCTCTCGATCGGCAGGCCCGTCGCCGGCGAATAGGGAACGCCGACGCGCGCCCAGAGCAGGCGCATATAGTCGTGAATTTCGGTGACCGTGCCGACGGTCGAGCGCGGATTTTTCGACGTCGTCTTCTGTTCGATGGAAATCGCCGGCGAGAGCCCGTCGATCTGATCGACGTCGGGCTTCTGCATCATCTCCAGAAACTGGCGCGCATAGGCCGAGAGCGACTCGACATAGCGACGCTGGCCTTCGGCGTAGATCGTGTCGAAAGCCAGCGACGACTTGCCCGAGCCGGAGAGGCCGGTGAACACCACGAGCCTGTCGCGCGGGATCGTCAGATCGATGTTCTTGAGATTATGTTCGCGCGCGCCGCGGATGGAGATCGTGTTGGCGTCGGCGCGTGGCGTCAGCGATACGCCCGCACGCGCGTCCTTTTGCTTGTTGCTCGCCATTCAAAAAGGCCGGAAGGAGAAAGTGGAAGCGCCTATTTAGGCGCTGAGCAAGGCAAATGCCACGCGGGCCTGCATAAATCCATCGGTTCTCTGCTCAGAAATGCTTTGAGATTAGCGTTTCGGCCCATGCCCAAGCCTTTGGCAGCAATTCTGGGTATTGTACGATTCCAACTATAATAATGAGCGTAAAAAGCGTGAGCGCGCGCCAATCGACCCGCAAGCTCCAACAATTGTGTTCCTTTGCATGTCGGAGCTGCCGATCATAATATACGCTCCTACTGCGCTCCACACAGGCGACAACGGGCGGCTTGTTCGACGTTGGATCAGTCATTATTTGCCTCGCAGTTTCGTTGGAAACTGTGGGCCGATTCATATTTCGAAATAATTAATAAATGGACAATACGAGGCTACCCCGGTTAACTTTTTTGGCCAACGCCACCATAATTCACTGAAAACAAATATTATTTTTTAGCCTTGATATCCTGTCGATTTGCGATATCACTGATATCATAATGGGGTCTGAAATGCCTGATATTTTGCTCCGCGATGTCCCCCCCGAATTGAAACGCCAGATCGAAGATCTGGCGCACGGTCACAATCGCAGCCTTTCCAGTGAGATCAAGATGCTGCTGAAAAGCGCGCTTTCGCAATCGACGCGGGCTCAGGGCGTAAGACTAGCCGGCGGACTCGGGACAAAACTGAAGGGCCTCGTTTCAACAGAGGACTGGACTGATGACTTCATTCGGCCGCGCGACAAGAGCGACCGCCCTGCCCCGACATTCGAATGATCCTTCTCGATACGAATGTCGTCTCCGAAATGATGAAGCCAACCGGCGACGCAAAGGCGCGCCGATGGATGGATTCCCATGCTGAAATCGATTTCTATCTTGCGACGCCCATCATCGCCGAATTGCGTTTTGGCCTCGCGCTTCTATCCGAAGGCCGCAAGAAGGACGCGCTGACCAGGGCCTGCCAGACAATCGAAGACGAGATTTTCGCCGGCCGCATACTCCCCTTCGACCAGCGCGCGGCGCACGCCTTCGCGCGGCTGCGGGCGACGCGCAAAACGCTCGGCAGGCCGCTCGCCGTCATGGACGCGCTTGTCGCAAGCATCGCATCCGCTCACGCCATGACGCTCGCGACGCGCAATGTCGCCGATTTCGCCGATTTGGACATTGCCGTCGTCAATCCTTTCGCCTTCGATTAGAAGACCACACGAATATCTGTTGATCTGTTCGCGTGGCGTGTCATTCCCGGCAGGCCGAAGGCCTGACCGGG
>Ga0233425_10001425_pt1 | contig 53706 bp, 48 predicted proteins | sample Watercolumn_Towu_2_FD_181712 | JGI IMG/M metagenome (GOLD analysis project Ga0233425, IMG submission 181712) | Freshwater microbial communities from Lake Towuti, South Sulawesi, Indonesia - Watercolumn_Towuti2014_140_MG | ecosystem: Environmental > Aquatic > Freshwater > Lake | place... | reverse complement strand
CAGGCCAAATCCTCAGGTCTCGCTCGGTCTAGATTCGCGGGGCGGGTCACGTTGCGCCTGACTCACATTTGCACTGGTACAACTACAGGGGGCAGGTCACATGGGTCCGAAGAAGGGGCCGGACGGGCGCCTGGCCTTGATCCTGCCGATGGGCGACAAGAAGTTGCCCGGCATTGCGGTCGAAGACATCGGCAAGTGTTGCCTCGGGATTTTCAAGCGGGGCCAGGACTTTATCGGCAAGACGGTCGGGATTGCTGGAGAGCATCTGACCGGCCAAGAAATGGCCAGGGCTATGACCCAGGCGCTGGGCAAGGCCATCACGTACAACCCCGTTTCATTCGAGGTCTACAGAAAGTTTGGATTTCCCGGGGCCGATGATCTGGCCAACATGTTTCAATTCAAGCACAATTTCAACGAGGCCTTCTGCAGAGCCCGCAACCTGGCCGTGGCTCGATCGCTCAATCCGTCACTCCAGACCTTCGAACAGTGGCTTGCGCAGAACAAGAGCCGGATTCCGCTCGATGCGTAGGTGCGGCGGAACAGAAGGAACGGTCTATGCCGAGGATCATCACTCACTTGGACATGGACGCCTTCTTTGCCGCCATTGAAGAGCGGGATACGCCGGCATTGCGGGGGGTGCCGCTCGTGGTCGGCGCCGATCCGCGCGGCGGGAAGGGGCGCGGGGTGGCCTCGACGTCGAATTATCTCGCGCGTGCCTATGGCATCCACTCGGCGACCCCGATCTCCACGGCCTGGCGCCTATCCGAAGCCGCCCGTCGTGGGGGCAAACCGCCGGTGACATTCGTGTCGGTCGATATGACAAAGTACGCGCGGGTGTCAGAGGAAGTGATGGGCATTGTAAGGCGGTTCATTCCGATCGTGGAACAGGCCAGTATCGACGAAGCCTACGGTGATGTGAGTTTCGCGGGATCCTACGAAGAGGCTGAGGGATTGTGTCGCCGGCTCAAGGAGGCGATCCGCTCAGAGGAACAGCTGACGGCTTCGGTGGGAATCGGTCCGGACAAGCTGATCGCCAAGATCGCGTCGGGCATGCACAAGCCGAACGGGCTGACAGTGGTGCGCGAGGAGGAGGCGGAACCATTTCTGGCGCCGCTCTCGGTCCGGGCCATTCCCGGCATCGGTCCCAAGACGGAAGCGATGCTCGCCAAACAGGGGATCAAGCTCGTCGAGGATCTGAAACCCTTGACCGCTCACCAGCTTGAGGGATTGCTGGGGAAACGCGGCGTGGATCTCTATGACAAGATTCGAGGGCTCGATGTTTCACCCATCGAGGAGTATTCCGAGCCGAAGTCGATTGGGGAACAGGAGACATTCGAATCTGATACGCTCGAGAGCCAAGTACTGCTTCATCAGCTCAAGGCCCTCAGCCGGGATGTCATCGAACGCCTGCATCACGAGGGGTTTCATTCCTTTCGGGCCGTCGTGCTGACGGTTCGCTTTGAGGATTTCGAGACCAAATCGCGAACGCATACGTTGGTCTTGCCGACGGGCGATGCGGCGACGTTGCATCGGGAAGCCTTGAAACTGCTGCTGCCTTTTCTGGATCGGCGTGAAAACCCGCGTCGAAAACTGATTCGTCTGCTCGGCCTCTGCGTTGAAAAATTGCAGTGAGAGAAAAGATGGCGGCCACAGCTTCAGTGGGGCTCTCGGTGCAGTGCTGCATTGCAGGCGGGGGGCCTGCCGGGATGATGCTGGGCCTGCTGCTGGCACGAGCGGGGGTCTCGGTGCTCGTGCTCGAAAAACATGCAGATTTCCTCCGCGATTTCCGCGGAGACACCCTGCATCCTTCGACGCTGGAGATCATGCACGAACTGGGCGTGCTCGAGCGATTCCTTCAGTTGCCCCATCAGAAAGTGCCGCGCATCAACGGGCGATTCGGTGAGTTGGAGTTCACGGTGGCGGATTTCTCTCATCTGCCGACCCAGTGCCGCTATGTCGCCTTCATGCCGCAGTGGGACTTCCTCAACTTTCTGGTCGAAGTGGGGAGTTGGTATCCGGCCTTTGAAGTTCGAATGAATGCGGAGGTGACAGATCTGATCGAAGACCACAATTCAGTCGTGGGGCTTCGCGCGGAGACACCGGACGGACCGATAGAAGTGCGCGCCGCCCTCGTCGTGGGGGCCGATGGTCGACAGTCGGTCGTCCGCGCGAAGGCCGGTTTGTCCGTGGAGGAATTCGGTGCTCCCATGGATGTCCTGTGGTTCCGGCTCTCGCGCCGGCCGGGCGATCCGGCCGACCCGATGGGGCGCTTCGATGTCGGCCGGATTTTCATTATGTTGAACCGGGGCGACTACTGGCAATGCGGCTTCGTGATCGCCAAGGGGTCATTTGAGGAGATCCGGGCGCAAGGCTTGCCGGCGTTCCGCGCTAGCGTGGCGAAGCTGGCCCAGTTTGCCGCCAACCGTGTCCATGAGTTACAGGAGTGGGCATCGATCAAACTCCTGACCGTGCAGGTCGATCGACTGCGCCAATGGTATCGATCTGGGTTGCTCTGTATCGGCGATGCCGCTCATGCCATGTCGCCGGTTGGCGGGGTGGGGATCAACCTGGCGATTCAGGACGCCGTGGCTGCCGCGAACGTGCTCGCCGTTCCACTGCGTAACAACTGCCTGACGATAGAAGACCTCAAACTCGTGCAGGGGCGTCGGGCCTGGCCCACGAGAATGACACAGCGACTGCAGCTGATGGTCCAGAACCGCATCATCAAACGCGTGCTCGCCAGCCCAGTCCGGTTGCCGCCCCCCGCTGTCTTCCGATTGATCGCTCGCTTCCCTGTTCTTCGCCGTCTTGCCGCCCGGATGATCGGTCTCGGAGTCCGACCGGAACATGTGCGCACGCCAGCCATCCGACACAGCGCGCGTCGCGGAACAGAGGCTCTGTACCTATGAGCTCTGCGAATCGAGCGACGAGGAAACAGCAGTCATCCAACATGGCGAGGCCTATAGTCTGAACCGGAGCGTGCACGGCATTCTGATCCTCATAGGAACCCGGCCTCGGACGCAACACCGCCTCCCCATTCTGACTGAATCCCTGGCGTGCCTCCCACGATGGCATGACGCGATGAATTACGATTGATTGCGGCCGGGGATCGCCTTATCCTGCGCGCGTGGTTCTCTGGTTCGTCATTCTCTATCTGCTGGTCTCGGTCGGCATCGGGCTCTTCGCAGCCACCCGAGTGCAGAATTCCAAGGATTTCGCAGTGGCCGGGAGAAGCCTGCCCTTGCCCGTCGTCACCGCGACCGTGTTTGCGACCTGGTTCGGCGCCGAGGCCGTGCTCGGCATCTCGGCCACCTTCGTTAAGGAAGGGTTGCGCGGTGTCGTGGCCGATCCCTTCGGATCGAGCATGTGCCTGATGCTCGCAGGACTGTTCTTTGCGCCGCGTCTCTATCGGCTCAACATCCTTACCGTCGGCGACTACTACAGGCTGCGTTATGACCGCACTGTTGAAACCCTCTGCACGCTTGGTGTCGTGGCCTCGTACCTCGGATGGGCCGCGGCCCAATTCAAGGTGTTGGGACTGGTGCTCAATGTCGTCACCGAGGGCGGGATCAGTCAGGCGGTCGGCATCGTGATCGGCGCGGCGATCGTGCTGACCTACACGACCTTCGGCGGGATGTTTTCCGTGGCGATCCTGGATTTTATCCTGATCTCCGTCATCATGGGAGATCTGCTGTATATCGTGTCCATCGTGAGCGGGTTGGCGGGAGGAGTCGGCGCCGTGATCGGCCACGCGTCCGCCGCCGGCAAGCTGGATTTCTTTCCGCCGGCTACGTTGGCGGGCTGGGTTCCCTTCATCGGCGCCTGGATGACGATGATGCTGGGGTCGATTCCCCAACAGGACGTTTTCCAACGCATCACCTCTGCGAGGGACGAACGCACGGCGGTGCGCGGGTCGCTGCTCGGCGGGACGCTCTATTTCGGGTTCTGTTTTGTGCCGATGTTTCTCGCCTATGCTGCGACGCTCGTGGATCCTGTGAAATTCGGCGCGTTGATGGAGCAGGATTCGCAGCTCGTGCTGCCGACGTTGATCCTACAACACACCCCAGTGGCGGCCCAGATCGTGTTCTTCGGGGCCGTGCTGTCGGCGGTCATGAGTTGCTCGAGCGCGACGCTGCTGGCGCCGTCGGTGGCCTTGAGCGAGAACGTCATCCGGCCGGCGCTCTCTCGATTGAACGATTCGGAGTTTCTTCGCCTGATGCGTGTCGCCCTGGTCGGATTTGCGGGGGTGGTGTTGGCCATCGCGCTCTGGTCGGACGTGACCATCTATAAGCTGGTGGTCAATACCTATAAGGTCACGCTGGTGGCTGCGTTCATCCCGCTGTTCGCGGGGCTCTACTGGAAACGGGCCACGACGCGGGGCGCCTTGTGGGCCATCATCGCCGGTGTGACAAGCTGGATCGCGTCGGAACTGCTTGGTCCGGCTGAACCCGTCTGGCCCCCGCAACTCGTGGGATTTCTGATGGCGGGGGCTGGGATGATCGTGGGGTCCTTGTGGCCGGTGCGAACATCCGAAGCCACTAGGCCTGCTGCGCAGTGATCGACTGCGTGCGCTTCTCTTCAAGTCGCGCGAGTATCCTCCAGTTGGCTACCATCGTTCTGTTCGGACGCCGAATTCCTTAGTGCCTACCGGATGATAAGCTGTCGTATTTGGCGGTATCGGACTTGCCTCTCGGTAAGCTGTCTTCAAGTCCGATCAGGGGATCGCGCACGCTGTCTCGAAGGGAGTCAGTCTGGTGACAGTGGTTTGTTCATGGATCAGATGGGCAGCGGGGGGCATGGCTGCGCTTCTCGCGCTCGCCTTGGCTAGTCTGGTGGTGTATGGTGCGATGCTCGCGACGAATCTGACCTTGCCCAAGAGCGATGAGCATCCGCCCCTGCTGATCTATGGGGCGCCGTTTGTCCTGTCTCCCGGACTCCATGTCGCCGACTTAGGACTATTCGATCGGTTGCACCGGCTGGAGTACCGCCAAGTCACGGCCGCGCCGCAGGCAGCCGGTGAGTATTGGCTCACGGACGACTCGATCGACATTGTGCTGCACGCTCAGGACGAGAGCCGGATTACAGCGAGAGCAGTCCGTTTGATGCTGGAGAACGGCACCGTGACGGAGGTGTTGTCACTGCCGGATGAGCAACCGGCTGCGCTGGTTTCCCTCGAACCGCAGTCGAGGTGTGCCTGACTAACTTTGCAGGTGGTACAACAACCGGGGGCAGGTCAGTGCACCTTTATAGATCCAGGAAGGCATGGTCGTGATGCATCATCGGGGCAGCCAGCACGATTAACGGACGGAAGTCCTCAGAATGACGGGGGATCGAGCGCATTGCGTTTCCGCTCCAATTTCAGCTAGGGTATTCCCCAGTAAGAGAAGAGTGTGCTTGTGATTACGCCGGATGTGTTGACCGACTATATTCTCAAGAGTCTGCCGGATGCCGTGGTGACGGTGACCGACCGTACGGGGACGATGGACCACCTCATGGTCGTCATTGTCTCCGAAGGGTTTCAGGGGAAGAATCTGCTCGACCGGCACCGGATGATTTATCAGGCGCTGGATACGCCCATGAAGGACGGACGGATCCATGCGCTGGAATTAACGGCGCGTACCAGGGACGAAGCCTAGGAGGAGACAATGGCCGAACCGATCGAAGAGGAAATCCAGAAGGAAGTCAGGGCGCATAAAATCTTGATCTACGGCAAGGGAACTGAGCAGATGCCGATGTGCGGCTTCACGCGGGAGACGATGCAGTTTTTCGACAGGTACGGATACCCATACGAATTGATCGATGTCCTCTCGCAGCCGGCGAAGCGGGAGGCGCTGACGAAGATGACGAATTGGCCGACGCTGCCCAAAGTCTTTATCGACGGAACCTTCTACGGAGATACGGACATCCTCGATCCGATGGCCACCAAGGGCGAGATCGAGCCACTGCTGAAGAAGGCGTTTGGAAAGTAGGCCGACAGGCGAAAACTTCTCCGCCCGCACCTTCGAGGGCACCCAACTAGGCCTTGCTCGCTCGAAGCCCGGAAACTCGTCCAAAGCGACTCAAACAATACGCGCTTCGCCGTTGCTCATGAAGTGCAACGGTCGCGAGCGGCGGCGAGTTGTGTCCCGCCCTCTCCAGTAGTGGCGGGTCCGTTCTCGCCTATCGGCCTTATGGGGTGGGAGGGTCCGTGCTTCACCCGCAATGTCAGATCAGGCAACCTTACCGTGCATCCGTTCCATCCGAGACTTGGAGATGATGGTTAGAGTGGCGGATCGGATACTGTACTTGTGTAGTCCTGCAATACCGATGGTTTCGAGAACAAAGGCGCCCATATGGTGAAGGAGCCTCGTTTTTGGATATGTGTACGACAGCTAGCTGGAGCGATCATCCTGCTGTGTGCGCTGGTTGGTATGGGATGCGCGGCCGGTCGTCATCACAGCGATCGTCTTGCTTGGGAGCAGGCGCGGCTTGTCGATCTGACACATTCCTTCGGGGCAGATACGATTGTCTGGCCGACGGAACGGGATTTCCGCCTGGTTGTTCAGCAGGCGGGGACGATGCCCGGTGGGTACTACTATGCCTCGAATCGCCTGGAAATGGCCGAGCATGGGGGGACGCATATTGATGCGCCCATCCACTTTTCCGAGGGTGGGCAGATGCTGGATCAGGTTCCGATTGAACGTTTGGTTGGAACCGGTGTCCGAGTTGACCTCACAGCTGCCTGCGCCCGGGATCGCGACCACCGTGTGACCATCCAAGACCTTGAACAATGGGAAGCAGCCCACGGGCGCATCCCGGACCAGGCCATCGTGCTGCTGGACACTGGCTTTGCCCGATTCTGGCCGTCACGGCAGTATTATCTGGGAACGGAGTTGAGAGGGCAGGAGGGAGTACGAGCGCTGCACTTTCCCGGCTTACATCCTGAAGCGGCCTCGTGGTTGGTGCGTGAACGGCTGGTCAAGGCCGTGGGGATCGACACCGCCTCGATCGATTACGGACAATCGACCACGTTCAAGGCGCATGTTACGCTGCTCTCCCACGACGTGCCGGTGTTTGAAAATCTTGCGGACCTGCACGGACTTCCAGCGATAGGCTTCGACGTGATCGCCCTACCCATGAAAATCGCCGCCGGCACCGGCGGTCCGCTCCGCATCATCGCGGTAGTACCTCCGGCGCATTAAGCATTTCAACAAGGGTAGGACTTGCTTTGCTGAACGCTTTGGCGCCGGGCAGGCCCCTCGTTTCCCCTCCTTCCGACGCGACCCTCGCGGGCTCGGCTAGGGGGAAGGCCTTCGGAAATTCCCTCGCAGCCTCGGTCAGTTTCCGTTTTGCTCCCTGGCCGAGCCTCGGCGGGTGCCCGCGTCTCCGCCCACGTCACTCCCGACCTACCCCGCAGCCAGGCACCAAATTCAGGATGTCTACGCTCTCAGCTCATGTGTGAGGAAGAGGTGCAGGCTCCCAGCGACCTGTGTATACTCGTCACGTATGACTCCTCAACAACCGACGATTTCACAGAGCTTGCAACGGCGCCCTAGCAAGCTGGGCCAGTGGCTACTGAACGAGAAAATTGAGCAAGCCAGGCGCATGACGCCAGAGGAGCGCTTGACGGTAGCCTTGCACTTGTCCGATTTCTGCCATGAGCTGAACCGCGCGTGTTTCCCGAAGCCCTAAACCAGATCATCGGACGCTTGGATCAGGCGCGTGATAAGCACCTACTCCAGGCGTACGCGCTGGTCGGTGGTTTTGCCGTGTCGGCGTGGGGTGTGGCACGAGCCACACAGGATATTGACCTTGCGGTTGCACTCGGAACCTCGGAGCCGCAGGCGCTAGCCATACACCTCGGAGCAACGTATCAGTCTGGCGACATAGACGATCCGTTGCGTGGTGTGTTCCGGCTTGTTCTGAAATACGAAGGGCAGGATGTGCCGGTTCAACTCATTGTGCTACAGCCGAAATGGGCGGGCGTGGTGTTCAAGGGAATTGAAACGCTGAAGGTGCTCGGTTGTTCGGCGCCAGTCGTGAACTGGCAGGGGGGGCACTAGAGGGAGTGGTCGCTGGTGTGGTCATTTTGTGCTCAACCCCACCTGGCTCCAGCCTATCCCAGCCCACCCAAGGCAAAGTTCGAGATTCGTCGAAATCTTGGCCCCAGTGGGCCTGAGTGAGTCTGAGTAGGCCTGATGAGGGTCATAGAAACGCCTTCCTAAATCGCGGGTCGCTTGTTCGTTCTGTACCGAAGACGGTAGGATTGGACGGATCCAACTTTAAAAGAAAAGGCTGCCTCAATCGAGGCGGCCTTCTTCTCCTACTCCCCACAAGCAGATTGGGGAATGGGTCTAGCGGGTGGCGGGGAACGGGTGCCCTGACGCGCGCAACGGAAGGGACCCACTGGGGGATGGGTGCAGTGAGCACGTCAGGGCTGTTCCCCGACGGGACCCGCGATTAGGTCCCCATTTCCCAGGATGCGAGATACTTCTTCTGCTCCGGCGCCAGTTTGTCTATCTGCACGCCCATGCCCGCCAGTTTTAGCCTGGCGATCTCCTTATCGATGGTGGCCGGCACGGGGTACACCTTCCGCTCCAGCATCTTGTAGTTCTTCACGATGTATTCCGCGCTGAGCGCCTGGTTGGCAAAACTCATATCCATCACACTGGAAGGATGGCCTTCCGCGGTCGCGAGGTTGACCAGCCGTCCCTCGCCGAGGAGGCTCACGCGGTTGCCGCCCTTGAGGGTGAACTGTTCGACACCGGCACGAATGACCTTCCGTTTCTTGCTCAGCTTCTCCAGGGCCGGAATGTCCAACTCCACGTTGAAGTGGCCGCTGTTGCAGACAATGGCGCCGTCTTTCATTTTGGCGAAATGCTTGCCGCGGATCACATGGATGTTGCCGGTGACCGTGATGAAGAAATCTCCGACCGGAGCGGCTCGTTCCATCGGCATCACGCGAAATCCGTCCATGACCGCTTCCAAACCCTTCAATGGATCGACTTCGGTCACAATCACGTCGGCGCCCATGCCTTTGGCCCGCATGGCGATGCCGCGCCCGCACCACCCATACCCGACGACGACCACGACCGATCCGCACACGAGGCGGTTGGTTGCCCGCACGACACCGTCCATGGTGGATTGGCCGGTGCCGTAGCGGTTATCGAACATGTGCTTCGTATCGGCGTCGTTGACGGAGATGACCGGGAACTTGAGGACTTTCTTTTCTGCCATACTGCGCAGGCGAATGACCCCGGTGGTTGTCTCTTCCGTGCCGCCGATGACGTTCTTCAAGAGGTCGGTTCGCTTGGAGTGAAGGTGCGAGACCACGTCGGCTCCGTCATCCATCGATACGTGAGGCCGATGGGCGATGGCCGATTCGATGTGGCGGTAATACGTGTCGTTGTCCTCGCCCTTGATGGCGAAGGTCGGAATGCCTTCATGTTGGATCAATGCCGCGGCCACCTCGTCCTGCGTGCTTAGCGGATTGGACGCGCAGAGGCGGAGATCAGCCCCCCCGGCTTTCAACGTGATCGCCAGATTCGCCGTTTCCGTCGTGACGTGGAGGCAGGCGGTGATCCGCACGCCTTTCAGCGGTTGTTGCCGCTTGAATCGCTTCCGAATCAGCCGCAGCACCGGCATGGTGGCCTCGGCCCACTCGATCTTCAACCGGCCTGCGTCGGCCAGCTTGATGTCTCTCACGTCGTAATCCACGGAATCCTCCCTCTAAAGAGCGTCAATCGTCGTTGGCCACTGGTCAGTTGTGATCACGAAAAGGGGGGCGGGCGATGTACCCGTCCCCCTCAACCTTGGCCTCAGCCTGCTCCGTTTACAGGCCCGCGTCTTTCCGCAGGGCCCTGGTCTTGTCGGTCTTTTCCCAGGTGAACTCCGGTTCGTTGCGTCCGAAATGCCCATACGAAGCGGTCTTGCGGAAGATCGGCCGGCGGAGTTTGAGGTGATCGATGATGCCGCGCGGCGTCATCGGGAAATGTTTGCGCACGAGCTTGTCAAGATTGTCGACGGACACCTTCTCCGTGTTCTTGGTATCGACGAGTACGGAAACGGGATCGGCCACACCGATCGAGTAGGCCAGCTGCACTTCGCACTTGTCGGCCAAGCCGGCTGCGACAATGTTCTTGGCGATATAGCGAGCCATGTAAGAGGCCGAGCGGTCCACCTTCGTGGGGTCCTTGCCGGAGAACGCGCCGCCCCCATGGCTGCCGTGGCCTCCGTAGGTGTCGACGATGATTTTCCGTCCGGTCAGGCCGGTGTCGCCCATCGGGCCGCCGACGACGAAGCGGCCGGTCGGATTGATGTGGTGCTTGACGCCAGTGGGGTCATAAAGGCTCTTCGGCATGACGGGTTTGATGACATGTTCCATGATATCGCGCTCGATCTGCTTGTTCGTGGCGTCGGGGCTGTGCTGTGTCGAGACGACGATGGTGTCGATGCGGAACGGCTTGCCGTGCCGGTACTCGACGGTAACCTGAGACTTTCCGTCCGGGCGCACCCAGTTCAGGATTTTCTTTTTCCGCACTTCCGCGAGGCGCTTGGTCAGCCGGTGAGCTAACACGATCGGCATCGGCATGAGTTCCGCGGTCTCGTTGGTGGCGTAGCCGAACATCAACCCCTGGTCGCCGGCCCCTCCGGAATCAACGCCCATGGCGATATCGCCCGATTGCTGATGGATGGTGGTGAGGACCGAACAGGTGTGATAGTCAAATCCCCACGAGGCGTCGCAATACCCGACGTCCTTGATGACGTCGCGGATGATGTCGGGAATCTCGACGTAGGCCTTGGTGGAAATTTCGCCGGCAACAAAGGCGATACCGGTCGTCAGAATCGTTTCGCACGCGACGCGGGAATGTTTATCTTGAGCGATGATCGCGTCCAGGATCCCGTCGGAGATCTGGTCTGCGATCTTGTCCGGGTGTCCTTCTGTGACCGATTCGGAGGTAAACAGATAGTCATTTCTCATGCGTTCCCTCTGGGTTCTGGTTATCAGGTGCTGCTGGCGGTCGGTGTTGTAGATCGACAAATTCCGAGCGAACGGTCCATAGGTCGAAAACGCACCGATTCTAGTGGAGATGGCGCGCTTTGTCTATCACTTCGATAGTAGGGGGGGGCTGCATGCAGCTGCGCAGCCGTTTGCTTGACAGTGCTTTTTAGGCATTTGTAAGATGATGTGATTTTGAGGACTTAGACCTCCCCTCACGGTTCCGCACTCGTCATGGGTGCGTATTCCAGTGGGGATCCTACTGAGCGCGCGACCGGGGGTGCCGATGAAACCTTTTCCGCCAGCGGCATGGTTTCTCGTTGGACTGCTTGTCGCTGAAGGGGTCTTCGTTGTTTCCCTGTCAAAGGGGGAGTCGCCGGGGTTCACGAAAATCCGGATCGTTGAGCCTGACGTAGTCAAGGTCGGCGACGAAGCTCCGAACTTTCGATTGCGCGATCTTGCCGGCCACGTCGTGGATCTGACCCAGCTGAGAGGGAAAGTCGTCTTGGTGAATTTCTGGGCGACCTGGTGCGGGCCCTGCCGTGTCGAAATGCCTTCGATGGAACAGTTGTACCGGACCTTCCCGAGGCGGGAGTTCGAGATTCTCGCGGTATCCGCCGATCCGCAAGGCGCGGCGGTGACACGTCCCTTTCAGCAGGAGATCGGCGTGACGTTTCCCATTCTCCATGATCCCGACATGCGGATCGGACTGGCGTACGGGGCCCGATCGCTTCCTATGACGGTGATGGTCGATCGACAGGGGGTTGTTCGGCAGAAGATTTTCGGCGCGCGTGATTGGGATTCGCCCGAGGCTCGCGAGTTGATCCACCGGCTCATGAAATCGTAGCCATGATGCAGACCGTCCCTCAGATCTCGCTCATCGCGGCCTTCTCGGCCGGCTTGCTGTCGTTTGTCTCTCCCTGTGTACTGCCTTTGGTGCCGTCTTACATTTCCTACATCACGGGCCTGTCTGTCGAACAGCTGACGGACGCAACCGAACGGGTAAAGTTCAAGAAGGCGATCGTGCTGAACTCCTTGTTGTTCATCGCCGGATTTTCCTCGGTGTTCATCGCTTTCGGGGCGTCGGCCAGCATTCTGGGCCAAATCCTCATCACCTATCAGGAATACATCCGTCGTATCGGTGGGATGTTGATTATCGTTTTTGGGCTCTATCTCCTCGGGATCCTGAATCTAAATTTCTTGAAAATGGAGCATCGCTATCAGTTTCACAATCGCCCGGCAGGATATCTGGGATCGTTCGTGATCGGCATCGCGTTTGCCGCCGGCTGGACTCCCTGTGTGGGGCCGGTTTTGGGGTCGATCCTTCTCTATGCCAGTACAACAGACTCGCTCTTGAACGGGGTCGTCTTACTGACATTCTACTCGTTAGGACTGGGGTTGCCGCTATTTTTCACGGCGCTGGGCGTCGATCGGTTTCTGGCCTATTTCAAAGAAGTGCGGGCTTATTTGTGGGGCGTCTCGACGGTAAGCGGAGTTCTGTTGGTGGCCGTGGGCGTGATGATCTATGCCAATTCGCTCACGATGGTGACGAGTTTCTTAGAACGATACGGGATCGGTTGGTATCTTGGTCAGTGACCGCTGACAGCGCTTTTTGCGTCGGATCAGCACCAGGCGCCGAGGCGGCAAGCCGTGAAGGTCGGTCCCAGCGCGCTGGCGGATGGGACGCGAAGCGATCCGAGCTGTGAGGAAAGGGACGGCCGGTCAGGTGGTTCTGTCCCCTGTGTCCGACTGTCGGACTGCCTACTGTCGAAGAGGGGGGCCGAGTCCGGTTTCGTGGCAAACAAGAGGGTTCCGGGCTTGGCTCCTCCGAGTTTCGCCAGCATGGTGTTCCCGTCGCTGGCTGCCTTGCTGTCCGGATATTTTGCCGCCAACAGGACGAGACTTTCTCGTGCCCAATCGTCGGCCCCTAGGTCGTGATAGGCCATGGCAAGAAAGTACAAGGCATCGGGGGCGACCGGCTTGTCCGGGTAGCTCTTTGCAATCTGTTCGAATCGGCGCGCGGCGGCCAGATAGGAGCCACGCCGGTAATAGAATTGGCCCACATACAGGTGCATTTGTGCAATCCAATCGTGGCACGCCTGGATTTTTTGTTGAGCTTGGGCATCATAGCGACTTCCGGGGAAATCTTTTCTCATCCGCTCGAACGCGACGATGGCTTTTTGCATCGGGTCGGGATCGCGATCGATGGTTTGCGCGCGTTTGAAATGAATCTCTCCGATCCTGAACGCCGCATAGGGAGCGAGCACATGGTTTCGGTGGAGATCCAAGAAGTGGTTGTACTCGACTAGAGCCTCGTCATACTCCTGCTTCTCGAAAAACGCTTCTCCGCGTTTCATGATGACATTGGGATGGTAGTACTTTTCGACAGCGCTCTCGACGAAGATTTGCTCGTCTGTCCCGTCGAGCGATTTCTTCGCAGCCTCCGGTTGTCGCATGTCCCTGGGTGTGCCTGAGCACGCGGCCAAAAGGGCCTGGCTGACCACCAGACAACCCAGGAGGGCCAGGAGGATCGGACGGGAGGATGTCCGAGACCGCCGGTCCGCTTCAGTGTGAGCCTGGTTTTGGAGCATCGACATGCCGAATATTCATAGCAAGAAATATGGGCCAAAAGCAACGGCAACAAGACCTCGGTTGACCCGCCCCGCTCTGCTCCCTATAGTATAATCCCGCGCACGCTTGAGATTGGCCTTGTTCTTCGCGATCGGTCGTGGGCGGGAGCGATGATTCGAACGAAAGTGATCGGGACAGGCAGTTATCTTCCGGACCGCGTCGTCACGAATGAGGAAGTTGCCCGTTCGCTGGGGGTGTCCCCGGCCCAGATTGAACGGTTGACCGGCATTCGGGAGCGTCGCTGGGCGGCTGAGCACGAAGCCCCGTCAGATATGGCCATTGCGGCTGGACGTCGCGCCCTCGATGCCGCCGGCTGTCAGGCCTCCGACATCGATGCCATCATCCTTTCCACGACGTCCCCCGATATGGCCTTTCCCTCGACAGCCTGTTTTGTCCAGCGGGGGCTTGGGTGCAGAGGGGTGGGAGCGTTCGATGTGTCTGCCTCCTGTTCGGGGTTTCTCTACGGGCTTTCCATGGCGGAGGCGATGATCCACAGCGGGCAGGTCGGGACATGCCTCGTGGTGGCATCGGAGGTTAAGTCTCGGTTTCTCGATCCCAACGATGAAGCGACGGCCATGCTCTTCGGCGATGGGGCGGGTGCGGTCATCCTCCGCGGCAAGGAAGACAAGAATCCGCAGTGGCATGGCCTCCTTGGGGTCAGGCTGTACGCGGATGGGTCGCGGCACGAGCTGATTCGTGTCCCTGCCGGCGGGTCGCGGGCCCCGTCCTCTCTCGACACGCTTGCCAGGCGGGAGCATGTGCTTCGTATGCGGGGGGCCTCGCTCTTTCGAACGGCGACCCGACGGATTCAACAGGCCATCCAGGATATGTTGAAGGAGTTCGGGGTCCGTCTTGACGATATCAAGCAGCTGGTGCTTCACCAGGCAAACGGCCGGATTCTGACGCATGTCGCCGATCGTCTGGGGATTCCACGGGACAAGGTGTCGTCGGTGATCGAGCGGTACGGCAATACGTCGTCGGCTTCCCTGCCCATCGCGCTTGACGCTGCGGTGGGTGAGGGGAGGATCATGTCAGGCGACCTTGTGCTGCTGGGCAGTTTTGGCGGAGGGCTGACTTGGGCCACGAGTCTCGTGCGGTGGTAGCAGTGCGGGTCGAGAACGATGGCGGCCCCGTGATCGGGGTGTAGGGCGGCGGTGTAAGAGAAGCGGGTACCCTCTCAACCTAGGAGCGTCGACTGTGCTTTTCGGCCTGATCCCAAAAGAAGAGGCCTTTTTCGCCCTGTTCAAACAAGCAGCGCACAATGTGATCGAAGGCACCCGCCTGCTCAAGGACATGATGGATGACTTTCGGGACCTCCACGACAAGGCGAAGAAGATCAAAGAGGTGGAGCATGTCGGAGACGGGATCACGCACGACATTGCGCGGCGTCTCAATCAGGCCTTCATGACGCCGATCGACCGCGAAGACATCCACGATCTTGCCAGCGCGCTGGATGACATTCTCGATGCGGTGGAAGCGGTGGCGGATCGATTTGTGATCTACAAGATCGCGCGACCGACCGAGTCGGCCATTCGTCTTGCTGACATCTTATATCGGGCCTCGGTTGCCGTGGGTGGTGGGGTGGCTCGGATCGGCATGTCGCATGCGGAGGTCAAGGAATGCGGCGTGCAAGTGAACAGTCTGGAGAACGAGGCTGACCGTGTCTCGAGGGACGCCATTTCGGCGCTGTTTGAAAAGGACACGGACCCGATCTCCGTCATCAAATGGAAAGAAATCTATGAAACGTTCGAAGAAGGCACCGACCGTTGCGAGGATGTGGCAAACGTCATCGAGCGCATTGTTCTCAAACAGACGTAGCAGGCGTGACACAACGTGTCCGAACTGACCGGCCTGCTGCTGCTCACCGTCATCCTGGCTCTCCTGTTCGACTTCTCGAATGGCTGGCATGATTGCGCCAACGCCGTGGCGACGGTCGTGTCGACCCGTGTCTTGAGTCCCCTGGCCGCGGTGCTGCTGGCGGGCGCGTTGAATGTCGCGGGGGCCTTCTTTTCAACCGCGGTAGCGAAAATGATCGGCGGGGGAATCGTCCATGCCGAGGCGATTACCAACACGGTGGTCGCCGCCGCGATGGGAGGGGCGATCTTGTGGAATCTCTTTACGCTGTTGCTGGGCTTGCCGACCAGTTCCTCCCATGCGCTGATCGGTGGATTGGTCGGATCGGCCGTGGCCCATGGCGGCTGGGCGGTGGTCCAGGTCAAGGGACTGCGCGCGATTCTCGAAGCGATGGTGCTTTCCCCGCTCTTCGGGTTTGGCATCGGGTTCGCCATCATGGTGACGGTCAGCTGGGTCTTCTTCCGGGTGCCACGCGGAGTTGCGACGACCGTGTTCAGCCGGCTGCAGCTCCTGTCGGCAAGCTTCATGGCGTTCAGCCATGGGGCGAACGACGCCCAGAAGGTGATGGGCGTGATCACGCTGTCCCTGGTCACATCGGGGCAACTGACCTCCTCGGAAGTGCCGACCTGGGTGATCGTGACCTGCGCGCTGGCGATGGGGCTTGGGACGACCGTGGGTGGCTGGCGGATCGTGCGCACGCTGGGCATGCGCATCGTCAAACTCGAACCGGTTCACGGGTTCGCGGCGGAAACCGGCGCCGCCAGCGTGTTACTGTTCACGGCCTATTTCGGTCTTCCCGTCAGTACGACGCATGCGATTACTTCTTCGATCCTGGGGGTCATGTCGACCAGGCGCCTGTCCGCGGTCCGATGGGGGCTCACGCACAAGATCCTCTCGGCCTGGGTCTTTACGTTACCTGGGGCGGGCTTGCTGGGGGCCGGAGTCTATGCCCTGCTGGCGACATTGGTCTGAGGAAGCTTTGGGTGCCGACTGCCGACCGGGAAACGAACCACAAACCGGCTTCCTTGCGGATGATTGGCCTCCACCCACACCTGTCCTCCATGTCCTTCAACGATGTGTTTGACAATGGCCAGGCCGAGCCCTGTTCCCCCGAGCTCGCGCGACCGGGCTTTGTCGACGCGATAGAAGCGTTCGAATACGCGCGGCCGGTCTTGTTCCGGAATACCGATACCGGTATCCGCCACGCTCAATTCGATCATCCGGCCCGTTGCCTCACCAATCCCGATCTCGGGAACCAGCTTGCCTCTGACGGTGATGGTTCCGCCCGTCGGCGTGTACTTGACCGCGTTATCCAGCAGGTTGGTCAATACCTGAACGAGCCGTCCTTCGTCGCCGGCGATGGGGGGGAGCGCAGGGTCGATCAGCGCGACCAGTCGGTGGCCGTTCTTGTCGGCAATCGGTTTCATCATCGAGAGTGTGCGGTCGATGATGGGGCGAAGCTCGATTGGTTCTTCTCTGAACAAGACGCGGCCCGATTCGATCTTCGAGAGTTCCAGCAGATCTTCGAGGATGAGATTGAGCCGATCGCTTTGCTTGAGGATGATATCCAGGAATTTCACCGAGCTGACGGGGTCGTCCTTGGCGCCGTCCAGGAGGGCTTCCGCGTATCCCTTGATGGACGTGAGGGGAGTGCGGAGTTCATGGGAGACGTTCGCGACGAAATCCTTCCGAATCTTTTCGAGACGCCGCAATTCCGTGATGTCGTGGAAGACCAACACGACACAGGCTTCGTTCTCCTGTTCTCCCCCTGCGACCGAGGCTTCGATGTGGAGGCAGCGGCCCGTGAGGGGCAGTACGATTTCATCTTCAAGATTCGTCCGTGAACTCAGGATCGCCGTCACCAGGTCATTGAGGTGTTGATGGCGGAACAATTCCGCGCAGGGACGTCCTCGCGCCTCCGCGCGCGAGACGCCGAAGATGCGTTCCAACGCCGGGTTCGCTTGCAGGACATGGCCGCGACAGTCAAGCACCATGACGCCTTCGACCATCGAGGTCAGCACGGCGAGCAACTGGGCGCGATCCTCCGAGAGCTCATCGATCTTGGCGCGGAGCTGGTCGGCCAGGTGATTGAGCGAGGCGGCCAGGAGGCCGACTTCGTCTTTCGCGGTCGTTTTGATGGGGACGGTCTGGTGGGCTAAGATGAGCCGCTGGGCGGCCAGCGCGATGTCCGACAGCGGCTGCGTAATGCTGCGCGCCAGCCAGATACTGAGCAGGACGGCAGTGCAAAAGGCGACAGCCAGGGCCAGCAGCAGATTCCGCTGCAGCTCGGCAATCTCTCGATCCAGCACCACCATCGGGAGTCCCACGCGAATGACGATGGGCTGGGCACCCGGTGGCGGCGCCATGATCAAGGCACGATACATGGTACGTTCCCCGGTGGTGTAGCTGGCACGAACGGCCTCGCCGCGACCGGTTTGAAAAGCTTGTTGGATTTCCGGCCGCGACCGGTGATTCTCAATCGAGGGCAGGTCGGCATCCCTCACCGCGCTGTCGGCGATGACGGTCCCGTCTGCGGCGACGAGGGTGATGCGGGCGGAGGCCCGACCGCCGAGCTCGCGCGCTGTTTCTTGCAGTCGCGACTGCGTCGGGAGCGGAGCGGATGGGCGAAACAGGGGGTGCAATCCGTATTCGACGAGGCTGATTTTTGCGTCCAGGACCTCGCTCAACTGAGTGAGGTACTGCCGTTCGAGCGATTGAACCGCCATCACGCCGGCGATCAGCAAGCCGGCAGCTATCGCCAGGAGCGTTGCGGCTGTCACTTTCCATCGGATGGACACGGTCAGCCTGCCCCGTCTGGATCCTTGAGCTTGTACCCCAGGGATTTCACGGCGACGATGGCCTCTTCGAGAAGGGGAAGCTTTTGTTTGAGTCGCCGGACATGCACGTCCACCGTTCTGGTCGTCCCATAATAATTGTAGCCCCACACGGCGTTGAGGAGGACGTCACGGGTCAGTACACGGCCGGGGTGTCGAAGGAGATGCTCCAGCAATCCGAATTCTTTAGCAGTCAGCGGCACTTCCTCCTTATCCAGGCTGACCTCGTGCCGTCCGATATCCAGCGTGAGCGGACCATACCGATACTGGCTCGCTCCGTTGGCGGGGGTGCGATCCACCCGGCGCAGCATGGCCTTGACGCGGGCGACCAGAGCCTTGGGGCTGAACGGCTTGGTCACATAATCATCCGCGCCCAGCTCGAGGCCGATGATCGTGTCCGATTCGTCGGCTTTGGCCGTCAGCATGATGATGGGCAGCATGGCGGTTTCAGGGACAGCGCGCAGCCGCCTGCAGATTTCGAGCCCGTCCAGTTCGGGCAGCATCAGATCGAGCACCACGAGGTCGGGCTTGTCCTCCTTGACCTTTTTCAGCGCCTCTGGGCCGGTCTCGGCCGTGGCTACTCGAAACCCCTCTTTTTCCAGAAACAGTTTGACGAGCTGGAGAATATCCTGCTCATCTTCAACGACAAGGATTTTCTTCTGGTGGGTCGCACCCATAGAATACCCACAGCGTAAGGAGTAGGGGCAGAGGTGTCAAGCCAGGCGACGATCCGACGGCGACCTGGAACAGGGGGCAATTCTGTTGACGAGGCCGTCTGATCTGACGTAAGGTGAACGGCGATGTCCCGTTGTCCGGCACCGCGCGATCGATACCCCAGTCCAGCCTGAAGGAGCTCTCCAGCTTATGAAGATCTATCTTGCCAATCCCCGAGGATTCTGTGCCGGCGTCGACCGGGCGATCGATATCGTCGACCTTTCCCTCAAGAAGTATGGCGCACCCATTTATGTGCGTCACGAGATCGTCCACAGCCGGCATGTCGTGAATTCGCTCCGGCAGAAAGGAGCTGTGTTTGTGGAAGAGCTGGGTGAAGTGCCGGAGGGGTCGGTCGTCATTTTCAGTGCGCACGGAGTAGCCAAGTCTGTGTGGGAAGAAGCGAATCGTCGTCGCCTGCATGTAATCGATGCGACCTGCCCGCTCGTGATCAAAGTCCACAATGAAGTGAACCGCGACTATACCCAGGGGTACGATCTGATCCTCATCGGCCATGCGGGCCACCCGGAAGTCATCGGGACGCTGGGCCAGATCCCCGACAAATTCCACCTGGTTTCCTCGGTTGAGGATGTTGAAAAGCTGCAGGTGGAAAACACCATCAACCTCTCATACGTCACGCAGACGACGCTGAGCGTGGACGAATGCCGGGACATCGTGGGCGCGTTGCATCGGCGCTTTCCGAACATCAAAGGCCCGCACCAGGAAGATATCTGCTACGCGACGCAGAACCGGCAGAATGCCGTCAAGGAATTGTCCCGTTCAGTCGATGTCATCCTGGTCATCGGTTCCCCGAACAGTTCCAATTCGAACCGTCTGCGCGAGCTGGGCGAGCAGTGCGGCATTCCGTCCTATCTGATCGACTCGGCCATCGACATCAATCCGGCGTGGCTTGAAAAGGCCAAAGCCGTCGGGATCGCCGCCGGTGCCTCCGCTCCGGAGGTCCTGGTCACCGAGGTGGTGGCGTTCTTACGAGCATCCGGCCCGTCGGAAGTCGAGGAGCTGACGGTCATCGAAGAGGATGTCGAATTCCTCCTGCCGAAGGAGCTTGTCCAGATCGAGTCGCCCAGCAAGTCGGTGGCCGGCATCGCCGGTTAGCTGTCCCCTCGGGCTTGTCCCCGCGTCCTCCCATATCTTGTAGGGATCCTCCTCCATTCCCCCTGCATGATGTATTTTGCTTTGATTTCTCCGGATCCCTTATGTTACAAGGACCCGTGGTTTTTGACATCCCCCGTATCGTCAAAGGACTCACACAAATGGTGAACCAATGTATTTGAAATCCCTGGATATGCTGGGCTTCAAGTCTTTTGCCGAGGCCAAAATCCAGTTCCCCGAAGGAGTGACGGCGATCGTGGGTCCCAACGGCAGTGGGAAGAGCAATGTGGTGGACGCCATTCTCTGGGTGTTGGGCGAGCAAAGTACCAAGATCCTTAGGAGCGAAAAGATGGAGGATGTCATTTTCAACGGTACGGAGCTTCGAAAGCCGTTGGGCATGACCGAGGTGTCGCTGACCATCGGGGGACTCGATCAGACTGCGATGAACATCCAGGGAGGCGCGGGCCTTCCCGCCCAACTGACAGAGTTTCAGGAATTAATGATCACCCGTCGGTTGTATCGGAACGGAGACAGCGAATACCTCATCAATAAGACCGCCTGTCGCCTCAAGGACATTCGCAGTCTGTTGCTCGACACCCGCGCGGGGAGCAAAGGACAGACGGTCATTGCTCAAGGCCAGATCGATCAGATCCTGAATGCCTCTCCGCAAGATCGACGCGAGCTCATTGAGGAGACCGCCGGCATCATCCGCTACAAGAAACAGAAAGCCGAGGCGCTGAGGAAACTCGAAGGCGCGCAGCAGAACCTCCTGCGCGTTCGCGATATTGTGGCGGAAGTGAAGAAACAGCTGAACTCCCTTGAACGGCAAGCTCGCCAGGCGCGGACCTATCAGGCGTTGCAGCAGGAAGCGCGGGCCATTGAAATCCAACTGCTGAGCAGAGACTTCAGGGCGTTGAGGCGCGAATTGAACGAGGTCGAAGCGGAACTCTCGAACTTGGATCAGCAAGAGTCCGCGAAGGCTGCCGGGCAGGCCCGGCTCACGACGGACCTGGAGCAGGCCCGACTGAACGCCATTGCGATGGGCGAAACGATCGACAGGATTCGAGAGGAATTGGGGCAAGTGGAGCAACAGCAGGCCCAGGCGCTTACGGCGGTGGAGGTGGAGCGCAACCGTTGCCAGCTGTTGGAACAGCAGCATAGCCAGGAAACAATGGACCTGGACGAGCTGGTGCGTTCGCAAGCCGGACTGGCTGACACGCTGGAACGGATCGGCGCCTCCCTGGATACCGTTGCGGCTGAAATCACGGAGCGGGAACGGGCGCTGGGAGAACTCGACGGTAAAATGGCCCGCCTGCTTCACCATCGAGCCTCAGCGGTAGCTGAGGAAGAGCGCGGCCGCTCAGATGTACTCCAGCTGGCGGTGTTAGTGGCCAATACGGAGCAGACCTGTTCCCAGCTCAAGGCCCGGGCTGAGGAAATCGCCCACCGGAGCGACCAGCTCGCGTTCGAGCAGCGGGAGGTGGAGGCTCAGCGGACGTCGGCCGTTCATCGACATGATCAGTTGCGCCTGGAGTATGGAGAAGCCGATCGACTGGTGGGCAGTCTGCAAGCGGAGCAACGGGCCGTGCGGGAAGACAGTGCCCGGGCGGCGGAGGAGCTGCAGTCGTTTGACCAGGTGATTCTCCGGCGGTCGGAGGAACTGGCTGCGGTCGACTCCCGGCTCGGGGCGTTACAGAGCGTGGTATGCGAAGAAATGGGCTACGGGCGTCAAGGGGCCGATGATGCTACGGCGCTCAAGTCCTGTGAAGGGGTGCATGATGCGGTGGCTGAATGGCTGACGATCCCGCCAGGATTGGATCACGCGGTTGAGGCGGTGCTGGGCGAGCGGGTCCGCGGCTGGTTCGTCGATGCTCCGTCGGTGGCGCATCGCGTGGTCGACTTTCTTCGTGAAAAATCGCTCGGTCGCGGCAGTTTCATTCCGCAGCGTCCCCGCTGGGGAACCGGTAGCCCGGGACTCTGGTGGCCGGCCATCGCCGATCAGGCCGGCGTGATCGGGCGCGCGGTCGATCTGATTCACACCGATGCCGAACGCGTGACTGCTCGCGACTATTTGTTCGATCGGGTCATTTTCGTCGAGTCGCTGGACACTGCCGTCCGTCTCTGGGAACGGAATATCTGGTCCGCCCCGGACGGTCCCATTCTCGTGACGTTGAGGGGCGAAATCCTGGACCCTTCCGGAGTGCTCACCGGCGGTCAGATTCAAGAAGAGCAGGGACTGCTCGAGCGGCGCCGGGAAGTGCTGGAACTCGAAGCACGCCGGCAGTCGCTTGTCTCTGCATTGGAACAGGAGAAGGCACGACGCGAGGCCCTGCAGACGCAGGCTCAATCCCTGGCGCACCGGGGCCGGCAGCTGGCGGAGTCGCTTCATCTGGCCGAAATGCAGGATCTCTCTCTGCGCAAAGACGAAGAAAGTCTCCAGCAGGCACTCGCGAACCTGGATCTCCGTCTCCGCGGCATGGCAGCCGAGATTGAGAAGGGGGGTGCCGAAGGGCAGCGGATCGAACAGGAGTCCCGATCTGTCCAGGCGCAGCTGACGCAGTGGATCGGAGAAAAGGCCGGCCAGGAAGCGGAGCTGGGCCTGGTTCGCGAACGCCTCGACCAGATCGATCAGCATATCCGGGCGCTGCAGGACCGCGTGACCGAGGCGCGGCTTGCGGCCGAGGGGCTTCGCGCGAAGCGGGAGCATGAACAGGCGAATCGGACTCGGGTGGCGCAACAGATTCAGGACACGGGCCACCGTCGCCGTGCAGCGGAGGAGCATCTTGACAGCCTGAAGGTTGCGATGGAGCGCAGCCGGGCCGAGCAGGCTCGTCAGGAATCGCTCTGTCGCGGGTTCGGCGCGACCGCCGGGTGCGTGAAAAGGGAGCTGGTGGCGGTGCAGGAACAGCAGGCCGAGCAGATCGCGGCCAATCAATCGATCGAGGTCAGCCTGGACGAAGCCCGACGCGGGGTGTCGAGGATTCGCGATGCACGGATGACGCTGGAAGTCCGTCGCGCCGAAATTCGGACGCATTTGGGAACGGTCGAGGCAACGTTATCGGGAACCTATCAGCTGGATCCGCACACGCTCCTCACCGAGCCCTCGTGGGCAACCGAATCGGCGTCGGGGAGCCACGGCGCCTTGGCTGGCGAGGTGGTTCAGCGTGCCGATGCCGAGCTGAAAGAGCAGCTGCAGAAACTGCGCGACCGGTTGGATCGAATGGGACCGATCAACCTGACCGCCATCAACGAACATCACGAGCTGGATGAACGCCACAAGTTCCTGTCCAGCCAGGAGCAGGACCTGTCCAATTCCATTGCGTCCCTCAAAGAGATTATTCGGCGCATCAACCGGACGACCAAGGAAATGTTCGTGTCTACGTTCAATGAATTGCAGCAGAAGTTTGCGGAGGTGTTTGCCCAGTTCTTCTCGGGCGGACGGGCCGAGCTTCAGCTGGTGGATGAAACGCCTTCGGAAAATGGCGAGAACTCCGGGAGCCAGGAGCCCGGTATCGACATCGTGGCGCAACCGCCGGGGAAGCGGCTGAAAAGTATTACGATGCTGTCGGGTGGCGAGAAGACGCTCACCGCGATGGCGCTGCTGTTTGCCAGCTTCCTGATCAGACCGACGCCCTTCTGCCTCCTGGATGAAATTGATGCACCTTTGGACGAGGAAAACATCGGGCGCTTTACCGGTGTGCTGAGGGAGTTGGCTCAGGACGCCCAGTTTCTGGTCATCACCCACAACAAGCGGACCATGGGTATCGCCGATTCGCTCTTCGGAGTCACCATGGAAGAGCCGGGTGTGTCCAAACTGGTCTCGGTCAGGCTTGGGGACCTGCAGCCGGCCTAGCCTCCCGCGCACATGTCCGCCGGGTCCGTTGTGTTTCGCACAGGCCATCCGGACTCGCGTCGACAAAAAGGCTGAATAGTTTAGAGGACTTCACCGCCTGATTGCTTGACTCATCCTGGAGCGTCTGTTATAAGCCGTGCGATGCACCGCTCCCTGACCAGTAAGGCCTGTGACTGGAGGTCTCGGCACGCGCGAGCAATTTCTCCTGTCTCATCCGTCTCAATCGAGCCGTAACGATCCATGAAACTCATCAGGACGTTGTTTAACCGCCTGTCTGAGAGCCTGCTCTCGAACGCGCACGAGAAACTCAGCCCCGCGGCTGAGTGTTTCCCTGTATCTCCGCTCCGGCTTGTCTCGGACAAACCGGTGGTGCTGCCCTCGTTTGATACTGCCCCGCGTCGCCCCATCGGTCATGCCGGCAGTCAGCCTGACGCGATCGATGATGCGATCAGGCGGAGCCAGGCCTGGTTCCTCAGCCGGCAGCATGCCGAAGGCTATTGGGTGGCCGAACTCGAAGCAGACACCACCTTGACCGCGGAATATCTGATGCTCCGACGGTTTCTCGATCGTGTGGATCCTAATCGCGAGAAGAAGGCGGTGCGCTACCTGAAGGCGATGCAGCTGCCTGACGGCGGATGGCCGATTTACTGCGAAGGACCGTCGGAGATCAGCGCGTCGGTCAAATCTTATTTCGCGCTCAAGTTGAGCGGAGTGTCCGCGTATGAGCCCTTCATGATCCGGGCGAAGGAGAGAATCCTCGCAATGGGCGGCGTCGTGCGCGCCAACGTGTTTACAAAAATCGCGCTGGCGTTGTTCGATCAGTATGACTGGGAAGGCGTGCCGCACATGCCGGTCGAGATCATGCTGTTGCCGAAGCGGTTCTACTTCAGCATCTATGCCATCTCGTACTGGTCGCGCGCGGTGTTGATTCCGTTGTTGATCGTGTTCGCCCACCGACCGGTCTGTCGTATCCCGCGAGAACAGGGCATTGAAGAGCTGTATCCGATCCCGCGGGGAGAGATCCGCTATTGGAAATACCCGCCGTTCAACAAGGATCAGAAGTGGTTCACGCCGCATAATTTCTTCGTCGCGCTGGATGCCATGCTGAAATTGTATGACCGGATGCCCATGCGAGTGCTGCGGGAGAAGGCGCTGCAGAAAGCGACGGTCTGGATGTTGGAACGCCTCAACGGGACCGGCGGGCTTGGCGCCATCTATCCGGCGATGGCCAATTCCATCATGGCGCTTCAGTGCTTGGGCTATGATGCGGACGATCCTTTGGTGATGAAGGCCCTGCGTGAAATTGAGGACTTGGAAGTCTACAGTTCCCTGTCGCTCGATGGCCAGCGTGTTCCCACCGTCCATCTTCAGCCCTGCTTCTCTCCCATCTGGGATACCGCCCTGCTCATGAACGCGCTTATCGAGGCGGGGCTGCCGCAAGACCATCCTGTGCTCCAGAAAGCCGGGGCCTATCTCATGTCCAGGCAGACCAAGACGGTGGGCGACTGGGCCATTTCCTCGCCGGGCGCCGAGCCGGGGGGGTGGTATTTTCAGTTTGAGAATGAACTCTATCCGGACGTGGACGATTCAGCCGTCGTGCTGATGGCGCTCTCGAAAGTGAAAATGCCGCAGCAAGCCGGGCTGCAGGAGTCGATTCGTCGCGGGATGCAGTGGGTGCTAGCGATGCAGGGGTCTGATGGCGGATGGGGCGCGTACGACAAGGACAACAACCGGGTGGTCTTCAACTATATTCCCTTTGCCGACCATCGGGCCTTGCTCGATCCCAGCACCGCCGATCTTGCAGGGCGATGCCTGGAGATGCTCGGAGCATTGGGATACGACGCCACGCATCCCGCCGTCGCTCCGGCCCTGGCGTTCCTCAAGAAAGAACAGGAACAGGACGGCAGTTGGTATGGACGGTGGGGCGTCAACCACATCTATGGTACATGGTCCGTCCTGGCGGGACTTCGCGCGATCGGGGAGGACCCCTCGGCGCTTTACATCCGCCGGGCCGTGTCCTGGTTGGAGTTGAAGCAGAATTCAGACGGTGGATGGGGAGAATCGTGCCTGTCGTACGTGGATGTGGCGCACAACGGCAAGGGAGAGAGCACCCCCTCGCAGACCGCCTGGGCCCTGATGGCCTTGATGTCGGCCGGAGTCACGGATTCGTTCAGCATCGCGCGCGGCATCCAGTTTCTGCTTCGCCACCAGATGACGGATGGATCGTGGGAGGAGGTTCGTCATACGGGCACGGGATTCCCCGGAGTCTTTTATCTTCGATATCATTGGTATTGTCAGTATTTCCCGATGTGGGCCCTTGCGATGTACCGAAATCTTCGCTCGCGCGGGAAAATGCGGACCGATGAGCTGCGTCACCAGGTCCAGGGGACTGGGTCTGACCGGTCTAAACGTTGACCGCGGCGAATTCACTTCCTCATGTCGTTACTCCTCTTCCATCACGGACGGGACCACTAAAACGGATCGCGATTTTTTCCGCAACCTCATGGGAAATGGAGGCGGTTCGCGCTGCGTTTGCAACGGGCATCAAGCGGCAGGTCGAGGGTGTGCGCGTCTGGGTGTGCGCAGCGGGTCCGAGGGAGTATTGGCTGGCTCGCACCGGGGTGGGGCTGGAGAAAGCCGGTCGGGTCGCCGCTCGATTACTGACCCATCAGCCGTTCAGCCTCGCGGTTTCGACGGGGTTTGCCTGCGCGCTCATCGCGGCGGAGATAGGAACACTCCTGGTGGGATGTGAAGTGGTGGGCGCCGACACCGATGGTTCTGAGCCGTCACGCGCGATCGAGGTGCCTGGAGCCGAGCGGGATGCGGTACTGGCGCTGGTTGCCGGCTCGGTGCAACCCACCCATGTGGGACGCTTCGTGTCCGTGGCTCGTATTGTCGGCCGCGCGTCGGAAAAACAACAGGTCGCCAGCCGCACCGGGGCCATCGGTCTCGACATGGAGAGCGCGGCGTTGGCGGCCGAGGCGCAACGCGCCCGCGTGCCCTTCGTGGTCGTGCGCGCGGCATCCGATCTTCTGGACGAAGATCTCCCACTTGACTTCAATCTTTTTCTCAGGCCCACTAGCTGGATTAAGGGGATCGCCATGGTGCTGGGTGCTCCGACGAGCCTCTTGGGCCTCGGCCGGCTTCAGCGACAGAGTGTGGCGGCTGCAAAGACCTTGACGGCGTTCTTCCAACGTTATGCTGCAGGAGCGGCGACCGACGACACCCGCGCGGGATTTCTCACCGAGCAAGCATGAACCTTGTTGAACGGATCGGTCATTGGGTCCTGATCTACGTGGGCGAAATGGGCCGGATGCTCATATTCGTCCTCTCGTCCTTCGCCTGGCTTCTGCGTCCACCGCTCCGGGTCGTGCAAATCGTCAAACAGGTGCACTTCATCGGCTACAAGTCGACGTTCGTCGTGGTGCTCACGGCGGGGTTCACGGGCATGGTGCTGGCCCTGCAGGGGTACTATACGCTGCGAAAGTTCGGATCGGAAGCGCTGCTCGGCTCGGCCGTCGCGCTGAGCATGATCCGTGAACTGGGGCCGGTGCTGGCCGCGCTGATGGTGACGGCACGCGCCGGCTCGGCGATGACGGCGGAAATCGGCATTATGCGGATCACCGAGCAGATCGACGCGCTCGATACCATGGCCATCAATCCGCTTCAATACCTGATTGCTCCGAAGCTCGTCGCCGGCTTGATCGGCGTGCCTCTGTTAGTCGCCATTTTCGATGTGGTGGGGATTTATGGCGGCCATCTTGTCGGGGTCGAGCTGCTGGGCGTCAACCACGGCTCATACTGGAATTCGATCGAGTCTGAGGTGGAATGGGAAGACGTCTACGGCGGCATTCTCAAATCCATCAGTTTTGGTCTCATTGTCAGCTGGGTCTGCTGCTATAAGGGCTATTACACCAGGATGAGTGCGGAAGGATTAGGGACTGCGACGACCGAGGCAGTCGTGTTGTCCTCGGTCCTGATTCTCGTGTGGGACTATTTCCTGACGTCGGTGCTGTTATAGGTGGCTCAGGTCATCAAATCCGAAAGTCGGACGATCCGACTTGAAGACTTGACGACGAACAGACGTTTCGACTCGCGGCCATGATCAGACTCGTCGGTGTGAAGAAGACATTGGGCGGGCAACCGGTGTTGCAAGGGGTCGATCTGTCCGTCCCACAGGGAAAGCTGACGACGATCATCGGTCGGAGCGGAGAGGGCAAGAGTGTACTCCTGAAGCACATGATCGGCCTGCTTCAGCCCGACGAGGGAGAAGTCTGGGTGGACGGAACGGAGATCTCGCGCCTGCGGGGGCATGCCCTCAACGAGGTCCGCAAGCGGTTCGCGATGCTGTTTCAGGGGGCCGCGCTGTTCGATTCGCTGACAGTGTTTGAGAACGTGGCGTTTCCGCTTCGTGAAAAGCTCCGGATGAAAGGGGCGGCGGTCACGAACCGTGTCGAGGAGAAATTGGACCAAGTCGGTCTGGCGGGGATGGGCCACAAGTTTCCCGCGGAACTCAGCGGCGGTATGCGGAAGCGCGCCGGACTGGCGCGGGCCCTCGTCATGCAGCCGGAGATTATTCTGTTCGACGAGCCGACCACCGGTCTCGATCCGCTCATGGCGAAATCAATCCACGATCTCATCACGAGCATGCAACGGAAGTTCGGGTTCACCGGAGTCATTGTCAGCCACGAGATTCCGGAAATCTTCGGGATCTCCGATTACGTCGCGATGTTGAAACGGGGACGGATCGTGGCGATGGCGGAGCCGATGGCATTTCAACGGACCGCCGACCCTGAAATCAGAGAATTCATCTCAGTCGGAGGCACGGTGCCGCTGTCGGCGGCTCCCTCCGGCGGTTAGAGGAGTGCCACGATGGACAAGGTCAGGCTGGAATTGATCGTCGGCGCATTCGTGCTCGTCGGGATTATTTGTTTGGGCTATCTCTCGATCAAACTGGGCAAGCTGGAAGTCATCGGAGGAGATCGGTATGAAGTCGAGGCTCAGTTCGACTCGGCTTCGGGGCTGAAGCCGGGCGCGGCCGTGGAAATCGCCGGCGTGGAGGTGGGGCGGGTCAAATCCATCGTGCTGAATCAGGATCGAGCGATGGTGAGGCTCGTGGTTCAGAACGGGACCAAGCTCTATTCCGATACCATTGCGTCGATCAAGACCAGGGGGATCATCGGAGAGAAGTTTCTCGCGCTCTCGCCGGGCGGTGGTGGCGACCCTTTGAAAGCGGGCGACACGATACGCGATACTGAATCGGGGTTGAATCTCGAGGAACTCGTGAGCCAGTATGTTCATGGCAAGGTCAATTAGCCTCCCCTCGTCTGGGGTCGACCAGCAGACTGAGGAATCTGCAGAGGAGGACGGTATGACGATGGCGATCGTGAAGCGGTGGAGCGGTCACCTGCGCGCGCAGGTGGTCGGGGTCGTGGTTCTCAGGTTGTCCTTGGCCGTGATCGGAGTGGTGCTGGCGGTATCTCCCGGGCATGCCGGAGCGCCTACAGATTCCATGAAGGCCACGATCGACGAGGTCCTGCGCATCATACGGGATAAGGAATTGAAGCCACCGGGCAAGGCGGAAGAGCGCCGGCAGCAGCTCGAACAGGTCGTAGGCGCCCGGTTTGACTATCAAGAAATGTCGAAGCGCGCGCTCGGCGCCCCGTGGAATGGGCTGTCCGATGAGGACAAACAGGAATTCGTCGGTCTGTTTCGCACCTTGCTGACCAATTCCTATGCCGACAAGATTGAAACGTATTCCGGCGAAGGCGTGCACTATTTGAACGAACGCACGGAGAAGGATTATGCCGAAGTCAGGACAAAGGTATTATCGGGAAAGACGGAGATCCCGCTCGATTACCGATTGATCAACAGGGCAGATGGCTGGCGCGTGTACGATGTCGTGGTCGACGGCGTCAGCCTGGTGAACAATTATCGCGGACAGTTTACGAAGATCCTCAGGGCGACTTCCTACGCCGATCTCGTCGATCAACTGCGCAAGAAATCCGACAAGCTCAAGTCCCCTTAGGGATTGTGTTGCGAGGACACGAGGACCGGCGTGCAGTGCCTTGTCGCCATATTTCTGCTGATCGTCTGGGGAGGCGCCCGCCTCCTGTTACCGGAATCGGTACTGGCGGAAACGCAATATTTCCCCCTGCCGGCCGTCGGTTCGAGCAAGAACGACGGGAACGACGGCGGACTGATCGTGCCCATTCTCATGACAGAGCCCGATGGAGACCTGAAGTATCTCATCGCGCCGATGGTCATTTACAATTCGATTGTAGGGGTGCGCGGAACGGTGAATTTTTTTCGCTACGACCCCGGCGGCCGGGAACTCCGCGCCATCGCCTCTTGGTCCGAAGAGATCGAACGACGCTTCCAGTTCAGCTATGTGGACCCCGCGTTCAGTAACGGCCGTTACAGCGTGGCCGTGAGCGCCGCCTATTTCAAAAACGCGACGGTCCGGTTTTTCGGCCTTGGCCCGACCACCGTGAAGGAGGCCGAGACGAATTACACGGCTCCTGAGACGAGAGCGAGCTGGAAATTCGGCATTCATGCAAACGAGGTCACCCAGATTGCCGTGAGTCAGCGGTTTCGGCATATGCAATCCATCCAGCGCGGCGCCACGGATTTGCCCTTTACCGCAAGCAGATTTTCTTCGGCGTCGGGCGTGGACGGCGCGACGATTCTTGGAGAACGGATCACCTTCTACTATGACACCCGGAATAACCTGGTCTCCCCGACCGACGGCATGGCCATCATCGCGTACGCAGAGATGAACCACAATTTCCACGCGGGGGCGGAACCGCTCTATTCGCGATACGGACTGGAGATCAAAAAGTTGTTTGCCAGCGAGTCGAAACGGGCCATTTTGGTCGTCCGCGGGGATCTGCAGGCCACGATCGGCACGAATGTGCCGTTCTATGAACAGAGTTCCCTGGGCGGGCAGAACAACTTGCGCGGGTACGGAGTGGACCGGTACATCGACAAACAGCTTTTGGCCCTCAGTGTCGAGGAGCGCATTCACCTCCTCCGCACCCGCCTTGCCGGCGTGATGGCCGATTTTGAGATCGCCCCGTTTGTCGATACCGGACAGGTGTTCAATTCCTTCAAGAGCGTGAGCTTCAAAGATTACCGGATTACCCCGGGGATCGGGTTCCGCGGTATCATTCGGCCCAATGTGGTGGGGCGAGTCGACTACGGGTATAGCAAAGAAGGGGGCGCCATTTTTGCCGGCCTCGATTTCCCTTACTAGGAATGTCCGGATCAGGCGGGGCAGGCAGTCTCGGGGTCGGGCCCGTCTTTCCTAACCGCTTGACACTATGGGGTTCTTGTGTGAGACTCGCATGCATTGCACTTGAGTCACGCTACCGCGCAACCGTTGCCTTTCGGGAATTCATTCAAACACAGCCGGGTGAAGATATAACGAAGGAGAGCATTCCATGTCAATTCTGAAGAGCATCCATAGCCCGGCCGACTTGAAACGCCTGTCTCCCGACGAGTTCCCGGCCTTGTGCCGGGAGATTCGAGAGCAGATTATCGGAGCGGTCTCCACGGTCGGTGGACATTTGGCTTCGAACCTTGGCGTGGTCGAACTCACGGTCGCGTTGCACTACCTGCTCGATACGCCTGCAGACAAGATTGTCTGGGACACCAGCAACCAGAGCTATGCGCACAAGCTCCTCACCGGTCGACGGGAGCGATTCCACACGCTTCGACAGTACGGTGGGTTGAGCGGGTTCTGCAAGCGGGAGGAAAGCGAATACGATACGTTCAATGCTGGACATGCCGGCACCGGTGTATCGGCTGCATTCGGCATGGTCGAAGCCCGTGAACAGTTGAGGCAGAAGCACAAGATCGTATGCGTCGTCGGCGATGGCGCCATGACGGCGGGAATGACGCTGGAAGGACTCCATCATGCCGGCGGACTGAACAAAGACTTTCTCGTGATCTTGAACGACAACCAGATGTCGATCTCGAAGAATGTGGGCGCCATTTCCGCGTATCTGAGTCGCGCGATCACGGGAGAGTTCTACGGCAAGATGCGGGAAGAAACCGGCCAGCTGCTCAGCAAGATTCCCCATATCGGCCCCGACATGCAGAAACTGGCTCGCCGTGCCGAGGAACTAGCCAAAGGAGCGATCCTTCCCGGATTGCTGTTCGAAGAATTGGGATTCCAGTACAGCGGTCCCATCGACGGACACAACTTCGAGCATCTCATTCCGACGATCGAGAATGTGTTGAAGATGAAGGGGCCTGTGTTGCTCCATGTGATCACCAAGAAGGGGCTCGGCTATGAGCCGGCCATGAAAAATCCGGTGTGGTTCCACGCCTGCCCGCCCTTCGTGCGGGAGACCGGTGCGCCCGCCAAGAAGGCGGCACGCCCGTCCTATACGGCGATCGCGATGGATACGCTGGTCAAGCTGGCCCGTGAGGACAAGCGCATTGTGGCGATCACGGCGGCCATGTGCGAGGGCACCGGCCTGACCGCGTTCGAGAAAGAATTCCCGGACCGCATCTACGATGTGGGCATTGCCGAGCAGCATGCGGTCACCTTTGCGGCCGGGCTGGCGGCGCAAGGGATGAAACCGGTGGTCGCGATGTACGCGACGTTTCTTCAGCGAGCCTACGATCAAATCGTGCACGACGTGGCGACGCAAAATCTTCCGGTGGTGTTGTGCATCGACCGCGGCGGACTCGTGGCAGAAGACGGGACGACCCACCACGGCGCGTTCGACTATGCCTATCTGCGCCATGTCCCCAACATGGTCATCATGGCGCCCAAAGATGAAAACGAATTGCAGCACATGATGAAAACGTGCCTGCAGTACGAGGGCCCGATCTCCGTGCGCTATCCGCGCGGCGTCAGCCTTGGCGTGGAGATGGACGCGGCTCCAAAGGCATTGCCGATCGGGAAAGGGGAGTTGCTGATGGACGGAACGGATGTCGCCATCCTCGCGATTGGCGTGTCAGTCTGGCAGGCCGTCCAGGCCGCAGAACGCCTGAGCAAGGAAGGGGTGTCCACCGCGGTCGTGAACGCCCGATTTGCGAAGCCGCTCGATCGGGAGCTCATTACGGACGTGGCAAAGCGGGTCCGTCATGTCGTCACCGTCGAAGAGGGTTGCAAGCTCGGCGGGTTCGGCTCCGCGGTACTCGAAACGTTGTCCGAGGCCGGAGTGAACGATGTGACCACGAAGCTGCTGGGTCTGCCGGATTGGTATATCGAGCAGGGACCTCAAGATCTGCTTCGGGAGCGGTATGGATTGACGAGCGAAGGGATCTATCAGAGCGTCAAGGAACTCATCGGCCAGGTCCCGGCGTCAAGAAGCCGCTTGACGGGCGCAGCCATGGCGGATCATCTTCCGCACGGAGACGAACAGGGCAGCTGATCAAGAGTCGCAAAGTCTAAAGTGTAAAAGTACGGAAGGCTGCCTTCAGACTTTATGACTTGATGACGTTCTCACTTTTCGACGAAAGCGTGAGAAGCGTTTTCTCTATCATGTAATCATGCACATCACCAGACGGAAGACCAGACAGATTTCGGTCGGGACAGTCAAGATTGGTGGCGGCGCCCCGGTGTCCGTGCAGTCCATGTGTTCGACCGATACGCGCGATGTGGCGGCGACGGTGGAGCAGATTCGCCAGCTGGAGGCCGCTGGGTGTGAAATTATCCGGGTGGCGGTGCCGGACGAGGAAGCCGCCGAGACCCTGCCGAAGATCAAGGCGGCCATGACGGTGCCGCTGATCGCCGATATTCACTTTGATTACCGTCTGGCGTTGAAGGCCGCCAGCGTCGTCGATTGTATCCGGATCAATCCCGGCAATATCGGGGCCTGGTGGAAAGTCGAAGAAGTGATCAAAGCGGTCAACGATCACGGGATTCCGATTCGAGTCGGAGTCAACGGAGGCTCGCTCGAACGGCCCCTCCTGGATAAGTATGGATGGCCCTCGCCGGAAGCCCTCTCCGAATCGGCACTCAACGCCGTACATGCGCTTGAAGACGTCGGCTTCACGAACATGAAGGTCTCGCTGAAGGCCTCCGATGTGCACCATGCCATCGACGCCTACTGGCTGTTCGCCCATCAGTCTGATTATCCTCTTCACATCGGCATCACCGAGGCGGGAACCGCCGTGACGGGGGCCGTCAAGTCGGCGCTGGGGCTCGGTTACCTGCTCGCGCAGGGCATCGGGGACACGCTGCGGGTGTCGTTGGCGGCTGATCCGGTTGAAGAGGTCAAGGTCGGATTTGAAATCCTGAAATCCCTGGAACTGCGGCATCGCGGGATCAACGTCATTGCCTGTCCGACGTGCGGACGGGTGGAAATCGACGTCGTGCGCATGGCGAACGAACTGGAGAAGAAACTCGGCCACATCAAGATCCCGCTGAATGTGTCGGTACTCGGCTGTGTCGTGAACGGCATCGGAGAAGGCAAAGAGGCCGACATCGGGATCGCCGGGGGCGAGGGCAAGGGAATCTTGTTCAAGAAGGGGAAACTGGTCCGAAAAGTTCCGATGGACAAGTTGATGGAGACGCTGATTCAGGAAGTCGAATTGCTTGCCAAAGAAAAAGAAGCCGAAGGAAGCGGAGAGCCCGTCGCCGATGGAACGGCGGACGGCTGGCAACCGCTCGTGCCGCAGTCCGGCCAGTCCTCGACGCTCGGGAAGCAGATCCCCGTGTTGCCCAACCGCTAGTCGCATTCCCTGGCCCGTTGTGATTTTTTTCATTGCCGACGTTGAGAAGCCGGTACGAGGCCCGTATAATGCCCTGCTCGCGAGGCGCCGTACCCAAGTGGTAAGGGAGCAGTCTGCAAAACTGCGATGCAGCGGTTCGAACCCGCTCGGCGCCTCCACACCAACCTTCGGTTGAGCCGGCGGCTCTTTATCGCTTTTTCGTGAATTGTCGCCGCCGGATAAGCACATCCAGTGTCGTAGTGTTCTGATACCGCACTTCATGCGTGCCGTTCGCTCTTCAGCGCAGTATCGTAATTGATGCGAGCGGATAAACACCTCCAGTGCCTTTTCCCTTCTTTCAGATCCCCCGTACAAATTGACGAGGTGTGAGCGGGGTGTTACAATGCGCACAATTTTCTCGTGCCTCCACATCGGCTGCACATTGCAGCCGTTCAATATACGCAGTCTGAGCCGCAGCACCATAGGATAGAATCCCAGGAAGGAGAGAGGGATGGCCGTACCGCTTTCCCAGATGTATACCGTGTCGAAGTATGTGCTCACCCAGAAGCTCAAGGGGGTGAAGCGATACCCCTTGGTGTTGATGCTGGAGCCTCTGTTCCGCTGCAACCTGGCCTGCGCCGGTTGCGGGAAGATTCAATACCCGGACCACGTCCTCGACAAACGGCTGACGCCCGAGCAGTGTTGGGCCGCCGCAGAGGAGTGCGGGGCCCCGATCGTGAGTATCCCGGGCGGGGAACCGCTCATTCACCCTGAAATCGCTAGGATCGTTCAGGGGCTGGTCGATCAGAAGCGGTACGTCTACCTCTGCACCAACGCGATTCTATTGGAACGGAAGCTGGACGAATACCAGCCGTCCAAGTTTCTGACGTTCAGCGTTCATATGGATGGGCTGAAGAACGAGCACGATCTGGCGGTCTGTCGCGATGGGGTCTACGACGTAGCGGTGAAAGCCATCAAGGCGGCCCTGAAACGCGGACATCGCGTGACGACCAACACCACCATGTTTGATGATGCCAATCCCGAACGGATCCGGAAGTTTTTTGATGAAATGATGGCGTTGGGAGTCGAGGGCATGATGATCTCGCCGGGGTATAGCTATCAGAAGGCGCCGGATCAGCAGCACTTCTTGAAGCGCGAACGGACGCGGGAACTCTTCTCCAAGATTCTCGGCAGTCCGAAACGGGGCTGGCAGTTCAATCAGTCGCCCTTGTTCCTCGAGTTCCTGATGGGTCACCGCGAGTATCAGTGCACGCCCTGGGGTAATCCGACGTATAACGTGTTCGGCTGGCAGAAGCCCTGTTATCTATTGCAGGAAGGCTATACGAAAACGTTTCGCGAACTGATGGAGTTGACAGCGTGGGACAACTACGGCACGGGCCGGAACGAGAAATGTGCTGATTGCATGGTGCATTGCGGCTACGAAGCCTCGGCCGTTGAAGATACATTCGGCACTGTCTCGGGTTTTGCGCGGACTGCCAAGCTGACGCTCTTGCCCACCTCTCGATAACTGCGTCAGGCCTCATCGGTCAAGCGTCATGCGACAAAGATTCGTGGGGCAGCATCCGATTGACGGTTGTCGATTGACGAATGACGATTTCCCGTCATGACCGACACGAAGAATCACACGGCCGGGGCTGCCGGCTCGCTTGAAGGTCGCGTGTTTAGGCCGGCATCTGCGGCAGAAGCAGCGGAAGCCGTTGAACTGGCGTTCGACTACCGGGGGGACGTGACGCTCTCATTGGCGTCCGGCGAACTGATTGTCGGGTATCTGTATAACCGCCTCGTGGCCGATCGAGATTCTTACATCGAGATCTTTCCTTCCGACCATCCAGCCCCACGACGAATTCCATACGATGCTATCGCATCGATTGCGTTTACCGGTGAAGACACGGCAAACGGGAAGTCTTGGGAAATCTGGGTATCCAAGAAAGAATCCGAGCGTCAGGCTGAAGCGGAACGAGTCGAAGCGGATGCGCGCACGCGCGGACACCTCTAGGTTTTCCTCCTGTTCGGTGGCAAGTCGCTGGTTCGAACCATTCCTCCATCCGTGCCCGTCGGATACAGCCGAGTCGCAGGGAACGGCCACCATCTTTCTCTTGAATTGGCCCGTCGTGTCGTTGACAAACAGGGGGGGCTATGTTAGAAAAACGCGCCCTAAAGAGGGGGCGCTCGTCGTGGCGAGGCGTGCGTGTTGCGTGAAGGTCAAACCCGCAAGCGACCGGCGAGAATGCGATTCAGCTTGAAGCGCGGTAGGCGGAGCGGAGCAGCGCGAATCGCTGTCGCTGGCTGTGTCTTTATGAGTGCCGCGTTTCCGGCCCTGGTTTCAGCCACGCACGAAGCTGACCATCGCTTCACGGTTGAAGGGTATGTGTGCGGGCCGGACGGAAAGGGAGTCGCCAACACCGAAGTTTTAGTCAAAGATACGAAGATCTCCTACGGGCAGGTTGTCAAGACCAACGGGGATGGCTACTACAAAGCCATCTTTCACCTGCACAACGATAATCTAAGCGATCCGCTTCTCGTCGAGGCAAAGGGAGAGCAGCAGAACCATAGAATCCAGTTCGATCCCAAGGATCTGGAGTCAGAGCGAAAGACTCGGATCAACTTTGGAACGGGTTGCGATACAAGCAGCCCTTCCACATGGTTCTGGTGGGGTATTGGGGCGCTTGCGGCGGCGGTTGGGGGAGCGGCAGGGTTGAAAGTTGTCCGGTCGCAGCGGAAACGGGAGCGGACCAGAGGGAAATCGCAGGGGAAGCGAAATCAATAATCGGCGGTGGCGGTTTGTGGAGCTAGCGGGCACCTGCCGGATTGGTTGATGGGATGGGCCAGGGTCAGTGCGCGTGTCTTCTACAGATCGTCGTGGTTAGGGACGCTTTTTCTTGGGGTGCTGTCACCTCAGTAAAAGCGTTTTTTCGTCTTTGATTCTCCTTTGCTGAATGCTCCGGAGTTTGCCGCGGGGACAAAGGCAAGGAGGGTTATACGGGACACCCCGCAGCGTGCTGCGAGGAGCGTCATTCTAACAAGGAGCGAGGGATCGTTATGGACATGAAGTTGGTTCAGATAGCATGCGTCATGGGCATCGGGTTACTTGTCGGCTGCGGTGGAGAAGGTGGTGGGGAAGGGCCAATCGTGCCGCCGCCTCCCGCTCCTGCCGAGTATGCGGACAAGCACATGCCTGCCGACTGGTGGGGTGATGCGGCGAAAGCGGAAGAGGGCCGCAAGCTCTATATCGGGGAGACCAATCCCGACGTCAACTGCGCTAGTTGTCATGGCAAGGACGGCAAGCCGGTCAAGGCTGGTGCGCGAGATTTCCGCAACGGCGAGCGCATGAAGCTGTATTCCGACTCGGTGTGGTTCTGGCGGATTTCCGAAGGCGTGCCCAACACAAAAATGAAGGCCTGGAAGAGCAAGCTCTCCGACGAGGACCGATGGAAGCTGGTGCTCTTCGAACGGAATTATGCACTGACCGGTAAGGCCTGGAATGAGGAGAAGAAGCAGTGGGCCGATGCCGGCGCCATCGCGGTCGCCTCGGCTGACACGAAATAAACGGCGCGACGAGCGCGAATCGAACGTCGCGTGAGTGGAGGAGGGCTTCGGGACATCGTGAAAATGCGACCGCGTAGTCTCACGACTCTCGTGGCGCTTGTGGCGCTGTTCGTCGGGGGGGCATCGTATGCCTATGCGCAGGTTCCGGGCGCGCCTCCCGTGGAGTTTCCATACACGGGCAATCGGACCGCCGTGTGGATTGTCGCCCAACTCCATATTCTCTTTGCCGCGTTCATCCTGGGGGCTCCGATCTTCGTCGTCATTTCCGAATGGCTGGGGTATCGGAAACAGGAACCGCGATACGATCGTCTTGCCAAAGAGGTGACGAAAGTCACCATGATTCTCTACAGCATGACGGCGCTCACGGGTGGCCTGTTCATCTTCGTCCTGCTCGCCACCTATCCTCAGTTTACGACCTGGCTGATCAACCACTTCTTCATGGTCTTCGCCGTCGTCTATCCTTTGTTGTTCATCGGCGAGACCTTCGTCCTCTACATGTATTTCTATACGTGGGACGCCTGGAAGGGGAACAAGAAGGCGCGTCACATCGCCTTGGGAGTCCTGTTGAATCTGATCGGAACGATCACTCTGTTCGTGATCGACGGTCCGACCTCTTTTATGAATACACCGGTCAAGGCCGAGGGGATCTCTCCGGCGGAATTCCTGGAGACCGCCACGCTCTGGGACAAGATGTTCAACTACAGCTGGATGCCGCTGAACATCCACCGCCTGGTGGGCAATGTGACGTTCGGTGGATTCATTGCCGGCATGATCGCCGCCTACATGTACATGGCCTCGGCCAAAGACGAGGAGCGGTCATACTACGACTGGATGGGATTCGTCGGGAATCTCATCGGAGTGGGTGCGCTGCTGTTCCTTCCGTTCATGGGTTATCTCCTGTCCTACGAACTCTGTGACTATGACGCGTCCATCTGTCCCTACATGATGGCCGACCAACTGTCGATGTTCTTTGAAATGCAGGGCGCGATGATCGGGCTCATCTTCCTGGCAAGCAACTATTACATCTGGCTGAGTATGAAGCGCATCCAGGGAGTCGAGAAGGTGCGCATGACCATCCTGGCGCCGATCGTGATGATTGCCCTCCCGCTGGTCATGACCAAAGTGATGACCGACTATCCGGTTCCCGATCCCAAGTCCCTGATGTTCTTGCTGCCGATGCTGCTGTCTCCTGTGATCTTAGGTCGATTCATCCCGCTCACCGTCTCAGCCAGAACCGTGATCAAGGTGGGATTCTTGATGATCGTCGTGGGCGACGCGATCTGGATGACTCCGCATGGGTTTGTCCCGACCGGCGCCAAGCTGGTCGCCGAGCTGGAATTGCCGTCTGATTGGAATTTTCTGGCATTGATGCCGGCGAAAAACTCTGCTGCCTTTACCTTGGTATTCGTCACCGTGGTCAACTATGTGATCTATAACCGAGCGATCAGTCAAGGTACGATTGTCTGGGGGCGGATCGATTTCGTCTCGCAGTTCGTCTTGATTTTCTTGGCCTTCAGCGCCATTTGGACCATGGGCTTGATGGGGGCTGTTCGGTCCTTGCTTCGGAAATACTTTCACACCTACAACTTGATGCCGGACTTTACAGCGGAATCGTTTACGCCGACGTTGTCCTACTCAGCCTGGTGGATTACCGGGATCACGGTTGTGTTTTTTTTGGTCGTGAGTTTCGCCATCATTGTGACGTTGCGGGCGTCACACCCGAAAGACCGTGTCCCTGAGGGAAGTCCCGTTCCTGCCGGAGCCAAGTAAGAAGCGGCCTCATCGGGTTCATTCCAACATCGTGTGACGATAGCTTCTCAGGGTCAAGCGCGAGGAGTTCTTATGGGGAAAGCGATCTTCAAGATCATCATCGGCTTAGTGGTCGGCGCCGGTCTTTGGGTCGGGACGATGGCGTTGGAGTTCCCGCCGGTCTTCCGATGGATGTTCTTTGCATATGCGATTCTCGGAACCGTGGTGTTCCTTGTCTTGGACGCACCGAGCATGAAGCCGCTCAGCGGGGTGAAAGCGCTCGGGGCAGTTATCGTCTTCTATGTCGTCCTCTGCGTCGTCTACATCGCCGGCGCGTCCCTCTGGCCGCAGTACGATCCCGAGGACGAAAAGGGCAAGATCGAAAAGATTCTCAAGCCGAAGCGGGCGGCAAGCGAGCAGGGGAAGGCCGACGAATTGATCGCTCGCGCCAAGGCTCTTGACGAGCAAGCCAAGGCTTTGGCCGAACGGATCAAGGCGTTGGGGGGTGACCAGGCTCCTGCTGCGCAGGCAGGAGGAAGCCCCGGTGCGGTGGCCTCAACGGGCGCCTCCGGCGATGTCCTCAAGATCGGCGAAGAACAGTGGCAGCTTCAGGAGTGCTACAACTGTCATAAGCTCAAGGGCGAGGGTGGGAAAAAGCGCGGGCCCGAGCTCGACAATATCGGGAGCTTGCTCACCGTGGACGACATCAAGCTGAAGATCGTCGATCCGAAAAGCTGGATGGCCGAAGGGTTCGAAAAGGAGTTTGAGAAGGGCAAGATGCCGGATAAGTACAAGGACCTCATGGAGGACCAGGACATCGTGGCGCTTGCGACATGGCTGGGCACCTTCAAGGATGCGTCGGTGAATACGCCGAAGCCGATCAAAAAGAAGTAACCATGCAGCCGAAGTTGAAATCCAGAGTCCGGTGCACGGACCGCGAGATCGGTGAAGTGTCAAAGGTCGTGGTCGATCCGCTCTCGCACGAGATCAGTCACATCGTCGTGTCCATGAACGGAAGCGGCGAGCGACAGGTGGCGATGGGCCACGTGCAGGCCGTCGCGGAGGATCTCGTCGAGTTGCGCGCGCCGTCCTCCGACATCGTGGCGTTGCCGCCGTTCAAGCGCGACGACTTTGTGACCACGCATGAAGTCGAAATCTCGCATCTCGAAGACAACCTTCACGTGATGCCGGGTGAAGTATTGGTGCCGCTCCCGGCCCTCGAGAAGGACGTGAAGCGTCGAACGTTCTTCATGAACTTCACGAATGCCATCGGGTTCTTGATCGGACTGCTGATGGCCTTCCCGATCCTGCGCTACCTCATGAAGCCGATGTATCTGCCGTTCGACAATGCCTGGCTCAAGGTCGGGAATGTCGGCAAGATCAAGCAAGAAGACATCGGGGTGCAGTTCGAGTACAAGAAGAAAATTAAAGAAGCCTACATGCCCGAATATGAGGTCATGAAGAATATTTGGATTGTAAAAGCAACTCCCGCTTTGCTCGAGAAGGTCTATAAGGGCAAGGATATCGAATTTCGCGATGCGTCAGGCAACGCCCTCTGGACGAACAAGAAAGAGATCCCCTACGTCGCGTTCTCCGGTAAGTGCCCCCACTTGGGATGCGGATACAAGTGGCGGCGGCACAAGACGCTCGGGCAGGTGTTTCTCTGTCCTTGCCACCTGAGTATCTTCGATGCGTCAGGGAAAGTGCTCGACGGTCCTGCTCCGCGCCCCCTCGATGCGCTGCCGATGAGGATGTCTGCGGACGGAGAAGTCGAAATCATCGATATGGAGTTTAAGGCCGGAACCAAGTCCCAAGTCCGGATTATCTAATGGAACAGCCGTCCGTCCCGAACGCCCAACCCACGGCCGCCGAACGATTCATCGCCTTCCTCGACGCGCGCGTCGGATTGAAGGAGATGCAGGCTAAGATGCTCAACGAGCCGGTTCCCGGCGGCTCCCGTTGGGCCTATGTGTTCGGCTCCATCCTCTTGTTCCTGTTCCTCATGCAGGCCGTGACGGGTATTCTGCTGATGTTCTACTACGTGCCGACGGCCGACCATGCCTACGCCAGTACCCAATACATCATTCACGAAGTGGATTACGGATGGTTTCTGTTGAGCTATCACTTCTGGGGTTCGAGCGCCATGGCGGTCTGCGTGGTCGCCCACATGTCCCAGGTATTTCTCTGGGGCGCCTACAAGCCGCCCCGTGAACTGCTCTGGGTCGTGGGGTTGGCGCTCTTCGGTATCGTCATAGGTTTCGGTTTTACCGGCTACTTGCTTCCCTGGGACCAGCGTGCCTATTGGGCCACGACGGTGGGCGTCGAAATCTTGGACAAGACCCCCGTCCTCGGCGATTTCATGGCGCGGTTTCTGAAGGGTGGTCCCACCCCCGGCCAGTTGACGCTGAGCCGGTTCTTCGTGATTCACGTCATGATTCTTCCAGCGGCGCTCATGGTCCTAGCCGGGTTGCACCTGTTCTTGTTTCGAGTGGCTTCGCCGGCCGGCCCGTTCAAGGGCACGCCGGACGAAATCAAGGCGAAGACCGATTACTTCTTCCCGCGTCAGATTTGGAAGGACATCGTCGGGATGGCCGTCGTCTTCGCCAGCATTTGCGGGTTGACCTTCTGGGAGCCCGTCGTGCTGCTGGAAGAGGCGACTCCTGATCCGGGCGATTACCATCCGGAACCGGAATGGTACTTCCTCTTTTACTTCCAACTGCTCAGATTTAAGATGTTTTCAGGTGAGTTCGGCCAATTGTTGGGCGCCGTTGCTTTGCCGGTCGCGTTCATGGTATTGCTCGTGGCGCTTCCGTTCTTCGACAAGGATCCGGAGCGGAACATTTTCAAAAGGCCGGTTGCCCTGATCAGCTGGATCGTTGTGATGGTGATCATGGCCCTGTTCACCGTCTCGGCGGTTATTAACCGAGAGTTTCTTGATTGAGCGGGGCACCGATCCCCAACACGAACCGATGATGGTCGACGAACGCGAATCGATGTCTCCGACGTCCATAGGGCTTGGGGTCCTGTGGCCCGCCTGTTGGACCGGACTTCCCATCAAGCTGGTATTCGCCCTCTTGGCCATGGCGATGGGCCTGATGCAGTTTGAGGGCCGGCTCGCCATCGCCTTCCTGATGCTGCTGGCCAGCCCCGTTACCGTCTTTGCGGTGCCGATCATCACGCTGACATTCGACTCGCATTTCGGTGAAGGCATCGGGATGCCCCTGCTGTTTCTCCTCTCGATTCCCATCGACATTTGGGCGCTCGGCGTCGTCAGCAGGACGTTTCTACTCGAAAGGCTTGGGAAAGAACCCCCTGACGGGTTGGGTCTAGCCCTATGGTGGAAGTCGGCTCTCGTCGGCGCATTCTTTATGCCGGTGATGTGGTTCCTCGTCAGCACCGTCACCGAGGTCGCGATATCCACGTCGCGCTCGCTGGCGGAAATGGAAAGTTTGAGGTTTGTGTTCAGTACGGGCCTTCCGATCGCAGAGAGAATCGGACTCGAAGTCACCGTCTGGGGCTCTGTCTCCTCCGCGGTCTTGATCGTGTTGCTGGTGATCGGAGTGTCCATCATCGGGCGGATCATCCGCCGTACCGCAGAAGCTGCCCGGCCCGCACCAGAAAATTATCAGGGGCTCGTCACGCGCTGGGACCTCGAGCGTGTTCCGGCCGATCAAGGCTTGCTGCTGACCACGTTCACCGTGGCGGGAGTCGTCTTGGCTCTGCTCTTCTGGGCGGTGCTCCCCGTGACGACGCCGCATCCACACGAATGTTGCAAGAAGCCCGAAGCGAAAGTGCAGCCGCCGTTCAAACCCCTTGAAACGTTGAATCGAGACGAGCAGCTCATCGCGCGGCTGGCGGCGCAAGTTGATGTGCTGGAACAGCAGAAGGCGGAAGCCGAGGCCGGGAAGAATGAAAAGGGCATGGGGAAAGTTCAGGGCGGACAGGAAGCGCTCCCCCTGCCGGGACGAAAACCGTAATTTGCGAGGTGATGAGGTGAGTGCCATGCAACAACGGGGTGGATCGATTCAGCGGATATTCCAGGCCATCGATGGTCACGGCGGATGGCTCACGGGGCTGTTGCTGGTAGCGGGCTCCTTGATCCTGCCGTCGATCGGCATCGCAGCGGAAGGAACCACAGCGGGTCCAACCGAGTATCGTGATATTCCTTACGTCGGCAGCCGCAACCTTGTGTGGGTTGTCGCCCAGTTGCACCTCCTGCTCGCCGGTTTCGTCCTGGGCGTGCCGATCTTCGCCTGGCTGTGCGAAATCGTCGCCTGGAAGAGCGGCGAAAAACGCTACGACAAGCTCGCCAAGGAATTCACCAAGCTTCTGACCTCGGCCTACGCGACCACTGCCTTGTTCGGCGGCATTCTTCTGTTCCTCCTGATCGCCTTCTATCCCAAGCTGATGAACTATCTGACGGACATTTTCTTCCCGTCCTTTCTCGTCTACTGTCTGCTGTTCTTGCTCGAAACTGCCACGCTCTATCTCTACTGGTATGGCTGGGATGCGATGCAGGACGGGGGGAAGAAGACGTTCCATGTGTTTCTCGGCCTGCTGCTCAACTTTTTTGCCTTTTTCATCATGGTCGTGCCCAATGCCTGGGCCACATTCCAGGCCAGCCCGGTCGTGATTTCCGAGGGTACGGCCATTGAGCGTGCATGGGCGGCGACGTGGAATCCGACCTGGTGGCCGGTGAATATTCATCGACTCATCGCAAACGTGGTTCTCGGCGGCTACATCTGCGGCGCCTACGCCGGAATCCGGTACCTGTCGGCGAGGAATACGGAGGAGCGGGACCATTACGACTGGATGGGCTATGTCGGAAACTTCATCGGAGTGTTCGGTCTGTTGCCCCTGCCATTCGCCGGTTATTGGCTCATGCGCGAGATTTACCAGTACAATCAGCAGATGGGCATTACGCTGATGGGAGGATTTTTGTCGTGGCTCTTCATCCTCCAGGCCATGCTGATCGGCGTGTTGTTTCTCGGCTCGAACTATTATTTCTGGCTCGGGATTACCTATCGGATTCCGGGGTCGGAAATGAAATATCGACGACCGATGCTGTCGATGTTGGTCATCCTGCTGCTCTGCCTCGCTGTCTGGATGACGCCGCATTCACTCGTGGCCAGCTTGGAAGAGGCCAGAAAAATGGGTGGCACGCACCACCCCCTGCTCGGCGTGTTCGGCGTCATGTCGGCAAAAATGACCGTCGCGAATCTGATGATCCTTGTGACCTTCATGAGCTTCATCATGTACTGGCGAGCTGGCAAGGCAGAAACTGCCGGATGGGGCAAGGTCGCGAGAGCGCTCATGAGCGGCGTCCTTGTCCTCGCAAGCATCGCAGTTGTCATATTGGGCGTCTGGGGCTACTTCGTGCCCGCGATCATCCGCATCAACTATTTTTCAACCTCGCAGGTGTTGATCGTGATCTTCGTGATGTTGACGATCACTCCCCTGACGGCGCTGCTGCTCAAGAGCGCGAAGACAACGACGGAGATGGTGTGGGGCCGCATGCCTCCGCGCGCGGGGTATTCGCTGGTGCTCAATGCCGTCATGGTCATTCTGTTGATGACCTTGATGGGGTATGCCCGATCCTCGTCCCGCGTGCATTGGCACATCTACGGCGTGATGCGCGATTCATCGCCATACGCCTTTTCTCCGGCACTCGGCAGCGCCGCCGTGCTCATGGCGCTGAATACGTTCTTCTTCTGCATGCTCGTGGCGTTCATCTTCTGGGTGGCGACCATGGGCGACAAGGCCAAGGCCACTCACGGCGGATCCGGAAAGGGAGAGTTGCCGCACGGGATTCCGGCGATGGCTGGCGGCGCACCCGCCCGCGAGGGCAAGCAATGAATCATCGTCAATGATGAATGTTGAGTCGAGGCTCAATCCAGCGGGCAACATTCAATATGGGCCATTCCATACGGAAGGGTGGTTATGAGTGAAGTCGCGCAACTACAATTAATCGGACTTTCCATCGTGGGGAGCGGGATTCTAATCTTGCTCTTCATCAAAGCCCAGTTCGTGCGAGTCATCGGATTCGTCGCGATCGTGCTTGGACTTTTTTCCCTGACGGCGCTCTCGGTGCCGCAGATGGCGTCGTTGCCGCCGGCCGAGGAAAAATTCGATATCGCGACCGTCAAAACGCCGACCGACATGGCAGCCATCGGACAGAAGATCTTCTTCAGCAAAGGCCAATGCGCGCTGTGCCATTCGATCGGCCCCAGCGAATCCGCCCGCTGCCCGGATTTGAAAGGGATCGGCGCCAAGTTGAGCCGGGATTTTATCTTTGAATCTTTGACGCAGCCGCAGGCCTATATCTATCAGGACTACCGTCATGAAGGACTGCCGAAAGAGTACCCGGCCAGAATGCCGTACATCAACAAGGACCCGATCGGTCTGTCCAAGAACGAAATCTTGTCCGTGATCGCGTTTTTGCAGCAGATGAGTGGTGAGCCGATTTCGGTCAGTCTGTCCGAACTCGACGTGCCGGGCCAGGCGCCTGCCGCCCCGGTGAAAGCGGACGAGTCCGCTCCGTTAGCCGTCGCACAAGCTCAGTGAGGAGGCACCTATGGGAGGCTCGTTGACCAGGCCGATCATTCTCTTGGCAATTACCTATGCACTCCTGAAGCTGGTCGTGCCGAATATTCCCGGCTCGGCACCGCTTCCGTCCAGCCTCATCTTTCTGTACCTCATGCTGACGGCGTCGGGGATCGTGATCTTCGCGACGCTGAGCGGAGAGTCCAAGGACGCCTTCTGGGGTCCGATCCAGCGGTTCCTGACCGGAGAGAACATCGGCGGACTACAAGTACTCCGCTACGGCATTCTCATTTTGTTTCCGCTCATTGTGGGATGGCAGACTTACAGCAGCACGGCTCCGAGCGATCAGCCGCCGGCCGAGAGCAGAACGATTCATCCGGCGCCGCCAGGCGAATATACCGGCTTGTCCAATCCTGTCCCAAAAACGCCGGACAACATCATGCAGGGGAAGGGGTTCTATGCCGCTTTCTGTTCACCCTGTCATGGCGGCAATTTCGACGGCAAAGGTCCCGCGGCTCGCGGCTTCAATCCACCGCCTGCCAATTTTTCAGATCCTACGACCATCGCCATGCTGCAGGAAAGCTATCTCTTCTGGCGCATCAAGAAGGGCGGCGTCGGGCTCCCAATCGAAGGCATGCCCTGGAAATCGGCGATGCCCCGCTGGGAAGTCGAGTTGCCGGATGACTGGATTTGGAAGATCATTCTGGGCGAGTACGACGGAGCGCATCAATCTCCGCGAACCTGGGAATAGTGCAGTCGGACGGCTTGTAACCGTCCAGTCGAATCTTGAAAACGAGGCCAGCATGAAATCGGAGAAATTAATGGGGCAGTGGATCATGTGGGGAGGAGCGGCCATGGTGGCGGCTTTCATCCTCGGTGGAGCGAGCGTCGGCATGGCGCAGGAAAGTGTGGCGGTTCGTGCGGCGAAGGTGGCCGGGGCTCTGCCTGTCGATGATCCGAATGCCGCAGCCTGGAGCAGTGCGGTTCCTGCGACGTTTCCGATGTCGCCGCAAGTCCACTGGAAGGATCGCATCCTGGAAGCCACGGTCAAAGACGTGACCGTGCGCGCGTTGCACGACGGCACACAAGTGGCATTCCTCCTGGAGTACGCTGACCCCACGCAAGATCCGGACGACGCGGCGGCACTCGAGTTCATGGTGGGGGATAAGAAGGCACACTTCGCCCATGGACAACCGATGGCGCAGGTCGAAGGTGGGCCGGTCAACATCTGGTTCTGGAAAAACAAAGCGGACAAGGCGGTCGACATGAACGCCAAAGGCTTCGGTACCTTGAAGGCCCAGCCGCATCAAGATGTGAAGGCCAAGGGCACGTATTCGAACGGCACCTGGAAAGTCGTCTTCGCTCGCAACCTCTCGACCGAGCATCCCGATGAAGACACGCAGGTGACGCCGGGTGAGTTTATCAATATCGCCTTTGCCGTGTGGGATGGGGTGAAGGATGCAAGCGGTGAACTGCGTGAGAAGGGCTCGCAGAAGGCCGTGTCCTCCTGGTGGTATTTCAGGGCCGATCCACCGGCGGATTATTCCGGATATATGTATGCGGCAATGGCCGTCGGGTTAGCCTTGGGATTTCAGTTCGTCCTAATCCGCAAACTCAAGAAAGGGCAGTGAGCATGAAGGGGGCAAGGCTGCAAGTCATGAGAGCGCTGGCCGGCCTGTGTGGGGTGATGGCCATGTTTGCCTGGGGCTGCGCGAACGAGCAGGAGAAAAAGGGGCATGAACTCTATGCCCACTACTGCAGTCACTGTCACGGCGAAAGCGGCCGACAGAACGAAGGTTTCAATTGGTCGTCGATGCCGGACCCCAAGCCGAAGGATCTGTCCAACAAGACCGAGATGAGCACCTTCAAGGATGAGGACATCTTCAAGACCGTCTCGCGTGACATGTTGGACACGAGTGAAGAGGGTGGAGACGAGATCGGCGACGACGACTTCGCCGTGCCGACGATGCCGACGTTCAAGTATACGCTGTCCGAAGATGAGATCTGGGCCATCGTCGGATATGTCCGTACATTGCACGGCATGAAATTGGAGTTTAAGGTCGAAGACAGGAAGAAACAGCTGGAAGAAGCGGTCAAGGCCGCGCAGGCCAAGTACGAGCAGGCGAAACAAGCCTACGAGGCGGCGGAAAAGAAGGCCAGCGAGGAGGCGGAGCAGAAGAGCGAAGCGCTCAAGAAAGACGTCGAAGTCGACGAATCCTCCTATGCCGGGGAACAGGCTGCCATGGCCCAAGCGAAGAAAGAACTCGATGCTGCCCAGGTTGCCTTGAACAATTTCTATACGAGGCCCGGCAAAGGCGTCAGTATCCCCAGGCCCGATCTGACGGTGGCGCCGGCGCAGGCGACACAGCTGGCCGAACTTGGAAAGAGGTTCTACGAGAACAAGTATGGCTGCAACGGGTGCCACAGCCTCAGCGGAGAAGGCGGCAAGGTGGGGCCGGCACTCGATCGAGCAGGGTTCCGCCTCAACGGCACCTGGATCTATCGCTGGCTGAAAAGCCCGCAAGCGATGAATGCGACGACCCGCATGCCGGCGTTGGGATTGAGTGATGGGGATGCCAAGGCGGTGACGATGTACCTGGGGACATTGCGCGCGCCGAAGGCCGAGCCGCAGCCGGAGAAGCCAAGCGATTAGCAGGCACTAGGTCAGAACGCCCGCCAGAAGACCAGCAAGCACCACCACGCCGACCCAGACGTGTGTGCGGAACATCCGGAACGCTTGGGAAGGATCGACCGGCCTTCGCAGTTGTCCGATCTGGGCTGAGAAAAACAGGGCCAGGCCCAATAACGTTGCGTAGTAGGGCCATCCAATCCGAGCCAGCCACCCCGCTACGCTCAACAGGACCAGCATCGCGCCGAAGGCTGTTCCAACTCCCAGGTGGATGGATGATCCGAAAAACAGCGTAGCGGATTGCACTCCGATGCGCTGGTCATCGTCCCGGTCCTGAATGGCATAAATCGTATCATACGCGACCGCCCAGGCGGCCGTTGCTCCGAAGAGACACCAGACCGGTGTATCGAGCCGTCCTCGCACGGCTGCCCAGGCGATGACGGTTCCCCATCCAAAGGCAAGTCCCAGCATGGTTTGGGGGATCGGGACCCATCGTTTCGAAAACGGGTACAAGGCCGCAAGCAGGAGGGCGACGGGGGCGAGCCAGAAGACAAGAGGGTCGAGAAGGAAGAGGAGGCTGGCCGCCGTCAATAACAACAGCCCGAGGAGGACAAATGCGTGGCGGCTGGCCAATTCTCCCGACGCCAGCGGGCGGTTCTTGGTCCTGATGACCTGCCGATCGAACGAACGATCAGCCAGATCATTCAGGATGACTCCCGCACTCCGCATCAAGAATGAACCTCCAATGAAGACCGCGAGGAGACGCAGAGAGGGCAAGCCTTGCGCAGCCAGGACGAGCGCCCATAAGGTCGGAAGGAGCAAAAGATACGTGCCGGTTTGGTTCTGCAGCCGGATCAGCCGGGCGAGCGCGGACCAGGGAATGCCGGAGGGTGCTGAGGGAGGCGGCGCAGAGGAGGTCGGCATGGGCGAGACGTTAGCCTAGGGTCCGAGGCTTGTCAATTCTGTGCGGCAGTTGTGCACGCGACCACGAATTGGGTATAACCACCGTCTGCGGAGGTCTTATCTCGTGCGAATCCCGGGTTTCCTCCCATCGAGCCAGCAGGCGGTCGTCTGCGCGATCGCCATTCTTGCGCTCCTGGGCAGCGGCTGTTCCCGGTTCAAGCGCCAGGAGAACGGATCGGCCGGCACCGCATCCAGCATTTCCCTAAGGCCGGCCCTGTGGTTTTCCCCGAGTCTCACCACCGCGCCGGCCCCCTACCGGGATGCCTGCGGTAAAGCGGCATCAGTTCCAGTTGCCGACCCGCTTATCGACGCGGTGCCCAAGAAGCTCGGCCGGGTCCTCGCGGGCGTCACTCCCCAGTTTGGTGACGAGCAAACGATCGCCCCCGATGGGGTCATCGAAGTGGGGTTAGGGCTGAAAGAGATCGATCTCACCATTCCCAGCCAAGTCAAGGGCACCTATCCGGTCACGGTCACGCTGGGCATGGAGTTGATGTTTCTTGCCGCGGACGGTGCGCTGCTTTTCCGCCAAAAGCTGGAGGGCGCCGGTCGGGGTGAGGTGGACGTCACCGATCAGTCATGCGACGTGAGGGGATTGGAACCCATCGTTTTGGAAGCTGTTGAACAGGTGACCGAGGCCATGGCTCGGCAGGTCGGTGAGTCCGTCCGGGTAAGAGAATATGCTGAGTTGCGAAAGACCTGGACCCCGACAGTCCTAGGGGCAACCCTGCCGGCCGCAACACCTGCGGCCGGGGGAACACAAGGCGACGGGATGGCGCCGGCAGCAGGTCAGACGACCAGCACCGACGCGGCGCAGCAGATGGCGGCGCTCAGCTTCCACGCCATCATTCGAGATGAGAATCATGACCAACTGTTGCAGCAGGATGAAGCCTTGACGATCGAGATCGAGGTGAAAAACGACGGTACGGCCGAGGCCAAAGACGTGGAAGCGGTGGTTGGGGGCATGAACGAATTGGCGGCGCAGTTCCCGGCGGTCGTGCCGGTCGGGGATATTCGCCCGGGAGAGTTCAAGCGCATGTCTGTCACCAAACAGGTGACGGCCTTGAAGGAGGCAGTCCGCGGGGAACTGGTGCTGAGCTTGCGCAGTGCGACGCCGGTTGCGTCGCTTCCGCCGGCCAAGAAATTTGCACTCATGGTCAAGACGGAAAAGGCCGACACCGCTGCGGCTATTCCCGATGTCGATCTTCTCCCGAAAGCAATGGGCGCGTTCAAACAATCAAAGGCCGTCGTGATCGCCATCGGCGTCGGACGGTTTCGCTCCGGGCATGTGCCGTCAGTCAAGCACGCCGCCCACGATGCGGAGGTGATGGCCGAATACCTGCGCGAGATCGGCCATATTCCCGACGACCGGATTCGAGTGCTGCGCGATACCCACGCCTTGAAACAGGATCTGACCGAAACGTTCGATGAATGGCTTCCCCAGCGGACAGATGCCGCGACCGTTGTCTATGTGTTTTTCTCGGGACGCGCGGTGGTGGATGGAGGGACGGGAGCCGTGTCGCTCGTGCCGCATGATGGGACGATGCCCGCGCCGAACCGGCTGTACCCCGTGCGACAACTGCGGCAGTCGCTCTACCGGCTGCCGATTCACCGGGCGATCCTGATGTTTGATGTATCGCTGGATCCATCGCCCGGCGCCAATCCCGCCGCCACTCCGTCACCCAATTGGGAGACCGCTGGGGGCGAGCGAAAGGATCAGGTGATGTGGATGGTGGGAAATAGAGTCCTTCAGGAGGCACATGCCTATGAGCAGAGGAGGCACGGGCTGTTTACCTATCATCTGCTGAGAGGGCTGCAGGGTCTTGCCGATCTCGATCGAGACGGGACGGTCGTGGCAGGGGAACTCTGTCTCTACGCGCGAGGCGAGGTTGCCCGAATAGCCAAGGAACAATTCGGCAACGAACAGGATCCGCTCTGTGTTCCCCCACCGGGTCAAAGCGCAATGGTCAGAATTCATCCGATGGCGAAGGGGAACAACCCGAAGCCAGTCAGCACGGCCAAGAAGGCAGAGCCTGCCGCAGACACAACTTCCTCCGCTCCGAATCCCATGGATATCGGCGCCGGGCCGTAGCCTGGCGAAGACCATCCGGTGAGCTACTCGTTCGTTGACAGTCGGTAGAGTGGCCGGTATCATGCCGGGCAGAAATCGCGAGCGAATGTAACAACGCCTGACTCCTTCTTCTATTCACCTCGATGCCGGCGTAGCTCAGTTGGTAGAGCAGCGGTTTCGTAAACCGCAGGTCGCCCGTTCAATCCGGGTCGCCGGCTCCAGTTTCTCTGCAACTTAGGAGCGAGGTCTCACCTTGAGGCAGCCACTGTGCTAATTTTGCGCTAAACGCTGCCTCAAGACGATCCACTTCCTCCCGCGGACTTTTACAGTTCCACCCACGCTTGGAGCAACCGCGTTGCGAAGGTATGTCGGAGATCATGGAAGTGGGAGTCTTGAGTCTTTGCAGGATTAGGGGGGGGCCGCTAGTACCCGGCGCGCATTGGCTTGATCGGGGGTGGCTAGTAAACACCAGGTCAGTTGCGCATCTCTTAGCGCGTCTCTTCTTTATCAGCGTCAGGACGACGTCATGGATCGGAATGGTCCGGCGGTCCCCATTAATGGAGCAGAACACTGTGACAGTCTTCCTGAACAGATCCACACCACGCCCTGTGAGATGAGACGCGTTTTTTCAGTTATGCCAAACTGGAAAATGTCATTGATAATGCTTCACAATTTGTGGCATACGTAACCGTCTATTGTAGAGGGTTGCTACTCTTGCAGGGATGCTCGGCAAAGAAATTTCCAGGGGCCGTCGTTATTTTCGGCAGGACACGATAAAAATTGAAGTTTTCTAAAAGGGGAGGAAAGCGAAAATGGACCAACGTACCCAACACACGCTGACGGTGTCATCCCACAAGAAGGACGGGATCACCTTCGTCAAAATGAAGGGCAGTCTAGCCTCTACGACGGCGGCGCAAGGCGAAGAGGAATTGAAAAAGATTGTGGATGGGGGGGCAACAAAGGTCGTTGTCAACCTAGCGGAGCTCGACTATATCGCCAGTGCGGGGCTGCGTGTGTTCCTGTTGGTGTCCAAGGCCCTTGCCAAGGGTAACGGCGGACTCATGATTTCTGAATCCAAGGGGGTGGTACGAGAGGTTATTGAGACGGGCATTGGTTACGGATTTGCTCCCTTCATTCGCCTGTTCAACACAGACGAAGAGGCCACGGCTGCCTTCAAGAGCTAAGTAGCAGACCCGCCCAGCATGGCTACGGATCAAATGCGAGCGGATCTGCCGATTAATGGTCCACGTCCAGCTTGCCCTGTTGTTAGGATCGATGAGCCGCTCGAATCGCTGACGTTGCTACTCGAAGCTCCGCGAAGTAGAACACTGCCTGTCCAGCTCTGAGGAGAAGGCATCGCATTCAAGGTCGCCGCGAGATAGGCGCCGTTACACCTTCAGCTTTTCCGGTTCCTATCTCTAGAGGCATCGCCATTTACAAGAATGGCTCTTCGTGAAAGTGAGTGGGTATTTTCCCCCTCGCGTTATCTGAGGCACAGCGACGATGCTTGAGGTGATGCTCTTTTCAATCTCCCGAAAACTT
>Ga0233425_10001424_pt1 | contig 53726 bp, 49 predicted proteins | sample Watercolumn_Towu_2_FD_181712 | JGI IMG/M metagenome (GOLD analysis project Ga0233425, IMG submission 181712) | Freshwater microbial communities from Lake Towuti, South Sulawesi, Indonesia - Watercolumn_Towuti2014_140_MG | ecosystem: Environmental > Aquatic > Freshwater > Lake | place... | reverse complement strand
CTCGATTCCATGGACAAAACCCAGCCGGACCAGAACTACACCAAGAAGCACGTGGCCGTTATCACCAAATTCGAACCCGGCGCCGTCTATTCCGTCCGGGTGAAATCAATCGATTCCTCCGGCAACGCCGCCATCTCCAAAACTCACGTTGTCCTCGCTCCCAAACAAAAGGAAACCGTCTTCCAGATCATCATGAAAAACTTCGAGCAGATTTTCGGCTGGGTGGGGAATGTGCGGTAGAGATGTTAAATCTAAAAAATCCCAATATTTCTATTTATAACAACTTGCTTTGCCGTTATCAGTTTGGCTGTCCACCGCAAATATTCGTTGACATTTGACCGTTCGCTTAGTAGACTTTAAGTTATGGAAAATCTGCTAAATAAAATTGAAGAATTGCGCGAAAAACTTTTGGGGTTGTGGGCGCTTTTGGAGATTGATCGCCGAAAAGAAGAGGCGAACGAGCTTAGGATCGAATCCGGACGGCCGGATTTTTGGCATGATCGCGAGCGGGCCGTGGCGGTTGGGAAAAAAATAGAAGCCTTGGAAAAAGAAACGGCCAAGTGGGAAAGAATGAAGCAGGAAATTATCGACCTTGAGGAATTCGCGGCCGAGGTCGAGCACGAAGGCGATCTTTCTCTTCATGACGAGCTTGAGAAAAAATATTTTGAGCTTAAAGAAAGATTGGAGAAGTTCGAATTCTTCGTTCTTTTTTCCGGCAAATACGACCGGCACAACGCCATCCTTTCCGTCCATGCCGGTACCGGCGGGGTGGACGCGCAGGACTGGGCGGAAATCCTCGAGCGTATGTTCCTCCGCTTCGCCGAAAAGAAGGAATGGAGTGCGGAAATCCTCGAGCGGACGCCGGGCAACGAGGCCGGCATCAAGAGCGTGAGCTTTAGGATTGAAGGGCCGTGGGCTTACGGATATTTCCGGAGCGAATCAGGCGTGCACCGCCTGGTCCGAATTTCGCCTTTTGATGCCGAGGCCATGCGTCACACCTCATTCGCCTTGGTCGAAGTCATTCCGGAATTGCCGGAAGCGGAGACGATCGAAATTCGGGACGAAGACCTGAAGGTCGACACTTTTCGTTCGTCCGGCGCCGGCGGCCAGAATGTCAACAAGACCGAATCGGCCATCCGCATCACGCACAAGCCGTCAGGCATTGTCGTCGCTTGCCAGACGGAAAGATCCCAGCATCAGAATCGGGAGCGAGCTATGCGCGTTTTAAAATCGAAATTATTCAAGTTGCGGGAAGAGGCGCGGGAAAAAGAAGAGCTGAAACTGCGAGGCGAGGCGCAGAAGGCGGAGTGGGGCAAGCAAATCCGTTCCTATGTCATGCAGCCGTACCAGCTGGTCAAAGATCATCGGACTGATTTCGAAACCGCCGACATCCGGGCCGTGCTGGACGGCGAATTGGACGGCTTTATGGAAAGCTATTTGCGCGCGGCGCGCGGCGGATAATATTATGTCCAAATCAAAAATATTCTTAACCAGCTTGTCTTTTTTTATCGTCGGCGTCGGCTTGGCTTCATTTTGTCCGGCCGATCTTTTGCAGGCGAAGGAGTTCTTGTGGTTTGCGTTGGCGGCCGCTTGTCTGGCGGCGGCCGGTTTGATTAAGATATTTTTTTCTAAAGACGGGATTGACCAATCCCGTCTTTATTTTTATTTTATCTTTTTTTTAAGTTTTCTCTGGTTTGGCGTCTGGCGCTACGCCTTTCTTTTGCCGGCCGACAGCCAGGAAAAAATCTGGCATTACAACGGCCGGCGGGCCAGCGTGATCGGCGCGGTCGCGGCTGAACCGGACGTCAGGGATAGCAATATCAGACTAGAGATAGACGCGGCTAGCATTGTTCTGGCTGATCAGAAATCAAAACCGGTCCGGGTCGAAGGCTTGATCCTGGTTACGGCCAGCCGGTTTCCTGAATACGATTACGGCGATCGGCTGGCGATCGATTGCCAGCTCAGCCAGCCGGAAGCCTTCGACGGTTTCGCTTATGATCGCTTTCTGGCCGTCAGGAATATTTACACGGTCTGCGATTATCCAAAAGTTAGGCTGGTCGGCACGGGCGGCGGGAGAGCGTTTTACAAAAAATTACTGGAAATAAAAAATGAAATCTACGCCATCATCGACCGCGGCTTGGCCGAACCGGAAGCCAGCCTGACTAAAGCGATCATGCTCGGCAACCAGCGCGGCGTGCCGGCGGAATTGAAGGACGAATTTTCCAGAGCCGGCGTGAGTCACATCATGGCCATCTCCGGCATGAATATCACTATTTTTTCCAGCCTGCTTTTTAGTCTTTTGCTTTTCGTCGGCTTGTCCAGGCGCGGTTCGTTTTATGCCGCGTCTTTCCTTCTTTTTGCCTACATTGCCATGATCGGCGCGCCGGCGTCGGCCGTCCGCGCCGGCGTCATGGGTTTTCTTTTTCTCTTAGCCGCTCACTTGGGGCGTCTTGGAAAAATAATCAACGTTGTCATCCTGGCCGCTGTCATCATGCTCTGGCTTAATCCCAAGCTTTTTCGCGACGATCTGAGTTTCCAGCTGTCTTTTTTGGCCATGCTCGGCATTATCCGGTTTTATCCGGCTATAAAAAAATGGTTCGACAGTCTTATCGGCACAAAGAACGAATTAGCTCTGCGGGCGTTCGCGGCTGGCGGGGATGTGCTGGCCGTCACACTCGCCGCGCAAGTTTTCACCCTGCCGGTCCTGGTTTACAATTTCGGCCAAGCGTCTTTAGCCGCGCCCGCGGCTAACCTATTAATCCTTTGGACCCAGCCGCCTTTTATGGTTTTTTCGCTCGCGGCCATTGCCTTGAGCGCGGTTTTCGCGTCCCTGGCCAATATTTTTTTTCTACCCGGCGCCATTTTCTTGAAATATGTTGTTCTGGTTTCTGGTTTGATCGCCGGCCTGCCGGTTGCGGCCAAAGAAACCAGCCTGGCCAGCCTTCTCGCCGTTTACGCGGCGGCCGGCGGCGGGTGGTTTTTAACCGCTAAGATTAACAGCCAAAATCAAAAGCCGAAAGCGCGAATTAAGTTTTAGTTTTATGCCAAAAAAACTCTATTACCTCCTCTCCGTTTTATCGGTTTTATTTTTGCTCGCCTTGGCCGCCTTGCTCTTCGCTTACCGCCGGGAAAAAGCGGCGCCGCGGCCGGCCGAACTCTCCGTGGCTTTTCTTGATGTCGGCCAGGGCGACGTTATCTATGCCAAGTCGCCGTACGGGCAGGACATCCTAATCGACGGCGGACCGGACCGGAGCGTGGCCGGCGAGCTCGCCCAGTTCATGGATTTTGGCGACAAGACGATCGACCTCATGATCCTCACCCATCCGCACGATGATCATGTTACCGGCCTGATTGAGATTTTGAAAAAATACGAAGTGAAGAAAATTCTCTATACCGGCGTTCTGCACACGGCGCCGAATTTTTTTGCCTGGCTCGAGGCGGTAAAAGAGGCGAAGACGCCGCTCGCCATCATCGCCGGATCGCAGACGATCGATCTCGGGCCGGATTGCCGCCTCCAAATCGTTTATCCCTTATCTAGTCTGGCCGGCCGTTCGGTCGCCAACCTAAACAATACGTCCATCGCTCTCCGGTTGGTTTATAAGGAGAAAAGTTTTTTTCTCCCGGGCGACATGGAAAAAGAAGAAGAAGTGGAGATTCTTAAAAATAAAGCGACAATCAAGGCCGACGTGTTGAAAGTGGCCCACCACGCATCCGATACGTCTTCGGCCGCCGATTTTCTGGCGGCCGTGTCGCCGGAACTGGCCGTTATCGAAGTCGGGCGGGGAAACAAATACGGTTTTCCGAGCCGGCGGGTCTTAAAAAGACTCGAACGCGCCGGTGCAAAAATCTACGCCACCGACCTGAATGGCAATATCCAAATAACGACCGACGGCCGGACGCTTCATTTGGAAGCGGAAAAATAAGTTGACGGTCAGTATTGCCATAATTTTTTTAGATGGTATAATAATTACAATAATAAAGAGGTAAAAAAGAAAAAATATGGACCATCCAAAATTCGAGAGGACTCTGATCATCATCAAGCCGGACGCCATACAGCGGACGTTGATTGGCGAAATTATTAAACGTTATGAGAAAATCGGCCTAAAGCTCGTTGCCATGAAAATGATGGTGCCGACTCCGGAACACATCGAACAGCACTATACGCTCGACCCGGAATGGCGGCGGATCACCGGCGAAAAAACCATCAAGGGCTATCTGGACAAGGGGCTCGTGCCGCCGTCGATGAATCCGTTCGACATCACCGACAAGATACTGACGAACGGTAAGAAATTCATGACTTCCGGGCCGGTGATCGTGATGGTTTGGCAGGGCGCCCATGCGGTCAAGATCGTCAGAAAAATCACGGGCAGTACCGAACCGCTGACGTCGGACGCCGGCACGATCCGCGGCGATTTCGTCTTGGATTCTTACCAGATGGCCGATAACGACGACCGTTTCGTCCGCAATCTGGTCCACGCTTCCGGTTCGGTCGAAGAGGCCAACATGGAAATCAAGCATTGGTTCAATGACAAGGAAATCATCAACTACCGCCTGGTCCAGGAGCAGATCCTTTACGATGTAAACCTGGACGGGATTTTGGAATAAGAGAAAGCGAGGGCAAACCTGTGGATAACTCCGGCATAAATTCTGGATAATTAAAAAAATTATTTAATTTTAGTAAAAATATTTTTATTGACAGGAAGGCCATGATTAGTTAATATATTAGCATTATGATTAAATCTATAAGAAAATTCATTATTACCATCAAGGGCGTCAAGGGGGGTTGCTCCTTGAATTTTCATGCGGCTTTGATTTGAATAGATAGCTAAACTTCAAACCAGATTCAATAAAAGCCGCTTAACCAAAGGCGGCTTTTATAATCGCTCTTTTAAAACGAGAATCGTTACCGGACCGGACTTTAGAAACTAGAGTTCAGTCCGGTAACGATTCAAAACGCCTTCGACGAAGGCGGAAAAAAGAGGAGGAGGAAGAAGGCGATGTTTAAAAGCGAGATGTTTTTTTTACCTCGGCCAATGCTAACGGGGCAGGCTCTGCTCAATGCGCATCGGCTTGAATTGACAGCGCTTGAGAGCAAGATCGGGAGGAGTGGCGTGCCTGCCGGCAAAGACAAGATTCGCCGTCAGAGGGCGCACACCCTCCGGCGATTATTAGGCCTTAACCCGGTCTAATAGTTATTCAGGGGTTCTTCGCGAGCCCCTTCTTTACAAATTAGCAGATTTATATATGCTAACAGTCAGGTTTATGACAAATTTTCAGACCATGAAAATTTCCATTATTCGCGCCTTGCGTAAAGCCCTGGAAAAAGTTTATCCGGAGCTCCAGGGAGTTAGCCTACTTGATTACAAGGTTCGGATTCTTTCCGGCCCCGACGGAACCGCGGCCCGGGTTCGAGTTTTTATCGAATCTCAAAACGGGAACGGGGATAAGTGGGGCACAGTGGGCGTATCCAAGAATATTATTGAGGCTTCCTGGCATGCCCTGGTAGACTCGATTGACTATTGTCTTCTAAAAAGATAAAGGGCCGTAATATCTTAACAACCCCTGTTAACTCCGGGGGTTGCTTTTTTTTCCGGATATGCTATACTACCAGTATGATTATCAAAACAAGTCAAAATTTGTTGTTGTCCCTGCTCTTGTTACTGCCTTCCCGGGTGGCTTGTTTTTCTGAGCTAAAGCGCTCATAGCATAGATTCACATACTGGCCAAGACCACCCGGACAGGGTGGTCTTTTTTTTGATGGTTCTTTTGAAAAAAATGGGAAGGAGAAAGGAGAAAAGTATGGTGAGGAAATTATGTCCGAATTGCGGGAGGGGAGCATTAATAGGGCATTATTGTCCTATGTGCCAGGAGGAAGCGGTGAGTTGTCCACGATGCGGCAACGATCGGCTGAGCATCAAGCAGGCAGGACCGTTCTTGACTATGTTCAGGTGCCCCAAATGTTACCTGGATATAAGAAGAGATGCAATAACCAGGAAAGTAAGAATTCCTGGGCAAGTATTGCATTGATGATAGCATAGCGGCCCTCAAAAGCCGCTATTTTATTTTACTATTTTTTTAAATTTTAGCCAATATTTTGCTATAAAAATTTTTCCACTTGCGTAGTTATTTATTTTTGCTATAATTATCCACATATGAATAAGACAGCACAAAATACCGTTTTCTTGTTTAGCTACTTTAGCTTTAGCCGCTCTCGGAGAGCAGTGTTTTGTGATGTTTTAACTAAAATCAATTAGGTAAAAACATCAGGGAAAACAAACTGGCCTCCGAGGATAACGGAGGCCAGTTTTAGTTTTTAGAAACGATCTTTTGAAAAAAATAAATTATCCATCAAAAAGAGAAGAAAGAGTGATGTTTTGGGTGCTCAATTTGGAAGAGCTGATTAATGGGTCTGTCGCCAAACTCTGTTGCGAGTGAAATTTCTTGGATTTTTCGACAAATTGACCGAAAAATCTTTGAGGCAATATGGACATATTGGCAAAAAATTTTACGAGCAATTTGGCAAAAATACTGAAATTTCAGCCGTGACAGAGTTTGGCGACAGACCCTTAATAAAAGGAGAAAGGAAGGAGATTATTATGAAAAATCCTTATGGAGGCCGAAAAGTTGTTGCGTACATTCTGCAAGATGTTTTTGATCTTCCGTTTTTCCCGGATTTTGTCGTGCCCGATAACATTCGTCAGGACGTAGTCCGGGCGATTGAACAGGGGCTTGGACGCACCATGGGGATTAATGGGGGAGCATTGTCTGTTCAGCGACTTTTGGAAGTAGCGACCTCCAGTCAGCGGGGTCGCAGGTTAATTCAGCTGCTCCGCAATAACGAGGTGAATGAGATTATTAAGCTCTCCCAAAAAATTTCCCCAGACGAAGCTCGAGTGGCTTGGCCATTTGCCGAGCCAGATTCTGTTGTTGAGGAGTTGTTGGAAGCAATAATGAAAGGAGGCGAAAAAATGCCGGACTTAAAGACCACTTCAAATCAAAAAAGAAAAAAGAGGGGCAATAACAGACCACTTCTCAAGGAAGGAGAGAAGGACAATCGTGCCGTGCTGACGGTCTTGCGCGAGTTGCATGACCAGAAACACTTGAAGCGCGGCCCGTATTTTGTGCCAACCAATTATTAAAAGTCCAGGCCCGCTGTTGCGTTTAACAGCGGGCCTGTTTTTTTCTTGAATTATTTTTGCAATCTGCTACTATAATATAGCGCGGGAAAGCTTTACAAGTTTTGAGTTAATTTTTTAATTGGCTTGCCGTTTTGTCCGCGGCCGTGGCCGCGGACATAGGCAAACAAGGGTTTGAATTGGTCGGAGGTTGCGGTTGTGGGGAGTCATCTCAGCTGCCGAAATTTCTCGGCTACCCGTCTTAATGGCGAAAACCCACTGTTGCTTAGCCAATTCTTGTTAAGCATATTTCTCGCCTTTCGGGCTGTCGTATAACGGTAGTACGCGTGCATGGGGTGCATGTAGTCCGGGTTCAATTCCCGGCAGCCCGACCAGTTTTCGCAATTGCTGAACGAAGCTCGAACCTTTTTTGAACGGAAAATGCTCGAATGACTCCGCTCCGCGTTTCCGCCCGCCGAAACTCGGCGAGCAAAGCAAAACAATTTTCTTTCAATTTTTTAACGCCCGCCCGCCAAATTTTTCTTAAAAGGAATTGAAAATTGTTTTGCTTTGATGTCTTGATACCAAGACGGCGGAAACGCTTCACTTCGGCTCGGGCGTGACGGAATTCCTCCCCCCAACCCCCTCCTTCCGCCACGCTCTCGCTCGGACTGCCCTTTTTTTCGGCGGAATTGGAGGTCGTATTTCGCAAAGCGAAATGCGCTGCCAAAGAAGATGTTGCCCTTGCCCAACCCACCCGTGCGCGGGCAATGAGTTTACTCCCTTAACATTGACTTGTATAAAATATTGGTGTAACATTTGGGTAGTAGCAATAAATTGAGCACTCTATCTTAATGTTAGTATTATACTAAAATTATGTCAACAAATCAAAATTTAGCAAAAAATGTAAAACGCTTGCGGGAAGCCAAAGGGCTTTCGCAGGAAAGGTTGGCGAGATTGGCCGATGTGGCCAATAACACCCTAATTAAAATGGAAACGGGGGAAAATAAAAACCCAACACTTGAAACTTTGGTGCGAGTCGCTAAGGCGCTAGATGTTTCAATTAATGAATTATTGAATTAAAAATATGATGCAAAAAATTTTACCCCCTAAGCTTGATAAAAGTAAATCAATAGGCATTATTGCCCCGGCTGATCCTGTTGCTGGTGTGTGTCCTGAAGATACCATAAAGAGAGGCTACGAATATTTAAGAAGTAAAGGTTTTTCAATTGTTGAAGGTCGCTCCGTTAAACTGCTCACACAGAAGCATACAGCCGGAACGGCCTCTTTTAGAATCGAGGATATTCATGATTTTGCCAAAAGAGATGATATCGGATGTATCATGGCTTTCTGGGGCGGATTTAATACCAACCAGCTTCTTGATCAATTAGACTATGAACTGATCAAGAAAAATCCAAAAATTTTTATTGGTTATTCTGATGTTACCGCATTAACAACCGCCATTACAACTAAAACGGGATTGATCACATTTTCCGGACCTGGGGTTATTTCCTTTGCAAAACCTGAACCATTTGATTACACATGGGATTATTTTGAAAAAATGTGTATTAAACCTCAAGAAGATATTGTTATCGAATCATCAAAAGAATATGCAGATGATCTTTACTTCTTAAGAAAAGATAATGATCATCGGATTAAAAAAGCCAACGAGGGTATAAAGGTGTTTAATCAAGGTGATGCAGTTGGTGAAGTAGTTGCCGGCAATCTTCAAACTCTATTAATTCTACAAGGCACTCAGTATTTACCTGATATGACAGGTAAAATCCTTTTTATCGAAGAAGATGAAACCAGTACTCCGGCTCATGTTGATAGATTCATTTATCAATGCAAGCAGCTTGGATGGTTCGATAAAATTGCCGGTTTAGTCGTAGGAAGATTTACCGAACAATCCAGTTTCTCGTCAGATGATTCGCTTGAAGATATTCTTAAAGAATATTTTTCTGACGCTAAATTTCCAGTGCTTTATAACGTAGATTTCGGACACTCTGATCCTTTGATAACTATACCAAATGGAGGAATTGCTGAAATTAACACAAAAGAAAAACGAATAACTTTCAAAAAGGCTGTAGTGTAGCTAACTACTAAACGACATATGAAAAATACCGGCAGAAAATCAAATAAAATACTGTCCAACAAAGGAAATGAACTTTATCATGTAGTTAATCATGTTCTCAAAAATAAAAGAGGTATTTTAAACTTGGCTAGTAAACACAAGACTCCGTTCTACGTTTTTGACCAAAAAGCTCTTAATGATTCCATCAACTTGTTTTTAAATTCTTTCAAAAAAGAATTACCCTCGTTTAAGGCTTACTATGCTATGAAGATTAACCATCATCCTTTCATCATTAAATACGCCGTAGAAAAAGGTCTTGGTTTGGATGTCGGCAGTCCTAGGGAGATAGATATGGCCATTGAGGCCGGATGTAAGGATATCTTGTATTTTAGTCCTGGTAAAACAGAAGATGATTTAAAGCATGCTATAAAATACTCATCAGTCATTACCATCAATATGGATAGTTTTAGTGAGTTAGATAAACTTGGCAGATTAACTAATCATCTTAAAACCAAAATTAAAGCAGGAATCAGAGTTCATACGGATTTATCCGGAGACTGGAAAAAATATGGCATTCATATAACAGATCTAAAAAAGTTCTGGGAAAAAGCCGAAAAATACCCCTTCATCGACCTTGGCGGAATACATTTTCATATGTCGAGAAATAAGGATGCTTCTTTTTATAAAAATACTATCAAAGAGCTCGGCACCTATCTTAAGAATAAGATTAAAACAGAAAAGTCGGATTTTTGGGTAGTACATTCAGCTGGTCGGCGTCGGCTGGCTGGATAATTTTATGCATTTTATCGATTTTATCATCCCGGTGGTTGAGCATTATGCATTGGCTGGTTATTTCGTTATCTTCCTGGTGTTTATCCTGGAGTCGCTGGCGTTCGTCGGGCTGGTCGTGCCGGGGGCGGCGCTTCTGCTTTTTGTCGGATTTCTTTCGGTTAAGGGAGTGCTGGATATTATTTATCTGTTTGCGATTGCCTCGCTCGGTTCATTCGTCGGCGACTACATCAGCTTCCGGCTGGGGCGGCGTGGTAAGAATTTTTTCCGGCACGAAAACCGATTTTTCAAATTGGCTTATCTTAAAAAAGGCGAAGCGTTTTTCCACCGCCACGGCAATAAGAGCATTTTTCTGGCCCGTTTCATCGGCCCGATCAGGCCGGTCAGCTCGTTTATCGCCGGCCTGGCTAAGATGAAGAGCAATCGCTTTTATCCCATCAATACCTTAAGCATCATCGTCTGGGTGGCTGCCTATCTGGCCATCGGCTACTTTTTCGGGCAGGCTTGGCGGGCGGTCGAAATCTGGTCGAGCCGCGTCGGACTTTTTCTTTTTATCATCGCTTTTTTCGTTGGACTGGCTTACGTTTTAGAAAAATTCATCGAGCGCCGCGGCCGGAACTGGCTCAAGGCGTTCAAATCAATCACGCATTCGGCCTGGCAGGCGGCGGTCGGCACCGAAGAAATGCAAGGGTTCATCGCCCGCCATCCGCAATTCATGCGTTTTCTCCGTCATCGCCTGAACCGGGACTTGTTTACCGGCTGGCCGCTTACTCTGATTATCTTGGCTTTTTCCTATCTCGTTTTTCTCTTCGCCGGCGTCGTGGAAAGCATCCTCACTTCGGACATGATCGTCGAGCTGGATATCCGTTTGAGCAATCTTCTTTATTTTTTCCGGCACGCGTCCCTGACGCGGTTCTTTTTTGCCGTCACTCTCCTTGGTAAATTCCAACTGATCGCCGGCTTGGCCGCGCTCGCTTCCGCCGCTTTCTGGCTTTGGGGCAAGCGAAAATACATCCTGCCGATGTGGATGGCGCTGCTCGGCAGCGAGATCTTCGTTTTCTTTTCCAAAATCATCTTCCACCGCGAGCGGCCGATTGAGCTGAGCGTCTATCTGGAAAAGAGCTTTTCTTTTCCTTCCGGCCACGCGGCCGCCGCCGTCGCTTTCTATGGTTTCCTATTTTATTTCGCCTGGCGCCATACCCGGCGCTGGAACCGGAAGCTGCATATTCTGTTTTTGAGCGGCTTCCTGATCTTTATGATCGGTTTTAGCCGTCTTTATCTCGGAGTGCATTACCTTTCCGACGTGCTCGGCGGCTATCTGCTCGGCGGCATCTGGCTCTTGGCGGCCAGGAGCATTCTGGAGTGGCGGCGTTTTTACCGCGATCGGGCCGATTGGACGAAGCTCGGCCGCCGGCCGCTCCGCTGGATTACGGCCGGTCTGGCCATAATCGCCCTCATTTTTTATGCCGGCTTTCTTTGGCAATACCGTCCGCCCATGCATCTTTTGAAAAAGGGCGTGAACGAGCCGATCGTGGTTGATGCGAGCGGCCTTGTCCAGGCCTTCGGCCGATACAACCTGTCGCAATATACGGAAACTCTGATCGGCGAACGTCAGGAGCCGATCAGCTTCATTATCGCCGCGGTCGGTGACCAGGAATTGGTCGACCTTTTCCGGGCGGCTGGCTGGCATCTGGCCGATGATATCAATTTTGACTCGGCTGCGCGCGCGGCCAAGGCCGCCTTGTTTGACGCGCCTTACCCGACGGCGCCGATGACGCCGTCGTTCTGGGAAGCGAACGTTCATGATTTCGGCTTCGAGAAGCCGACCGCCGAGAACACGATCCGCGGCCGCCATCACGCGCGTTTCTGGCGGACAACGCTCCGGATGGACGGCAAAAAAATTTACGTTGGCACGGCCAGCCTGGACCGGGGACTCAAGTGGTGGATCGCACACCGCATCCTGCCGGACATCGACACGGAAAGGGAATTCATTGTGGCCGGCCTGGACCAGACAGGTTTGGTTCGGAATTTCGAGAAGAAAGATTTCGTCAAGCCGGTCCTCGGCAAGAATTTCATCGGCGATGATTTCTTTACCGACGGCCAGGCTTATTTGGTATTTTTGAAATAAAAATTTCCCCGCTTTTCATGAAAGGCGGGGAAATTTTTATTTGGCGGTTTTGGTTTTAATGGTCTTAATGCAGCTCGTGCAGACTTTTTTCTTTTGGCCGTCGATTTTCTTGGTCTGCAGGTTGATGTACTGGCGCTTGACGGTTTTAATGTTCGAGTGGGAGCGGCTGGCGTCTTTCTGGGAGCCGCGTCCGCAGACATCGCATTGCTTGGACATAAATGTATAAAATTTAAAATAACGGCATCGGCCGTTCACTTTATTACAAAAATAATCTTAGCATTTTGCCCGGAAAAAGGCAAGGCACGGAAAATTAAGTGTTTTTTCGCGATTTTTATTGACATAATCTGACAGGAGTATTATTATTTATTCTATGAGGCAATCGAAATTATTCACCAAAACAAACAAGGAGAACGTCAAAGACGAAGTGAGCGTCAATGCTCAGCTTTTAGCGAGGGCCGGGTTTGTTTACAAGGAAATGGCCGGCGTTTATGCGATGCTGCCCTTGGGCCTCAGGGTGGTTAATAAGATCGCCGGTATCGTCAGGGAAGAAATGAACAGGACCGGCGGCGTTGAAATTCAGTCTACGGCGCTCCAGCGGCAGGAGGTCTGGCAAAAAAGTGGCCGCTGGGATAGCGCGGTGGTCGACAACTGGTTTAAGACGAAGCTGAAGAACGGATCCGAGCTCGGCCTGGCTTTCACGCACGAAGAGCCGATGTCGAACATGATGACCGGCTTCATTTCGTCCTACAAGGATTTGCCGGTCTATGTCTATGACATCAGGACGGTTTTCCGCAATGAAGCTCGGGCTAAATCCGGCATCATGCGCGGCCGGGAATTTTTCTGGAAGGCTCTCTATTCTTTTTCACGAGACGAGGCCGAACATAATGAATATTACGAAAAGGCGAAGATTGCCTATATGAATGTTTTTGACCGGGTCGGTTTGGGCGGAAAGACCTTCATGACCTTCGCGTCAGGCAGCTCGTTTTCCAAGTATTCCCACGAATTCCAGACCTTGAGCGAAGCCGGCGAGGATTTGATTTATGTTGACGAAAATAAAAAAATCGCTGTCAATAAGGAAGTTTATACGGATGAAATTCTTCGCGATCTCGGCCTTAAAAAAGAAGAGCTGGTTGAGAAAAAAGCGATCGAGGTCGGCAATATATTTTCTTTGGGCTACCGCTTTTCCGAGCCTTTCGGCTTGAAGTACCGAGATAAAGACGGCGTCGAACAGTCGGTTTTTATGGGCTGTTACGGCATTGGTATTTCGCGCCTGATGGGCGTTATAGTCGAGCTGAATAATGATGGCAAGGGCATCATCTGGCCGGAAGCCGTGGCGCCGTTTAAAGTCCATCTCCTCAGTTTCAAGCAGAACGAGGCGGCGGAAAAAGTTTACGCGGATCTGACCGCGCGCGGCCTTGAAGTGCTTTACGATGACCGCGAAGCGGCCGCCGGCGAGAAATTCGCCGACGCCGACCTGATCGGCTTGCCGTATCGCGTCGTCTTGAGCGAAAAGTCCCTGGCCGCCGGCGGCGCGGAAGTGAAGAAGCGGAACTGGCAGGCGACGGAAATAATCAGCCTTAAAGATCTTGCCAGCCGGCTGGGGTGAACTGAGATTTTTGACATCAGATTGATTTTGCAGTAAATAGCAACTAGTTTTATATAATCTGCAGAAGCAAATAGTCACTTATCATATAATTTGCTATACTATGTATAAGTATAATAATAAACTAATTTCGCATAAAATACAATAATAAGCATTTTATCCGAAAACATCTCGTCTTTAAACGAGTTGTCGGAAATATCTAAAAACAAATTCTTTTCATTGATATTTTTTCAAGCCCTTTTGAAATTTTTGAGAAATAAAAAAAGCCAGATCCAAAGACCTGGCTGGTTGTGACAAATTTTTTCGCCGCTATGCTTTTTTAGCGAAGATTTGTCGGTAAGTGATTGTTTCGTCGGCCGTTGCGCTGGTTGTAATGAAAAGTGTCGGTCTGCGAATCGGCATGTAAGTTGTTCGTCTCATGACTTTGCCGTCTTTTTCGTAGAGATAAGCACCTCCGCCTGGAACGTCGTAGCGTATGCTTGTTTTGTCCCATTCGACGAAAACGATTTTTTCGCAGCCATTCATTTTTACAACCCGCTTCTCAGCCTTGTCCGTGATGGCTAAATAAGCTGGGCCAATGACGAATGTGAATAAAAGAACTGCGGCGAACCATGTGCATGGGCTTTTGATAAACTTCATGACTTTATCCTCCTTGGCTTGAGTATGATTGTTGCCTGATTCGACTTTGTATTTAAGCATACTTTATTAAAAATGTCCATAGCAGGCGAAAAATTTTAAAAGGGCTTGAAAAAATAGGGCTCAAATAAGGAATAATTTGTTTTTAGATACATCCGACAACACCGAATATGAGGTTCAAAAAATTTGCATCATTTAATAATCAGCGGAGTGCAAATTTTTCTCAGCCCAAATTTTTGCCCTTTTTATCTATTGATATATAATAAGGAAGCGGGCAAAAACTTCTCATATTCGGATACGTTAGCTGAAATAATTTTTTCTCTCTATTAGAAATGTTTCCTTCTGGTCTTCTTTTTTGAATAAGGAATACAAAATAAGATTTTCTTTTTATTTTATAGAGGGGAATAAGGTGTTTTCTTCCGCTACGCTACAGAAAACGATTTTTTTATATAAAAAACCGCCGTGCTGGCGGAATTTGTAATTTTCACTTTTCGTCCTGCTCTTTGAGATCAGAATGGACTCATCAGTACCGATTTCATCGGTAGAAGTGAGGAAGAGTTGGTAAGAACTCTTCCATTAAACCCTTTCTCTGCTTACCCAGAGTTTTTTAGCCAAGTTACCCTTTCAGTAACTCCATCGCTGCGGCGGCGCCGGGGATGTGCTCCATGTATGTCATGAGACCCCAGAGCACGCCTGCAACAGAAGTGTACGCGATGGCCGAACCGAAGATCGTCGCGCCGTTCATCGCCGGATGTTCCGTCCGCCTCTTGTACTCGAAGACGAGGTCGAGTACGCCGACGAAAAGCAAGAAAACGAACAGCCCAAGGCCGACTTTGAACGCGAGAAACCCAGAGGCCAAGATTCCGATAATCAGGAACACGAGGCCGACGCGGGAGTGTACCGAGCAGGCGATGGACTTCATGATCCTGCCGCCGTCCAACGGGCTGATCGGCAGGAGATTGAAGAGATTCACCATCGCCATCCAGCTCGCCGCCGCAGCGAAGATCGGATTCTCAGTCGCGACGTACGCGAGACCAGCGAGTAACGCCAGAGAGAAACCCCAGAGCGGCCCCATAATCGCGATGAACACTTCCGCGCCACGCGACGGAAACTCCTCGTCCGCAACAGCCGCTCCGCCAACGAACGGCAGGAAGTAGATCCCCTTCGTCTTCATGCCGCAACGTTTCATTGCCCAGATGTGCCCGCTCTCGTGAACGAACAGCATAAACATGATCATTGCGGCGAACTCCCAAGTGAACATGTAGGCGTAGGATGCCAGCGACGCGCCAGCGAGACCCACCTTGCCGATCTTCAGTCCCTTTGCCAACTTTGCGAGAACTCCAACGACCTTCGGCCCCACCTTAATGGCAAGGGCGATTAGTCCAGCTTTGTTTTTCATTCCTTATCCTCCTTTTTTGGTCTCTCTTGGTTTAGTAACGACTTTCTGCAACACACCATTGGTCACATTTTCGAAAACTCAAAAAGTTCTCAAAAATGCAACCAAGTAGCATGCTAATATTTTTTCAAAAAACTAACGATTGATAGTAGCATATTTTACGCCAAATGTCAATCGTTTTTTATCAAACCCTATGATAAGCCAAAATTCAATAAGGAGTTTTGGGCTTTGGGCATTCACCCCTTTTATTCCCCTCTGCCCAAAGCCCAAAACAGAAAATCTTATTTTGCTCGATTTTATAAAAAAGAAGACCAGAAGGAAAAGAATAATAAAGATGAGAAAAAATTACATCGCCTAACAAGTTGTATCTGGTTCCAGAAATTTGCTCAAATATATTTCAAGGAGTGCAAATTTCTTTCACCCAAATTTTTGCCTTCTCTTTCTTTTTATATTACACTAAGGAAAGAAGGCAAAAACTTCAGATACAACTAACGTTAGCGGAAATAAATTTTTTATCTTAGTGTAGTTATAATATTTAGGTGTTTTGAACACGGAGAAAATTTGATTTTTTATTTATTTAGAAAGGGAAACAAGGTGTCTTCTCCGCTCCGCTACGAAGACGATTTATTAGTGCAAAATAAAATATGGAAAATTTTGAATTCGGACAAGAAACAAATAAATTTCTAGATCAACAAAAGATATTTGAATTTGGGATTTGTGAAAAAAATGAATCAATTCACGATGTCTTTAAAAGAGTTTCAGAAACAATCGACGAAGTGGAAAATAAATTTTCTGATGAAGAAAATTTGCCAGGTTTTAAGGAAAAGTTAATTCATTTGTTGGAAAGTCAAAAATTTATTCCAAGCACTACTATTTTAATGAATGCTGGAAGATTTAATAATACACCTCTGTCTGCATGCTCTGTACCACCTGTTGACTTAAGGAATAATTTGAAGGATGTCAAAAAACAGTCGATGGTTATCATTTTAGCGGAATGGGTACGGGATTTAATTTCGACGACCTGGAAAATCCAATTGACATAATAGAATACCTAAATTCCATTGGAATTGACGGCCAAAATAATGAAGCTCAATTGAGGCCCGTAGGAAATATGGGCACAATATCAATTGATCATCCTCAAATTCTTGATTTTATAAAAATAAAAACAAGAGACAAGGATAAACAATGGGTATTTAATTTTTTCGTAAATATTCTCGATGATACTATAGAAAAAATATCTAATAAAAAAACAATTACCCTGAGGAACGGCGAAAATATTTCAACTGAAAAACTTTTAGATGAAATTTCAGAGTCGATTTTTTTCACAGGTGATCCGGGGTTAGTTTTTAATGACAGGCTTAATCAAGACAATCAAGTGCCAAGTGCGGGAAAATATGAATCGCTAGCTCCATGCGGTGAAGTTGGCCTCACAAAGGGAGAGACATGTCAATTTTCTTACATTAATTTAGGAAAATTTGTAGAAAATGATGATATTCATTATGCGGAACTAGAAAAAACAATTACTATGGGCGTTAGATTTTTAGATGATGTTGTTGAATATAATATTTCAAAGTACTCAAATGAGGTTAGCCGGAGCATAACAAAAAACAAAAGAAAAATTGGACTCGGAGTTTGTGGATTTGCCGATATGCTGGACAAACTAGGCATTGATTATAAAAGTCAAAAAGCCAGAGAAACAGCTGAGGATTTATTCAGTTTTATTAATTTCATTTCTAAAAAAGCATCAGTAGATCTTGCAAAAGAGCGTGGCTCATTCGAAAAATTCAATGAATCAAAATACACAACCGAGGATAATATATTTAAAAAATATTCCAATCATCCAACCAATAAAATTTCCGATGAACAATGGCTTGAGCTTGAGAAGGAAGTTAAAAAATACGGCATCAGAAACTGCGCCACTATCGCTTTGCCACCAACCGGAAGATCAAGTTTATTGATTGGGGCATCGCCGTCAATAGAACCGCAATTCAATGAGGTGCTTGAAATTTCTCCAGAAAATCAATTGTTAATGATAGCTTCAATACAAAAATTTGTAGACGAATCAATATCAAAAACGATAAATATTCCTAAAAACTCAACTGTTGAAGATATAAAAAACATCCTAAAAACATCAATGAATTTGCCATTAAAAGGGATTACTATTTACAGGGATAAATCGAGAAATCATCAACCAATTAATTTACCAAACATAGAAAAAAAATATGGAAAATAAAGAAAAATATAATTTTCAGTATTGCCAAAAATTAGTTATTTTTTCAACCGATTTTAAAAAAGCATTGCTATGCAAAAGAAAAGGAGAAGATGATTATGACGGCGTATATTCATTTATCGGTGGAAAAATGGAAACAACGGATAGTGATCTAGTATCAGCCATGCAAAGAGAAAAAAATGAAGAAGTTGGGAAAAACTTTAAAGTCAAATTATATCAAAAATTTTCGAATAATCTAACTTTTAAAAAGAAAAGTGGCGATTATATGGTTTTGTCTTATTATTTAGCGAAACACGTAGCTGGTGAGGTTGAGTTAAACGAAGAATATTCTGATTATAAATGGGTAGAAATTGAACAATTGGAAAATTTTGAACCAAAAATAAATAACATTCCCGAATCTGTAAAAACATTACTTAAGCTTAAAAAAATTATAGAGGAGGAAGATTTAGAAATAATATAATAAGGAGTTTTAAGCAAAGGGCATTCACCCCTTTAATTCCCCTCTGCCCTTTGCCTAAAACAAAAAAATCAAATTTTCTTTTCTGTTAAAAAGAGTTGGTTCAATTAAAACGAGATAAAAAAAATTTACATCGCACAACAACTCATATCTGGTTATAGAAATTTACATCAATAATTGATAATAAGGAGTGTAAATTTCTTCCACCCAAATTTTTTTTCGTATTTATAAACTATAATAAGGAAAAGAAACAAAAACTTTAGATATGAGTAACGTTAAGTGAAATAATCAATTTTTTTCTTTTATTTATTTGAAATATTTTTAGGTAAAATTATAAATTTATTCTCATCGGCTCCGCCAAAATTTTGGATTAGCGTGTTTTGGATTAGCGAAAGATTATGTTAAACAGATTCCGGATTTAAATAAAAATGATAAAATAGAAATTATTGATAAGGTTTTTGTTCATTTTGATAAGGCATACAGGAAAGAAAGCTCTTTCGAACATGGAGTTCACGGCAAAGAATTAGAGGTGCATTTTTCTAAAATTAAAGAAGAATTGGAAAAAGAGCTTGAATAAATAAAATTTTTCCCAACTCGTGCTATAATTTAAAAGTATCGAATTCGATACTTTTAAAACTGGCTATTTTATGAAGAACACCGAAAACCCAGAAAACCACATTGCCTTATTTAAAGGCAAACAAATCAGAAGAATCATCTTTAATAAAGAATGGTATTTTTCGGTTGTTGATGTGGTAGAAGCTCTGACCGACAGCCCAGCGCCACGGCAATACTGGGGAGTTCTAAAAAGCCGTGAAACTCAGTTGTTAACAATTTGTTTACAACTGAAATTAATGTCTTCTGACGGCAAAAAATACGAAACAGACTGCGCTAATACCGAAGGAATGCTCCGCATTATTCAATCCATACCCTCTCCTAAGGCAGAACCATTCAAACGCTGGCTAGCCAAGGTCGGATTTGAAAGAATTCAAGAAATTGAAGACCCGGAACTCGCCACTAAGCGAACAAAAGTGTTCTACAAACTCAAAGGCTATTCTGAGGATTGGATCGAAAAACGCATGCACGGAATCGCTGTTCGTGCCGAACTAACAGACGAATGGAAAAAACGTGGCGCTAAAACTAATAACGATTACGAGATATTAACTGCCGAAATTTCTGAAGCTACTTTCGGCGTAACACCGTCAGAATACAAAAAAATCAAAGGGTTAAAAAGAGAAAATTTGCGTGACCACATGGGTGATATTGAATTGATCCTTACTATGCTCGGCGAAAGCACTACGACTGAAATCCACCGAACAAAAATACTAAAGGCGCGCACCTATTAAAAGAAGATGCTCGAGCAGGCGGACAAATAGCTGGAACGGCCAGAAAACAGATTGAACGAAAATTAGGACGACCTATCGTTTCAGAAAAAAATTTTCTAAAACACAAAAAAGCGAAAAAAATAAAAAAATAAATTTCCCCCGATTAAACTTTCGCCATTCGGCGAAAGAGAAAATAAAAGGAGGTGATGAAAATGCTGCTTATCCCGAAAGAAGAGCACTATCGCAAAGTGCTTGGCAACCGCGAGTCAAAGGTCGCTATAGGCTATGGCTTGACAGAATTCCTTGCCGTGCTAGACTAAAATTATCCGGCGAAGAGAAGATTGGCGCCTTTTCGCATCCGCCTTGCCGGCGGATTGAGCCGGGAAATAAGCGAGATGTCTTCCGGCTTGGCCGGCAAGAAAGCTAGATGGAACCGCGGGACCTAAAGAGGCCTCGTTCTAGCAAATTATTCATTTAATTTGCCGGGACGAGGTTTTTTTAATAGAATCTCTTTCCCGCACGAAACTCTATGGAAAAAACCATGGAAAAAATCGTTTCTTTATGCAAAAGAAGAGGATTCGTTTTTCCTTCTTCGGAAATTTACGGTGGTCTCGGCGCGATTTATGATTACGGCCATTATGGCGCGCTTTTAAAGAATAATATTCGCGATGCCTGGTGGAAGCATATGGTGCAGTTGCGGGACGACGTGGTCGGTCTAGATAGCGCCATTTTTATGCATCCGACCACCTGGGTGGCTTCCGGACACGTGGAGAGTTTTGACGATCCACAAATCGACTGCCGCCATTGCAAGTCTCGTTTTCGCGCCGATCATATCCTCGAAGATTTCGGCGTGAGCGCGGATAAGCAAACTTTGGAATTTATCAACGCGGAATTGGACAAGCTAAAGGCGGAAAAGAAGCTGAAGTGCGCCAACTGCGGCTCGATCGATTTGACGCCGGCCCGGAAATTTTCCCTCATGGTAAAATCCAATCTCGGCTCGCCTTTGGATATCTTAAGTGAAGAAAACGTCGTTTATCTTCGGCCGGAAACTTGCGGCGGCATTTATCTTGAATACAAGAACACACTGGACTCGACGCGCGTCAAACTACCCTTCGGCATTGCCCAGGTGGGCAAGGCCTTTCGAAATGAGATCGTGGCGCGTCAATTTGTTTTTCGTACGCGCGAATTCGAACAGATGGAAATGCAGTATTTTCTCCATCCTTCCGTCATGAAGGAAAAATATGAGATGTGGAAAAAAGCGAGATGGAAGTGGTATTTGGAATACGGCATAGGAGAGAATGATATCCGCTGGTACAAGCACGAAAAATTGGCCCATTACGCTTCGGAAGCGTATGACGTTGAATATAATTTTAAATCCTTGGGCGGCTTTAAGGAAATCGAAGGCATCCACGCCCGCGGCGATTGGGATTTGTCTCAGCATTCCAAATTTTCCGGCGTCGATTTGAGCTATTTCGATGAAGCGACCAAGGAAAAATTCATTCCGCACATCATGGAAACATCAGTCGGGCTGAATAGGCTGTTGTTCATGTTTATCGACCACGCTTACACGGAAGCAGAGGTCGGCGGAGAGACAAGAACGGTCTTAAAATTCGATCCGCGCCTTGCCCCGATCAAAGCGGCTATTTTTCCGCTTTTGAAAAACCGTCCGGAGCTGGTGGCGAAGGCGCGTGAAATTTATGACGGCCTCAAGGGCGAGTTTATGTGCGAGTTCGACGATAACGGCAACGTCGGCAAGCGCTACCGCCGCCAGGACGAGATCGGCACGCCTTATTGCATTACGGTCGATTTCGACACGATCGAAAAAGACGGCACGGTGACGGTCCGCGATCGCGACACCATGGCGCAGGAAAGAGTAAAGGTGGAGGATCTGAAAGATTTTTTGGAAAAGAATTTGGGGGTGTAAAAATGGGCGACAGTCCAAAAAATAAAAACCCCTTGCGCTGCGTTGCAAGGGGTTGATTTTTGACGTTCCCGAGGGCTACGTACTCTCGGGAAACGCCTCTCTTATTGTCCGCCACCAGCGGGGAGCGATCGCTCCCCCGAAGACGACCAGGATGACCCCAACAACCGACCATTCCAAAGTCATCGACGGGGCGATCTTGGCGATCGCCCACTGCCTTCCCCGGACAAGCCGGGGAATGTCCTCTCCTCGCGCGGTCGCGAGAAGAATCTCCTCTTGGCCGACCCGGAGGCCGGCCTTCATCTCCTCGAGGCCGCCATACGGCGCGGCCTCGAGGAACCAAAGAAAGTTTGTCGCCACAATTAGTCCTCCGACTAGTGTGGCGACCAAACCAACAGCCGCTACAAAACCCCGCATCTCCCGTCTGCTCATGGGAGACCTCCTTTCTCTTCTCTTTGAAAGGATAGGGATAGGTCCGCCCAGGCGGACCTTTATATTAAATTCTTAAAACTTTTAAATTTATTTTTTAATTAATTCTTTATCTATTATAACATTCCAGTGTAGCAATTCTAACCGGTTTTGTCAAGGCCCGGCTGCGTAATGTAAGGGTTTTTTAGAAATGTCCTATTTGGACGCTTTTGTTAGTTTTTTAGACTTAAAATAAAATTTTAGAAAAATTTTATCTTTTTTTGAAAATTCCTCATTGGCCGGCTTGTATAATGGGGATAATTATTTTTAATCTAATCGCTTGTCAAAAAAAGCGAGGCAAAAAGTATGAGGGAAAAAATAAGAGGGGAGAGGGCGGTTTGGGTTGCGGCCGCGGCGATTTTTTTATTTTCGAGCCTGAGTTTTATGCCGGCGAGTCGGGCAGAGGCCGGTGCGGCCGCGCACGCGGTGGTGAATGAAGTGTCGGTCGATAGCATTGTCGGCACGGGCGGCACGGATGACGATTGGATCGAGCTTTATAATCCGACCGGCGAAGCGGTTTCTCTCGACGGCTGGTCGATCCAGAAAGCGAGCGCTTCCGGCAGCTCTCTTTCGCGCCAGGCCTTGAGCGGCCAGATTCCGGCCAAGAGCCATTTTTTGATTGTCCGGAACGGCTCGTCCACCAGCCAGGCCTTGAAAGACGCGGCTGATGTTCTTGCAAGCGATTCTTTTTCTTTGTCCAACAATAATATCGTTTATCTCGTGAACGATAATAATAATATCACCGGCGCCAGCGACGCCAATATCGTGGACCTGGTCGGCTTTGGCACGGCTGCGATTTTTGAAGGCGCCGCCGCCGCGCCGGCCATCCCAGAAGGGAAAAGCATCGCTCGCCTGGCCAACGGGGAAGACACAGATCAGAATGCGGCTGATTTTGCCGTGAGCGACAATCCGACGCCGGAAGGCGCGGTTCTAACAAAAGACAATGAAATTATCGGTACGGTCTATCTGACGATCACGCCGGAAGCCGAGCCGGTGAAAAATATTTCTTCAACCGGCGCGGACATCTCTTTTACGGTCAACGCCGCCGGCCAGGCCGCGGTCAAGTACGGCCTGGACGCCGCTTATGCCAGCTCGACTAATCCGGAAAATGTAGTGGCAAACGTCAAAAAAACCTTGAGCCTTTCCGGTTTGCAGTGCGGAAAAACTTACCATTACGCCGTCTACGCGGAAAACGTGGGCGCCACGGAAAACGATCAGACCGAGGATGCGATTTTTACCACCTTGCCTTGCGGCATTGCCGTCCATTCTTTGGCTATGACCCGGACGGGTGCCAAGGCTAACAACAAATACGCCGACGGTTGGAGTTGGAAATTTAATATCACGGTTTGGGATGCGCGGGAAACTTCCCTGAAGATGAAGTTCAACCAGTGGAGCGGCCCGGCCGCACTCAATGCCGGCGGCAATATGCAGTTCTCGGTCGACAACGGCGCGAGCTGGCTCGATATCGCCGCGAACGGCGCTTATCCGGCGGCCGGTGCCAATATCGGAGCTATTGATCAAAGCGCGGAAGCCGGGCGGCAGGTGGAGATTCTCGTGCGCATGAAAGTGCCGGCCGGCACGGCGGCCGGCACCTATAATTCCGGTTATGGCATCCTGACCGAATAAAAGCATGACACGCAGATTATTAACAATCAGCCTTCTGTTTATTTTAGCTCGGCCGGCTGGCGCTTCGGAAATCACCGGGCGGATCAGCACCAATCCTCAGGCCTTGCCGCTGCCGAACAATCCGCCACCGGGCGAAGAAATAAAACTTCCGTCGTCGCAATCATCGACTCCGCCGGCCGAGGAAAAAAAATCAGCCGTCAAAATTCCGGCCAAACCGAATTCGGTTTCCAAAAAGATCGCCGACTCCGCCGGCCGTCAAATAACCGGCCGGGTTTTGGGCGAGAAAAAATATCCGGACATGACTCTGGTTCGCAGCCGCGACAAGAAAATCTATTTAATCGAAGGCCGGACGAAAAAGCCCGTTGCCGATTTAAAAAACTTGGAGAAATATCGCGGTCGAAAGATTTACGATCTGGTCGATGAGCAGCTGGCCGCCTACGAAACCCGTGGCCATCCAAACAAAGAGCTGATCCGCGAGAAAGAAACGCACAGGATTTATGTGATCGCAGGGGGAGTGCGCCGGCATATCCGCAGTTTGGAAGAGCTCAGGAAAAATTATTTCGGCCTGGAGATTTTCAATATCAGCCAGGAAGAAATGGCGCTCTACGAGGTTCATTGATAGTTTTGCGGCTTTTTAGATGTTTGTGCGGGAGCGCGATAAAACTCAGGTTTTCCAGGACAAAAAACGCTTTTAATAGGGCGTTTTTTGTCTGGTTGATTTTATTTGGGAATTATGATATATTAATAAGCCGTTTACGAGTCTTTTGATTTCGGGTGGAATTTAGGATAATGGTTATGCGGTTACGGCCCGGGTGCGGGTCTTGGACAATTTTTTCATTATGGACATGGATAAAGCCAAAATATTTTTAAACATTATATTGCTCCTGGTCGTTTTTTTAGCGGCTGTCTTTTTTGGCAGCCGGATTAAAACGGCGGATCGGAAATTGGAAACGATCAGGATTATCCGGACAAATAACGGCGGGAGCGATCAGCCGAATCCCGGCGCCGGCGCCGGGCAGAAGATAAAAATGCCGGCCAAGGAGGAATTTTATGAATCTTGGTAATCTTTCAGGCAGGAAATTTTTTCTTACGGAGAATCTGGTTTTTCAGGGATTGCTTTTGGCTGCTGGCCTTTTGTGTATCGCCGGCGAGATAACCAGCTGGGCGGGCTTGGCTGTGCTGGCCATCATTTTTTTGGCGCAGCGCAAATTTCTGGCTGGAAAAATGGAAGCCGGGAATATGGGCGATGCTGGCATCACTTCTTTCTTCTTCCTCTCATCGTATTATATTTTTTCCCTGGCCGTTCTTTATTATATTTTTGGCCTCAATAAAATTGTCCTGTCTTTGTGGCTTGCGGCCGGCCTGGCGCCTCTCTTTTACGGTTCGATCAAAGAAGAGAAGGCGGCGTTTCGGCATAGCTTAAAAACCGCGGCCGGCGGCGCGGTCAATCACTTCAAGAATCTCGCTCTTGACCGGCCGGCGGCGCTGGCGTTGGCGGCCATGCTTTTTCTTTCAGCTTACTTTTTCGGAAATCCGATTAAAAACGGCAGCCCCACGCCGTGGATCAATGCCCATTGGTTCGCCTTCGTCCTGTTTTTCGGCTTGTCTTTTTTTCTGATCAAAAGGACTCTGGAAAAGAAAAATAATGATTTGGTTAATTTGGTTTTTCTTTTTTCCGTCATCGGCTTAGTCGGCCTCAAATATCCTTACGCTTACGGCTTCGATACCATGCTCCACCAGGCGGCCTTGAAACACATTGCCGCATACGGCCAGATCGCGCCTTTGACGCCGTTTTATGTCGGGCAATATGTCCTGGAAATTGTTTTTCATTTTTTTACGGGTTGGGATTTCTCGATAATCGAACGCTGGTTCATGCCGGCCGCTTTTGCAATTCTTATTTTTTTGGCGGGCCGTTATTTTTTAAAGAAAAACATGCCGGCCGCGCCGGCCGGCATTATTCCGATCGCCGTTCTTTTTATGATTCCGAGCCAGTTCATCTATACTTCGCCTTACGCTTTTGCCCTCCTTTGGGCCGTCATCGCCGTTGCGGCGCTCCACGCTTACTTCGCCGGCCGCCGCCGCTCCGATTATCTTTTTGCCGGCACGGCTGCCGCCGGCCGGGACGGATCGGCAAGGCAGAGCTCGAGTGGTGGCCTCTTACAAAGACATTTATGGTCGGATTCCCGTAACCAAGGAACAATGGGTCGATTGCTTGGCCATCGCCAATGGCCGCCGGCCAGTCGAAGCGTCGCCGATGGCGGAAAAGTCTGCCCGCCTGGAATTTAAGAAAATTTACAAAAGAGAGGCTGATTTGAACTGGCCAGCCGATGCGAACGCATTGAGTATTATCGCTTACCAGCTTTACCCGCCAGAAAAGAATCCGGCGATTGATGCCGTAGCCGCCGGCATATTCAAAAACATATACAAAAGAGAGCCAAAGAGATTGTCGGATCGCGCCCTGGTCGACGCCATCGGCTATGGCGGCGCGCAAAGATAAAATTTATCACTTATCCACTTATCCACAAGGCCGGAACGGCCTTGTTTTTTTTGCGGGCGGGATTTTTCCGAAAACCCCTGTATTTTCTTGTGATTTTTATTATTGACAAAGACCTTGCCTGTGCTATAATGAAATTACATACAACATATAGTGGTTTAATAAATAGAACAAACACAAGATATAGTAGTTTTCTTCCCCAGGCGGACTGCTGAACTTGGATCGGCGAACACCTTTAAAGGTCCCTTAAAAAAATGTTAAGGAAATATAGGGTGTTTTTTTGTTGGTCAAAATTAATTCAATCAACGCGCTGCTTATGAAATGCCCTGTTTGTCATTATCCTGATACCAAAGTGATCGATTCGCGGGTGGCTTCGGACGGCCTCTCCATCCGGCGGCGGCGGGAGTGCCTGAAATGCGAGTTCCGTTTTTCCACTAACGAAGAAATTGAGATCCTGGACCTGATGATCGTTAAGCGAAACGGCAGCCGCGAGAGCTATGCCCGGGAAAAAATGACCAAGGGTTTGAAGCGGGCCCTGGAGAAGCGGCCGATTACCGATGATAATTTCAAGAAGCTAGTCAACGCGATCGAGCGCGATCTGCAGGTCCTTCGGAAAAGCGAAATTACCTCGAATCAGATCGGACAGATCGTCATGAAGCATCTAAAAAAGGCCGATCCGGTCGCCTATATCCGGTTTGCCAGCGTCTACGAAGATTTCAAGGACGCTCACACTTTCCAAAAAGAACTTAATAAACTTCTTAAGAAAAAGAAATAGAAGCGGGCTGCGGCGCGTTTCTATAATGAAAAACAGAAAAAACCATGCAGACCATCTTATCCATTGCGAAAATTTTAAAGCGTTCCGGCGAGATCGTTGATTTTAGTCAGGAGAAAATTATCAAAGCTATCAGCAAGGCCTTGGAGGCCGTCGACGAAGGCAATGAAGCCCGGGCGGCCGAATTGAGCAATCAGGTCATGGCGGCTGTGGCCAGGAAATTCCACACCCGGTCCATTCCAGCCGTCGAGGAAATCCAGGATATCGTCGAAGACATTTTGATTATCAATAAAGAAATCAAGGCGGCCAAGGCTTACATTATTTACCGCGATCAGCATCGGCAATTGCGCGAACTGAATTCCCGGATCGACGAGGAAAAACTGATGCAGGATTACCTCGGACAGGCCGATTGGCGTTTAAAGGAAAATTCCAACATGAGTTTTTCCGTGCAGGGACTCAATAATTATATCGCCTCATCAGTGTCGGCCCGCTATTGGCTAAACAAGCTCTACCCGAAAGAAATCCGCGACGCCCATGTCAACGCCGATTTTCATATCCACGATCTCGGCATGCTTGCGCCTTATTGCTGCGGCTGGGATCTGAAAGATCTTCTTTTGCGTGGTTTCGGCGGCGTCGGCGAAAAAGTCCAGTCCAAGGCGCCCAAGCATTTCCGGAGTGTTCTCGGGCAGATCGTCAATTTCCTTTATACTATGCAGGGCGAAGCGGCCGGCGCCCAGGCGTTCGCCAATTTCGATACCTATCTCGCGCCGTTCATCCGGTACGACAGCCTCGGTTTCAAGGAAGTGAAGCAATGCCTCCAGGAATTCATGTTCAACGTCAACGTGCCGACCCGCGTCGGCTTTCAGACTCCTTTCACCAACGTCACTTTGGATGTCACGCCGTCGACTTTGATGGGCGAGGAGCACGTGATTATCGGCGGCCAGTATATGCCGGAAACGCATAAGGATTTTCAATTGGAAATGGATATATTCAACAAGGCTTTTGCCGAAGTGATGATCGAGGGCGACGCCACCGGCCGCGTTTTCGCCTTCCCAATCCCGACTTATAACGTCGACAAGAATTTCAACTGGGACGCCGATGTCCTGAGGCCGGTCTGGGAGATGACCGCCAAGTACGGCATCCCGTATTTTTCCAACTTCATCAATTCCGACATGAACCGGGATGATGCGCGGTCGATGTGCTGCCGTCTACGTCTGGACAACCGCGAATTGCGGAAACGCGGCGGCGGCCTGTTCGGCGCCAATCCTTTGACCGGCAGCCTTGGTGTGGTCACGATCAACCTGGCCCGCATCGGCTATCTGGCTAAGGACAAAGAAGACTTTAAGAAGCGGTTGGAGTGCTTAATGGAATTGTCCAAAGAAAGCCTGGAAATCAAGCGGAAAGTAATTGAGAGATTTACCGAGGATGGACTCTATCCTTATTCCCAGTATTATCTATCCGACATCTATGCCCGCTTCAACGCATATTGGAAGAACCACTTCAACACCATTGGCATCAACGGCATGAACGAGGCGATCGTTAATTTGATGGGCAAATCGATCGGCGAGGCCGAAGGCCGGCAGTTCGCCATCGAGATCATGGATTTCATGCGCGAGAAACTTATGAACTACCAGAACGAAACCAATAACCTCTATAATCTAGAAGCCTCGCCGGCGGAAGGCGCCGGTTATCGTTTTGCCAAGAAAGACAAAGAGCTCTATCCGGGCATCGTCGTGGCAAATGAACAGGCCTGGCGAGAGAAAGGGGCGGATCCGTATTACACCAATTCCACCCATCTGCCGGTCGGTTTTACCAATGACATTTTCGAAGCGTTGGAGTTGCAGGATGCCTTGCAGGCCAAGTATACCGGCGGCACAGTACTCCACGGCTTCTTGGGTGAGAGAATTAATAATCCAGAGGCCTGCAAAAGGCTAGTCAAGAAGATTGCCGAGAATTACAAACTGCCGTATTACACCATTACCCCGACTTTCTCGATCTGTCCGAAGCACGGCTACTTGGCTGGCGAATATAAGTACTGCCCGAAATGCGACGAGGAGATGGGCTATAGCGAGACGGTCAGCGTTCAGGAAGCAAGGGCGTCCGCAGGAGAAGGATGCGTAAATTGTTAATTTGATTATAAAATAAGGAGGAATCACCATGGCCTTAAACTTCCCTGGCGATCCAAAAAATAATATGTCCCCGAAACAAATACAAAGACAGGAGTGCATGGTTTATTCTCGAGTCGTCGGTTGGATTACGCCGGTCAAGAACTGGAACAAGGGAAAGAAGAGCGAATACGCCGACCGGAAAACATATGATAAACAACTCGGCGAATGTTAAGATGAAAGAAATGTAAGAAATGCAGGATAAATTCCTACATAGCCTACATATCTTGCATTTTCATGATAATCGGCGGCATTGAAAAATTGACTTTAATCGACTATCCGGGCGAAGTGGCGGCAATCGTATTCACGCAAGGCTGCAATTTTCGCTGCCGATTCTGTTACAACCCCATGCTTGTCTGGCCTGCAGGTTTAGACGAGTTGAAATATAGGCAAAATGATCATTCTGAAATAAAAGAGGATGATCTTTTTGCGTTTTTAAAAACGCGCGTCGGCAAACTGGATGCCGTCGTCATCACCGGCGGCGAGCCGACGCTCCATCTTGATTTGCCGGAATTCATCGGCAAGATCAAGGCGCTCGGCTTCAAGGTGAAATTGGATACCAACGGCACGAATCCGGAAAGACTTCGGGCCATCATCCCCAGCCCCTCTCCTAGTCTAACTTTCCACCCCGCCACCCATCCTAGTCAGGAGAGGGGAGTGATGGTTGATTATTTGGCCATGGATATCAAGGCGCCGCTGGAAAAGTATGAACCCGTCGTCGGCGCGCCGGCGAATTTGGAGAAAATTAAAAAAAGCATTAAAATAATAATGAATTCCGGACTGCCTTATGAATTCCGCACCACCCTCGTGCCCGGCCTCCATGAAAAGAAAGATATTGCTAAGATGGGCGAGATGATCCGGGGCGCGGATAAGTGGTTTTTGCAATTTTTCAAGAGCGACACCGAATTGGTAAGCCACGACTTCGAGGGTTGGCCGCGGTTCACGGAAAAGGAAATGGAGGAGATGAAAAACATCGCCGCCGGATTCGTGAAACAGGCGGAAGCGAGAGGGTAAAATAATTAATAACCAGCAAATAATTTACAATCACTATGTCTATTGAACTGCCTTCGGACGAGCTCAAGGAGATGCTCGAGGAGAATCTGCGCCTGACGCGCGAGATCCACGAGATGACCAAGAAAATCAAGGGCTACATCACTTTTCAGAAAGTGATGAGTTTCGTTTATTTACTTCTGATCGTCGCGCCGATTATTGTTAGTATTATTTATTTGCCGCCACTTATCCAGGGGATGATCGGGCAGTATCAAGGATTATTGGGTGGCGCGCCCGGTGCTCAGTTGGACGTGAACAGCCTCCTTCAAAACTTAAATCCGTCAGCTGTCAAAAGTCTGCCGCCGGAAGCGCAGAAATTATTACAGCCGAAGAAATAAAATCATGAAAGAACAAATGAATTTACAAAATCAAGAAGATGTTTATTCGGAGATGATCGGCGGATTCGCAAGATTTATAGCTGGCAATAAGTTTATGGCTGAAGCGCCGGAGGGTGGTTGATTTTAAGAAAGTATCGCATCGGAGCAAACAGAAAACTAATTTTTTAAAATATATGGAAAAACAGCAAAGAAAATTATTTTTAAGCCTGTTGGCTTTATCGATAATCCTAAGCTCGGTTTTCGGCGCGGCCGCCGGTTTCGTGGGCGGCGCGGTTTCGGCCGGCGGCGATGCCCGGGAGACAATCAAGAAAATGCTTCAGGGAAAAATAGCTCAACGCGTGGATGATGAGGCGGTCGGCGAGGGCAAGAAGGTTGCTCTTGTCAGCGAAAAATCGGACGTAGTTTCCGTGGTGGAAAAAGTCTCGCCGGCGGTGGCGAGTATCATTGTCACCAAGGATATTCCCAAGATCGAGCGCTTCCGCTCTTCGCCCTTCGGTTCGGATTTTTTCCGCGAATTTTTCGGAGGCGAAGATCCTTTTGGCGGCATGTTTGACGCGCCCCAGTATCGGCAGAACGGCACGGAAAAAAGGGAAGTGGGCGGCGGCACCGGCTTTATCATTTCCGCGGACGGCTATGTAGTGACCAACAAGCACGTGGTGGCCGACATGGAAGCGGAGTATACGGTCTTGACCAACGACGAAAAAAAATATCCGGCCAAGGTGCTGGCGCGCGATCCTCTCAACGACCTGGCGGTTTTAAAGATTGAAGCCAAAAATCTGGCCACGCTTGAATTGGGCGACAGTTCCAAATTGAAGCCGGGTCAAACCGTCGTCGCCATCGGCAACGCTTTGGGCGAATTTCGGAACACGGTTTCGACCGGCGTCATTTCCGGACTCTCGCGTTCGATTACGGCCGGCGGCGCCGGCTTTTCCGAAAATCTGACCGGCGTCATCCAGACCGATGCCTCCATCAACCCGGGAAATTCCGGCGGCCCGCTTTTGAATATCGCCGGCCAAGTGATCGGCATCAACACGGCCATCGCCCAGGGCGCGCAGAATATCGGCTTCGCCATTCCGATCAATGAAGTGAAAAATACCATCGATAGCGTCAAAAAAACCGGAAAAATCTCCCGGCCTTGGCTCGGCCTGCGCTATCAGCTTATCAATCAAGAATTGGCCGAAGTTAATAAACTGCCGGTCGATTACGGCGCCTTGGTGGTGCGCGGCGAGAAGCCGACCGATTTGGCCGTTATTCCCGGCAGTCCGGCCGACAAAGCCGGTATCGCGGAAAACGACATTGTCCTCGAGATCGACGGCGTGAAAGTAGGCGAAGACAATCCGCTCGCCAACCTGGTCGGCAAACACAAAGTCGGCGAGGAGATAAGAGTAAAAATTTTACATAAGGGAGAGGAAAAAGAAGTGAAGGTAAAATTAGAGGAGATGAAATAGGTAAGCTCTACCCCAAAATTTAGACAATATGCTAAAATATATTCATTAGTATAAATTAGTCTAAAATTATGGGAAACATCATGGGGCGTTACACTTTCATTTCAATATTACCCTCTACGAACCTGTGGGGACTGCTCGTTGCATCTCGTCTTATTATATGTTATAATTATTTACAAGAACATAGTTCAAACTAATCCCCATGCTGCTATGGACTCACCATCAGAATCTTCGGCTGAGCCGATCATCCAGATAAAGACTTTGGATGTTATTTATTTCATGGGCAAATCCAATGAGGTGCACGCCCTGAAAAATATCAATCTGGAAATCTATCCGGGCGAGTTTATTATTTTTTTCGGCCCGTCCGGCTGCGGCAAATCAACCCTGCTTTATTCGATCGCCGGCCTGGAGCTGAATACGCACGGCCAGATCATGGTGGCTGGCAAGGATATCAGCCAGATGAAGCACTGGGAGCTTGAGGAATATCACCGCCGCCAGATTGGCATGATTTTTCAGGCTTATTATCTTATTCATTCCCTCTCAATCGTTAAAAACGTCATGCTGCCGCAGATTTTCATTGAGGGCAACCGGGAAAAGCGCAAGGCCAAGGCCATGGAGCTATTGGAGCGGTTTGGGGTCAAGGCGCAGGCGCATAAATTGCCGAGTGAACTGTCCGGCGGCCAACAGCAGCGGGTGGCTATCTGTCGCTCGCTCATGAACGATCCGGCCTTGATTTTGGCAGACGAGCCGGTCGGCAACTTGGACTCCAAATCATCCGACGAAGTGATGGCCTTATTAAGCGACCTGAACGAGCGCTTCAAAAAAACGGTCATTTTGGTTACGCATAATCCTGAGCATCTCCGTTTTGCCCATCGCATTTTTTACATGAAGGACGGCGCCGTCATCCAGACAAAGGTGAATAAGATCGTCGACCGGAGCATTAAAAAACTGGTTGAAGCTGAGGAGGCGGAAAAGCCGCAAATGTCCAAGGAGCTTGAACTTCTCTTGCGCGTTTATTCTGGCTTGTCTTCCGCCCAGGCCGGCAACTTACTCATTCCCTTCAAGGCCAAGCAGATCGTTTTTGAAACACTGACCGGCCTGAGCACGGACGAAGTCGACAAGATGTCCAAGGCGGTTGAGGGCATGATCATGCGCGGCACGCCGGAAGAAAATAGCATTTTTCAGTTCTTGGACGTTGACGCGGAGAAAGGCGGCATGGGCATGGATCGGCGGACAGCCAAAACTTTGGCCGGAAAGATTTCCGGCATTATCGCCGAGATCAAACTTTTGGAAGAAGAAGAGAGGCGGATCGCCGATCATCGGGCCGTCGATGCGTCCCAAGAAGTGGCCGATATCCGTCAGTATGTGCTTGACGTGTTCGATATCAACCTGACTAACCTGGACGCTTTGAAAAATATGGACCAGGCGATCAGGGAACGCCTGGACAATGCCATTGACCGCGACGGTCTGCGCAAGAAATTCGATCTGCCGGTAGCCAAGGGCGGCGTCGGGTTCGATATCCGCACGGCGCGTAAAGCGGTTAAGCGGGTCGAGCTGCTCATCCTGGGCAAATACAAGTAATCTAATCCCATGACATTAGCTGATCTTATTATGTTGTCCACGAGGACTTTTACTACTCGCCCGATGCGGACGTTTTTGACGATCCTGGGCGTGAGCGTCGGCATCGGCACGGTTTTGTTTTTGGTTTCCCTCGGCTACGGCCTTCAGAATATCGTCTTGAATAAAATCACGACGGCCGATTCGCTCTTGAGTCTGGACGTCAGTCCGGGCGGGTCGGGTATGATTAGTTTGGATGAAGACAGCTTGCATAAAATAAAAAATGTTCCGGAAGTGACGGAGATCAGCCCGATGACCAGTCTGACCGCGCAGATGAATATCAGTGACTTGACAGGCGACGGCCTTGTCTACGCTGTCAGCCCGTCTTTTTTCCGGTTGGGCGGCGTTTTACCGTCTCAGGGCAAGCTCTTCGGCGACGATGAGAAATACGGCGCGGTCATCTCTTCGGCCGGCGCCAAGCTGTTCAACATCGAGCCTAAGGATATGGTCGGCCGCGAATTGCAGCTCACTTTGCTTTTAAATGAGAAAAGGGAAGATGGCATGGAGGAAATAAAGTCTATTAAGCGGGATGATGTTTACACTATCCGGGGCGTGATTGACGACGATAATTCCAGCTTCGTCTTTGTGCCGGCTGCTTCCCTTGAAGACATGAAGATCAACCGCTACGCCCAAGTGAAGATCAAGATTGCCAACGAAAGCGTCATGGAGCAGGTGCGCAACCAGATAATCGACTACGGCTTCATGGTCTCCTCGCTTTCCGACACGATCGACCAGGCTAAGAAAATTTTTAAAATTATCCAGACAGTCCTAGCTCTTTTCGGCCTGGTGGCCTTGATCGTTTCGGCTATCGGCATGTTCAACACCATGACCGTCACCTTGCTGGAAAGAATCAACGAGATCGGCATCATGCGTTCGATCGGCGCTTCGTCCGGCGATATCATGCGGCTGTTCTTAATCGAGTCCGTGCTCATGGGTTTCCTTGGCGGCATGGGCGGCATCGCCATCGGCTATCTGACTGGTTTCCTGGCCAACTGGGGCGTCAATATGATGGCCAAGAATTTCGGCGGCCAGACTTTGAATTTATTCTACCATCCGACTTGGTTCATCGGCTTCATCATCGCTTTTTCTTCCGTCATCGGCTTTTTTACTGGCGTCTATCCTTCCCGCCGCGCCTCAAAAATCAATCCGCTTGAAGCCTTGCGGTATAAGTAAGCCGGGCATAACCGTCATCGCATGGTTTATCGGAATCGGCAGAGACGCCCCGCCGGGGCGTCTCTGCCGATTTTGCCTATTTTCCAAAAATCAGATAAACTGGAATAGTAATTCAAATTAAGCTAAAAGCAATCGCATTATGCCTAATATCCAAGAGGTTTTCAACCGCCTGAACGAAACCAAAAAGGAGCAGCGGGTGATCAAGACCGCCTACCGGGACGCGCTTGGCAATTCGCATAAGTATCAGGAAGTCCTGGGCAAATTGAGCGCCTTAAAAGAGGAAAAGAAAAAAATCGAGGAGGTCATCCGGGACGAATTCCGGAGCGAGTTCGACAAGCTCGACCATTTGAAGCAGGAGATTGAGAATGACAAACTGATCCTCTCGGATCTGGCCATTAACCAAATCGTCAAGGGCGAGATGATCGAGATCACCGACGATAAAATGAACAAATACGAACCGATTTTTTCGGTCCGTTTTAAGAAAGCTTGACGATGCAATCCGGATTCATAATTTTTTTATTGTTATTTCTTTTGGCCGGCGTGGCCGCGCTTATTTTTTTGGTTTTGAAAAAAAGCGATAGCGGGAAGTTCCTGAAACTCGAGGAAAGATTCCTGTCTTTGAACGAGCAGAATATCCAGCTAATGGAACGGGTGGCCGGTTTAAACGAACAGAATCGGGAATTGCGGCAGAACCTCGACCAGAAACTCACGGAAACCCACCGCACCACCCAGGAGCATTTCCACGAAACAGCCAAGATCATCCAGGGCGTGACCGGCCATTCGGCCAAACTAATCGCCGACGTGACGGAAAAACTGACCAAGCTCGACGAGACCAACAAGCAGGTTATTAATTTTTCCGCCCAGCTCCAGAATCTTCAGGACATTCTCAAAAATCCGAAGCAGCGCGGCGTGTTGGGTGAATATTTCTTAGAAGAAACCTTGAAGAATGTTCTGCCCCCGAACTCTTATCAGATGCAGTATCCTTTTAAGGACGGTACGATCGTCGACGCCGTCATTTTCGTCAAGGACAAAGTTATTCCGGTCGATTCGAAATTCTCGCTTGAGAACTACGAGAAGATCCTTAACGCGGGCGACGCCGAGGCGCGGGAAAAGCTGGAAAAGTTGTTTAAGCAGGATTTGAAAAACCGCATCGACGAAACGGCCAAATACGTCAAGCCGGCGGAGCAAACCATGGATTTCGCTTTTATGTTCATCCCGTCCGAAGCGATTTATTACGATCTCCTGATCAACAAAGTCGGCGCCGTCCAGGTGAATACGCGCGACCTGATCGAATACGCTTTCCGGGATAAGCACGTGGTCATCGTTTCGCCGACGTCTTTCTTGGCCTATCTCCAGACCGTCCTCCAGGGCCTCCGGGCCATGCAGATCGAGGAGAATGCCAAGGAGATCATGGTCAATGTGGCCAAGCTCGGCAAGCATATTACAAGCTATGACGAATTCATGCGCAAGCTGGGCGCCAGCATGACGACGACGGTCAACCATTATAACAACGCTTATAAGGAATTCAAAAAAGTCGACAAGGACGTGGTGCGCATCGCCGGCGGCGAATCGGCCGTCGAGCCGTTTCTGGTTGACCGGCCGGTTGTTGAGGATTAAATTTATGGACTTTAATGAAGATCAAATTAAGAATATCAAGGCGGCAGCAATGAGGACGGTCGCCTTTTTCGATATGTTTAATTTTCCGCTGACGTCTTTTGAGCTCCATAAATTTTTGTTTCAGCCGGTTCCGAATCCGTCGTTTTTCGAATTGGAAAGAATATTGGCAAGCGGAGTGGCCGGCCTGGAAACGGTCCGCGGTTTTTATTTTCTCTCCGGCCGGGAACAACTCATCGCCGCCCGGTTGGACAAGTATAATTTTGCCGGCCGCAAGATGAAGCGCGCCGCGGCCGTGGCGAAAATATTTTCGTTTCTGCCGTGGGTCGCCTTGGTGGCTGCGGTTAATCTAATCGGCGCGCGTAACACGCCGGACGCTGGCGATATCGATCTCTTCATCGCGGTTAAGCCTGGGCGCCTCTGGACAACCCGTTTTTTAACCGCCTCCCTGATGCATCTTTTCCGCCTGCGCCCGGCCGCCGGCAACAGCCGGGACAAAATCTGCCTGAGTTTTTACGCCGCGGAAGACTGGCTTGACTTGCGCCGCCTCATGCTTTATGAAAGCAAGGAAAGGGTCGACGCTTATTTTGTGTTTTGGCTGGCCAACCTCTGGCCGCTCTACGATGCCGGCGGCGTATACGAAAAATTCGCGGCGCAAAACAAATATTTATACGGCTATCTGCCAAATTGGCGGCCGGCTAGCCTTTTGGAAACTAAAAAAAATAATCCCGGTCCGGTCCGGAAAAACCGAGGCAGCTTCATTTTTGATTATTTGGAAAAATCTTTAAAGAAGCTGCAGCTCGCGCTCTTGCCGCCGCCGCTTAAAGCGATCATGAATGCCGACAGCCGGGTTGTGATCAATGACCAGATTCTTAAATTCCACGCCAATGACCGGCGGGAGATGTATAACGAGAAATGGCGGGGAATTTTATGATCAGTTATCTTAAAAAAACGACCGAATACGCCTTATATCTGACAGCCTTTTTTCTGTCTTGGCAAACCCGCTGGATCATCAGGCCGGGCGCGGTCAACGGCGGCTATCTGGAATACGGGACGATCAGCCTTTACGGCACGGATATTCTTATTCTTTTGGTTGTGGTCGGATTGGCTGTTTTAAAAATCAGCTCGGCTAAAGAAAGGAGAAACGAGCGAATGGCGGGATTAAAAAAATTTTTCCGGCCGAATTCTGCCTGGTTTTATTTTGGCTTGTTTGAGCTGGCGGTTTTTTTCTCGATTTTTTTTGCGTCGGACAGGCTGTTGGCGTTTTTCGCTTATGCCCGCCTTCTTCTGTTCGTCGGATTTTTTTGGGCGCTCTCCGCGGCCGCTTATGATAAAATCGTCCTTATCAGAAGTTTTTTGGGCGGAGTTTTCTTAGAAGCCTGTTTAGGCCTTTGGCAATTTTTCAGCCAATCGGCTTTCGCCAATAAGTGGCTCGGCCTGGCCGCGCACCAGGCTGGCGACTTGGGGACGTCGGTCGTTGAGGCGGCGGGCTATGGCCGCTGGCTCCGCGCTTATGGCGGGTTGGACCATCCGAATTTGTTCGGTGGTCTTTTGGCAGTGAGTTTAATATTTATTTTGCACCTACTAGCAGCTGATAATCGGGAAAAAATTTCTAATAAAAAAATTTCCCCGCCTGTTTTGTCTGTCGGGCTGGTTGTTTTTTCAGCCGCTCTTTTGGCCTCTTTCAGCCGTTCGGCCTGGCTGGCCCTGGCTGCCGGCTTGATCGTCTGGTTTCTGGCCGCCGCCAGCCATAAGGATTATCCGGCTGGCAAATTCGCCTTGAAGGCGGCCTCGGTTTTTATGATTGTCGGATTATTGTTCGTTAATTTGCATGCCGGCTTATTTTTTTCCCGATTGAAAGGCGAGGGGCGGCTGGAAAACATTTCGGTCGCGGAACGGCTTGATTATTTTTCCGTCTGGCAGAAAATCATCAAGCGCGATTGGCTCTTCGGCGCCGGCATCGGTAATTATTCTTTGGCCATGGCCGGAACCGAGCCCGGTCGGCCGTCTTATTATTATCAGCCGATCCATAACGTTTTCCTTTTAGTCTGGGCAGAGGTCGGTTTTTTGAGCGTGATCGCTTTAGGCGGCCTTGTCGGTCATTTGTTCGCAACTTCCTATAAACAACTAAAAGCCGGCTTGGCCGGAAACTATGCCGGATTGGCTTTAATTGCGGAATTGGCCGTTTTCTCGGTTTTTGACCATTGGCTTTGGAGCCTGCATTCCGGTTTGTTTTTATTTGTTTTAATAATAGGCTTGCACGTCAATAAAAATAGTCAAGAAAATAATCAGGGCGAGAGCGTTGATTTTACTGGCGGATAGTATAAAATATTAATATGGACAACAAAAAACAAACCGTGAACGTCAATATAGAAAATGCCAAAAAAATGGCGGCCAGGCGGATCAAGCCTGCCAAGAATCGCCAGGCTGACGCGGCTTTAAAGGAGTCGGTTTTCGCTTCGGGCGGATTAGGTGATTTCCACACCATCGAACGCCCGTCCGCCCGGCGGCGTTTGCCGTTTAAGAGGGCCGATTTTAAAATTGACCGGAGCTGGCTGAAAAGAGGTTCGATCGCCATTGCGGTTTTGACGCTGGTTTTGGTTGTTCGGGCTGTCTGGAGCGAAAATCAAACCGGCGACAATCCGGCTGTGGCGGAAAAATGGCATGCCTTGAAGCTGGTTGACGGCGAGGTTTTTTATGGCCGCGTCGCCGATCCGGCCGCCGATCCGGTGGTGGTCAGGAATGTCTATTATGATTACGACCAGATGAAAGACAAGAAGGAAGAGGCAAGGAACGGCGAAACCAACCCGGCCGGCAATATCCGGCTGGTGAAACGGGGCCGGGAAACGCACGGCCCGGACGGCACCCTGAACGTGGTCCGTTCGCAAATCCTTTACCTCGAGCCCTTGAGCGAAGAATCAAAAGTGCTTAAAGCGATAATCGATAATGAGAAATAATCTTATGTATAAGCTAAAAACATTGGCCAATGGCCTGAAGTTCATTGCCGTGCCCTTGGCCGGCGCCCGGACGGCGACGGCGCTTGTCATGGTGCGCACCGGCTCCAAATACGAAAATCGCCGGAACAACGGCATTTCGCATTTTCTCGAGCATATGTTTTTCAAAGGCACGGCCAAGCGGCCGTCGGCCCAGGCCATCTCGAGCGAACTCGACCGGCTCGGCGCCGATTATAACGCTTTCACCGCCAAGGAGTTCACCGGTTATTATGTCAAAGCGAGCGCGGCCAAACTGCCGCAGGCGCTCTCCGTGCTTTCGGATATTTTTCTTAACTCCGTTTTTGATGCCGGGGAGATCGAGCGGGAGAAGGGCGTGATCGTGGAAGAGCTCAATATGTACGAGGACAATCCGATGATGCATATCGAGGACGTATTCGAAGAATGCCTTTACGGCGATCAGCCGGCCGGCTGGGAAACGATCGGCACCAAGGAAAATATCCTGAATTTTCGGCAAAAGGATTTTTTGGATTATTACCACAGCCATTACGGCGCTGCGGATACGGTTGTTTGCCTGGCTGGCAATTTTAAGAAGAAAGACGAGACGGAAGTAAAAAAGGTTTTTTCGGCCATGAAAAAATTGGCGGCGAACAAAAAAGCAAAAACGAAGGAAGCGCAGACCGCGCCGGCAGTTCTGGTCAAACACAAAAAAACCGACCAGGCTCACATTTCTCTCGGCTTCCGCACCGTGCCGCTTGGCCACCGCGATGAATTCGCCCTGAAGCTTTTGGCCATACTCCTCGGCGGCTCGATGAGTTCGCGCATGTTTTTGGAAGTCCGCGAGAAGCGTGGTCTGGCCTATTATGTCCGGACGGAAACGGAATTCTATTCCGACGCCGGCTATCTGACCACGGCGGCCGGCGTGCCTTTGGAAAAAATCGACGAAGCCATCGCGGCTATCCTTGGCGAGTACGCGCGGATTATGAAAGAGCCGGCGGCCGCGGTTGAATTAAAAAAAGTGAAAGACATGGTGGCTGGCAAATTCGACCTGCAACTCGAAAGCTCCGATGCCAATGCCAGCTGGTTCGCTCGCAAGGCTTTGGAAAGGCGGGAGGTCATGACGCCGGCTGGCTACCTGGCCATAATCAAAAAAATCACAGCCGAGGATCTGAATAAAGCGGCGAAAAAGTATTTCTCCGGCCGGGGATTAAATCTGGCCGTCATCGGCCCTTATCAGGACAGCAAGAAGTTTGAGAAGCTGCTGAAAATCGATAATTGAAAAATATTTTGCCATTGCGGGCAAAGCGCCATATTTTTTGTCCGAGATCGCTTCGCCGCTCCGTTCCCCGCCATGGCAATCGAGATGCTTATGCCGAATGCCAAGCAACTTAATCCGGAACAGCTCGCGGCCGCCACTCATGCCGACGGCCCGCTTTTGATCGTGGCCGGCGCCGGCACCGGCAAGACGACGGTATTGATCGAGCGGCTCTCTTTTTTGATTAGCGAAAAGCTGGCCAAGCCGGAGGAAATCCTACTCCTCACTTTTACAGAAAAGGCGGCCGGCGAGATGGAAGAGCGCGCCGACCGGCTTCTGCCCTACGGCTATGTCGATTTGTGGATCGCCACTTTCCATGGTTTCTGCGAGCGGATTCTTCGGGACCACGCGCTCGATATCGGTTTGCCGGCCGATTTCAAGCTGCTCAATCAGACGGAACAATGGGTGCTTATCCGCAAGAATCTGGACGCCTTCGACCTGGATTACTACCGCCCCTTGGGCAATCCGACTAAGTTCATCCATGAGCTGATCAGGCATTTTTCCCGCCTGAAGGACGAAGACATCGCGCCGGCGGAATACCTGGAATATGCCGAAGAACTGGAAAGCAATTTGGACGGGAAGCTGGGGGGCGGGGAGCCGAAAGCCAACAATGAAAAAAATCCGGACGAAGAAGGCGGTTCTTCGGAGGGTAGCCGTCTTGAAGCCGGGCGGTGGCGGGAGCTGGCCGATGCTTACCATCTTTATAACCGGCTTCTTCTCGAGAACGGTTTTTTGGATTTCGGCGACCTGATCAATTACACGATCAAACTTTTTCGCGAGCGGCCGAACATCCTTGAGCATTGCCGCCGTCGGTTCAAGTACGTCATGGTCGACGAATTCCAGGATACCAACTGGGCGCAATACGAGCTGATCAAAATTCTGGCCGCGCCGAAAAATAATCTGGCCGTCGTCGGCGACGACGATCAAGCAATCTACAAATTCCGCGGCGCCTCGCTTTCCAATATCATGCAGTTCAAGGATGATTTTCCCGAGGCCGAAGAAATCGTCCTGACGAAGAACTACCGTTCCCGGCAGGCGATTCTGGACGCGTCACATGATTTTATCGCCCATAACAACCCGAATCGCCTGGAAGTGAAGCTGGGCATCGAGAAAAAATTGATAGCCGGCAAAGAACCTCTCCTAAATCCTCTTCTTGGGGATGGGGAGAATGGGGAGGTGGAACATCTCTCATTTCAGGCCGAGCGGGACGAATTGGCCGGCATCCGGGAAAAGATCGTTGCGCTTTACAAGCAAGACAAGGAGATTCGCTGGTCGGATTTCGCCATTCTGGTTCGCGCCAACGACACGGCCGACAAGTTCGTAGTTGAGCTGTCGCGTGCCGGCATTCCCAACCAGTTCGTGTCTTTGCGCGGCCTTTATACCAAACCGATCATCCTTGACGCGCTTGCCTTCTTGAAGCTTCTCGACAATTATCACGAATCGTCGGCCTTGTTTCGCGCGCTCAACATGGAGGTCTTTAAAGTCGAACACGGCGACATCATCAATATCAATAAGTTCGCCCGCTTGAAAGCTTGGTCAATGTTCGAGGCGCTCGAGCATATCGCGGCCGTTTCCGGCGTGAGCGCCGCCGGCAAAGCTAATATTGAAAAATTCCTGGGACTCGTCAGGAAATATTCGGCCTTGGCCCAGCGGGAAAAACCGTCGAGGCTCTTTACCGGCTTTATCGTCGACTCCGGCCTGATCGCCGGTCTCGACCACAATCGTAACGCGGTCATTTTCGATTACCTCAATCAATTCTATCAGCGTATCAGGAAATTTGAAGAGAACGAGCCGGGCTTGCGTTTGAAGGATTTAATGAGAATGTTCGAGCTCGAATTCGAAGCCGGCGACACCGGCGGCCTGAAGCTCGATTTCGAGGACGACGACCGGGTGAAGATTATGACCGTCCACGCCGCCAAAGGACTCGAATTCAAATACGTTTTCATTCCGTGCCTGGTCGACAAAAAATTTCCGGTCATCGACCGCAAGGAAAAGATTCCGGTGCCGGACGCGCTGGTGCGCGAAAAATTGCCTGAGGGTGATGTCCATATCGAGGAAGAGCGCCGGCTGTTCTATGTGGCCATGACCCGCGCCAAGGAAAAATTATTCCTGACGAGCGCCGCCGATTATGGCGGCGAGCGGGAGAAAAAACCGTCGCGGTTCATCGAAGAGGCGGGCCTCTCCCTCGGCCCCTCTCCGAGTTCGGAGAGGGGAGTGGGGGCGCGACATAATTTATTAAAAGATTTGGTTGACAGCCGGGAAAATGGCGGCTTTGGGGATGAAGAGCGGGAAAATATCCGGTTTGCTTTGCCGGAGAAATTTTCTTTCTCCCAGCTTGAGGCGTTCGCCCATTGCCCCTTGCAGTACAAGTACGCTTTTATTTTAAAAATTCCGGTGTCGGAAAAAGTCAATTTCATTTTCGGTCGCGTCATGCACAATACGCTTAAGGCATTTCTCGAGCCGCTCGTCCGGCCGGCCGGCGGGCAGGCGAGCCTTTTCGGCGACAGGCCGGCGCCTGACAGATTGCCTTTCGCCGAGCTGGAAAATATTTTTAAGAAAAACTGGATCGATGACGGCTACCGCAGCCGCGACGAGCGGGAGAAATATAAAAAGAAAGGCGCGGAGATCATCAAAATGTTTTATGCCGGACTGGAAGCCGGCTGGCCGCAACCGGCTTTTTTGGAAAAGACATTCCTCTTGAAGATCGGCGACGTTCTTTTGCGCGGCGCCATCGACCGCATCGACCGGCTTCCAGACGGGACCGTCGAGATTATCGATTACAAGACCGGCAATCCGAAAGACAAGCTCGAAGCGGACGACAAGCGCCAGCTCATCATCTACCAACTGGCCATCGAACAGGCGTTCGGCCTGAAGGCATCGCGACTTTCTTATTATTATCTGGAAAACGGCCAGAAAATATCTTTTGCCGCCAAGGAAAAAGAATTGGCCGCCGTCCAAGAGAAAATTGTCGAGCAGGCGGCCGAGATCAGGAAATGCGCTTTTCCGCCGAAACCAGGCTTCCTCTGCGCCTATTGCGATTTCAACAGCATCTGCGAATTCCGAAAGCCGTAGAGACGCATCGCATGCGTCTCACGCATGCATTTTGTAAAATTATATCATCTCTGACAAATAAGAAAAAAATAAGAAAAACCACTTGAAAATTTCAACGATAAATGGTAGGCTAATAATTGAGGCTTAATAAAAAACACATGCCCTTGAAGTCGTATCTTGTCATCATGCTCATGGCTACGGTTGTCTGCTGGACGGTTTTCGCTTTTATTGTCTTAAATATCGATCCGTTCGCCACCAACCGGATTGGCTTCGGCCTGTTTTACATCTCTTTATTCCTGGCGCTGGTCGGTTCGTCCGCGCTCGTCGGCTTCATCGCACGCTTTGTCCTGCTTAAGAAAGAATTAGTTTTCCGGCTGGTCAAGGATGCTTTCCGCCAGTCATTCCTGTTCGCCCTTTTGATTATTGTCGCGCTGTTCCTGTTGTCGAAAGAACTGTTCACCTGGCTGAATCTAAGTTTTCTGGTTGTCGGCCTGTCGGTTTTGGAAATGTTCCTTCTGGGCTATGAGCGAAAAAGTCCGTAGGAGCTAAAATTTGTAAGGTTTGTTGGGGGCAAATGAACTTTTATTTTTTATAAGCTATTTTATGCAAGAACAACTATTAAAACTCAAGCAGGCTATCCTGGACCAGCTCGGGCGGATCAAGGATATTAATCTTTGGCGCGAGCTTGAGACTAAGTACATGGGCCGCAAGGGCGAGTTCACCGAATTTTTGCGCGGCTTGGCCAGCTTGTCCGACGAGGACAAGCGGACGATCGGCCGCCTGGCCAATGAAACCAAAAAGGAATTGGAAGGCAAGTTTGCCGAAGTGAGAAGTATTATCGAAGGCGTGGCCGAGGCGCGCGAGGCTGATATTACTTTGCCCGGCGCTAAAATGGACGGCGGGCATCTCCATCCGCTGACCATCGTCCAGAACGAGCTGGAAGATCTGTTCAGCTCCATGGGCTTTATGATCTTGGACGGCCCGGAGCTCGAATCTGATTTTTACAACTTCGAGGCTTTGAATATTCCCAAATTCCATCCGGCGCGCGACATGCAGGACACTTTCTATGTCGATAAGAAGAATAAAGAAGGGGAGTACGATCTGGTGATGCGGACGCAGACGTCGCCGGTGCAAGTGCGGGGCATGCTGAAATACGGCGCGCCCTTGCGGTGTGTGGCGCCGGGTCGGACTTTCCGTTCGGAAAATATCGATGCCGGCCACGATCATACCTTCTACCAAATGGAAGGACTTATGATCGACAAGGATATTTCTCTGGCCAACTTGATCGCTATCATGAGAGAGCTTTTGAACAGCATCTTTAAAAGGAAAGTCAACACGAGGATCAGGCCCGGCTATTTTCCGTTCGTCGAGCCGGGAATCGAGCTTGATTTCGAATGCGCCATCTGCGGCGGCAAAGGCTGTCCGACTTGCAAGCATTCCGGCTGGGTGGAACTGTTGCCGGCCGGCATGGTCCATCCGAACGTCCTTCGCTACGGCGGCATTGATCCGAACATTTACAGCGGTTTCGCCTTCGGCCTCGGCCTAACCCGGCTCGTGATGATGAAATACGGCATTGACGATATCCGGCTCATGAACAGCGGCGATTTCAGGTTTTTAAAACAATTTTAATTACATTTCTATGTATCTAAGCTTAAACTGGTTAAAAGATTTTGTCGATATTCCGAAGAAGATGACTCCGGAAGAATTGGGCCTGCGCCTGACCATGCATACCGTAGAGATCGAAGGCATCAAGAAAGAAGCGGATAAATATGACAAGGTGGTGGTCGGGAAAATCCTCGAAGTGAAAAAACATCCGAACGCCGACCGTTTGCGCTTGGCTAAAGTCAATGTCGGCTCGGCGGTTCTGGATATCGTCTGCGGCGCGCCGAATATTTCCTCCGGCCAGCTGGCGCCAGTGGCCTTGCCCGGCGCGGTTCTGTCAAATGGCATGGAAATACGCGAAGCCGAAGTCCGGGGCGAAAAATCCCAAGGCATGCTCTGCGCCGAAGACGAGCTCGGGCTTTCCGACGATCATTCCGCCATCCTCATTCTCGACAAGAAGAAAGCCAAAGTCGGCATGAATTTCGCCGATTATCTCGGCGCTAAGGATATTGTCCTGGAAGTGGACAACAAATCCATTACCCACCGGCCAGACCTCTGGTGCCACTACGGCTTGGCCCGGGAAATCGCCGCTTTTTTGGGGACGCATTTGAAAGTTGTCTTGCAGTCTAATCTGGAAAATCTGGCTGCTGGCCGAGAAGCCGACAGTAAAGCGATCGGCATCAAAGTTAAGGTTGAGGATACGAAATTATGCCCGCGTTATATGGCTTTGCCTATGACCGGCATTAAGATCGAAAAATCGCCGAAATGGCTCGAGGATCGTCTTTTGGCCGTCGGTTTGCGTCCGATCAGCAATATTGTCGACGTCACTAATTATGTCATGCTGGAATTGGGCCAGCCGATGCATGCTTTTGATATCAATCAAGTCAGAAGCGCGAAATCAGAGAAAAGCGAATGCCAGATCATCGTTCGGCGGGCCAAGCCGAACGAAACAATCGAAACTTTGGACGGCGAAGAAAGAAAGCTGGATGAGAGCATGCTGGTCATTGCCAACGACGAGAGAGCTTTGGCCGTGGCCGGCGTCATGGGCGGCGCCAATAGCGAGATTAACAGCGAAACGACGGCCATCGTCCTGGAATCGGCCAATTTCGATCCGGTGTCGGTCAGAAAAACTGGCGCCAAGCTCGGTCTGCGCACCGAGTCGTCGATGCGCTATGAAAAGTCGCTTGATCCGAACTTGTGCGCGCTGGCCTTGAGCCGGGCGGCGGAGTACATCAAAATGATCTGTCCGACCGCCAAAGTGGCCGGCGATTTCGCCGACATGTGCGATTTTACCTTAAATCAAGGGCCAATCACCGTCGATCTGCGCTGGCTCAATCGGCGTTTGGGCGAAAAAATCGAAACAAGAAAAATTGTTAAAATCCTGGAGTCGCTCGGTTTTGGCGTCGAGAAAAGCGAGCATGCTCTGCAGATTACGGTACCGAGCTGGCGAGCCACGAAAGATATTTCGATTGCCGAAGATATTTTGGAAGAAGTGGCGCGGATTTACGGTTATGACAACCTCGTGCCGGCCATGCCCAAGGTGGAGATGAGGCCGCCCGAGGTTAACGCCGAACGGGCGGTCGAGCGGCAGATCAAAAATATTCTTTCCGGCGCGCCCGGCTTGGCCGAGAGTTATAATTATTCCTTCGTCGGCGAAGACCAGCTTGGCAAGCTGAACATAAGCCAGGCATCCTTTCTTTCTCTCGCCAATCCGATCGTCGCACATCAGACGCTTCTTCGACAGAGCCTCCTTCCGAATCTGATCAATAATATCCGGACCAACCAGGCGCGCTTCGACGCTTTTGGTTTTTTCGAGCTTGGCAGCGTTTATTTCGATATCGAGGGTAATTTAAAAAAGAATAACAGCGAATTCTTGCCCTACCAGGAAAAGCACCTGGGAATCATTCTGGCCGATTCTGACCAGGAAAAATCATCGGCAAAGATTAAGGGAATTTTGGAATATTTTTTGGGTCGTTTTAATATTCGCGTCGATTTCAGAGTGGTGGAAAACAAGGATAATTGGGAAACGAGCGCGGTCGGCGAGATTTACGGGAATGGCGAGCTTCTTGGCCGCCTTGTCGGCCTCGGTGCCAAACTAGAACGTTCGTTAGGTCTTAAAAAGTCAGTGGCTGCGGCCGAACTGAAACTGCCGGCGCTTTTGCAGGCGATCGCCACCGCCGGCACGAGACGATATTGCCAGCCGGATCGGTTCCCGGCCGCGGAAAGGGACTTGGCATTTGTAATTAACCGGAAAATATCCTATAATGAAATCAAGACCGAGATCGCCGGTTTTAATTCCCTCATTCGGAGCGTGGAAGTTTTTGATGTTTTCGAGGGCGAGGCGCTCGGCAAAGACAAAAAGAGCCTGGCTTTTCATGTCGAATACTACAATCCGGAAAAGACCTTGACTTCGGAAGAAGTCGATCGGGTGCAGGTAGCCCTGGTTCAGGCCATGGCCGAAAAGTTCGGTGCCAAGTTGAGAGATTTTTAAACAGCGCATTTATGTCCATCATTGAAAACAGCCAGGATTTATTTTATGTCGTTCTGTCATTCTGCGCCTTGAGCCTGACGGTCTTTCTCTGCTGGCTCATCTACTACATGGTGATGATCCTGAAGCAGGGCTATGCCGGCATCAGAGAAATGCGGGAAATGGCCCTCCGGCTCGAAACGGCAGTCAAGTCGATCAAGGAAAAATTCGAGCAGTCCACCACCTACCTTGTTCTCCTCGGTGAAGGCCTGAAGAAATTACTGGAAATATTTAGAAGCCAAAGCGGGACAAAAGAACCGGCCTCAAAAGAGAAGAAGGTCAAAAAAAATAAAAAATAAGACATTTAAGCCTCTTGGGCTTAGGTAAATTTAATTATAATTTCTGCCAAAAATACTTAAGACTACCCGGTTCTTGCTTAAAATCAATAAATTATCACCCGAGTATGAATATATTGAAGTGATGAATGAGAATAGTGACCCAAAATAAATTAACTATAATTCTGGGCTAGATATCTAAAAAAATATGAAGAAAATTGTTTTTCTGGCGGTTTTGTCGCTTTTTGCGTTCACAGGCTGCGGTTTGAAATTTAAGAATCAAGTTACCGTCCTGACGCCGGATCAGGCCAGGGCCAAGGCGGAGGAGTTTATTAACAATAACCTGGTGCAGAAGGGCAGCAAGGCGACGATCAAAGAAGTGAAGGAAGAGAAAGGTTTGTATAAAGTGGCCGTCACTCTGGGGAGCCAAGAAATCGTTTCTTATATCACCAAGGACGGCACGAAATTTTTTCCGCAAGTCATGGATGTCGCCGAAACGGAGAAGCAGGCCGCCGGCAAGAAGAATCAGGACGACGCGGCTGCGGAAAAGCAGGCGGCTGACGTGCCGAAGAAGGCCAGGCCGGAAGTAGAGCTTTTTGTTATGAGTCATTGCCCGTACGGCACGCAGATTGAGAAAGGCATGATTCCGGCCGTGGAAGCGCTCGGCGGCAAGGTTGATTTTAAATTGAAGTTCGTTGATTACGCTATGCACGGCGAGAAAGAATTGGACGAACAGTTGCGGCAGGAATGCATTAAGAAAGACGGCGAAGCGGTTTTCTTTAAATATCTGAAATGCTTTTTGGAAGACGGCAATGCCGACCGTTGCCTTAAGGCGGCCAATATCAACGCCGGCAAGATCAGCGCTTGCGCGACTGAAACAGACAAGAAATTTAAGGTGAAAGAAAAATTCCAGGAGAACGAGAAGCTCAAGGCCAGCGGCACCGGCAGCCAGTTCCCGCCATTCGATATCTACAAGGCCGATAACGACAAATACGGCGTCCAGGGCTCGCCGACGTTGGTGGTTAACGGCGAACAGGTTCAGACGGCCCGCGATGCGGCCAGCCTGCTCTCCGCCATCTGCGCCGGTTTCGAGAAAAAACCGGCCGAGTGCGACAAGAAATTGTCTAATGCCGCTCCGTCTCCGGGTTTCGGCACTGGCACCGGTTCTGCCGCCAACGCCAATGCCGGCTGCGGACAATAAAATTCGGGGGTTATGGCGTTAATTTTCGATATTGAAACAATTGGGGTAGATTTTGACCGGATGGATGAGACTAGCCGCAAGTCTTTGACGCGCTGGATCGAGAAAGAAGCGGGCGACGACGAGGCGCAGTATAACATCATGCTCAAGGATCTGAAAGCTGGCCTGGGTTTTTCGCCTTTGACCGGCGAGATCGTGGCTATCGGCGTCTACAACGCCGAGCGCGGCAACGGGGTGGTTTATTTCCAGGCGCCGGGAAAATCCATGGACGAATTCACCGAGGGTAATTTCCTTTTTAAGCCGGCGACCGAGGCAGTAATGCTTAAGGAATTCTGGGACGGCGCTAAGCATTACGGCGAATTCGTCAGCTTTAACGGCCGCTCGTTTGACGTGCCGTTTCTGAATATCCGTTCGGCCGTCCATCAGCTTAGGCCGACCAAAGACCTGATGGCCAACCGCTATCTTTCAAGTCAATGGGGCGGCGCCAGGCATATTGATCTTCTGGACCAGCTCTCCTATTATGGCGCGGTCCGCCGCAAAGGCAGCCTGCATCTCTATTGCCAGGCTTTCGGCATCAAGTCGCCGAAAGCAGAAGGCATTTCCGGCGATGATGTTAGCCGGCTTTTTAAGGACGGAAAATACAAAGAAATTGCCGTTTACAATAGCTGGGACCTCGCGGCCACAACTGAACTTTATCGGATCTGGAGCGATTTTTTAAGGATGTAGGCGGAAATTCTTTTATGCCTTTTACTTGCTTTTGTGTTATATATTATGAATCCAGCTATACGGCTTCAAGCTCTTCAAGCAGTGCTCTTCTATTCTTGTAAGTGCTCGCAAATTCATCAACCAAAGACTTAACCCTTGGCGCTGCACCCTAAATTTTCGGCAACAAATTTAATCACTTCTGATTCAGCCATAAATCGTTTGATGACCTCGAGCTTGATTTCCACGGACCTTTCATTATCGTATTTATCATAAGCATCTGGTATATATTTTATAGCCTCCGTAACCAAAGCTTCAAGGGCCACTTCAAATTTAGTCACTGATTTACTCCAATTTTTCCAAAAACGATTTTCTCGAAGTTCAACAATGAAGACAAATTTTTGCGTCGATGAATTTCTTGCATTATCAAGCCGCCATATAGTCCATTGTAGCCGTGATTCTGAAATATTGCGTAATTTTTTACACCAGCCATGGAGGCGGTCTGTGATAAGCTGCGGTTGTGCTTCTTCATCTTTTCGCGCAAAAATACTCGCTTGTTGTCCTCAATTAAAGTATCCGCCTTTTCTTGTCGACGAGTTTGAATGGCAAAATAGGTTTGTCCTTTAGCTACTGTCACTTTGGTCGGGTCAGAGTTTTGGACGATTAAATAACAAGCGTAACGAGATAGATAGATCGTATCTACCGCTCTTTTAGCTCCTGAGCCGATGGCAACCATTTCGTCCGTATGGACAAAATGGTTACCGAGTTTGAAGCTAGATTTTCACATCCAGAAATATTCAGATTACCGCTAAACTTCCTTAAAAATTCATTATCACCCGTGACACTTGCTTTATAGTACCCCCTTGGCGTCTTTTTGGATCAATGCTATAATTATGGATAATTATGCCAAGAAAGAAGAAGCTTGCTAGAGGCCAGTTTTTGTCTGGAAAAAATGCGAGAAAATTAAATAATCCTCTCGGGTTTGCCCGTTTGCCGGATATCGGTATCGACCCTCAAGTCAAGAAGGGTATTTTTATTATTTTTATCGTTTTGGTTGGAGCCTTGAGCCTGCTCGGGCTATTCGGCCTGGGCGGTCTGGTTGGCGGATATCTTTCTCAAATTATGATGCTCGCTTTCGGCTGGGGGAAATGGATTTTCCCGGTCGTCCTTTTGGCGCTCGGCGTCATCTTTTACGGCGAGGACCGATATAAAGTGAAAGGCGCCAATTATTTCGGCCTTTTTCTTTTTGTCGTTTCGGCGCAATCGCTTTTTCATCTTCTGATCGACGAAAGCCAGTGGCGGGAAACAATCGCCTCCGGTTCGGGCGGCGGCTATGTCGGCCTTTTTTTGGTTACCGGTTTTGTGAAGCTATTGGGTTTTTGGGGAGCCGCTTTAGCCGTCTTTGCCTTGCTCATGATTTCCTTTATGCTGCTTTTTAATACGACTCTTTACGAGCTGATCGGCCGCAACAGCTGGCCGGCCAAGCTAATTCTCCATCCGCTGGCGTTTATTTATAGCCAGTTATTCGGCCGGAATGGCCGCGAAGACGAGGTGAGCGAAGAGGCTTATACTGACGAAGAAATAGCCGAACCGGAAGAGGCGGAAGAAGATTTGCATTTTAAAAAGAAAAAAATCAGAGACCCAAAGCCGGTGGCCGCGGCGATAGAAGAAACGGCCGCGGAAGAAAAAGCGGCCTTGTCTGCCCGCGCGGCCGCGGCTGGCAAGATGGAAGAGAAAATCTTCAAGCCGAGCCGCGTGCAGATCGACATCCCACTTGATCTTCTTTCCGGCAAAGTTGGCAAACCGACGAGCGGCGACATTAAGGGCAACGCGGAAATCATCAAGCGGACGCTTGAGAATTTCGGCATCCCGGTGGAGATGGGCGATGTTAGCGTCGGCCCGACCGTGACCCAATATACTTTCAAGCCGGCCGAAGGCGTGAAGCTTTCCCGCATCACCACCTTAAATAATGATCTGGCCTTGTCTTTAGCCGCGCATCCGATCCGCATCGAGGCGCCGATTCCGGGCAAATCGCTCGTTGGCATCGAAGTGCCGAATCAATCGAAAGCGGTGGTCGGCCTCAAGGAAATCCTCTCGGACGAGTCATTTAAGGGGAGAAAATCAAACACCTTGATCGCCTTGGGCAAGGACGTGGCCGGCAAAGTCTGGCTCGACGATCTGGCCAAGATGCCGCACCTTCTGGTGGCCGGCGCCACTAACTCGGGCAAATCGGTCTGCTTGAATGCCATCATCGTCAGCCTGCTTTACCAGAACAATCCGGATGATCTCAAATTCATCATGGTCGATCCGAAAAAAGTGGAAATGCATTTTTATAATCGCATTCCGCATCTTCTGACGCCGGTCATCACTGACGTTTCCAAGACCATCAACGCCTTGAAGTGGTGCCTAAATGAGATGGATCGCCGCTTCGAAATCTTGGCCAAGGTCGGCAAGCGCAACATCCAGACTTATAATTTAGCCGCCCCTAACGGCGAGAAGATGCCCTATATCGTCTTCGTTATTGATGAACTGGCTGACCTTATGGTCGTGGCCGCGCGCGATGTCGAGCCGAACATCATCCGCCTAGCCCAGATGGCCCGCGCCGTCGGCATCCACCTGATCTTGGCCACCCAGCGGCCGTCAGTCAACGTCATTACTGGAGTCATTAAGGCCAACATGCCGGCGCGCATCGCTTTTTCGGTCGCCTCTGGCATCGATTCGCGCACCATCCTTGATTCGCTCGGCGCCGAAAAACTCTTAGGCCGCGGCGACATGCTTTTTTCCACGGCTGAAACGCCCAAGCCGCGCCGCCTGCAAGGCGCGTTCGTCAGCGAGGGCGAGATTAAGAAAATTGTCGATTATATCAAGGAAAAATCCGGCGAGCCGAATTATATCGAAGGCATCACTGAGCGCCAGAAAGTTTCCGGCATTGGTGGCGTCGGCATCGACGGCGCTTCGGACGACGATGATGAATTGCTGAACGAAGCCAGGGAAATGGTGATCAATTCCGGCAAGGCCTCGGCCTCCTATCTCCAGCGCCGCTTGTCTATCGGCTATGCCCGCGCCGCCCGCTTGCTTGATCTTCTGGAAGAGGCCGGCGTCGTCGGCCCGGCCAACGGTTCAAAGCCGCGGGAAATTCTTGTTTCCAAAGAACAATATGAAGCGATGGCCGCGACCAGCGTGAGCGGCGTGTCGCTCCATAACCGGGAAGAGGCGGTTGCGCCGGCAGCGTATCTTGCCTCAGATTCTTCCGAGTCAGATAGTGCCCCCGAATCCTCTCCTAATCGGGAGGGGGCGGAGATGACAGATGATTTCGAAGAGGAGATTTTGGCAGATGAGGAAATAAGCGAAGAAGTTGAAGAAATTAAAAAAGAAGACGATACGCCGGTGCATGCGATTGCGGCCGATTCGGCTGTGGCCGGCAATGTTGCCGAGGATGATGACGACGACGGGAAATATTTTGCGCGGTAATACGCCAAACAGACATTCGAAAAAATGGCTAAAAGCAGAAAGTTAGACGTTGGCCTCGTCGTGTTTTTTCCTCTTGATTTTTCCTCAAGTATTCTCTAATCGCAAGATGATACGATGAGGCCATTCCCAGCCGATCTTTGATTTGGTATAATGGCGTTAGCTACCTATTCAATATAATGTTTTAACCTATGTTTAGAGAAA